>Ga0210061_1000002_pt1 | contig 23095 bp, 23 predicted proteins | sample MayberryNW_Catta_2_FD_184877 | JGI IMG/M metagenome (GOLD analysis project Ga0210061, IMG submission 184877) | Wetland microbial communities from San Francisco Bay, California, USA, that impact long-term carbon sequestration -... | ecosystem: Environmental > Aquatic > Marine > Wetlands ...
CGGTCACCGAGCCCGCGGTGCGCGACGCCGTGCGCTACTACACCCGCGAGGCGGGCGTGCGCGGCCTCGAGCGCGAGCTCTCGAAGATCTGCCGCAAGGCGGTGAAGCAGCTGCTGACCGACCGCAAGCCGGCCGACGGCAAGCCGCACCGCATCACGGTCACGCCGAAGAACCTGGACAAGTTCCTCGGCGTGCGCAAGTACAGCTTCGGCATGGCCGAGAAGCAGAACCAGGTGGGGCAGGTGACCGGGCTCGCCTGGACCGAGGTGGGCGGCGAGCTGCTGACCATCGAGACGGTGACCATGCCGGGCAAGGGCAAGACCATCACCACCGGCAAGCTCGGCGAAGTGATGCAGGAGTCCATACAGGCGGCGCTGTCGGTGGTGCGCAACCGCTCGCGCAGGCTCGGCGTGAAGGAGGACTTCTACCAGAAGAACGACATGCACATCCACCTGCCCGAGGGCGCGACGCCCAAGGACGGCCCGAGCGCGGGCATCGGCATCGTCACCTCGATGGTGTCGGTGCTCACCGGCATCCCGGTGCGCGCCGACGTCGCCATGACGGGCGAGATCACGCTGCGCGGCGAGGTGCTGCAGATCGGCGGCCTGAAGGAGAAGCTGCTGGCGGCGCACCGTGGCGGCATCAAGACGGTGCTGATCCCGGACGAGAACGTGAAGGACCTGGTCGAAATCCCGGACAACGTGAAGAACCGGCTCGAGATCATCCCGGTGAAGTGGATCGACAAGGTGCTGGAAGTGGCGCTCGAGCGCCGGCCCGAGCCGCTGCAGGCCGAGCCGGAGCAGCCCGCGCCGCCGCCGCCGCCCGCGGACGGCAAGCCGGGCACGACGACCGCCGTCAAGCACTGAGGCGCCGCCGTGAACAAGGCGGAATTGGTCGAGCACATCGCGCAGCAGGCGGAGATTTCCAAGCTCGCCGCGGAGCGCGCCGTGGATGCCCTGGTCGGCGCGGTGAAGTCGAACCTGCGCAAGGGCCAGGCGGTGACGCTCGCCGGCTTCGGCACGTTCTACCCGGGCGCGCGCGCCGCGCGCACCGGGCGCAATCCGCGCACCGGGGCGGCGCTGCAGATCGCCGCGGCGCGCGTGCCGCGCTTTCGCGCTGGCAAGGCGCTCAAGGACGCAGTAAACTAGCGCCCCTCTTTCGCGGGGTGCTTAGCTCAGTGGTAGAGCGCTGCCCTTACAAGGCAGATGTCGGGAGTTCAACCCTCTCAGCACCCACCAGGACCACAGTCGGAGCGGTAGTTCAGTTGGTTAGAATACCGGCCTGTCACGCCGGGGGTCGCGGGTTCGAGTCCCGTCCGCTCCGCCACCTCTCCTAGCGCATGTTCGAGCTCATTCAGAAGCGCAAGCGCCTCGCGCAGATCGTTCTCTTCCTGCTGGTGATCCCGTTCGCCTTCTTCGGGCTGGAGTCGTACACGCGCTCCATGCGCGGCTCGAACGACATCGCCACGGTGAACGGCTCGTCCATCACCCAGGCCGAATTCGCCGAGGAGCTGCGCCGCCAGCACGAGCGCCTGCGCGCGGCCTTCGGTCCCAACATCGACATCGACGCGCTCGATACGCCGCAAGCGCGGCGCGCGCTGCTCGACTCGCTGGTCTCCCAGCGCCTGCTGGCCGACGCGGCGCTGCGCGGCCACGTCACGGTCGGCGACGACGCGCTGCGCAACGCCATCGCCGCGGTACCGGCGTTCCAGGCCGACGGCGGCTTCTCCCGGTCGAACTACGAGGCGCTGCTGCGCGCGCAGAACATGACGCCGCAGGTCTTCGAAGCGCGCCTGCGCCACGACCTCGCGCTGCAGCAGCTCACCGACGCCGTTCGCGGCACCGCCATCGCCTCGCGCACCGTCACCGGGCGGCTGGAGTCGATACTGGCGGAGCGGCGCGAGGTGCAGGAGTGGCTGCTCGCCGCGCAGCCCTTCCTCGACCAGGTGAAAGTGAGCGACGAGCAGGTGCGCGCCTACTTCGAGGCCAACCGCGCGGAGTTCCGCGTGCCGGAGCGCGTGCGCGCGCAGTACCTCGTGCTCTCGGCCGAGACGCTCGGCAAGCGCCAGCCGGTCTCCGAGGCCGACCTGAAGGCCGCCTACGAGGCGCGCGCAGCCCAGTACCGCGTCGCCGAGCAGCGCCGCGCGAGCCATATCCTGGTGAAGACCGAGGCGGAGGCGAAGAAGCTGGCGGCCGAGGCGCGCAGGAGTCCCGGCAGCTTCGCCGAGCTGGCGCGCAAGCACTCGGAGGATTCGGGATCCGCCGCGGCCGGCGGCGATCTCGGCTTCTTCAGCCGCGGCATGATGGTGCCGGCGTTCGAGGAGGCCGCGTTCCGCATGCAGGAAGGCGAGATCAGCGACCCCGTGAAGAGCGATTTCGGCTGGCACGTGATCCGTCTCACCGGCGTGCGGCCGGCGCAGGCGCGGCCGTTCGCCGAGGTGCGCGCCGAGCTGGCGGCGGAGCTCGAGCGCCAGCAGGGCGCGCGGCGTTTCGCCGAGGCCGCGGAAGCCTTCAGCAACATGGTCTACGAGCAATCCGACAGCCTGCAGCCCGCCGCCGAGCGCTTCAAGCTGCCGCTGCAGACGAGCGACTGGATCGCGCGCGGCGCGCCCGCGCCCGGCGTGCTGGCCAGCCCGAAGCTGCAGGCGGCGCTGTTCAGCGCGGACGCCGTGCAGGCGCATCGCAACACCGATGCCGTCGAGGCGGCGCCCAACGTGCTGGTGGCGGCCCGCGTCGTCGAGCACCAGCCGGAGACGCAGAAGAAGCTGGAGGAGGTGCGCGCCGACATCGAGCGCCGCCTGCGCGCGGCAGAGGCGTCGCGCCTGGCGCAAAAGGCGGGCGAGGCCAGGCTCGCCGCGCTGCGCACGGGCGGCGAGGCGGGCGCCGCATGGGGCAAGGCGAAGGCCGTGTCGCGGCGCAGCCCGCAGGGCGTGCCCGCGGGCGCGCTGCGGCAGATCATGGCGGCGGACCCCGCCAGGCTGCCCGCGTACGTCGGTGCCGCGCGCGGCAGCGAAGGCTACATGCTGTATCGCGTCGGCAAGCTGCTCGAGCCCGAGCCGAAGTCGGACGCGCAGAAGGCCGCCGAGGGCGCGCGCGCCGGGCAGCTGGCGGGAGCGCGCCAGCTCGAGGCCTATGTCGACAGCCTGCGCGCTCGCGCCGACATCGACGTGCAGTCGGCCAACCTGGAAAAGAAGCCGTAGCCGCGCGGGGTAGAATGCTCCCGGGTCAGCCCCGGGGGACGAGGCATGTCGGTCGAAGGCGGCACCAGCGCGAGCAGGGACTGCGACGTCGCCGTCATCGGCGGCGGGCCGGCGGGCGCCACGGCGGCCGCGCTGCTCGCCGGGCGCGGGTTGCGCGTCGCGCTGTTCGAGAAATCGCGCCACCCGCGCTTTCACATCGGCGAATCGCTGCTGCCGGCCAACCTGCCCCTGTTCGAGCGGCTGGGCGTGGCCGCGGAAGTGCGCGCGATCGGCATGCGCAAGCTGGGCGCGGAGTTCGTGTCGCCGTCGCATGCGCACACGTCGCGCCTGGCGTTCGCCGAGGCGTGGGACAAGTCGCTGCCCTATGCCTACCAGGTGCGCCGCTCGGAATTCGACGAGATCCTGTTTCGCAACGCCGCGCGCAGCGGCGCGCTGGCGCGCGAGGGTTGCCGCGTGCGCGCGCTCGACTTCGAGGGCGGGCGCGCGCTGCTGGGCGTCGAAGGCGAGGACGGCGGCATCGAGCGCTGGCGCGCGCGCTTCGTCGTCGACGCCTCGGGGCGCGATACGTTCCTCGGCAACCGCTTCAGGACCAAGCGGCGCAACCGGCGGCACAACAGCGCCGCGCTGTACGCCCATTTCCGCAACGTGCAGCGCCGCCCGGGCGACTTCGCGGGCGACATCACCGTCTTCTGGTTCGCGCACGGCTGGTTCTGGTCGATCCCGCTCGCCGACGGCGTGACCAGCGTCGGCGCGGTGGTCTGGCCCGCCTACATGAAGTCGCGCGCCAAGCCGCTGAACGAGTTCTTCGCGGACACGGTCGCCCTGTGCCCGGGCCTCGCGGCGCGCCTGGCCGGCGCCGAGCGCGCGACCGAGGTCGAGGCGACCGGCAACTATTCCTACGCCTGCGAGCGCACCTACGGGCCGGGCTACATCCTGGTCGGCGACGCCTACACGTTCATCGATCCGGTATTTTCCTCGGGCGTCATGCTGGCGATGAACAGCGCCTTTCTCGGCGCGGACGCGGTGGAGACCTGCCTGCGCCGGCCGGCCGAGGGGGCGCGCGCGCTGGCGCGCTTCGACCGCCAGGTGCGGCGCGGGCCGCGCGAATTCTCCTGGTTCATCTACCGGGTCACGCGGCCCGCGATGCGCGAGCTGTTCATGGGGCCGCGCAACGTGCTGCGCATGAAGGAGGCGCTGCTGTCGCTGCTGGCCGGCGACGTGCTCGGCAAGTCGCCCATCCAGGCGTCGCTGCTCGCCTTCAAGGGCCTGTACTACCTGATGTCGCTGGCGCACCTGCCGGCCACCGTGCGGACGTGGCGCAGGCAGCGCGCGAGCATGCGCGAAGCGGACGCCGCCAATGCGGGCGCATGAGGGCCGCCCTGTGCCTGCTGTGCGCGCTCGCCGCGACGCCGCCCTGCGCGGCCGAGCAGCTGCCGCTGTGGGAGCTCGGCGTGGGCGTGGGCGCGTTCGCGCTGCCGGACTACCGCGGCTCGGACCAGGGGCGGGGCTACGTCCTGCCGGTTCCCTATGCCGTGTACCGGGGGGAGTTTCTCAAGGCCGACCGGCACGGCGTGCGCGGCGAGCTGTTCGATTCGGAGCGCGTGGAGCTGAACCTCAGCGTCGCCGCATCGCTGCCGGTGGACAGCACGCGCAACGACGCGCGCGCCGGCATGCCCGACCTGCGGCCCTCGCTCGAGCTCGGTCCGAGCCTCGAATTCACGCTGTGGCGCTCGGCCGGGGGGCGCGAGCTGCTGGAGCTGCGCCTGCCGGTGCGCGCCGCATTCACGCTGGAGTCCTCGCCCCGCGCCATCGGCTGGGTCGCCACGCCGAACCTGAATCTCGACCTGCCCGGGCGCGGCGCGCTCGCCGGGTGGAATTTCGGCATGCTCGCGGGCCCGGTGTACGGCAGCCGGCGCCAGCACGAGTACTTCTATGGCGTGGCGCCGCAATTCGCGACGCCGGCGCGGCCCGCCTACGAGGCGCCGGGCGGGTATGCCGGCCTGCAGTTCATCGCCGCCGCCAGCCGCCGCTTCAGGACGTTCTGGGTGGGCGCGTTCGTGCGCGCGGACACGCTGCGCGGCGCGGCCTTCGAGGCGAGCCCGCTGGTGAAGCGCGACACCTATGTCGCCGCGGGCGTGGGCATTGCCTGGGTGCTCGGTACCTCCGCGGAGCGGGTCGAGGCGCCGGAATGAGGCGCGCATGATCCTGCGCTCGCTTCGTGCCCTGTGGGCCTACGCCGCGCTCTGGTACGGCCTGGCGCTGCTCGGCCTGGGCAGCCTCGCCTGGAGCCTCGCCGCCATGCCGCTGCGCGCGCTGCTGCCCGAGCGCACGGGCCGCGCGCTCGGGCGCGGCGTCGTCGCGCGCGGCTTCCGCTTCTACCTGTGGGCGCTGGAGACGGTCGGCGCCTGCCGCTTCGACCTCTCGGCGCTGGACGCGCTGCGCGGCGCCGGGCCGATGATCCTCGCGCCCAACCACCCGTCGCTGCTCGACGCCGTGATGCTGCTGTCGCGCGTGCCGCAGGCGGCCTGCGTGCTGAAGGCGCCGCTCGCCGACAGCGCGGTATTCGGCGCCGGTGCGCGGCTCGCCGGCTACATCCGCAACGACTCGCCGATCGGCATGGTGCGCCATTCGGTGGCCGAGCTGCGCCGCGGCGGGCAGCTGCTGCTGTTTCCCGAGGGCACGCGCACCACGCGCGCGCCAGTGAACGCGTTTCGCGGCGCCATCGCGCTGATCGCGCGGCAGGCCGCCGTGCCGGTGCAGACCGTGTTCATCGAGGCCGACAGCCCGTTTCTCGGCAAGGGCTGGCCGCTGACGCGCCGGCCGCAGCTGCCGCTGCGCTACCGCGTGCGCCTCGGGCGGCGCTTCGGGCCGCCGCGCGACCTGCAGGCGTACGTGCGCGAGCTGGAGCAGTACTACGAGGCCGAGCTGGCGGTGGCGCTCGAGCCGGCGCTGCCGTTCGCCGGCGACGTGGAGTCCCGGCCGGCGTGAGCGCGGGCGCGCCCTCGCGCAGCCACCTGGTGGTCATCCCGAGCTACAACCCCGGCCCGCAGGTGTACGAGACGGTGCGCGCGGCGCGTGCCGAGTGGTCGCCCGTGTGGGTGGTGGTAGACGGCAGCGACGACGGTACGCGCGAGGGGCTCGAGCGCATGGCGCGCGCGGATCCCGGGCTGCGCGTGCTGGCGCTGGAAAGGAACGGCGGCAAGGGCGCCGCCGTGCTGCACGCGCTGCAGCAGGCGGCCGCCGAAGGCTACAGCCACGTGCTGGCGATGGACGCGGACGGCCAGCATCCGGCCGCCTCGATCCGGGAGTTCATGTCCGCCTCGCAGCGCGCCCCCGAAGCGATGGTGCTGGGCGTGCCGCGGTTCGACGCCGGCGCGCCCGCGCTGCGCGTGCAGGGGCGCCGCATCTCGAACTGGTGGGCCAACCTCGAAACGCTGTGGTGCGGCATCCAGGATTCGCTGTTCGGCTTTCGCGTCTATCCGCTGCGCCCGCTCCTCGACACGATGCGCGCGCAGCGCTGGATGCGCCGGTTCGATTTCGACCCCGAGGCCGCCGTGCGCCTCGCCTGGCGCGGCGTGCCGCCGCTGAACCTGCCCGCGCCGGTGCGCTACCTGCGCGCCGAGGAGGGCGGCGTGTCGCATTTCCGCTACTGGCGCGACAACGCGCTGCTCAGCTGGATGCACCTGCGGCTGATGCTCGGCTTCCTCGTGCGGCTGCCCGCGCTCGCGGCGCGGCGCCTCAGATCATCCCGCCGTTGATCGGGATCGTCTGCCCGGTGATGTAGGCCGCCCGGTCGGAGGCGAGGAACGCCACCAGGTCGGCCACTTCGGCGGCGGTGCCGGTGCGCTGCAGGGGCACCCACTCGCGGATGCGCTCCTGCGGGAAATCGGTGCTCATGGCGGTGTCGATGAGGCCGGGCGCCACGGCGTTGACGGTCACGCCGCGCTTGCCGAGCTCGAGCGCCAGCGTGCGCGTCGCGGAGATGAGCGCGCCCTTGGCGGCGGCATAGTTGGCCTGGCCGCGGTTGCCGACCACCGCGCTCACCGAGACCATGTTGACCACGCGCCCCCAGCGCGTGCGCAGCATCGGCAGCACGAGCGGCTGCGTCACGTTGAAGAAGCCATGCAGCGAGACGTCGATGACGCGGTGCCACTGGGCCGCGCGCATGCCGGGAAAGGCGGCGTCATCGTGGATGCCGGCGTTGTTGACCAGGATCTGCACCGGCCCGCGCTCGAGCAGCGCCTCCAGCGCGGCGCGCGCGGCCGCCGCGTCGGTGACGTCGAAGGCGAGCGCCTCGGCGCTCGCGCCCTGCGCGGCGAGCTCCGCGGCGAGCGCGCGCGCCGCTTCGAGGTTGCGATGCGCGTGCACGATCACGTGCCGCCCGTCGGCGGCGAGGCGGCGGCAGGTGGCGGCGCCGATGCCGCCGCTGCCGCCGGTGACGAGCGCGCGCAGGCGCGTCACCGGCCGCTCGCGTCCAGCACGACGGTGGCGCGTCCGCTCAGCAGCTCGCCCGCGGCGCCGGCGACGCTGAATGCATAGAGGATGTGGCCGTCCTCGCCGCTCAGGCGCGCGGCCGTCACCCGCAGGTCGCCCGCGACGTCGTCGAGCCGCGGCACGTGCAGCTTGACGGCGCGCACGGCCGCCAGGAAGCCGCGCCCGAGCGGGGCGCCGCGCGCGTCGAGCAGCGCGCCGTGGATCGCCATCGCCTGCGCGCCGTACTCGATGCCGCAGGCCGCGGGCAGCCTGTCGGCCACCCGCAGGGGATTGGCGGGGTCGCGATGGCTCGAAGCACGGCAGACGAGCCGGCGCGGGTCCCACTCGAGCACCTCCTCGAGCAGGCACATGGCGCCCCGGTGGGGAATGTGCGCCGCGATCCATTCGCGCCCTACGCGCACGGCTCGACCTTCGCCGCCAGGCTGAAGCCGTCCAGGTATTCGAGCACGCAGGCGCCGCTCGCGCCGCGGGCGAGCAGCCCGAGCAGCGGCAGGCTGCGTGCGCTGGGTATCGCGCGGCGCAGGGCCTCGAGGCCCGGGTCGGCGAGCGCGTCGGGCGCGTCGCGCGACGCGCCGAGCGCCAGGCGCGCGAGCGCGGCGGGCTGCGCCGCGGGGGCGAGCAGCAGCGCCACGCCGAAGGCGTCGGGCACCGGGCGCTTGCTGTGCAGGGGCTCGGGGTAGGGCGCGTCGTAGGCGATGAGCAGCACGGGCGCGCCGTGCGCGTGCAGCGCGGCGCAGGCGTCCAGCAGGCCGGCGCCGAAGCTCGCGTCGTAGCCGCAGACGCTGGTCGAGGGCGCCATGCAGCGGGTGGCGATGCTCCAGTATCCCGAAGGCGCGTTGTGCACGGAGTTGTGGAAGCGCGTCGGCGAAATGAGGCGCTCGGCGCCCGCGAGCTGCTCGCAGATCGCATGGCAGGTGTCGCCGTCGGCCGAAGACGAGGCGAATACGGTCTCGATGCCGGACGCCTCGCGCGCGCTGCCGGCCAGCGCGCCCGCGCCCGCGGCGAGCGCGATGCGCACGGCCAGCCCGCTGCGCCGGCGCTCGTTCGGCGGCAGCAGCGCTGGCGCCGGGACCGCGGTGCGCGCGGCCGCGTAGGGCCGCTCGCCGCGCAGCACGGCGCGTCCGGCCGCCCAGTCCGGGAGCCCGGGGCCGAGCAGGGCGACGCCTTCGATCGCGGCGGCGAGCGCGCTCATGCGCGGCCCAGCACGAGGCTGCAATTGGAGCCGCCGAAGCCGAACGAGTTGCTGAGCACGCGCCGCAGCGGCGCGTCGCGGCCGGTGCGCACGTAGCGGGCGCGAAGCGCCGGGTCGGTCGCCGCGGTCTGCGCGCCCCCGGGAATGAAGCCGTGGCGCAGCGCGAGCGCGGCGATCACCGCCTCCACGGCGCCGGCCGCGCCGAGCGTGTGGCCGGTCGCGCCCTTGGTCGAGCTGCAGGGCGTGGCGCTGCCGAAGACCTCGACGACGGCGCGATCCTCGGCGGCGTCGTTGCTCGGCGTCGCGGTGCCGTGCAGGTTCACGTAGTCGATGTCGGCCGGCCGCAGCCCGGCGGCCGCCAGCGCGGCTTCGATCGCCCGGCGCGCGCCCAGGCCCTCGGGGTGCGGCGCCGACATGTGGTGCGCGTCGCTCGATTCGCCCACCCCGAGCAGCGCCACCGCGTCCTGCGCCGGGTGCCGGGGCAGGGGCTCGAGCAGCGCAAACGCCGCCCCCTCGCCGATGGAAAGGCCGCTGCGCGCGATGTCCCAGGGCCGGCAGGGCTCGCGCGCGAGCAGCTCGAGCGAGTTGAAGCCGTAGAGCGTCGTCAGGCACAGGCTGTCGACGCCGCCGACCACGGCGGCGTCGATCAGGCCGGCGTCGATCAGGCGCGCCGCCGTGCCGAAAACCTTGGCGCTCGAGGAGCAGGCGGTGGACACGGTCCATGCGGGCCCGCCAAGCGCGAGCCGGGCGCGCACGAACCCGGTGACGGCGTAGGTGTTGTGCGTGTGCGCGTAGTCGAAGTCGGCGGGCAGCGCGCCGCTCGCCGGATCGCGCCGCCGGTAGGCGAGCTCGGTCTGCAGGATGCCGGAGGTGCTGGTGCCGAGAAATACGCCGATACGCGCCGCGCCGAGGCGTTGCGCGGCGGCGCGCACCGCCTCGCTGAAGCCGTCCTGCGCCAGGCCCAGCTCGGCGAGCCGGTTGTTGCGGCAGTCCCAGGCGGCGAGCGCGGGCGGCAGCCGCACGCCGTCGACGTCCTCGACCTCGCCGATGCAGGTGTCGAGCGCCGCGCCTTCGAACTCGCGCCGCGCGAGCCCGCTCGCCCCGCGCCGCAGCGCGCCCTGCGTCGCCTCGAGGCCGCGGCCCAGGCAGGTGGTGAGGGTGAAGTGGGAGAGTTGCAGCGGGCGCACGGGGCGGGGTCAGGGCAGGCGCGCCGCGAGCAGCACGTTGGCGAACGGCGTGCCCCGGCTCATCGGCTCGGCCTGCACGGCGAAGCCGAGTCGTTCCAGCGCCGAACGCCATTGTGCCACGCTGCGGCAGTGAAACCGCGTCGCCCCATGGCCGCGCGCCAGCGCCACCGTCCAGTCCGTCCAGTTGCCGAGCCGGAACGGCAGGCCGGCCGCGGCGTCGCCGACCCGCAGCAGGAGCGTGCCGCGCGCGGCGAGCGCCTCGCGCGCGCGGCGCAGCACGCCGTCCTGATCCTCCCGCGGCATGTAGTGCAGCACGTCCAGGATCACGATCGCGTCCGCGGTGCCGAACCGGGCGCTGCGGATATCGGCTTGCTGCACGCCGCACTGCGCGCCGAGCGCGCGCCGCGCGCGGGCCACGTCGCGCGGCATCAGCTCGAGGCCGCGGTAGGAAGCGATGCGCGGCGCGCCGGCGGCCGCCAGCAGCGCCGCCAGCAGCCCCTGGCCGCAGCCGAGATCGAGCAGCCGCGCGTCTTCCGGGAGCACGCCCGGCCGCAGCAGGGCGCGGAACACCGGGTCGAAGCGCAGCTTGCCGCGCGCGAAATGCCAGGCGAACGAACCCGCGGCCCGGTAGGGCGCGCTCGCGGCGGCGATGAGCCGGGCGTAATGCCGCTCGCCGGTCAATCGAGCGCTGCGCGCAGCGTCACCGGCCGCAGGCCGGCGCGCGCCACGGCGTCGAGCAGTCGCGGCAGCACCTCGAGCACCACCGGCGCGCCGCGCGGCGTGCGCCTGGCATGACCGTCGTGCAGCAGCAGGATGTCGCCCGGCGCCAGGCCGCGGGTGAGCCGCGCCAGGACGTCGCCGGCGTCGCCGTTGCGCGTGTCGAAGCCGCGGCGCGTCCAGCTCGCGAGCCGCAGGCCGAGGCGCGCAAGCGCGAAGTCGAGGAAAGGATTGCGCAGTCCCGCGGGAGCGCGGAAGAAGCGCGGCGCTTCGCCCGCGAGGGCGGCCAGCGTGTCCTGCGCCGCGCCGACCTCGCGCAGGGTGCGGCGCGGCCCGAGCAAGGCGAAGTCGTGGCGGTGGCGCTGGGTGTGATTCTCCACGCCGTGGCCGCCGGCGACGAGGGCGCGCACCAGGTCCGGATGGCGCGCGGCGCGCTCGCCGATGCAGAAGAACGTGGCGCGCGCACCGCGGCGCGCGAGCAGCTCGAGCACGCCCGGCGTCACCGCCGGATCGGGCCCGTCGTCCAGCGACAGCGCGATCTCGCCCCGCGCCGCCGCGCGCGCGGGCAGTCGCGTCCAGTTGGGGCCGAGCAGGCGGCTGCGCGGCAGCAGTCCGCCGGCGAGGATCGCCGCCTGGTTCGCGGCGATGGCGCCGAGCGCCCAGGGCCAGAGCCCGGGGCTGAGCGCCGCGCCTGCGAGCGCCGCCGCATGCAGCACGGCAGAGCCGCCGACGAACGGCGTGGGGCGCCACGGGGCTCGGGCGTGCGGCCTGATCATGCCGCCATTATCGGGCATCGCCGTGCGCGCTCGAGAGCAGGGCGGCGAAGGCGAGCGCCAGCAGCGTACCGAGGGCCACCGTGGCGCCGATCGCGCGCAGCACCGGCACGCTCGCCGTGGCCAGCACGCCGAAGCCGATCACGGTGGTCGCGTTGGCGAGCGCGAGCGACGCCAGCACGCGCGGCTCGGGCGCGCCGCCCGCGCGCTCGAAGAACAGCGCGTAGTTCGACCCGACCGCGACCACCAGCAGGAAGCCGACCAGGTGCAGCAGGGTGAGCGTCTGCCCCGCCGCCGCCAGCGCCGCCGCCGTCACCACGACCGCGGCGCCGAGCGGCGCGGCGACGCGGCCGACGCGCGAGGCCGAGCGCAGCGCGACCATGAGCAGCAGCAGCACCGCGGCGACGCCCGCTGTGGCGAGCGCGATCGCCTCGTGCAGGTAGCCGGCGTAGAGCGCGTTGGCTTCGGCCTTCAGGTCGAGGAACAGCGCCCCGCTGCCGAGCAGCGCCTCGCGTACCTGGGGCGCATCGATGGCGCCCGCCTGCGGCGCGCGCAGCGGCAGCAGCGCGTGCCAGCCGCCGGCACGGCGCAGGAGCAGGGAATCGAGCGCCACGCCGAGCGCGGTGCCTTCGAGATCGGCGCGGCGCAGGCGCAGCCCGGCGTGCACCTCGGCGGCGTCGGCGATGAAGCCCTCGAGGCGCGCGGCGCGCAGCGGCAGCCCGCGCAACGCCCGCCCCAGGCGCGCGCGCAGCTCGCGCGGCGCGGGCAGGCTCGCGGCGCGCGCCGCCTGCGTCGCGTCGCTCGGCAGGTAGCGCGCGGGACTGTCGAAGCCCGCGATCAGACCCTGCGCGACCAGGGGCTGCAGGGCGCGGCCGACGCGCTCGGCGGCGCGCAGCGCGTCCTGCTCGTCGTCGCCCGCGGCGACCACCAGGTAGCGCGCGTCGGCCGCGCCGAGATCGGCGCGCAGGCGCCCGTCGTAGGCCTGCTCTGCGTCGCTCAGCGTGCTGAGCGAAGACAGATCCGTCGCCCACAGCGACCCGCGCTGCGCGATCAGCGCGACGGCGGCGACGGCGCAAAGCGCCGGTACCAGCCAGCGCCAGCGCGGCGCCGCCGCGCGCAGGCGCGCCAGGCGCGCGCCCAGGCTCGAGAGCTCGCGCACCTGGAACGCCGCGGGCAGCAGCGCGGGCAGCACGAAGCGCGTGAACAGGGCGGCGGCCGCCAGCCCCGACACGGAGTACAGGCCGAGCTGCGCGAGGCCCGGGAAGCCCGAGAGCAGCAGCGCCGCGAAGCCGATCATCGACGTCAGCACGCCGAGGCGGATAGTGGGCCAGAACTCCGCCAGCCAGGCGTCGCGGCTGCCGCGCGCCGCGCCCGTCTGCACGAAAAGGTAGATGGCGTAGTCGACCGCCTCGCCGATCAGCGTCGCGCCGAAGCCCAGCGTGATGCCGTGCACCACGCCGAACCCCGTGGCCACCGCCGCCACGCCGACGAGGCCGCCGGTGAGCACCGGCAGCAGGCCGAGGGCCAGGGCGGTCGCCGACCGGTAGGCCCAAAGCAGCAGCGCGGCGACCAGCGCCACGCCGAGCAGCGCCACGCGCGCCACCTCGCGCTTGATGAGCGCGCGCGACTGCACCGCGAACACGCCCGCGCCCGTCATGCGCAGCTGCGCACCGGGCGCGCGCACGTTCGCGGCGGCATCGGCAAATGCCGCCGTGACGGCTTGCAGGGCCGCTTCCTGCGCGTCGGTGTCCGCACCCGCCGCCGCCGTGCGCGCGAGGAGCAGCGCGCGCTCGCCGTCGCGCGAGGCCCAGACCCCGCCCGCGAGCGCGGGGCGCGGCCCCTCGGCCAGGCGCCGCGCGGCGAGGCGCGCCATCTCCCCGGTCGGATCGCGCGGCAGCAGCGCCTGCGCCAGGCCGCCGGCCGATGACGCGACCAGGTCGAGCGTCTCCTCGATCGCCTCGCGCAGGCCGCCGACGCTGAAGCGCTCGGGCGTCACCGCGGGGCTGAGCAGGTAGCGGTGCTCGAACAGGAGCTTGCGCTCGCGCTCGGTGCCGCGCGCCGCGCCGTTGGCGATGTAGGCGAAGCGCGCGTCGTCGCGCAGGCGCGCGGCGAGCTCGCGCGACAGCGCGGCGCGCGACGCGACGTCCGCGCCTTCGATGGCGATGAGCATCACGCGCCCCACGGCGCCGTCGCGCAGCTGGTCCACGAGCAGCTGCTGCGCGGGGCTGGGCGCGCGCGGCAGGAAAGCCGACAGGTCGGCGGTGTAGCGCGCGCCGGCGGCGACGGCGGCGGCGAGCGCGAGCGCCGCGAGCCATGCGCCGAGCGGCGCAAGGCGCTGCCGCGTCATGGCGCCGGCAGCGGCTGCACGCTCAGCAGCGTGCCGTCGCCGTTCCCGTGCAGGATCTCGACCACGGAGATGCCGGCGCGGTGCCCGGCGATGCGGATGCGCTTCACCAGCGCCGCCAGGGCCGCATCCCGCGGCACGAGCGTCAGCGCCCAGTCGCGCTCGGTGCCTTCGAGCCGCAGGCGGTACACGCGCTCCAGCGCCGCGCGGTCGCCGGCGAGCGTGCCGCGGATGCTCTCGGCGAGCGCCGCCGCTTCCGGATTGCCGCGCAGATCGAGCCGCAGGCGCCGCTCGCCGCGCTCCAGCGTGAGCGTGTCGCCCTCCAGGCGCAGCAGCTCGGGGCGCGGCCGCAGCGTGCGCTTTTCCAGGCGATCGGGTGCCTCGAAGCGCAGCTCGCCCGAGCTGACCAGCGGGCGCTCGAGCACGCCCACCGACTTCTTCTCGACGAAGCTGGCGCGCGACTCGCGCGTCTGCGCGAAGCCCTGCAGCAGCCGCTCGAGCGTCCACGGCGCGGCCGCGCCCGCCGCGAGCGCCCACGCCAGCAGCACGGCCGACGCAAGGGACTTAGCGCGCATCGGCTTCGGCCCAGAAGTCGAAGAAGTTGAACCAGTTGAACGGCGCGGCGCGGCAGTGGCGCTCGAGGCAGGCGACGTAGCGCTCGAGCGCGGCCTCCGGGGTGGCCGGCGCCGCGGCAAAATCGGCCAGCGGCTCGAAGTGCAGGGCATAGCGGTTGCCGCCGAGGTACAGGCCGGCCATGAACTGGACCCGGCAGCGCAGCATCGCCGCCATGCGCATGGGCCCGAGCGGAAAGCGCGCCGGCGCGCCGAGGAAAGGCAGGACGCGGGCGTCCTCGTCCCCCAGTCCGCGGTCGGCGAGGACCCCGGCGATGCCGCCGTCGGCGAGCCAGTCGCGCACGCGCAGCATGGCGTCGACCCGGCCCAGCGCGATCACGTCCTGGCGCGCGGCGGGGCTGATGGCGGCGAGCGTCTCGTTCAGCATGCGCGCATTGTCCTCGTACATCACGATCGCGACACGCCGGCCGCCGACGCGCCGCCCGGCGGCGCGCAGCGCCTCGAAGCTTCCCAGGTGCGCGCCCATCAGCAGCAGCCCGGCGTCCTGCGCCGGCGCGTCCCGCACCTCGATGTCGAACAGCTCGAAGCGCTCGTGCAGCAGGTAGACGCGATCGAGCACGGTCGCGGCGAAGGCGTAGAAGTGCCGGTACAGGTCCGCGAGGCGCGCGCGCCGGCCGAGGGCGCGTCCGAGAAAGGCGCGCGAGGCGCGCCGCGCGCGCGGCGCGAACAGCAGGAAATAGGCGGTGACCGGATGCAGCACGAGCCGGGCGGCGCGGCGTCCCAGGCCGAGCGCGATCCAGCGCATCACGCGCAGCGCGTGGGGGTGGCTGCGCTCGGGGCTGCGGCGCCAGTGCGCGCTCACGCGGCGGCGGCCTTGAGCTGCGCGCTGGCCACCGCGCGCCCCCCGGCGCGAAGCTCGATGCGGTTGCCGAGCCGATGCACCTCGACCTCGGTCCCGGGCGCCACCGGGTGCAGAAACTTGGCCTGCGCGATTTCGAGGCCGCCGCGGTCCAGTCCGAGCGCCTCGAGCGCCGCGGCGAGCAGCAGCGCCCCGGGGACCATGGGCGCGCCCGGGAAATGTCCGGCGAACGCCGGGTGCGATGCGGCGAAGCGCAGGCGGGCCGGCGTCACGCGCCGCCCCGCACGCCGTGCGCGCGCGCCAGCGCCTGCAATGCCGCGCGCGGCAGCTTGCCGCTCGGCGTCCGCGGCAGGCGCTCGACCAGCACCAGCGGCCGCGGCAGGAACACGGGGTCGATGCGCTGGCGCAGCGCGGCGAGCAGGGCCGCGCGCGCGGAGCCCGGCGCGACGACGAACGCGGCCAGGCGCGTCACGCTGCCGGGCGCGCCGTCATCCGGCACGTAGAATGCGCCGTCGGCGACGCCGTCGATCGCGCGCAGTTGCGCGTCGAGATGCGCGAGCGAAGAGCGCTTGCCGGCGACGTTCACCATGTCCGAGACGCGCCCGCGCAGGTGGAAGCGGTCGGGCGCGAGCGGCTCGAGCACGTCGTTCAGCGCCGTGGGCGCCTCGATGTGGCCGCCGCTCGCCCAGGCCTGCGCCCCGCGCAGCGCGACGCTGATGCCGGGCAGCGTGCGCCACGCGGCCTCGCGCGCCGTGCGCCGCGTCGCCATCTGGCCGGTCTCCGTGCAGCCGTAGATCTCCAGCAGCGGGGCGCCGAACCGGGCTTCGGCGAGCGCCGCGAGTTGCTCAGAGAGCGGTGCGGTCGCGCACAGCAGCAGGTCGGCGGCGGGCGGCTGCGGCGCGCTCTCGAGCAACGCGCGCAGGTGGAAAGGCGCCGTCACCAGCACGCGCGGGCGCGGCAGCCGCTCCAGCGCCGCGCAGATGTCGTCGGCGAAGAAGGGGCGCTCGGCGCACAGCGCGCCGCCGCCGGCCAGCGCGGCGAGCACGGTGGACTCGAAGCCGTACATGTGCTGCGGCGGCACGGTGCCGAGTACCGCCGCGCGCGCCCCCGCGAGCCCCCAGCGCTCGAGCGCGCCGCTCACGTTGCGCACCAGGGCGCCCCAGTGCTTGGGGTTGGGCACCGGCGTGCCGGTCGATCCCGAAGTGAACACGAGCGCGCACAGACGCGCCGGCGGCACCGCCGGCACGGCGAACGCCGACAGCGGCGGCGCGGGCTCGGCCGGAACGTCGACGCGCGGCAGTTCCGGCGCCACGTCCTCGCGGTCGGCGAGCGCGTAGGCGTCGGCGGCGAATTCGCGCATGCGGCGAACCGTCTGCGGCGTGTCGTCGGGCGGCAGCAGCGTGACCTGCTCGCGCAGCAGCGCGGCCGCGAGGCCGACGGCGAAGCGGTAGCGGTCGACGCAGACGTTCAGGACATGGCTGCGCGCCGGCAGCCGCGCGGCGAGCTGCGCCACATCGGCGAGAAACTGCGCGGCGCCGATCGGGCGGCCGTCGCGCCAGGCGACGGGCGTGGAGGCTTCCGCGCCGGCGATGAGCGGAACCGCGGGCATGCTCGGTGCGCCGCGCCGGCGGCTAGCGGGGCCCGGCCGTCGGCCGCGCGGCGGAATCCCAGTAGGCGCGCACGCTGCGCGCCACGCCGCGCAGCAGGCCGCCGCGGCTCAGCTCCGGGCAGATGCGCGTGCGCACCATGAACTCGGCCACGAACATCGCGCCGACGAGCGGCAGCGTGAGCAGGTTGGCGAACATCGACCACAGCTCGAGCGGCGCGAGGAAGTAGAGCAGCGTGGACGCGGCGGCGATCGCGGCGCAGAACACGCTCCAGGCGAGCGTCACGGCGCGCGTATAGGCGAGGCCGTTCGCCGCCAGCGGACCTTCCACGCGCTGCGCGAAGCGCGTCACCCAGGCCTCGCGCCCGGGCCGCAGGCTGGCGCCGAACCACGCGGCGAGCGCGGCGAACATGGCGACGTGCTGCAGGTAGTAGAACCACGGCACGTACGGGCCCAGCCGGCCGAGCGCGGCGGCGCCGTGCGCCGTGGTGAGCCAGTGCGCCAGCGCCGCATAAGCGAGCCCGAGCGCGATGAGCAGCGTCAGCCAGCCGCCTTTGCGCCCGCGGCTCACTTCGTGCGGTTCTGCGCGATGAAGCGGGCGAGATGCGACAGGGAAGCGAAGATCACCGCGTTGTCCTCGTGATCGGAGCGCAGGCGCACCCCGTAGCGCCGCGAGACCACCAGCGCCAGCTCCAGGATGTCGATCGAGTCGAGGCCGAGGCCTTCTCCGTACAGCGGCGCCTCCGGCGCGATGTCCGCGGGCTGGACGTCGAGATTGAGCTCGGTCGTGATGAGCCCCGCCAGCTCCTCGAGCAGGGCGGGGTCGGCGGCGGGCGCGAGCTGCGCGCTGATGGGGATGCTGGCCATGAATGCGGCAGACAGTGTAACGGCTGGCCGCGCCCCGTTCAATCCGGCGCCGCGCGCGCGCGGAACGCGAGGACCGCGTTGCTGCCGCCGAATGCGAAGGCGTTGGTGAGCGCGGCGCGCAGGGCGGCGCCGCGCCGCGGCGCGCCCGTGACGTGGGCCACGCCGGCGCATTCCGGGTCGAGATCCGCGGCTTCGCCGAGGGTGGGCGGCACGACGCCGTGGTGCAGTCCGAGGACCGTGAACGCGGCGGCGAGCGCGCCCGCGGCGCCCAGCGCGTGGCCGTGCGCGGACTTGGTGGCGCTGACGGCGAGCCCGGCGGCGCGCGCGCCGAATACCGCGGTGAGCGCGGCCACCTCGATGCTGTCGCCCTCGCGCGTGCCGGTGGCGTGCGCGCTCACGTAGTCGAAGTCCTGCGGCGTCATCGCGGCATCGGCGAGCGCGGCGCGCAGCGCGCGCGCCTGGCCCTCGCTCGAGGGCCGCACGAGGTTGCCGTGGTCGCAGGATTCGCCGTAGCCGGCGAGCTCGGCGTAGATGCGCGCGCCGCGCTGCTCGGCGCGCGCCCAGTCCTCGAGCACCAGCGCGCCGCCGCCTTCGGCCAGCACCAGGCCCGCGCGCCCGAGCTGAAAGGGCCTGCAGGCGCGCGCCGCGCTGGCGGCGTCGCCGGGGGCGAGCACCTGCAGCGCCAGCCACGCGCGGATCACGCCGTAAGCGAGCGGCGCTTCCGAGCCCCCGGCGAGCATCACCGGCGCCGCGCCGCTGCGCACGCGCCGGAACGCCTCGCCGATCGATATGGCGGCCGAGGCGCACGCCACCGAATACGTGGTGCAGCTGCCTCCCAACCCGAGCTGGATGGCGAGGTGCGAGGCGCACGCATTGTTCATCGCCTGCACCACCGTGAGCGGCGGCAGGCGCTCGCGCCCGGCCACGTACAGGTCGCGGTAGCCGCGCTCGAACACCTGTGCGCCGCCGACGCCCGTGCCCCAGGCCACGCCCCACGTCTCGCGGTCCGTGGCGGCCTCGGGCGCGAGTCCCGCGTCGCGCCAGGCCTCGAGCCCGGCGGCGATGCCGAGCTGGCTGTAGCGGTCCAGGGTACCGGCCTTCGCGCGTCCGAACACCGCGGCGGCGTCGAACTCGGCGCACACCCCGGCGGGCACCGAAACGGGCTTGGGGGCGTCGGCAGGCGCGTACAGGCCGATGCCCGAACGTGCCGCGAGCAGCGCGTCGAAAGCAGCCGGCGCCGTGGCACCGAGCGGGCTTACCATGCCCACCCCGGTCACCGCGACGCGGCGCGCGGTCACGGCTTGGCGGCCGCCAGCTGCTCGATCAGCGCGACGAGCTCGCCGCAGCGCTTCGGCGGCGGTGTGTCCTCATCGACCTTGACGCCGAACTTCTCCTCGATCTCGAACACCAGCTCGAGCATGGACAGCGAGTCGACGCCGAGGCTGGACAACTCGGTCGCGGCGTCGGCCGTCTTCAGGTCGACGCCGAGGCGCTCCTGCACGAAGCGGTACGCGGGCGCGGCATCCAGCATGGCCTATTTTCCTTCCACCCGGCCGATCTTCAGGACCGCGGCGCGCAGCCGCTTGGCGTCCGCGAACCAGAAATCCTTGAATTCGGGCGCATCGAGGTAGCTGACCGGCGTGCGCACCTTGGCCATGGCGCCCGCGAACAGCGGATCGGCCACGGCCGCGCGCACCGCCGCGCGCAGCTTGTGCTGCGCCGCGGCCGGGATGGCCGCGGGCGCGACCACGCCCGACCAGATGTAGAACTCGACGTCCTGGTAGCCGAGCTCGGTGAACGTCGGCAGCTCGGGCATCAGCTCGAGGCGCTTGGCGCCCCAGCCGGCGAGCGCGCGCATCTTGCCGGCCTGGATCTGGCCCACCGCGGCCGCCGGCCCGGAGGCGAGCGCCTGGACTTCGCCCGAGAGCAGCGCGCGCACCGCCGGCCCGCCGCCCTGGTAGGGCACGTGGAACAGGCTGATGCCGGCCGCGTTGGCGAACATCTCCATCGCCACGTGCAGCGTGCCGTACACGCCCGAGGAGGAAAAGTTGATCTTGCCGGGACTGGCCTTCGCCGCGGCGACGAAATCCTGCACCGTCCTGTAGGGGCTGTCGCCGCGCACCACCAGCACCGTGGGGTCGGCGGTGACCAGCGCGATCGGCACGAAATCCGAGATCTGGTAGGGCGCGGGCTTGCCGTTCAGCGGGTCGGATACGGGAAAGATGGAGATCGACGACAGCGCCATGAGGATCGTGTAGCCGTCCGCGTCGGCCCGTGCGGCGGCCGTCATGCCCACCGCGCCGCCGGCGCCGGTGCGGTTCACCACCACCACCGGCTGGCCGAGGGTCTTTTCCATCGACGCGGCAAGGGGACGGCCGACGATGTCGGCGACGCCGCCCGGCGGGAACGGCACGATCATGGTGATCGGGCGCGTCGGATATTCCTGCGCCAGCGCGCCGCAAGCGAGCACTGCGCCGAGCACTGCGATGAGCGTTCTCATGATTCGCTGACTCCTCCTGGGATACCTGCCACCACGTTGCGGAAACCCGAATCCACGTACAGTACCTCGCCCGTGACGCCAGCGGCGAAATCGGACAACAGGAACACTGCCGCGTTGCCCACGTCCTCCGTGGTGACATTGCGGCGCAGGGGCGACTGCTCCTCGACGAACTTGAGGATGCGGCCGAAGCCGGCGATGCCCGCGGCGGCGAGCGTCTTGATCGGCCCCGCGGAGATGCCGTTCACGCGAATGCCGCGCGGCCCGAGGCTCGCGGCGAGGTAGCGCACCGAGGCTTCCAGGCTCGCCTTGGCGAGGCCCATGGTGTTGTAGTTCGGCACCACGCGCGCGGCGCCGAGATAGGTGAGGGTGACGAGCGCGGCCTTGCGCCCCTGCATCATGGGCAGCGCCGCCTTGGCGAGCGCGGGAAAGCTGTAGGCCGACACGTCGTGCGCGACGCGGAAGGCTTCGCGCGACAGCCCTTCGAGGAAATCGCCCGCGATCGCCTCGCGCGGCGCGTAGCCGATGGCGTGCACCAGCCCGTCGAGGCCGTCCCAGCGCTCGCGCAATGCGGCGACGAGCGCCGCGATCTGCGCGTCCTCGGCCACGTCGCAGGGCAAAGCGATGTCGGACCCGAGCTCGCGCGCCATCTCCTCGACGCGCGCCTTGAAGCGCTCGTTCTGGTAGGTGAAGGCGAGCGCCGCGCCTTCGCGGCGCGCGGCTTTGGCGACGCCGTAGGCGATGGAGCGGTTGCTGAGCAGGCCGGTGACCAGGATCCTGCGGCCGTCGAGGAGCGCCATGGTGCGCCGATTATACTTGCGCGATGCGCTGGATCCTGCTGCTGGGGTTGCTCGCCGCCGGCTGCGCCGACGTCTGGAACGATCCCTATCCGGCGGCGGAGCGCGGCAGGAACATCCTCTATTCGGCGTTCACCGAGCGGCCCAAGCACCTCGACCCGGTTCAGTCGTACACCTCCGATGAGGCCGAGTTCACGCAGCAGGTCTACGAGCCGCCGCTGCAATATCACTACCTGAAGCGGCCGTACGAGCTGGTGCCGCTCACCGCGGCCGAAGTACCGCAGCCCGTGACGTCGCAGGGCGGCCGCTACACCGTCTACACGATCCGCATCCGCCCCGGCATCCGCTACCAGCCGCATCCGGCGTTCGTGCCGCAGAACCAGGACCTCGCACGCGCGCGCATCGAGCGCCTGGCAAGCCCTTACGCGCTGCCGCTCGGCACGCGCGAGCTGACCGCGGACGACTACATCTACCAGATCAAGCGCCTCGCCAGCCCGCGCCTGCATTCGCCGATCCTCGGCCTCATGTCGCAGTACGTCGCCGGCCTGGGCGACCTGGCCGAGAGGCTGCGCAAATTCGACACGCGCAAGGGCGACTGGCTCGACTTGCGCAAGCATCGGCTCGAAGGGGTGGAGAAGGTGGATCGATACACCTACCGCATCCGGCTCAAGGGGCGCTATCCGCAGTTCGTCTACTGGCTGGCGATGCCGTTTTTCGCCGCCATGCCCTGGGAGGCGGAGAAGTTCTTCGCGCAGCCGGGCATGGCCGAGCGCAACTTCACGCTCGACTGGTGGCCGGTGGGCACCGGGCCCTACATGCTCACGGAGAACAACCCGAACGCACGCATGGTCCTGGAGCGCAATCCGAACTTCCGCGGCGAGCCCTATCCGGCCGCGGGCGAGCCGGGCGACGCCGCCGCGGGGCTGCTGGCCGACGCCGGCAAGCCGATGCCGTTCGTCGACCGCGTGGTGTTCTCGCGCGAGAAGGAGAGCATCCCGCTCTGGAACAAGTTTCTGCAGGGCTACTACGATGCCGCGGGGATCCCGAGCGACACCTTCGACCAGGCGGTGCGTGTCTCGGTGGGCGGCGAGGTCGGGCTGACCCCGGAGATGGAGGCGAAGGGCATCCGGCTGCGCACCGCGGTGGAACCGACCATCTTCTACCTCGGCGTCAACATGCTCGATGCCGCCGTCGGCGGATCCTCGGCGCGCGCGCGCAAGCTGCGCCAGGCGCTCGCCATCGCGGTGGACTGGGAGGAGTACATCTCCATCTTCCTCAATGGCCGCGGGCGCGTGGCGCAGGATCCGCTCGCGCCGGGCATCTTCGGGCAGCGCACCGGGCGCGAGGGCATCGACCCGGTCACGCACGAGTGGCAGAACGGGCGCGCCGAGCGCCGCCCGATCGGGGAGGCGCGCAAGCTCCTCGCCGAGGCCGGCTACCCGGACGGCCGCGACGCGAAGACCGGAGCGCCGCTCGTGCTCTACCTCGATACGGTGGGCCGCGGGCCCGGCGACAAGCCGCGCTTCGACTGGTGGCGGCGCCAGTTCGCCAGGCTCTCGATCCAGCTCGAGATCCGCGACACCGACTGGAACCGCTTCCAGGAGAAGATCCGGAAGGGCAGCCAGCAGCTCTACATCCTCGGCTGGAACGCCGACTACCCCGATCCCGAGAACTTCCTGTTCCTGCTCGCCGGGGCGCAGGCGCGCGTGCCGCACGGCGGCGAGAACACCAGCAACTTCGTCAACCCGGAGTACGACGCGCTGTTCGAGCGCATGAAGGACATGCCCAACTCGCCCGAGCGCCAGGCGATCATCGACCGCATGGTGGACATCGTGCGCCGCGACGCGCCCTGGATCGGGGGCTTCCATCCGGTGGCCTACAGCCTGTCCCACGCCTGGGTGATGAACGGCAAGCCGAACAGCATGGCGCGCAACAGCCTGAAGTACATCCGCCTCGACGTGGAGAAGCGCGCCGCGCTGCGGCGCCAGTGG
>Ga0210061_1000003_pt1 | contig 23078 bp, 29 predicted proteins | sample MayberryNW_Catta_2_FD_184877 | JGI IMG/M metagenome (GOLD analysis project Ga0210061, IMG submission 184877) | Wetland microbial communities from San Francisco Bay, California, USA, that impact long-term carbon sequestration -... | ecosystem: Environmental > Aquatic > Marine > Wetlands ...
CGCTCGACGTGGACCGTCCCTTTCGCGACCTTGATCTGGCCGACATCTTCGGCCCGGGCGAAGCCCGAAACCGCCAGTGCCAGTACCGCAACCGCAACAAAATGGCGCATACGCCCTCCTGCTGAGTGACAAGGATTCTATAATGCTCCCGGGGGTTTAGGTAAAGCCGTGAATTACGACCGCGTAGCACAGTTTCTTGCACGCCTGGACCAGCTGCGGCCGATGCAGCTTTTCCTGGAGGCATTTTGCACCGACTCGGGATTGCCTCGCGCGGCGTATTTGCGCCTCAACCTGGTGCTCGAAGAATTGTTCACCAATACCGTGAAGCACGGCCACCGCGGCGACTGCGATGCACCGGTCTGGATCGCCGTGTCGCGCGGCGGCGACACCCTCTCGGTGCTCTATGAGGACAAGGCACCTCCCTTCAACCCCTACGCGCGATTGACCGAGCCGGTGGTGGATACCACGGTCTCGATGCGCAAGATCGGGGGGCTCGGCGTGCTCCTGACCAAGGAGCTCGCGGCTACCCGCGATTACGCCTACCTGTTCGGCCGCAACCGTATCCGCCTCACCCTCGCCACCGTCTGAGGCGGGTACCCGGGGTGGGGGTCGAACCCACATGCCTTGCGGCCAGGGATTTTAAGTCCCTTGCGTCTACCAGTTTCGCCACCCGGGCGGCGGCCTTGAACGGTAAAGAAGCTGGAGGCGGGAGTCGGAATCGAACCGGCGTCCACGGCTTTGCAGGCCGCTGCATGACCACTCTGCCATCCCGCCAGGGGATGCATGGGAGGCAGGACAGGCCTTGCGGCCTCCCCTAGCCTAAGGAACTGGAGCGGGAGACGAGTCTCGAACTCGCGACCTCAACCTTGGCAAGGTTGCGCTCTACCAACTGAGCTACTCCCGCTTCTTGGGGCCGGGGATTATAGCTCATCCTCTTGCGTAGGGCAGCGCACGGCGCAGGTAATGGCCCATGGAAATCACCGTCAGAACCGCGGCGACGTAGATCAGCAGCGTGCCGAGCCACTGCGTGCTGAGCGTGCCGAACAGCACGTCGTGGTACAGCAGCAGGGGAATGGCCACCATCTGGCTGACCGTCTTCACCTTGCCGATGAAGGCTACCGCCACGCTCCTCGACTTGCCGATGCTCGCCATCCATTCGCGCAGCGCCGAGATGGCGATCTCGCGCCCGATGATGATCAGCGCGATGATCATTTCCACGCGCCCCAGCTGCACCAGCACGATGAGCGCGGCGGCGACGATCAGCTTGTCGGCAACCGGATCCAGAAACGCGCCGAAGGCGGACATCTGGTTGAGCGCTCGCGCCAGGTAGCCGTCGAGCCAGTCGCTCAGCGCGGCGACCACGAAGACCGCGCAGGCGGCCACGTTCTTGGCCCCGGGCGCGAGCCAGCCATCGGGCAGGTAGAAGATGCCGATGAGCAGCGGGATCAGGATGATGCGCAGCCAGGTAACGAGATTGGGCAGATTGAGCGGCATCAATGCAGCGCCTTGTAGATGCGTTCCGCGAGCGGCCGGCTGATACCCGCCACTTGCGTGAGCTCGTCCACCGCCGCGGACTGTACCTCGCGCAAGCCGCCGAAATGGGCAAGCAACCGCTGGCGGCGCTGCGCCCCGATGCCGGGGATCTGGGTGAGCGCGGAAGCGGTGCGCGTCCGCGCGCGCCGCGCGCGGTGGCCGACGATGGCGAAGCGGTGCGCCTCGTCGCGGATCTGCTGCACCAGGTGCAGCCCCGGGTGGGTCGGCGCAAGGCTGCGCGCCACGCCCTCCGCCTCGATCACCAGCTCCTCGAGACCGGGCTTGCGCTCCGGCCCCTTCGCCACGCCGACCACGCTCACGTCGTTCAAGCCGAGCTCGGCGAGCGCTGCGCGTGCCACGCCCGCCTGCCCTCTGCCGCCGTCCACAAGCACGAGGTCTGGAACCTTGCCGGCCTCGGCGCTGATGCGCTCGTAGCGGCGCGCCAGTACTTCGCGCATCGCGGCGTAGTCGTCCCCGGGCGCAGCATCGCGGATGTTGAAGCGGCGATATTCGCCCTTCTGCAGGGCGTGCCGGTCGTAGACCACGCAGGAGGCGACCGTCGCCTCGCCCATGATGTGGCTGACATCGAAGCATTCTATCCGCTGCACGCTGTCGGGCAGATGCAGCGCTTCGCGAAGCGCCGCCAGCCGCGATTCCTGCGCGTTCTTTTCGCGAGCGCGCTGCTGCAGCGCCAGTTGGGCGTTCCTGGCGGCCATTTCCAGCCACCTGCGCCGCTCGCCCTGCGCCGGCACCACGGCGTCGAATTCCACGGCATGGCTCGCGAGCACGAGCGGCGGCTTCGGCTGCTCGATGTAGTGCTGCTCGAGGAACGCCTGCAGCACCTCCGCAGGGCCGGCGGCATCGGCGTTCGCCGGGAAGAAGCTGCGGTCGCCTACGTGCCGTCCGCTGCGGATCATCGCCAGATTGACGCACGCGGCGCCGCCCTCGGTCGCGCAGGCCACGACGTCGGCATCCACGCCGCGATTGGACTCCACGTACTGCCGCGCTTGCACCCGCGACAGCGCGCGCACCTGGTCGCGGAACGCCGCCGCCTGCTCGTAGTGCCGGGCGTCCGCCGCCGCCTGCATTCTGTCGGTCAGGCGCTGCACCACGTCGTCCTCGCGTCCGCGCAGGAACAGCGTGGCGTGCTCGACGTCCTCGGCGTACGCGTGCGCGCCGATCAGGCCGGTGCACGGCGCCGTGCAGCGCCGGATCTGATGCAGCAGGCAGGGGCGCGAGCGGTTCTCGAATACCGTGTCCTCGCAGGTGCGCAGTCGGAACACGCGTTGCAGCAGCTGGATGCTCTCGCGCACTGCGTGGGCATGCGGAAACGGGCCGAAATAGCGGTTGCGCGCATCGCGCGCGCCTCGATGAAAGCCCAGCCGCGGGAAGCGGTGCGCGGTGATCATCAGGTACGGATAGGACTTGTCGTCGCGGAAGACGATGTTGTAGCGCGGCGCCAGGCTCTTGATGTAGTTGTTCTCGAGGAGCAGTGCCTCGTCCTCCGAGCGCGTCACCGTGACTTCGACGCGCGCGAGCTGCGAAAGCATCATCCGGATGCGCGGGCTGCCGGCGTTCCGCCGGAAATACGAGGCGACGCGCCTGCGCAGATCGCGCGCCTTGCCGACGTACAGGGCCTCGCCGCCGGCGCCGAGCATGCGATAGACGCCGGGCAGGTTGGGCAGGCCGGCGACGAAGCGCTTCGGATCGAACTCCGCGTCGTCCATGAGAGCGGAATTCTAGCGCCAGGCCCCGGATTCAGTGTAGAATTCGCGCCCTTTTTCCGCTGGGCAATTCAGCCATGGCCAAGGTCTCGGCAGTCGAAATCCGCGTCGGCAATCTGATCGAATGGGACAAGCGCGTCTGGCGCGTCCTCAAGTGCTATCACGTGCACGTCGGCGGCCGCGGCGGCGCGTTCATGCAGGTGGAAATGAAGGACATCGAATCCGGCACGAAGACCAACCAGCGCTTCCGCACCGAGGACAAGGTGGAGCGCGCTTTCGTCGATGCGCGCGCCATGGAATACCTGTATCAGGACGGCGACAGCTACGTGTTCATGGACAAGGAAAACTACGAGCAGCTGCAGCTGCCCGCGGAATTCCTGGAGGGGCAGGCGGGCTACCTGCTGCCGAATGCCGAGGTACAGATCAATTTCTACAACGGGCGCGCAATCGGCATCGGCATTGCGCCGTCGGTCGTGCTCACCGTCACCGATACCGAGCCGGGCATCCGCAACGCCACCGCCACCAATACCTTCAAGCCGGCCAAGCTGGAAACGGGAATCACGGTGCAGGTGCCGCCCTTCATCAACAAGGGCGAGAAGATCAAGGTCGACACCAACCAGGGTACCTACATGGAGCGCGCCTAGGCGAGCCTGCCGAGGGCGCCCTGGGCTTCGCGGTAGGCCACGCTCCTGCGCAGGTCGCGCCCGCCGCGGTGGCGCATTTGCCCGACGCGCTCGGGCGATGGCGGCGCGCAGCCCTCGAGTGCGCGCAGCAAGCGGTCCTGGCCTTCCGCGTCGTTGCATAGGAGCACCATGTCGCATCCCGCCTCGAGCGCGGCGCGAGCGCGCTCGGCAACGCCGCCGGCGGTGCTCGCGCCTTCCATCGACAGATCGTCGCTGAATACCAGCCCTTCGAAGCCGAGCCGGCGGCGCAGTACCTCCTGCAGCCATACGCGCGAGTATCCCGCCGGCTCGGCATCGACTTTGGGATAGATCACGTGTGCAGGCATCACGCCCGCCAGCCCCGCCTGGATCGCCGGTCCGTAGGGCAGCAGATCCTTGCGCAGAATGTCGGCGAGCGGCCGCTCGTCCGCGGGCACCGCGACATGCGAGTCCGCGGCAGCGTAGCCGTGCCCGGGAAAATGCTTGCCCACGGCGCCCATGCCGCCGTCGGCCAGCCCGCCGATCAGCGCGGCCGCCAGCGCGCCCACGGCCAGGGGGTCGTAGTGCAGGGCCCGGTCGCCGATCACCGAGCTCGCCCCGTAGTCGAGATCCAGCACCGGCGCGAAGCTGAAATCGAGGCCGTGCGCAGCGAGCTCCGCGCCGATGACGTAGCCGGCGGCATGCGCAGCCGTCCGGCCCGCCTCCCGGTCCCGATCCCAGAGCTGCCCGAGCGCGCGCATGGGCGGCAGCGCCGTGAAGCCCTCCCGGAAGCGTTGCACGCGGCCGCCCTCGTGGTCCACGCCGATCAGCAACTGCGGCTCGCGCAGGGCGCGGATGTCCGCGGTCAGCGCCTGCAGCTGCGCGGGGGATTCGAAATTGCGCGCGAACAGGATGACGCCGCCGACCGCGGGATGCCGCAGGCGTCGCACGTCGTCCTCGCTCAGCGTCGTGCCCGCGGGGTCGACGACCGCCGGCCCGAGCGGCAGCCGCGCCCTTACGCGTCGCATTCGAGGATCACGGTGGCCGCGGCCATGCCGCGCTCGTCGCTCAGCGTCAGGTGCGCGCGCCGCACCCCGTGCTGCTCGAGAAACGCGGCGAGCGGCGGCGAGAATTCGAGCTGCGGCTTGCCCGAGCGCAGGTTGCTGACCCAGACGCCGTGCCAGTTGGCGGGCGCGCGGATGCCGGTCCCCAGCGCCTTGGTGAACGCTTCCTTGGCGGCGAAGCGCTTCGCCAGATAGGCTGCCGGCCGGGCGTGCGCGCTGAAGCGCCGCAGCTCGGACTCGCACAGGATGCGCTGCGCGAACCGCACCCCGAAACGCGCCAGCGCCCGCTCGACGCGCGGGATCTCGATCAGGTCGGTGCCGACGCCGTAGATCACCTTGCCGCCTGCACGATCAGCTGCTTCATTTCGCGCACGGCCTCGCGCATGCCGATGAACACGGCGCGGCTGACGATGGCATGGCCGATGTGCAGCTCGCGCAGTCCCGGCAGGCGGGCCACCGGCTCGATATTGAAATAGTTGAGCGCGTGGCCGGCGTTGAAGCGCATGCCGAGCGCGCGGATCGCCTCCCCGGCGCGGCGAATCTTCGCCAGCTCCGACTGCACGGCCACGCTCTCGGCGTCCCTGCCCTTCGAATGAAACGCCGTGGCGTATGGGCCGGTATGCACCTCGCACACCGTTGCGCCGATGCGGCGCGCGGCCTCCACTTGCCGTTCGTCGGCATCGATGAACACCGAAACGATGATGTCCGCGGCCGCCAGGCGCTCGACGGCGTCGCGTAGCTTGGCCTCCTGGCCGGCGATGTCCAGGCCCCCTTCGGTGGTGATTTCGTGGCGACCTTCCGGCACCAGCATCGCCATTTCCGGCCGGATGCGGGCGGCAATGGCGACCATCTCTTCGGTCGCCGCCATTTCCAGATTGAGCCGGATATGCGTCAGCTCCCGCAGGCGGCGCACGTCTTCGTCCTGGACGTGGCGCCGATCCTCCCGCAGGTGCACCGTGATGCCGTCGGCGCCCCCGAGATGCGCCTCGACGGCCGCCCACACCGGGTCGGGCTCGTAGGTGCGGCGCGCCTGCCGCACGGTGGCGACGTGATCGACATTGACGCCGAGTTCGATCATAGCTCCTGCAGCTCCCGCAGCATGTCGCTGGTGTGCAGCTTCTGTCCCGACAGCCGCGCGGCAATCAGGCGGCGCATCAGCCGCCGCGACTCATCCCGCGTCTCGGCGCGCGAATAATCGTCGCGTGACATGTCGAGGAGGGTCTGCCCCGATACCGTGAGCTCGACATCCCCTGCTCCCGTTTCCATTTCTGCCAGTGCGAGCGGGCCGTGCTCCGGCACGTAGGCATAGCGCCTTCCGGCCTGCACCGGCGCGCCGCTGGCCGCGTCCCGGTCCAGCGGCGGAGCATACCCGAGTTCGCGCAGCAACCTCAGCTCGAAACCGCGCAGCAGCCCCGCCGGCTCGTCGCCGGACGCCAAGCGCGCCACGGTGACAGCATACGCGTCGAACAGTGCCTCGTGCGCGTCCTCGCGCGGCAGCAGGCGCAGCAGCAGCTCGTTGAGGTAGAAGCCGCACATCAGCGCCATTCCCGCCAGCGCGGCCTGCCCGCTCGCCCACTCGGCCGCAGTCAGCGTGGCGAGCTCGGCAGACGCGCTCCAGCTCAGGCGCAGGGGATGAAACGCAAGCAGCGTCCCGCGGATCGCGGAACGCGGCCGGCGCGCGCCGCGCGCCACCAGGCCCATGCGCCCGCGATTGCGCGTAAAGGCTTCCACGATGAGGCTGGACTCCTTGTACGGATAGCTGTGCAGCACGAACGCAGGCTCCTGCTCCGTGCGCCGCCGCATCACGCGTACCCCAGCTCGCGCAGCGTGCGCGCATCCTCGGACCAGTTGCGCTTGACCTTGATCCACACCTGAAGAAAGACCTTGCCGCCGAACATCCTTTCCATGTCCTTGCGGGCCTCGGTCGAAATGCGCTTGAGCATGGCCCCCCCGCGGCCGAGCACGATCGGCTTGTGCGCCTCGCGCTCGACCCACAGCGTGGCATCGATACGGCGCAGGCGGCCTTCCTCGCGAAAGCTTTCCACCCGGACCTCGCAGCTGTACGGCAGCTCGTCCGTGAGCAAGCGGAACAGCTTTTCGCGCAGCAGCTCGGCGGCGAAGAAGCGCTCGTCGCGGTCGGTCATCTGGTCGGCGGGATACAGCGGCGGGCCCTCGGGCAGCAGCGACGCCAGCACGCGCAGCAACTCGGGCACGTTGCGCCCGGTCGCCGCCGACACCGGTACGATGGCCTCGAATTGGCGCTCGCGCGCCACGCGCGCCACGAACGGCAGAAGGCGGGAGGGGGTGCGAACCCGGTCGACCTTGTTGAGCACGGCAACGGCGGGACGGTCGGCCGGCACCCGGTCCAGCGCGGCGCGGTCGGCGGCGTCGAAATGCAGCGCCTCCAGCACGAACGCGACGACGTCGGCATCGCGCGCCGCCTCCCCCGCGCGGCGGTTCAGAGTGCGGTTGAGCAGGTTCCGGTGACGGGTCTGGAAGCCGGGCGAGTCGACGAACGCGATCTGGCAGTGCTCGGTCGTCAACACGCCCGTGAGCAGATGGCGCGTCGTTTGCGCGCGCGGCGAGACGATGGCCAGCTTCTCTCCCAGGATCCGGTTGAGCAGGCTCGACTTGCCGGTATTGGGCCGGCCCACGAGGCCGACGCTGCCGCTGCGGAAAGGCATCACAGGGCGAGCCGGCTGAGCAGCGCTTCGGCCGCCTGCTGCTCCGCCGCGCGTCGCGAGGCGCCGCTACCGCGGGCTTGCATGCCCAGCGCCTCGATGGAGCACTCCACCTCGAAGACCTGCTCGTGGGCCGCGCCGCGCGTTGCCACCACCTGATAGCGTGGCAGCCCTTGGCGGCGCGCCTGCAGCGCTTCCTGCAGCCGGGTCTTGGGATCCTTCGCCGTCGTGCGCTCGTCCACCGCCTCGAGCGCATCGCCCAGCGTCGCGAGTACGGCGTTGCGCGCCGGGACGTAGCCGCCGTCGAGAAACACTGCGCCGTAGAGTGCTTCCAGCGCATCGGCGAGGATCGAAGGGCGGTGCGCACCTCCGCTCGCGGCCTCGCCCGCCCCCATGCGCAGGTGTTCCGCGAGCCCGAGCCGTGCGCCTGCCGCCGCCAACGATTCGCCGCACACGAGGCTGGCGCGCAGCCTGGAGAGCTCGCCCTCGCTAAGCTGCGGAAAGCGCTCGAGCAACGCCTCGGCGATCACGCACCCGAGCACGCCGTCGCCGAGGAACTCGAGGCGCTCGTTATGCAGCGCGCCGAAGCTGCGGTGCGTCAGCGCCTGCTCGAGCAGCTCGCCGCGGCGAAACCGGTGGCCGAGGCGATCCTCGAGGCGTGCAGACCGTGACAAGGGACGTGCGCGGCTCCGGCTAGTTGGACGAGGCCACGAAGTCGATGTAGATCCCGATATTGGCGAACAGCGGGATCTCCTTGCGGTAGGCGGCGGCGATCACGAAGCCGTTGCCGTCCTTGGTGATCTCGAGGTCGGAGGCCTTGACCGCCTTGAAATCGTCGATCGCCTGCCGGCTGTCGAACGCCCGGCGCACCTCGCTGGCATTGCCGCCGCGACCGCGCATCTCGTTCGCGATCGACACCACGGCCTTCTTGATCGTGAAGTACTCGATGTACGAGGGCAGCAGCCGCATGGCCAGCAGCGCCACGAACACCAGGACGAACGACCCGATGATGAGCCCCAGCAGGGTGATACCGCGTTGCCTTGCGCGCATGGCCGATCTCCTGTCGCCTCGAGACCTCAGCGGAACGTGCCGAAGCGGCTCAAATCGCCGAGGTTGAGCCAGATGAAGAATGCCTTGCCGACGATGTTGGCGTCCGGCACGAAACCCCAGACCCGGCTGTCGCTCGAGTTGTCCCGGTTGTCTCCCATCACGAAATAGTGGCCCGGCGGCACCGTGCACGCCAGGCCGGACATATTGTAGATGCAATTGCCGGCGTGCGGGAACGATCGCCCCTGGGGCACGAACGCCGGTGCGTCGTCTTCAATCATGATCTGGTGCTGCACGCCGTTCAGCGTCTCCAGGTAGCGGCGCGAATATTGCATCCGCTCGCGTGACAGGTAGTCCTCGATCTGCCGCACGGGCACCACGCGCCCGTTGATGGTGAGCCGCTTGTTGCGGTACTCGACGCGGTCGCCCGGCAGGCCGACGACGCGCTTGATGTAGTCGAGGGAAGGATCGTCCGGGTACCGGAACACCATCACGTCGCCGCGATGCGGGCTGCCGATCTCGAGCAGCTTGCGATTCACGACCGGCAGCCGGATGCCGTAGGTGAACTTGTTGACGAGGATGAAATCGCCGATCAGGAGCGTCGGGATCATCGAGCCCGACGGAATCTTGAACGGCTCGACCAGGAACGAGCGCAGCAGGAACACGATGAGGATGACGGGAAAGAAGCTCACCGAGTATTCCACCCACCAGGGCTGCTTGGCGTCGGCGGGCCGCCGCTTCGCGAGCCACGCCCGCTCCAGCGCCCAGACCGCGCCGGTCGCGACGAGCAGCAGCAGCAGGAACAGGGCGAAGCTCATGTCTGGTCCGCGTCCCGCTGCAGCACCGCGAGAAACGCCTCCTGCGGGATCTCCACCGAGCCGACCTGCTTCATGCGCTTCTTGCCTTCCTTCTGCTTCTCGAGCAGCTTTCTCTTGCGCGTGACGTCGCCACCATAGCATTTGGCCAGCACGTTCTTGCGCAGCGCCTTTACGTTCTCGCGCGCGACGACGTTGGCGCCGATAGCGGCCTGGATGGCGACATCGAACATCTGCCGCGGAATGAGGCCGCGCAAGCGCGCCGCGAGCTCGCGTCCGCGGCGCTGGGCGACGTCGCGGTGCACCATGCTGGACAGGGCATCGACGCCCTCGCCGTTCACCAGCACGTCTAGACGCACGACGTCGGCCGGGCGGTACGCGCGGAAATCGTAGTCCATGGAACCGAAGCCGCGCGTCAGCGACTTCAGCCGGTCGAAGAAGTCCAGCACCACCTCGTTCAAAGGCAGGTCATACGACAGGACCACGTGCCGCGCCGCGTAGTGCAGATTGGTCTGCACGCCGCGCTTCTCGGTGCACAGCGTCATCACCGCGCCCACGTACTCCTGCGGCACGAAGATCGTAGTGGCGATCACGGGCTCGCGGATCTCCATGATCTGCCCGGGATCCGGCAGCTTCGCCGGATTGGACACCTGAGCCACCGAACCGTCGCGCAGCGCCACCTCGTAGACCACCGACGGCGCAGTAGTCACCAGCTGCATGCCGTACTCGCGCTCCAGCCGCTCCTGCACGATGTCCATGTGCAGAAGGCCGAGAAAACCGCAGCGAAAGCCGAAGCCGAGCGCCTGCGAAACCTCCGGCTCGTAGTGGAACGAGGCGTCGTTGAGGTGAAGCTTGCCCAGCGCGTCGCGCAATGCCTCGTACTGGTTGGCCTCGACCGGGTACAGGCCGGCGAACACCTGCGGCTTGATCTCCTTGAAGCCCGGGAGAGGCCGCGCGGCGCGCCGGTTGGCGTGGGTGAGGGTATCGCCGACCCGCGCTTCGCGCAGGTCCTTCACCCCCGCGACCACGAAGCCCACTTCGCCCGCGGCCAGCGCCTCGCGCTGCTCCGCTTTCGGCGTGAACACGCCGACCTGCTCGCACAGGTGCTCGACGTCGGTGCTCATCAGGAGGATCTTGTCCTTGGGACGCAGCGTCCCCTGCACCATGCGCACCAGCATCACCACGCCGACGTAGTTGTCGAACCAGGAGTCGATGACCAGCGCCTGCAGCTGCGCCTCCGGGTCGCCCTTGGGCGGCGGCACGCGCGCGATGACCGCCTCGAGGATTTCCGTCACGCCCTCGCCCGTCTTGGCGCTGGCGCGCAGCGCGTCGCGCGCTTCGATGCCGATGACGTCCTCGATCTCCCGGATCGCGTTCTCGGGATCGGCGGACGGCAAGTCGATCTTGTTCAGCACCGGGATCACCTCGACCCCCTGCTCGATCGCGGTGTAGCAGTTGGCGACGGTCTGCGCCTCGACGCCCTGCGAGGCGTCGACCACCAGCAGCGCGCCCTCGCAGGCCGCGAGCGAACGGCTGACCTCATAGGAAAAGTCGACGTGGCCAGGCGTATCGATGAGGTTGAGCAGGTAGCGCTCGCCGCCGGGCGCCACGTATTCCAGCGCCGCGGTCTGCGCCTTGATGGTGATGCCGCGCTCGCGCTCGAGCGCCATCGAATCGAGCACCTGCTCGGCCATCTCGCGCTGCGCAAGGCCGCCGCAGCGCTGAATGATCCGATCGGCGAGCGTCGACTTGCCGTGGTCGATGTGAGCGATGATGGAAAAGTTGCGGATGCGGCCTTGCGGCGTCATGAAAAAAAGGGTGCCGGCGGCACCCTCCTTGTCTGCAGCGGCCGCTATTCTAGCGCAAGCCGCGCGCGTACGGCCCGCGCGTCGAGCCGCGCGTGGCAGATTTCCCGGCCTTCGCGGTCCGCGAGCACCGGCACCCGGAGGCCGTAGCGCGCCGCGAGCGCCGGATCGGCGTCCACGTCGAACGCCTGGAACGCGACGCCCATGGCGCGCAGGTCGCCCGCCATCTCGTCGCACAGTGGGCAATGCGCACGGCCGTAAAGGCGCAGAATGATCTCACCCCTTCTCGCCGAGTCCGGCGATGCTGATGAAGGCCGTGTTGTCGCCACGGCGCACCAGGAACGTGATCACCGCGTTCCGCTCCAGCCCGGCGAGCAGCCGGTTCAGCTGCTCGGTCGACTTCAGCTCGGTGTGCTGGCCGTTGTGCACCAGCTTGAGCAGGATGTCGCCCCTGCGCAGATCGGCGCGCGCTTCGGCGCGCACGTCGGTCACCTCGAGCCCGAACGCGAGCTTCAATTCGCGCTTTCGCTCGCCGCTCAGTTCGCTCACCACCACGCCCAGGCGGTTTGCGGCCAGCGGCGCGGCCTTCGGTTCGGGCGACGCGTCGCGCGCGGCGACCCGCTCCTCGAGCAGCTCGCCAACCTTGATGGTGAGCACGCGCGCGGCGCCCTTGCGCCAGACTTCCACCGGCACCACCGTGCCCGGGCGCGTGCCGCCGACGATGCGCGGCAGATCGCTCGAGGATTCCACCTCCTTGCCGTCGAAGCGCGTGATGATGTCCGTGGCTTCGATGCCCGCCTTGTCCGCAGGACTGCCTTTTTCCACCGTATTGACCAGAGCGCCGCGCGGCCGCTGCAGCCCGAAGGATACCGCGAGGTCCCGGGTGACCTCCTGGATCACCACGCCGATGCGCCCGCGGGAAACGCGCCCCTTCTCGCGCAGCTGGTTCTGGACGTCGAGCGCCACGTTGATCGGAATCGCAAATGACAGGCCCATGAAGCCGCCGGTGCGGCTGTAGATCTGCGAGTTGACGCCCACCACCTCGCCCTTCATGTTGAAGAGCGGCCCACCGGAGTTGCCCGGGTTGATCGCGACGTCCGTCTGGATGAACGGAACGAAGTTCTCCTGCGGCAGCGAGCGCCCCTTGGCGCTGACGATGCCCGCGGTGACCGTATTCTCGAAGCCGAAGGGCGAGCCGATCGCCACGACCCATTCGCCCACTTTCAGCTTTGCAGGGTCCCCCAGGCGCACGGTCGGCAGGTTTCCGGCTTCGATCTTGATGAGCGCGACGTCGGTGCGCTTGTCGGCGCCGATCACGCGGGCTTTGTACTCGCGCTTGTCGGTGAGGCGTACGTCGATTTCGTCTGCAGCATCGACGACGTGCGCGTTCGTCAGAATGTAGCCGTCGGCGCTGATGATGAATCCCGAGCCCAGCGAGCGGCTCTCGGGGCCCGGCCCCGGCGCGGGCTGCCGCGGGATGAACCGGCGGAAGAACTCCAGCATCTCCTCGTCCTCGATATTCGGCAGCTGCGGCGTGCTGACGCGGCGTGGCGCCTGGGTGGTGCTGATGTTGACGACGGCGGAACCCTGCTCTTCGACCAAGCGCGTGAAATCGGGAAGGTCGCGCCCCTGCGCAAGCGCAAGCACGGCGGACATGCCGAGCATCAGCGCGGCGGCGGATCGGATCAGGACCATGGCAAATCCTCTCGTGGGAACGGCGGCCGGCTTGCCGCGGGACGCGAGCGAGCGTCGCTACTGGGGTTGATTGTATTCGACCGTGTTTCCGATGCGCTGCACGCTCGCGGCCGGCACCTCCCCGACGACCGTGACCAGATGCTCGGCGACTTTCCGCGTGTACACGTTCAGTGCGCCCATGCTCGCAATGCCGATGCGCGGCGCCTCGCTGCGGCCGACGAGCGGCTCGATGAACACGGAAATGGCGGCCAAGCCATCGGTGTACACCATCTGCGCCACCGGATGCGTGTCGCGCAACATGCGTCGAATCTCGACGATCTTGCGGAAGCCGGGCAGCTCGGCGCCCACGCGCCATCCCGCCTGCGACAGGTCTACCGGGGCGACCCCGGCCTGCTCCACGCGCCAGCCCTGCGCCGCGCGCGGCGGCTGCAGGCGCTCGCGCGGCACATCGCCGATACGCAACTGCGTGAAGGTGAACTGCTCTACGGTACTCCCGTCGAGATCCAAGGTACGCGCCTTGAGCAGCATCCCGGTGCGCGCGTCGGCCCACAGCGTGTAGCCATAGCGCAGGTCGTCTTTCGGGGTCAGCGTGATGGCGCGGCAGTCATAGCCCGCGACGCGACGCGTTTCGCCCAGGGCGATGACGTAGTTTTCCGCCAGTCCGTCGACCTGTTCGGGCAGCAGCGCCGGAAAAGCGCGCGGGTCGCTGCGGTGGTCGACCTTCACGGTGCGACTTTCGGGAAGATAGCAGCGGATTTCGTCGCCCGTGCGCAGGATCTCGCGCGGCGCGCCGTCCAGCACCTCCAGCTTTTCCGTGCCGCCGCGCGCGCCGGCCCGGTGCGCAATGCGCGAAGTCTCGGTTCGGTCGCCCTGCTGGTAGACGAACGTGCCCGTATAGGACAGCTTTTCCGTCGCGTCGTAGATCTTGCGCAGCCAGCCTAGCGCCTCCGGCGTGGTCTGCGCCTGCGCCCACCCGGCGACCGTGCAAAGCAACAGGGCGCCGAGGGTGCGGCTCACGGTTTAGCGGGCGCCGATTCGGCGGATACCGCGCGCACGTAGCGCGCCATGCCCTGCAGCGAATTGCGTGGCGAGAACGTCTGATGCGCGATCAGATAGTCGCGCGTCGCAGCCGTCATCGGCAGCCGGGCTGGCGCATCCTTCGCGGCCTTCTTGGCGACGACAATCGGGGCCGGCTGCTGATCCAGCGCGACGGGCGCGAGCAGGGGCGCCGCCTTCTCCTGGGGGGCGAAGGCCATCCAGCCGACGAGCGCCACGGCTGCGACGCTGGCCGCGAGTGCCGAGGGGACGAACCACCGGGCGCGCTCCGGCGGCGCAACGTCCGCCGGCAGCGGTCCGATCAGCGCCGGCTCCTCGACGAGGCGCGCGGTCACGCGGCGCACGCAATTGTCCGCCAGCAGGGCAGTTCCCTGCAGCACGTCGCTGATCAGGTGGTAGGTGCGCCAGGCCTCGCACGCCTCTGCGTCGACCGCCAGCGCCTGCAGGGGCTCGTCCAGCTCGTGCGACGCGAGCTCGCCGTCCATCAATGCCGAAATCTTCGTCTTCATAGCGCTACCACCTCTGGTCCTTGCGCGTGTCCAGCAGCGGCCGCAGCCGCTCCGCAATCGCTTCGCGTGCCCTGAAAATCCGCGACCGCACCGTGCCGATCGGGCAGTCCATGATGCGCGCGATGTCCTCGTAGCTCATGCCCTCGATCTCGCGCAGCTGGATCGCGGTGCGCAACTCCTCGGGCAGCTCGTCGATCGTCGCGTTCACCGTCTGCGCTATCTCCTTGGACAGCAGCACGCTCTCCGGCGTGTTGATGTCCCGCAATTGCTCGCCATCGTCGAAACCCTCGGCCTCTTCCGCTTCCACCTCGGTGGAAGTCGGCGCCCGCCGCCCCAGCGCCATCAGGTAATTCTTGGCGGTGTTGATGCCAATGCGGTACAGCCACGTATAGAACGCGCTGTCGCCGCGAAATGCCGGAAGCGCCCGGTACGCCTTGATGAACGCCTCCTGCGTCACATCCTCGACTTCCGACGGGTCGCGAATGAACCGTGCCAGCAGGCGGCCGAGCTTGCGCTGATACTTCTCCACCAGCAGCTCGAACGCGCGCTTGTCACCCCGTTGCGCGCGCGCCACCAGCTGCCGGTCGACGTCGCGCTCAGACATCGCCGCACGCGTCCTCGACCGCCCCTCGGGCCCGGGCAGAATACCCGCCCCGGTCCCGGATGCAACGCCTCTGTGCGAAAGACAAGGCGCGCCGGAAATAGTTCGCCTCCACGCGCTGCGTTCTCATGCGGTTCGCGGCTGTCGCGCCGCCTGCGGTACCCTGCCCCAGAGCGCCCACAGCCTCAGGACGCGGAAATCCGCGGGCGAAAGCATGCCGCGCGAGACCAGGAGGCTCCGCCGCGGCCCCTGCGACAGGGGCAGGATCACCCACCAGGGTCCGACGTGCCGCCGCCGCCCCACCTGCGCCGGAATGCGCCGACCGTCGGCCAGCTCGAGTGTCGCTGCCCCCTCGGGCGCGAGCTCCAGGGCTCGCAGGGCGGCCGGTGCGCGCAGCAGCGCCCGGTCCCTCGCCGTCACGACCCCCAGCGCCAGCACGAGGAGCGCAAGGCCGATCCCGGCATAGCCGGGCACCACCAGCAGGCAGCAGCCTGCCGCGGCCGCGTGGACCAGCAGCAGGGCGCCGGCCAGGGCGCGCGAGGCGCGCAGTTCCAGGCGTACCGCCGTCATGGCGCTCAGACGCGCGCGAACACCAGCGTGCCGTTGGTGCCGCCAAATCCGAAGTTGTTCTTGACCGCGTGCCGGATCTTCAGGTCCCGGGCCGAATTGGCGCAGTAATCCAGGTCGCACTCGGGGTCCTGGTTGAAGATGTTGATGGTGGGCGGCGAGACCTGCTTGTGCACCGCAAGCGCGGTAAAGACGGACTCGATGCCGCCCGCGCCGCCGAGCAGGTGCCCCGTCATCGACTTCGTAGAGTTGACCACCAGCTTGCGGGCATGCGCGCCGAACGCCATCTTGACCGCCTCGGTCTCGTTCTTGTCGCCGAGCGGCGTCGACGTACCGTGGGCGTTCAGGTACTGAACCTCGTCCGCGGCAATGCGGGCATTGGCGAGCGCGGCCTGCATGCAGCGCTTCGGCCCGTCCAGGTTTGGCGCGGTCATGTGGAACGCGTCGCCGCTCATGCCGAATCCGGTGAGCTCGCAATAGATCCGCGCGCCGCGCGCGCGCGCCTGCTCGTACTCCTCCAGCACCAGTGCGCCGGCGCCCTCGCCCAGCACGAAGCCGTCGCGGTCGCGGTCCCAGGGCCGGCTGGCCGTGGTCGGATCGTCATTGCGAGTGGAAAGCGCGCGCGCAGCGGCAAATCCCCCCACGCCAAGCGGCGATATCGTGGCCTCGGCGCCGCCGGCGACCATCGCGTCGGCGTCGCCGTACTCGATCAGCCGGGCGGCCTGGCCCACCGCGTGCAGGCCCGTGGTGCACGCCGTCACCACGGCCAGATTCGGCCCTTTCATCCCGTATAGGATCGACATGTGGCCGGAAATCATGTTGATGATCGAGGCCGGGACGAAGAACGGCGAGATGCGCCGCGGGCCGCGCTGCGTCAGCTCGCCGTGCGTCTCCTCGATGCGCGGCAGGCCGCCGATTCCCGAGCCGATGTTCACGCCGATGCGCTCGGCGTTCTTCTCGGTCACCTGGAGGCCGCTGTCCTTCCACGCCTGAATTCCCGCCGCCAGCCCGTAGTGGATGAACGTGTCCATGTGGCGCGCCTCCTTGGCCGGCAGGTAGGCGGACACGTCGAACGCCTTGACCTCGCCGGCGATGCGGCAGGCGAACGACGTTGCATCAAAGCGCGTGATGGGACCGATGCCGGACTTCCCGGCAACCACGTTCTGCCAGGCGGCCTCGAGGGTGTTGCCGACCGGGCAGACGATGCCGAGCCCGGTGACGGCGACTCTGCGGCGCGACACTGGGCGCGTAACGCTACGACTTGGAGTGCGACTTCACGTAATCGATGGCCTGCTGCACGGTGGTGATCTTCTCCGCTTCCTCGTCTGGGATTTCGGTCTCGAACTCCTCCTCCAGGGCCATTACCAGCTCCACGGTGTCGAGGGAGTCCGCGCCCAGGTCATCGACGAACGACGACTCGTTCTTGATTTCCGACTCGTTCACCCCGAGCTGCTCGGCGATGATCTTTCTGACGCGTTGTTCGACGTTCTCCATGTTCTGCTCCTTCCCTGTTGGGGCCAAGCGGCGGCCCGAATTTTACCAAATTGGCGTCGCCGCCCTTACCCCATGTACATGCCGCCGTTCACGTGCAGCACGCAACCCGTGATATAGCCGGCCGCCGGCGATGCGAGGTACGCGACAGCGGCGGCCACGTCCGCGGGCTCTCCCAGCCGGCCCAGCGGAATCTGCGCCAGCAGCGCGCTGCGTTGCGCGTCGGACAGCGCGCGCGTCATGTCCGTATCGATGAATCCGGGCGCCACGCAGTTCACCGTGATGCCGCGGCTGCCGAGCTCGCGCGCCAGCGACTTGGTCAGGCCGACGACACCCGCCTTTGCGGCCGCATAGTTCGCCTGCCCGGCGTTGCCCGAGGCGCCGACCACCGACGTAATGTTGACGATGCGGCCCCAGCGCGCCTTCATCATGCCGCGCATGACGAAGCGTGACAGCCGGAACACCGCCTTCAGGTTGGTGTCGAGCACGTCGTCCCACTCGCTGTCCTTCATGCGCAGCGCGAGGTTGTCGCGCGTGATGCCGGCGTTGTTTACCAGGACGGCGACGTCGCCCATCTGCTTCTGCATTTCCGCGACCAGCGCTTCGCCCTGTGCGGCGTCGCGCACGTTCAGCACGCGACCGGCACCCTTGGCGCCGGCTTGCGCCAGCGCCTCGCCGATGCCGGCGGCGCCTTCCGGCGTGGTGGCGGTGCCCACCACGGTGGCGCCCTGCCGCGCCAGCTCGAGCGCGATCGCGCGGCCGATGCCGCGCGAGGCGCCGGTCACCAAGGCGAGCTTGTCCCGGAGCATCGTCACGCGCCCTTCAAAGTCGTCAGCGCCTGCTCGAGCGACGCCTTGTCCGCGAGCGCCACGCTCTGCAGGTCGGCGTCGATACGCTTCACCATGCCCGCGAGCACCTTGCCGGGACCGCATTCCAGCACGTGCGTCACGCCGCGCGCGCGCATCTCGCGCACCGTTTCCACCCAGCGTACGGGTGCCGCCGCCTGGCGTACGAGCGCGTCCTTGATCGCCTCGGGCCGGGTTTCGACGCGCACGTCCACATTGTTGATCAACTGGCACGCGGGTGGCGCCACGGCGACGCCGGCGAGATGGTCGCGCAGGCGCTCGGCCGCCGGCCGCATCAGGCTGGAATGGAACGGTGCGCTTACCGGAAGCGGCAGCGCGCGCTTGGCGCCCTTCGTCTTGCACAGCTCCATCGCGCGTGCCACTGCTTCCTTGTGGCCGGCGATCACGATCTGTCCCGGCGCATTGAAATTGACGGCATCGACCACCTGACCCTGGGCCGCTTCGGCACACGCGGCGCGCACCGCCGCGTCATCCAGGTTGAGGATCGCCGCCATCGCGCCCTGGCCTTCGGGCACCGCTTCCTGCATTGCCTGCGCGCGGAATCGCACCAGCGGCAGGCAGTCCGCGAAGTCGATCGACCCCGCCGCAACCAGTGCCGTGTACTCGCCCAGGCTGTGTCCCGCGACAAACTGCGGCCCGGGACCGCCGAGCTCGCGCCAGGCGCGATACGCCGCATAGCCCGCGGTCACCATGGCGGGCTGCGTGTTCACGGTCAGGTTGAGCGCTTCCCGCGGCCCCTCGTCGAGCAGCTGCAGAAACTCGGCGCCGAGCGCCTCTCCCGCCTGCCGGCGCACGTCGTCGACGCCGGGCAGGCCGGCATAGGCGCGCAGCATGCCCACCGCCTGCGAGCCCTGCCCGGGAAACACCATCGCCAGGTTCATGACGTCACATTGTCGCCAGAGTCGCGCCCCACGTGAAGCCGCCGCCGACGCCCTGCAGCATCACGCGATGGCCCGCGCGGATCTTTCCGGCGCGCACGTACTCGTCGAGCGCGAGCGGCACGGAGGCGGCCGAGGTATTGCCATGGTGATCCACGGTCACCACCAGGCGCTCGAGCGGCAGGCCGAGCTTGCGCGCGGTCGCCTCCAGGATGCGCACGTTGGCCTGGTGCGGAATGAGCCAGTCGATATCCGCGAGCTGCATGCCGGCCGCGGCGACGGTCTCGCGCGCCACTTCATCGAGCACCTTGACGGCGAACTTGAACACCTGGCTGCCCTGCATCTGCAGGTACGGCGAGCCGACGATGCGGCCGCCGCACACGTTGCCGGGCACCGAAAGAATGTCGGCATGGCTGCCGTCGGCGCGCAGCACCGACGCATGCAGCCCGGGCTTCTCGGCAGCGGCCAGCACCACCGCGCCGGCGCCATCGCCGAACAACACGCAGGTGCCACGGTCGTTCCAGTCGAGGATGCGCGAGAAGACTTCCGCGCCCACCACCAGCGCGCGCTTGTTCATGCCGGCGCGGATGAAGTTGTCGGCGGTCGCCAGACCGTAGACGAAGCCGCTGCACACCGCCTGCAGGTCGAACGCCGGGCAGTTGCGCACGCCGAGCTTGGCCTGCAGCAGGCACGCCGTGCTCGGAAAGATGAAATCCGGCGTCGAAGTGGCGACGATGATCAAGTCGATATCCGCGGGCTTCAGGCCCGCGGCCTGCAGCGCGGCGCGGCTCGCCTCGAGCGCGAGGTCGCTGGAGGCCTGCGACTCGTCCGCGAGGTGACGCTGAACGATCCCGGTGCGTTCGCGGATCCACTGGTCGCTGGTGTCCAGACGCGACGCGAATTCCGCGTTGCCGACGACGCGCGGCGGCAGGTAGCTGCCGGTTCCGACGATGCGCGAATAGATCATTCGGACGCGGCGCGCGCCGTCGGCGCGACCGGGTGCAGTTGCGCCATCCGGCGCGTGATGCGCTCGATGACGTCGTTGCGCACCTCCTCCACCGCGCGCTCCAGCGCCTTGCCGAAGGCGAACGCGTCGGCCGAGCCGTGGCTCTTGATGACGATGCCGCGCAGCCCGAGCAGGCTCGCGCCGTTGTAGCGGCCCGGGTCCATGCGTGCGCGCAGCGCCTTCAGCACCGGCCGCGCCATCAGGGCGCTGAGCTTGCGCAGCGGCGTACGCGTGAACTCCTGGCGCAGGAAGCCGACGATCATGTTGGCGACGCCTTCGGAGGCCTTGAGCACGGAGTTGCCGACGAAGCCGTCGCATACCACCACGTCGGTCGTACCCTTGTAGATGTCGTCGCCCTCCACGTTGCCGTGGAAATTGAGGCCGCTGTCGCGGAGCAGATCGGCCGCGATCTTCACGGTTTCGTTGCCCTTGATGTCTTCGACGCCGATATTAAGCAATCCGACCGAGGGGCGCTCCTTGTGCTCCACCGCCGCCACCAGCATGGCCCCCATGACGCCGAACTGCATCAGTTGCTCGGCCGTGCAGTCGACATTGGCGCCGAGGTCGAGGACGTAGGTCCAGCCCGCCTGCATGTTGGGCAGGACCGTCGCGATCGCGGGCCGGTCGATGCCGGGCAGCGTCTTCAGAACGAATCTGGAAATGGCCATCAAGGCGCCGGTGTTGCCGGCGCTGACGCAGGCGTGCGCGGCGCCGCTCTTCACGAGGTTGACCGCGACCCGCATCGAAGAGTCCTTCTTGAAGCGCAGCGCCTGGGCAGGCGGCTCATCCATGTCCACCCGCTGCGACGCGTGCTGCACCCGCAGGCGGAGGCCGGGCGTCGCGCCGTGCGCGCGCAGCGCCGCCTCCAGGTCGTCTCGGGGTCCCACCAGGACGATGTCGACCCCCGCGTGTCGACGCTGGAAGTCCAGCGCGGCGGGAACCGTCACGCGGGGGCCGTGATCGCCCCCCATGCAGTCTATGGCGACAGTGATATCCATCGCGCCTGCGGCGCGCGCGCCGCTGAGCCGCGAATCGAGCGCCGCGCGGCCTTACTCGTCCCGCGCCTTTGCGACTTTCTTGCCGCGGTAGTAGCCGCTCGGACTGACGTGGTGGCGAAGATGCACCTCGCCCGTCGTCGGTTCCACCGCCAGGGGCGGCTTGCCCAGAGAATCATGGGCACGATGCATGCCGCGCCGCGACGGGGACTTCTTGTTCTGTTGCACAGCCATGTTCAGACTCCTCTCAATGTCGATTCGTGCCGCGCAGCATGCTGCGCAGACCTGCAAACGGCGTCTGCCGCCCTTCCGGCGTCGCACTGCCCTGCGCCGAACAATCCTCGTGCCGCGGCGCATATGGCAGCGCCAGCAGCACCTGATCCTCCACCAGATCGCGCACCGCCATGTCCTTCGTGGCGACGATGCCGTCAGGCCCGTCCGCCGTGAGCGGCTGCGCGTCGAGCTCGCTCTGCGAGCGCGCCAGCCACAGCGTCACGTCCTCGTGCAACGCCACGCCGACGGCCTCGAGACACCGCCTGCAGGTCAGTCGCAGGCTGGCCGCCACGCTCAGCTCGAGGCTGCGCCGGCCGAGCGCATCGCTCGCGCCGTGCAGCGCATACTCGACCGAGCCGCGGTCGTCATGCAGAAGCTCGCGCAGCCGCGGAAGTTCCGCCACCGGCCAGGCGCCGCGCACGCTGCCGCCGGCCCCTGCGAATTCGAATCCATCGATGACGGGAAACCGCGGCGGCTGCGGCATGGAGGGGCGGATGATATCATCGCGAAAAAAGACGTGTCAAAACAAAGTCATGCCTGATCTGCGGCCACTGCTTCTCGCCTCGACGTCACGCTACCGCAAGGAGCTGCTGCAGCGGCTCGGACTGCCTTTCTCGTGCGCGGACCCCCAGGTGGCGGAGGGCGCCGACGCAGGCGAAGACCCGGCGCGGACGGCGCAGCGCCTGGCGACGGCGAAAGCGCGAGCGGTGGGGGCGCGCCATCGTGATGCGCTCGTCATCGGCGCCGACCAGGTCGCGTCCTGCGGCGCGCTGCGCCTGGACAAGCCGGGGACGCACGCCAATGCGGTGCGCCAGCTGGCGGCCGTGAGCGGAAAGTCGGTGCGCTTCGATACCGCCGTGGCGCTTCTCGACGCGCGCAGCGACGCGCTCCTGGCGCGCGTGGTTCCCACCGTGGTGCATTTCCGCGCGCTCACGTCCGCGCAGATCGAGGATTACCTGCGCCGCGAGCAGCCCTACGACTGCGCCGGCAGCGCCAAGGCCGAAGGCCTGGGCATCGCTCTGCTCGCCGCCATCGAGAGCGACGACCCGACCGCCCTGATCGGCCTGCCGCTGATCGCGCTGAGCGAGCTGCTCGCGCAAGCGGGCATGCCGGTCCTGCGGGCGTGACCCAGGCCCTGTACCTCATCCCGGCGGCGCTCGGCGGGGCGCCGTCGGATTGCCTGCCGGCGCCCGCCCTCGCGACCGTGCGCGCACTGCGCGATTTCGCCGTGGAGGACGCGAAGAGCGCACGCGCTTTCCTCGCGGGGCTCGGCATGCCCTGCCCGCTGCGCGAATTGAGCCTCGTTGCCATCGGGGCGGACGCGGATGCGCTGCTCGCGCCGCTGCGCGCGGGCCGCTCGCTGGGCGTCATCTCGGAGGCGGGCTGTCCCGGCGTCGCGGATCCGGGGCAGGCGCTGGTCGCCGCCGCGCACGCGGCGGGGTTTCGCGTCGTACCGCTCATCGGCCCCTGCGCGATTCTGCTCGCCCTGATGGCGAGCGGCCTCGAAGGGCAGCGCTTCGCCTTCCGCGGCTACCTGCCGCGCGATCCCCGGGGCCGCGCGCAACGCATCCGCGCCCTGGAAAAGGCGTCCCGCGAGGCGCGGGAAACGCAGATCTTCATCGAGACGCCCTACCGCAACGACGTGCTGCTCGCCGCGCTGCTGGAGTGCTGCGCGCCCGCCACGCGCCTGTGCATCGCCGTCGATCTCACCCTCGCAGGCGAAGCGATCGCCACGCGCAGCATCGCGGACTGGCGCCGGGCGCGAACGGCCATCGGCCGGCGCCCGGCGGTGTTCCTGCTGCTCGGCTAGCGCGGCTGCGCTGCGCCGCGC
>Ga0210061_1000004_pt1 | contig 22110 bp, 20 predicted proteins | sample MayberryNW_Catta_2_FD_184877 | JGI IMG/M metagenome (GOLD analysis project Ga0210061, IMG submission 184877) | Wetland microbial communities from San Francisco Bay, California, USA, that impact long-term carbon sequestration -... | ecosystem: Environmental > Aquatic > Marine > Wetlands ...
CGTCCGGGAGCAGCTCATCGAGCGCACACGGGTCCATGACGGCCCCGGAAAGGATGTGCGCGCCGATCTCCGAGCCTTTCTCGATCACGCAGACCGAGCGCTCGGCCGAGAGCTGCTTGAGGCGGATCGCGGCGGCGAGTCCCGCGGGGCCGCCGCCCACCACCAGCACGTCGTACTGCATCGATTCGCGGCTCATGCGCGTCATTATATTATCCGGGCATGAGCGAAATCCGGCGCCTCGCCCACATCGAGCGCATTCCGATCCGCTGGGGCGACATGGATGCGATGGGGCACGTCAACAACACGGTGTATTTCCGCTTCATGGAGCAGGCGCGCATCAGCTGGTTCGACCGCCTGGTGCCCGCCGGGGAGGCGTGGCAGTCGACCGGCGTGGTGATCGCCAGCGCCTCGTGCAATTACCGGCGCGCCCTCACGTATCCGGGGACGGTGGAGGTGAAGCTGTTCGTGGGCGCGCCGGGCGGCGCCAGCGTGCCGACTTACTACGAGCTGCGCGTGGATTCGGACCCGGTGCCGTATGCCGACGGCGCCGCGACGGTCGTGTTCATCGACATGCAGTCGCAGAAATCGAAGCGCATCCCCGTGCAGATCCGCGCGCGCCTGGAACGCGCCGAGGCCGGGACATGAGTCAGCAACCGCTATGGGCGCCGGACCCGGCGCGCGCGGCGCAGACCGGCATGGCGCGCTTCATGCAGCTCGCGGCCAAGCGCGACTACGCCGAGCTGCACGGCTGGTCGGTCGAGAAGAGCGAAGACTTCTGGGAGCTGATGTGGCGCTTCGGCGAGGTGCGCGGCACGCCGGGCACGCGGCGCCTGCTCGACCCCGGCCGCATGCCCGGCGCGCAGTGGTTTCCGGATGCGCGCCTCAATTTCGCCGAGAACCTGATGCGCGATCGCGACGACTCGCTCGCCATCGCCTTCTGGGGCGAGGAGGAGGTGAAGCGCCGGCTGACGCGAAACGAGCTGCACGACCTGGTGTCGCGCCTGGCGCAGGCGCTGCGCGCCGCGGGCGTGGGCAAGGGCGACCGCGTCGCCGCCTACCTGCCGAACATGCCCGAGGCGACCGCGGCGATGCTGGCGACGGCGAGCGTCGGCGCCATCTGGTCGAGCTGCTCGCCGGATTTCGGCGTGCAAGGGGTTCTCGACCGCTTCGGCCAGATCGAGCCCAAGGTGCTGTTCTGCGCCGACCGCTACCTCTACGGCGGCAAGGAATACGACCTGCGCGCGAAGACCGAGCAGATCCTCGCCGGCCTGCCGAGCGTGCGCACGGCCGTGAGCGCGTCGTACGCGGGAGGCTACGGCGATTTCATCGCGCCGTTCCAACCCGCCGCCATTGCCTTCGAGCAGGTCGAGTTCGACCACCCGCTCTACATCCTGTATTCCTCCGGCACCACGGGCGTGCCGAAGTGCATCGTGCACGGCACCGGCGGCACGCTGCTGCAGCACCTGAAGGAGCACCTCCTGCACAGCGACGTGCGGGCGGGCGATCGCGTGTTCTACTTCACGACGCTCGGCTGGATGATGTGGAACTGGCTGATGTCGGGCCTGGCGGCCGGCGCGGCGCTGCTGCTTTACGACGGCTCGCCGTTCGTGAGGCGCGGTCGCATCGTGTTCGACATGGCCGATGCCGAGGGCATGACGCACCTCGGCACCTCGGCCAAGTTCATCGACGCCATCGCCAAGATCGACCTGAAGCCGAAGGCGACGCACCGCCTGGAGTCTCTGCGCGCGGTCCTCTCGACCGGCTCGCCGCTCGTGCCGGAGGCCTTCGACTACGTCTACCGCAACATCAAGGACGACGTATGCCTGAGTTCGATTTCCGGCGGCACCGACATCGTCAGCTGCTTCGTGCTCGGCAACCCGGTGCTGCCGGTGTGGCGCGGCGAGATCCAGTGCAAGGGTCTGGGGCTGGCGGTCGAGGTGTTCGACGACGAAGGACGCTCATTGGTGGGGGAGAAGGGGGAGCTGGTATGCACGCGGCCCTTTCCCGCGATGCCGGTGGGCTTCTGGAACGATGCCGACGGCGCCAGGTATCACGCCGCCTATTTCGAGAAGTACCCGAACGTGTGGCGCCACGGCGACTGGTGCGAGATCACTGCGCATGGCGGAATCATCATCTATGGCCGCTCCGACGCGGTGCTCAATCCGGGCGGCGTGCGCATCGGCACCGCCGAGATCTACCGGCAGGTGGAAGGCCTCGACGAGGTGCTGGAGTCGCTGGTCATCGGCCAGGACTGGGAGGGCGACGTGCGCGTGGTGCTGTTCGTCAAGCTGAAGGAGGGACTCAGGCTCGACGACGCCCTCACGGCGAAGATCAGGAAGCGCATCCGGGACAGCACCACGCCGCGCCACGTCCCGGCCAAGGTGTTGCAGGTCGGCGACATCCCGCGCACCAAGTCGGGCAAGATCGTGGAACTTGCCGTGCGCAACGTGGTGCATGGCCAGCCGGTCAAGAACGTCGAGGCGCTCGCCAACCCGGAGGCGCTGGAGGGTTTCCGCAACCGCCGGGAGCTCACGGATTTGTAGGGGCGGGGGACTTCCTGTAGACTCCTCCATCCCTACACGCCGTGGGTAAATGACTAAGTATGTTTTTGTAACCGGTGGTGTAGTTTCCTCTCTGGGGAAAGGCATCGCCGCCGCCTCCCTCGCCGCGATCCTCGAGTCGCGCGGCATCCGCGTCACCAACATCAAGCTGGACCCGTACATCAACGTCGACCCGGGCACCATGAGCCCGTTCCAGCACGGCGAGGTGTTCGTCACCGAGGACGGCGCCGAGACCGACCTCGACCTCGGCCACTACGAGCGCTTCCAGAGCGCGAAGATGCGCCGCGCCAACAATTTCACCACCGGGCAGATCTACGAGTCGGTGATCAAGAAGGAGCGCCGCGGCGACTACCTCGGCGGCACGGTGCAGGTGATCCCGCACATCACCGACGAGATCAAGCAGTTCATCAAGCGCGGCGCGGGCGACGCCGAGGTCGCGATCATCGAGATCGGCGGCACGGTCGGCGACATCGAGTCGCTGCCGTTCCTCGAGGCGATCCGGCAGATGGGCCTCGACCTCGGGCGCCACAACGTCTGCTACATCCACTTGACGCTCGTGCCCTACATCGCCTCCGCCGGCGAGATCAAGACCAAGCCGACGCAGCACTCGGTGAAGGAATTGCGCGAGATCGGCATCCAGGCCGACGCGCTGCTATGCCGCACCGACCGGCCGCTGCCGGACGATGAAAGACGGAAGATAGCGCTCTTTTGCAACGTGCAGAAAGAGGCGGTGATCTCGGCCTGGGACGTGGACCTGATCTACAAGATCCCGATGATGCTGCACGAGCAGATGCTCGACGAGATCGTCTGCCACAAGCTGCAGATCCTGGCGCGCGCCGCCGATCTGCAGCCGTGGGTCAAGCTGGTCTACGCGCTCGAGCACCCGGAGCACGAGATCGACCTCGCTTTTGTAGGAAAGTACGTAGACCTGCAGGATTCCTACAAGTCGCTGAACGAGGCGCTGCGCCACGCCGGCATCCATACGCGCAGCCGCGTCAACGTGCATTACGTCGATTCCGAGGAAGTCGAGGCCAAGGGCACCGCGGTGCTCGAGCCGATGGACGCGATCCTGGTGCCCGGCGGCTTCGGCAAGCGCGGCACCGAAGGGAAGATGGCCGCCATCCGCTACGCGCGCGAGAACGGCGTGCCTTATCTCGGCATCTGCCTCGGCATGCAGCTCGCCACCATCGAGTTCGCGCGCAACGTTTGCGGCCTCGAAGGCGCGAACAGCACCGAATTCGACGCCGAGACGCCGCATCCCGTGGTGGCGCTGATCAGCGAGTGGCTCGACCGCACCGGGCAGATCGAGCGGCGCGACGCGAAATCCGACCTCGGCGGCACCATGCGCCTCGGGGCCCAGAAGTGCCCGGTCGAGCCGGGGACGCTCGCGCACCGGATCTACGGCGCGGAGGTGAACGAGCGCCACCGCCACCGCTACGAGGTGAACAACGTCTACGTGCCGCAGCTCGAGGCGAAGGGCTACAAGGTGGCGGCGCGCACGCCGAGCGAGCGCCTGCCCGAGATCATGGAGCTGCCGGGGCACCCGTTTTTCGTCGGCGTGCAGTTCCACCCCGAGTTCACCTCGACGCCGCGCAAGGGCCATCCTCTGTTCAAGGCGTTCGTCGAGGCGGCCATCGAGCAGCGCGCGCGCGCCAAGCGCACGCCCCCCGGAGCCCCGCTCTCGGCCGTCGCGGCATGAAGCTGTGCGGGTTCGAGGCCGGGCTCGAGCAGCCGCTGTTCCTGATCGCCGGGCCCGACACCCTGGAGAGCGAGACGCTGTGCCTGGAGGTGGCCGGCCGCGTCAAGGAGCACGCCGCGCGCCTGGGCATGCCCTACATCTTCAAGGGCTCCTTCGACAAGGCGAATCGCTCCTCGGGCCGCAGTTACCGCGGACCCGGCATCGAGGAGGGGCTGCGCATCCTGGAGAAGGTACGCCGGCAAACGGGCGTGCCGGTGCTGACCGACGTGCATGAGGACACGCCGCTCGGCGAAGTCGCCGCCGTCGTCGACGTGCTGCAGACGCCCGCGTTCCTGTGCCGCCAGACCAACTTCATCCGCAACGCCGCGCGCCAGGGCAAGCCGCTCAACATCAAGAAGGGCCAGTTCCTGTCCCCCTGGGAGATGAAGAACGTGGTGGACAAGGCGAGGGGCGCCGGCAACGAGCAGATCCTGGTCTGCGAGCGGGGCTTCAGCTTCGGCTACAACAATCTTGTCGTCGACATGCGCGGACTCGCTATCATGCGCGACACGGGCTGCCCGGTGGTGTTCGACGCCACCCACTCGGTGCAGCTCCCCGGAGGCCTGGGCGAGGCGAGCGGCGGGCAGCGGGAGTTCATTCCGGTGCTGGCGCGGGCGGCGGTCGCGGCGGGCGTGGCGGGCGTGTTCATGGAGACGCATCCGCGGCCCGACGAGGCGCTGTGCGACGGGCCGAATTCATGGCCGCTCGCCCTGATGGGCGAGCTGCTCGAGACGCTGGCGCAGCTGGACCGCGCCGTGAAGAAGAACGCATTCCTGGAACAGAAGGCGAGGCCGGCATGAGCTCCATCGTTGACGTCGTCGCGCGCGAGATTCTCGATTCGCGCGGCAACCCCACCGTCGAAGCCGACGTGCTGCTCGAATCGGGCTCCATGGGCCGCGCCGCGGTCCCCTCGGGCGCGTCCACCGGCCGGCGCGAAGCGATCGAGCTGCGCGACGGCGACGCCCGCCGCTACGGCGGCAAGGGCGTGCTGAAGGCCGTGGAGCACGTCAACACGGAGATTTCGGAGGCCATCGTCGGCCTCGACGCCTCGGAGCAGGGGTTCATCGACAAGACGCTGATCGAGCTCGACGGCACGGAGAACAAGTCGCGCCTCGGCGCCAACGCGCTGCTGGCCGTGTCCATGGCGGTGGCCAAGGGGGCGGCCGAGGAGTCGGGCCTGCCGCTGTACCGGTACTTCGGCGGTTCCGGGCCGATGCAGATGCCGGTGCCGATGATGAACGTCATCAACGGCGGGGCGCACGCCAACAACAACCTCGACATCCAGGAGTTCATGATCGTGCCCGTGGGTGCGGGCGGCTTTCGCGAGGCGCTGCGCTGCGGCGCCGAGGTGTTCCAGGCGCTGAAGAAGCTCATCGGCGGCCGCGGCCTGGCCACGTCCGTGGGCGACGAGGGCGGCTTCGCGCCCGATCTGCCGAATCACGCGGCCGCCATCGAGCTGATCCTGGAGGCGATCGACAAGGCCGGCTACAAGGCCGGTACCGACGTGGCGCTGGCGCTCGACTGCGCGGCCACGGAATTCCACAAGGACGGGCGCTACGCGCTGGCATCGGAAAAGCTGCAGCTCAACGCGCAGGAAATGTGCGACTACCTGGGCGCATTCGCCGCGCGCTACCCGATCGTCTCCATCGAGGACGGCCTCGGCGAGGACGACTGGGACGGCTGGCAGCTGCTCAGCGAGCGCCTGGGCGCCAAGCTGCAGCTCGTCGGCGACGACCTGTTCGTCACCAATGTGCGGTCGCTGCGCGAAGGGATCAAGCGCGGCGTCGCCAACGCGGTCCTGGTGAAGCCGAACCAGATCGGCACGCTCACCGAGACCTTCGCCGCCATCGAGCTCGCCAAGCGCTCGGGCTACGGCGTGGTGATCTCGCACCGCTCGGGCGAGACCGAGGACACGACGATTGCCGACATCGCGGTGGGCAGCAACGCCCTGCAGATCAAGACCGGATCGCTGTCGCGCGCCGACCGCACCGCCAAGTACAACCAGCTGCTGCGCATCGAGGAGGATCTCGGCGATTCGGTGAGCTACCCGGGCCGGGAGGCCTTCGCGCGGCTGCGCTGAGATGAAGGTCCTGGCCGGCATCCTGGTGGCGCTCACCCTGCTCATCCAGTATCCGCTCTGGCTGGGCAAGGGCGGCTGGCTGCACGTGGCGCAGGTCGACCGCGAGGTCGCGGGCCAGCAGGCGAGGAACGCCGGGCTGGAGGCGCGCAACCTGGCGCTCGAGGCGGACGTGCGCGACCTCAAGCAGGGGCTGGAGGCGATCGAGGAGCGCGCGCGCTACGAGCTGGGCATGATCAAGTCCGACGAGGTATTCTTCCAGGTCGTGGAAAAGAAATAGGGACGGACCCCGATGAAGCTGACGCCGGTGCAGCGGGAGCAGTTCGAGCGCGAGGGCTATCTGTTCTTTCCCGGCCTGTTCTCCGCGCCGGAGATCAAGGTCCTGACCGACGAGGTGCCGGCGCTCTATGCCCAGCGCCGGCCCGAGAACGTGCGCGAGAAGACCGGCGACGTGGTGCGCACCAATTTCGCCGCGCACCTGTACAGCTATCCGTTCGCCAAGCTCGCGCGCCATCCGCGCATGGTCGAGCCGATCAAGGCGCTGTTCGGCGAGGACGTGTACATGCACCAGTTCAAGATCAACGGCAAGCAGGCCTTCGACGGCGACGTCTGGCAGTGGCACCAGGACTACGGCACCTGGCGCGCCGACGACCAGATGCCCGAGGCGCGCGCCATGAACGTGGCCATCTTCCTCGACGAGGTGAACGAGTTCAACGGGCCGCTGATGTTCATCCCCGGCAGTCATAAGCTGGGCGTGCTCGACGCGCAGCATGACGTCACCACCACCAGCTATCCGCTCTGGACCATCAACCACGACACCATCGCGAAGCTGGTGGAGCGGGGCGGGATCGTGGCGCCGAAAGGGCCGATCGGCTCGATGATCCTGTTCCATGGCTGCCTGGTGCACGCATCGACCTCGAATCTGTCGCCGTGGAACCGCGTCAGCGTCTATCTGTCGCTGTGCGCCGTGTCGAATCACATCCGGCGCTTCAAGCGCCCGGGCTACATCGCGCACCGCGACTTCACCCCGATCCAATGCCTGCCCGACGACTGCCTGCTCAGGCACTACGACGTGCCGTTGCCGTGGAAGGACGGCACGCCGGCCGAAGAGCTGCAGGGCGCGCTGAGGGCCGCCTGAGGTGAACCTGCACGCCAGGCTGCAGGAGCGCGAGGCGCAGGGCAAACCGCTGCGCGTGGGCCTCATCGGCGCGGGCAAGTTCGCCGCGATGTACCTCGCGCAGGTGCCGAAGACCCCTGGCGTGCGGCTGGCCGGCATCGCCGATCTGCAGCCCGCGAACGCGCGGGCGAATCTGGAGCGCGTCGGCTGGCCGGCGGCGCTCGTCGCCGCGACCCCGATCTCGGAGGACTGGCGCAAGCTGGTCGCAAGCCCGCAGGTCGACATCGTGATCGAGGCAACGGGCAATCCCGTCGCCGCGGTCGAGCACGTGCTGGAAGCCTTCCGCCAGGGCAAGCACGTGGTCATGGTGACCGTCGAGGCCGACGCCTTCTGCGGACCGATCCTCGCGCAGAAGGCCGCGCAGGCGGGGGTGGTGTACAGCCTCGCCTACGGCGACCAGCCGGCGCTGATCTGCGACCTCGTCGACTGGGCGCGCGCGGCGGGTTTTCCCGTCGTGGCGGCGGGGCGCGGGCACAAATGGCTGCCGCATTTCGCGCAGTCCACGCCGGAAACCGTGTGGGGCTATTACGGGCTGACCCCGGAGCAGGCGAAGGTCGGCGGCCTCAACCCGAAGATGTTCAATTCCTTCCTCGACGGCTCGAAGCCCGCGATCGAGACCAGCGCGGTGTGCAACGCGACCGGCCTCACGCCCGCGCCCGGAGGCCTCGCCTACCCGGCGGGCCGCATCGACCAGATTCCGAACCTCATGCGCCCCCACGCCGAGGGCGGCGTGCTGCACCACAAGGGCCAGGTCGAGGTGGTGTCCTCGCTGCACCCGGACGGCACGCCGGTCGACTACGACATCCGCTTCGGGGTGTTCGTCGCGTTCGAGGGCGAGAGCGAGTACATCCGGCGCTGCTTCGCGGAGTACGGCGTGAAGACCGACGACAGCGGGCGCTACGCCTGCCTGTACAAGCGCTGGCACCTCATCGGGCTCGAGGTCGGCATCTCCGTCGCTTCGGTCGGGCTGCGCCGCGAGCCGACGGGTTGCGCCACCGGATTCCGCGCCGACGCCGTCGCCACCGCCAAGCGCGCGCTGAAGCCAGGCGAGCTGCTCGACGGCGAGGGCGGGTACACGGTGGTGGGGCGGCTGATGCCGGCCGCGGACTCGCTGGCGCAGGGCTGCCTGCCGCTCGGCCTGGCGCACGGCTGGAAAGTGCTGAAGCCGGTCGCCGTGGGCCAGCCGGTGCGCTGGAGCGACGTCGCGGTGGACAGCGAGGTCGCCGCGGTGCGCGTGCGGCGCGAAATGGAAGCCGCGTTCCGCGGCGCGGAGCGCCATGCCGCTTGAGAGCGCGCCGCGCTTCCTCACCAAGTTCACGTTCCGGATCCGCACCCGGAGCGGCACGCCGGTGGAGAACCTGGTGGTGCAGGCCGCCGACCGCGCGCAGGCGCAAGGGCGCATCCAGCAGATGTACCCCTACTGCGAGATCGTCGAGTGCCGCGAGCTGACGGCGATGCCGCGGGACGAGGCGGCGAGCCTCGACAGCATCATCACGCGCATTTCCCAGGACGACGACGGGCGCGGCTAGTTCGCGGCCTGCGGCCGCGTATCGATGAAGCCGCTCGCCAGCAATTCGTCCGCCAGGGCGTCGTAGTCCTGCGCGCCGCGGCTCTCCGGTGCGTGCGCGAACACGTCCTTGCGCGATGCCGGGCTCTCGGCGAGCGCCACGTTCTCCGAGATGCGCGTGCCGCAGATGTCCATGCCGAAGCGACCCTGCAGCTCCCCTACGATGCGGTGCGAGAGCTTGCGCCGGGTGTCGAAGCGCGTGATCACGTAGCGCCGCGCGATGCGTTTCTTCAGCACGTGCTCGAGCGCCTTCAGCGTCTTCTCGCACTGCTGCACCCCCTTCAGCGCCAGGTAGTCCGCCGACACCGGGATCAGAACGCGGTCGGCGGCGAAGATCGCGGACAGCGACAGCACGCCGAGCACCGGACAGCAGTCGATGACGATCGGCCGGCCGGTATTCAGGTTCTCGCGGATGATGCCCAGGTTCAGGCGGTTGAGGACATTGGCGCCTTTGCCGTAGTGCGTGTCCACCTTGGACAGCTCGACATGCGAGGCAATGGCCAGCCAGCCGCCGGTGGCCGGGCGGATGAGCTGGGTGAGGGGCTTGGAAGCCTGGTAGAAGCCGAACACCGAATCGTCGGAGCGCTCGACGGCGGCGCCGCAGACATAGGACAGGTGCGCCTGCGGGTCGAGGTCGATCGACAGCGGGTTGTGGCCGCGCCGCGCCAGGGCCGCGGTGAGGTTAAGCGAGGTGGTGGTCTTTCCGACCCCGCCCTTCTGGTTGAAAACGGCGATCTTGGCCATGCGACGCGCCCCCGGAACCCACCCTACCTACGGGGCGCGCCGCCTGTCAATTAACTAGTTCCGCGCTCCTTGAAGACTTCCCTGGCGCAGCGGAAGGCGACCACCGCGGCCGGTACCCCGCAGTAGATCGCGACCTGCAGGAACACCTCCCGGATCTGATCCTTGCCGAGGCCGTTGTTGAGGGCGCCGTTGATGTGCAGCTTCAGCTCGTGCTCCTTGCCCAGCGCCGAGAGCATGGCCAGGTTGAGCATGGAGCGCGTCTTGCGGTCCAGTCCGGGCCGGTTCCAGATGTCGTTCCAGCAATAGGTGTTGAGCAGGTCGACGAACGGCTTGCTGAACTCGTCGGTGCCCGCCATCGCCTTGTCGACATAGCCGGCGCCGAGCACCTCGCGCCGCGTCTTCAGGCCATCGTCGAAGCGCTCTTTCTGACTGCGTTTGTCCATCGGGGGGTCTCCGTTCAGATGAGGTCCTGGTAGCGGATGCCCGCCCGCCTGAGCAGGGCGTCGAAGGGCGGGCCGCCGGGGCGCGGGCCGGACGTGAAGGCCTGGTTGCGGGCCGGCGTTTCCTCGAGCACCCGCGGCTCGATCGGCAGATTGTCGCCGCGCATGCCGTCGGCAGCCACCTGGATTTCGCACGCGCGCTGCAATCCCCAGTAAGTCAGATAGGCCTGCGGGACGCTCGGGCAGGCGACCAGCAGGCCGTGGTTGCGCAGAATGAGGATCGCCTTGTCGCCGAGGCTCTTCACCAGGCGCGGCTGCTCGGCGGTATCAGTGGTGACGCCCTCGAAGTCGTGGTAGGCGACCTGGCCGTAGAGGATCGCGCTGTAGAAGTTGTCGAAGCGCAGGCCGTCCTTCTTGCAGGCCACGGCGCTGCCGGCCGTCGAATGCGTATGAATGACGCAATGGGCATCGTCGCGCGCAGCGTGGATGGCACTATGGATGACGAAGCCGGCTTTATTTACCGGATACTTGGAGCCATCCATGGTTTCGCCGGCCAAGTTCACCTTCACGAGGTTGGTCGCCGTGACCTCGTTGTAGTTGAGTCCGAAGGGATTGATCAGGTAATGCCGCTCGGCGCCCGGCACGCGCGCGGTGATGTGGTTGAAGATGGATTCGGTCCATCCCAGCCAGTCGAAGGCACGATACAGGGCGGCCAGCTCCAGCCGGATGCGCCATTCCTCGCCGTCCATGGCCGCCGGCTTCAGGCGGCGCAGCTCTTCGCTCAGGTCCATGACAGCCTCCCTGGCTCCGACTATAGCCGTTTTCGCGAACGCAGCAACAGGCCGCCCGCGATCGCCATGTTGAGCAGATTCCAGGCGATGCCGTTGAAGAACGCCGCGCGGTACGAGCCGGTCAGATCGAAGATCGCGCCCGACATCCACCCGCCCAGCGCCATGCCGAACAGGGTCGAGGTCAGCACCACGCTGACGACCGTTCCGGCGACGCGCGGCGCGAAGTACTCGCGCACGATGATGGCGTAGGAAGGCACGATCCCGCCTTGGAACAGGCCGAACAGGGCCGACACCACGTAAAGGGAAGTGAGCCCGTCGGCCTGCAGGTAGAGCCCGAGCGCGACCGCCTGCAGCGTCGAGCCGAGCAGCAGTGTGCGCAGCCCGCCGATGCGGTCGCAGATCCAGCCCGAGGCGAGGCGGCTGACGATGCCGAAGCCGAGCATCAGCGAGAGCATCTCGGCGCCGCGCGCCGCCGCGTAGCCGAGGTCGCCGCACAAGGCGACGATGTGTACCTGGGGCATCGACATGGCCACGCAGCAGGCGACGCCGGCCGTGCATAACAGGCCGAGCACCAGGGCCGGCGGCAGGCCGAGCGAGTGCGGCGCGGGTGCGTGGCCGGTGCCGTCGACCGACGCGACGACCAGCGCGGGCGGGCGCCGCCTGAGCACGAGCGCCAGCGGCAGCATGGCCGCGATGCAGAAGGCGCCCACGCCCATGTAAGTCTGGCGCCAGCCGGCCGTGTCGAAAAAATGCTGCACCATGGGCGGCCACAGCGCGCCCGCGAGATAGTTGCCGCTCGCGCAGATGGCGACCGCGATGCCGCGGCGGCGGTGGAACCAGAGCGAGGTGTCGGCGACCAGCGGCGCGAAGGTCGCCGAGCTGCCCAGGAAGCCGATGAGCAGCCCCTGCGCGAGCGCGAACTGCCACAGGCTGCCGGCAAAGCCGGCAACGACAAAGCCGCCGCCCAGGCATACGGTGCCGATCACCACCGGCACGACCACCCCGAAGCGGTCGGCGAGCCGGCCCATGAGGATGCCCCCCAGGCCGAAACCGATCATGGTGGCGGTGTAGGGGAGCGACGCTTCGGAGCGATCTACGCCGTATTCCGCCTGGACCAGGGGCAGGGCTACGGTGACGATGTACATGCCCGCGCCGCCGAGCGTCATCAGCGCGAGCGACGCGCCCAGGCGCAGCCAGGCGTAGGGCGATTCCGCTTCGGAGCTCAAAGGCGGCTAGGAAGCGGGCCGGAAGATCAGGAAGTACTGGCGGGGCAGAAACGCGTGCTCGGCGGCCACGGCGTAGCCGGCCGCGGCCATCTCGGCGACCACGGCCTCGGGGCCGACGCGCGCCGCTCGCGGTGGGCCCTCGGGGGAGTCGAGCTTGAAGTCGATGATCGCGATCCGGCCGCCGGGACGCAGGAACGCGCGCAGCTTGCGGAAATAATCGGTGCGGTTCTCAATGTGGTGATAGACGTCGACCAGGAGGATCAGGTCGACCTTTTGCGGGAGCTTGGGGTCGTCCGGGGTGCCCGCGACGGGCAGCAGATTCTGCAGCTTCTCGCGTTTCGCCCGCTCCCCGAGATAGCGCACCATGTCCGGCTCGATGTCGACGGCATACACGCGACCCTCCGGCACCATGTTGGCGAGACGCGCCGCGAAGTAGCCCGTCCCGGCGCCGATGTCGGCGATGCGCGCGTTCGGCTCGAGGGACAGCTGCCGAATGACCTCGTGCGGCTTCTGCCACGCATCGCGCTCGGGATCGTCGAACACGTGCGCCCATTTCTCAGCGTCGCCGAAGGAATGGCGGTGCGTGTGGGGCGACTGCGCCAGCACCGTCCCGGCGAACAGGACGGCGCAGCAGACGGCAAGGACGGCGCGCATGGGGTGGGATTGTCGGCGTTGCAGGATGGCTCCCCGACCAGGGCTCGAACCTGGGACCTGCGGATTAACAGTCCGTCGCTCTACCAACTGAGCTATCGGGGATCCGGAAAGAGCGCGATTTTACCGGATTACCGCGGCGATGGCGTCGGCGACGGTGTCGATGTTGCCCGTGTTGAGCGCCGCGACGCACACGCGGCCGGTGTCGATGGCGTAGATGGAATATTCCGTGCGCAACCTTGCCACCTGCGCCTTGCTCAAGCCCGTGTAGGAGAACAGCCCGCGCTGGCCGACCACGAACGAGAAATCCTTTCCCGAGCGCCGCTGCACGCCCTCGGCCAGCGCCCTGCGCATCGCCTTGATGCGATCACGCATGCCGCCGAGCTCCCGGTCCCAAAGCGCGCGCAGATCGGGCGTGCCGAGCACCCGCGCCACGATCTCGCCGCCGTATGTCGGCGGGCTGGAATAATTGGTGCGCACGATGCGCTTCACCTGGGACAGGGCGCGCGCGGCTTCGTCGGCGCTCGCCGCCACCAGGCTGAAGGCGCCGATGCGCTCGCCGTAGAGCGACAGCGACTTGGAGAACGAGCTCGACAGGAACACCGGCGCCATGGCGCCGGCAAACAGCCGCGCGGCATAGGCATCGGCGTCGACGCCGTCGCCGAAGCCCTGGTAGGCGAGATCGAGGAACGGCACCAGCCCGCGCGCTTGGACCACCGCCAGGACCTGCTGCCACTGTTCCTGGCTCAGGTCGACCCCCGTCGGGTTGTGGCAGCAGGCGTGCAGCACGGGGATGGCGCCGGCGGGCAGCGCCTTGAGCGCTGCCAGCAGCGCCTCGAACTTGAGGCCGCGCGTCGCCGCGTCGTAGTAGGGATAGGCCTGCACCTTGAACCCCGCCGCCTCGAACAGGGCGCGGTGGTTTTCCCAGCTCGGTTCGCTGATCCAGACCTGCGCCTCGGGATTGAGCTGCTTGAGAAAATCGGCGCCGACGCGCAGGCCGCCCGTGCCGCCGAGCGCCTGGACCGTCAGCACGCGCTTTTCCTTCAGCACAGGCGCATCCGGTCCGAACACCAGGGCCTGCACCGCCTGGTCGTAGCTCTGCAGGCCATCGATCGGGAGGTAGGACTTGGGCGCGCCGGACTGCACGCGCAGCGCTTCCGCGCGCTTCACGCACTCGAGCAGCGGCACCTTGCCGGCCTCGTCGTAGTACACGCCCACGCCGAGATTGATCTTTCCCGGGTTCTTGTCCGCGACGTACACCTCGGTCACGCCCAGGATAGGGTCCTTGGGCGCCATCGGCACGGAGGCGAGGAGGGAAGGGGTCTGCGGCGCGTTCATCGTGCTAGCATCTTCAGGCTTTGCAAGCCGAAATTCTACCCGTGGCGCTGAGTTTCCCCAACAGCCCCTTCCGGCTGCACCAGCCGTTCGCGCCGGCGGGCGATCAGCCCGAAGCGATCGAGAAGCTCACCGAGGGCATGCGCGACGGGCTTGCGTTCCAGACGCTGCTCGGCGTCACCGGCTCCGGCAAGACCTACACGATGGCGCACGTGATCGCGCGGCTCGGGCGGCCGGCGCTGGTGCTCGCGCCCAACAAGACCCTTGCCGCGCAGCTCTACGCCGAGTTTCGCGAGTTCTTCCCGGAAAACGCGGTCGAGTACTTCGTCTCCTACTACGACTACTACCAGCCGGAGGCCTACGTCCCGGCCCGCGACCTGTACATCGAGAAGGACTCCTCGATCAACGAGCATATCGAGCAGATGCGCCTCTCGGCGACCAAGTCGCTGATGGAGCGCCGCGACGTGGTGATCGTCGCCACGGTGTCCGCGATCTACGGCATCGGCGATCCTTCCGAGTACCACGGCATGATCCTGCACCTGCGCCAAGGCGAGAAGGCGACGCAGCGCGAGGTCATCGCGCGGCTCGTCGCCATGCAGTACGAGCGCAACGAGCTCGATTTCCGGCGCGGCACCTTCCGCGTGCGCGGCGAGGTCATCGACGTGTTTCCCGCCGAGCACGCCGAGCAGGCGCTGCGCCTGTCGCTCGCGGAGGACGCCATCGAGCGGCTGCAGCTGTTCGATCCGCTCACCGGGCGCGTCCTGCACGCGCTTACGCGTTTCACGGTCTACCCCTCGAGCCACTATGTGACGCCGCGCGCGACCACGCTGCGGGCCATCGAGGCCATCAAGGCCGAGCTGCGCGAGCGGATCGAGTTCTTCCATCGGGCCGGCCGCCTGGTGGAAGCGCAGCGCATCGAGCAGCGCACGCGATTCGACCTGGAGATGCTCGCGGAGCTCGGCTTCTGCAAGGGCATCGAGAATTATTCGCGCCACCTCTCGGGGCGCAACGCGGGGGAGCCGCCGCCCACGCTCATCGACTACCTGCCGCAGGACGCGCTCATGATCATCGACGAAAGCCACGTCACCATCGGCCAGCTCGGCGGCATGTACCGGGGCGACCGCTCGCGAAAGGAGAACCTCGTCGAGTACGGCTTCCGGCTGCCCTCGGCCCTCGACAACCGGCCGCTGCGCTTCGACGAATTCGAGAAAGTCGTGCGCCAGACGGTGTTCGTGTCGGCGACGCCGGCCGAGTACGAGGCCGGGAAATCGGCGCAGGTGGTGGAGCAGGTGGTGCGCCCGACGGGGCTGGTGGATCCGGCGGTCGAGGTACGGCCCGCGGCGACGCAGGTGGACGACCTGCTCTCGGAGATCCGGGCGCGCGCGCTGAAGCGCGAGCGCGTGCTGGTGACCACGCTGACCAAGCGCATGGCGGAGGAGCTGACCGAATACCTGTCCGAGCACGGCGTCAAGGTGCGCTACCTGCACTCGGAGGTGGACACCGTGGAGCGGGTGGAGATCATCCGCGACCTGCGACTGGGCGAGTTCGACGTGCTGGTGGGGATCAACCTGCTGCGCGAGGGACTGGACCTGCCGGAAGTGTCGCTGGTCGCGATTCTCGACGCGGACAAGGAAGGCTTTCTGCGCTCGGAGCGCTCGCTGATCCAGACCATGGGCCGGGCCGCGCGCCATCTGCACGGCCGCGCGCTCCTGTATGCCGACGTGATGACGGATTCCATGCGCCGCGCCATCGGCGAGACCGAGCGCCGGCGCCGCAAGCAGCTGTCATGGAACGAGTCGCACGGCGTCACGCCCAAGGGCGTGACGAAGCGCATCAAGGACCTGATCGACGGCGTGTACGACGCCGAGGATGCCGCCGCGGAGCTGAAAGCCGCGCAGGACGAGGCGCGTTACGAGGCGATGAGCGAAAGGCAGGTGGCGCGGGAGATCCGGCGCCTGGAGAAGGAGATGATCGGCCACGCGCGCAACCTGGAGTTCGAGAAGGCGGCGCAGCTGCGCGACCAGCTCGCCGCCCTCAAGAAGCGCGTGTTCGGCGTGGCGCTCTCGCCCGAGTAGCGCGCTTCAGCCCTTCGTCTCGACCTGCACCAGCGGCTCGTCCTCGCCGACCGGGCGCGGACGCTCGCGGCGCGGCCTGCCGAGCGGCGCGGACTCGGGCTCGGGCGGAGCAACCGAAACGCGGTCGGCACGGGTCTCGACCATCTGCAGCCCGGCGCTTTCCAGCGCCTCGCGCGGATCGATTGTCTCGATCCGCGGCTGCGGCCGTGGCGTCGGTGCCGAACGCGCCGGCGCGGCGTCTTGCGTCTGCACCTCGCGCGCCGGCTCGGGCGCGGGTGCCGCCTCGCGCTGCTCGGCCTGCGCGTTCAGCCGCGCTTCCTCGCGCATCTGCGCTTCGTGCATTTCGCGCTCGCGCCGGCGAAGCTCGTTCAGGTCGGGCTCCCGGGCGGAGTACGCCGGAGGGCTTTGATCGCCGCCGGGCGGGGCGGCCTCGGCAGCCTGGCCCTGGCGCGGCGCCTGCTGCTCGCGCATGCCCTCCGGGCGCCGCTCGCGGTTGCGGTCGCGGCGGCCCCGCCGTCCGCGGCGCTGCTCGTCGCCGGCACGCTCGCCGGTGAGCGACGATTGAGGCTCCTGCGGACGCTGCTGCTGCTGCTGCTGCTGCGGACGCTGCTGCTGCTGCTGCGGTGGACGCTGCTCGGGTCGGCGCTCGCCGCCCGGGCCCGGGCGCCTGTCACGCTGCGGCTGGCCGCCCTGGCGCTGCTCGGGGCGGCGCTCGCCGCCATGCTGCGGGCGACGCTCGCCGCCGCGATGATCGTCGCGCGCACGGTCGCGCCGGTGCTCGCGGCGCTCGCCGCCGCCCTGGCGCTGCTCCTGTCTGTGCTCGCGCTGCGGATGCTCGCGTCGCGGTTCGCGCACCGGGCGCACCGCGACATCGTTGGCCGCCACCGTCGCGGCCTCCGGCTTGCCGGGCTTGAACCAGCCGAGGATGCGGCCGAGGAACCCCGGCGCAGCCGCCGCAGCGGCCGGGCCCGGTGCCGCACGCGTGGTTTCGGTCCGTCCGACGGGCTGCAGCTGCACGTCCGGCACGTTGGGCGCCGGCTGGTCGGGCACGATCGCCTTGACCGCGGCCTCGGGGCGCTCGCGCCGCTCCGCCGCCACCGCCTCCGGCGACTTCGGTTCCTCGGGCTGCTCCACCATCTCGTAGCTCGCCGGCACGTGCTCCATCGCGTTCAGCTCGTCGTGCTTCAGGCGCTGCACCTTGTAGTGGGGCGTCTCGAGGTGCGGGTTGGGCACGAGGACGATGTTCACCTTGAGGCGCGCCTCGAGCTTCTGGATCTCGGCGCGCTTCTCGTTGAGGAGGAAGCTCGCCGCGTCCACGGGCACCTGCACGTGCACGGCCCCGGTGTTCTCCTTCATCGCCTCCTCCTGCACGATGCGCAGCACGTGCAGCGCGGTCGATTCGGTGCCGCGGATGAAGCCGGTGCCGCTGCAGCGCGGGCAGTTGATGTGCGCCGTCTCCTCCAGCGACGCCTGCAGGCGCTGGCGCGAGAGCTCCAGCAGCCCGAAGCGCGAGATCTTGCCGACCTGGACGCGGGCGCGGTCGTAATGCAGCGCCTCGCGAAAGCGGTTCTCGACCTCGCGCTGGTTCTTCTGCGACTCCATGTCGATGAAGTCGACGACGATCAGCCCGCCGAGGTCCCGCAGGCGCAGCTGGCGTGCCACCTCGTCGGCAGCTTCGAGATTGGTGCGCAGCGCGGTTTCTTCGATGTCGCCGCCCCGGGTGGCGCGCGCCGAGTTGACGTCGACGGCGACCATCGCCTCGGTGTGGTCGATGACGATCGCCCCCCCGGAGGGCAGGTTCACATGGCGCGAGTAGGCGCTTTCGATCTGGTGCTCGATCTGGAAGCGCGAGAACAGCGGCACGTCGTCGCGGTACAGCTTGACCTTGCCGACGTTGGCCGGCATGACGGTCTGCATGAAGGCGGTGGCCTGCTCGAAGATCTCCTCGGTGTCGATGAGGATCTCGCCGATGTCCGGCTGGAAGTAGTCGCGGATGGCGCGGATGACGAGGCTCGACTCCAGGTAGATGAGGAACGGCTTCTTGTCCTGCGTCTTGCCCGCGCCCTCGACGGCGCTCCACAGCTGCAGCAGGTAGTTGAGGTCCCACTGCAGCTCCTCGGGCGAGCGGCCGATGGCCGCGGTGCGCGCGATCACGCTCATGCCCTCGGGCACCTGCAGCTTGTCCAGGGTGTCGCGCAGCTCGTTGCGGTCTTCGCCTTCCACGCGGCGCGAGACGCCGCCGCCGCGCGGATTGTTCGGCATCAGCACGAGGTAGCGCCCGGCGAGGCTGATGTAGGTGGTGAGGGCGGCGCCCTTGGTGCCGCGCTCGTCCTTCTCCACCTGCACGATCAGGTCCTGGCCCTCCTCCAGGGCGTCCTGGATGCGGGCGCGCCCGGCGTCGACGCCGGCCCGGAAATAGGCCTTGTCGATCTCCTTGAAGGGCAGGAACCCGTGGCGCTCCTCGCCGTAATCGACGAAGGCGGCCTCGAGGCTGGGCTCGATGCGGGTGATGATGCCCTTGTAGATGTTGCTCTTGCGCTGCTCCCTGGATGCCGATTCGATGTCGAGGTCGACGAGCTTCTGCCCGTCCACGATGGCGACGCGCAGCTCTTCGGCCTGCGTCGCGTTAAACAACATGCGTTTCACTTATTGTTCTCCTGCGCGCGCAGGAGACCCAGTTATCCGTCGGTCAGTGCTCTCCTAGGAAAGCGATTTTCGATGGGGCGGGGAATGATCCTGCCGCGCGCTATTGAGTAGTATCGCTACTTACGGTGAGCGATGGTCACCCCTGCTTCAGGTCCGGCTGTGGCCAGACAGGAGGCGGGTTGCAGGTTCCGGCGGCGGGATGTCGCCCGGCGCGCCCGGAGAACCTGTGCCTCGCAACTCGAAGCAACGCGCGGATCATACGGAAAATGAAAGACTTAAGCAAGGCGCGGGCGACCCTGCTCGAAGTCGGGGAGGAGGGCGAAGCGCAGCGCATCGACAACTTCCTGCTGCGCCGCCTGAAGGGCGTGCCGAAGAGCCACGTGTACCGGGTGCTGCGCAGCGGGGAGGTGCGCGTGAACAGCGGCCGTGTCAGGCCCGACTACCGCCTGCGCCTCGGCGACCGGGTCAGGGTGCCGCCGGTGCGCCTTGCGACTCGCCCGGCGAAGCCGCTGCCGCGGCCGCTCGACCTGCCGCTGGTCTACGAAGATGACGCACTGCTCGTGGTGAACAAGCCCGCGGGGGTGGCGGTGCACGGCGGCAGCGGGGTGAGCCATGGCGTCATCGAATCGCTGCGCGCCGAGCGGCCCGGGGCAAAGCTGCTGGAGCTTGCGCACCGCCTCGACCGGGATACCTCCGGGCTGCTGATCGTCGCGAAGAAGCGCAGCGCGCTGGTCGAGCTGCATCGCATGCTGCGGGAAGGCGAGACGGAAAAGGTGTATCTCGCCGTGGTGAAGGGGCCGTGGGACGGCGGCACGCGCGAGCTGCGCGAGCGGTTGCACAAGTACGTCACCGCGGCGGGCGAGCGCCGGGTGGCGGTGCACGGCGGCGGGCGAGCCGCGGTCACCGTCGCGCGGCCGATCGCGTCGTCGCCGGACTGCAGCCTGCTCGAGCTGCGCCTGCTGACGGGCCGCACGCACCAGATCCGGGTGCACTTGGCGCACGCGGGACACCCCGTGCTGGGCGACGACAAGTACGGCGATTTCGAGCTGAACCGCGCGCTCGCGCGCCAGGGGATGAAGCGGCTGCTGCTGCACGCCTGGCGGCTTGCCTTCGCGCATCCTCTGACGCACGCACCGCTGCAGCTGGAAGCGCCGCTGCCGGGCGACATGCGCCGATACGCGGAGGCGCGGCTTGCGCTACAGCCTGATCGTCTTTGACTGGGACGGCACGCTCATCGACTCGCCCGCCGCGATCGTCGAGTGCATCCAGCAGGCGGCGCGCGACCTCGGCCTGGAGGTGCCCGATCGCGAGCGCGCCCGCCATGTCATCGGACTCGGCCTGCTGGAATCGCTGCGCCATGCCGTGCCCGACCTGCCGCAGGCGCGCATCGCCGAGTTCGTCGCCAGCTACCGGCGGGAATTCCTGGCGCGCGAAGACCGCATGCAGCCATTCTCCGGCGTGGTCGAGCTGCTCGACGCCCTCGGCGCGCGCGGCCACGCGCTGGCGGTGGCCACCGGCAAGAGCCGCCGCGGCCTGGAGCGGGCGCTGGATGCCTGCGCACTGCGTCCCTATTTCGCCGCCTCGCGCTGCGCGGACGAGTCCGAGCCGAAGCCGCACCCGGCGATGCTGCACGAGCTGCTGCAGGAGCTCGACGCGGTGCCGGCCGAGGCGCTGATGATCGGCGACACGTCGCACGATCTGGCCATGGCGTCGGCCGCCGGCGTGGACGCCCTGGCGGTGTGCTACGGCGCACACGCCGCCGTCGATCTGCGCGCGTTGCGGCCGCGCGCCTGCCTGGCCAGCGTGCCGGAGCTGAGCGCATGGCTGATGCGCCACGCTTGATCTGCGGGTCCGCCGCGCTGCGCGATTCCGGCGCGGGCGTGCGCTTCGAGGTGGAATACGGCGGCGAGCGGGCGCCCGCGTTTGCGGTGCGCTACGACGGTCGCGTGTTTGCGTACCTCAACCGCTGCGCGCACGTCGCCATGGAACTCGACTGGCAGGAGGGGCGGTTCTTCGATTTCGAAGGACGCGATTTGATATGCTCGACGCACGGCGCCGTGTACGCCGCTTCCAGCGGACAGTGCCTGGGCGGGCCGTGCGGCGGCGCGCCGCTGGTGCGCTTGCGGGTCGAAGAGCGCGGCGGTCGCATCTACTACCTGGGAGTCGACGATGGCTGACAACGAAGGGCAATGGGAGCGCGGCGTGATCGAACGCCTCGCCGGCGCGGCGCTCACGGAGCAGCGGCGCGCGCGCCGCTGGGGCATCTTCTTCAAGCTGCTGACCTTCGCCTACATCACGGTGATCATCGTGATGGCGGTGGACTGGAAGGGCGGCGGCGAGACCACGGGCAAGCACACCGCGCTCGTGGAGGTGAGCGGCATCATCGGGCCCGGGACCGACGCCAGCGCGGAGCGCGTCACCGCGGCGCTGCAGGCGGCGTTCAAGGACAAGAACACGCAGGGCGTTGTCGTGCGCATCAACTCGCCGGGCGGCAGCCCGGTGCAGGCGAATACCATCTACGACGAGATCCGGCGCCTGCGCAAGAAATACCCCGACATTCCGCTGTACGCGGTCGTCGAAGACCTGTGCGCCTCGGGCGGCTACTACGTGGCGGCCGCCGCGGACCGCATCTACGTGTCGCGCTCGAGCATCGTCGGCTCCATCGGCGTGCGCATGGACAGCTTCGGCGTCACCGGCCTGATGCAGAAGCTCGGCATCGAGCGCCGCCTGCTGACGGCGGGCGAGAACAAAGGCTTCCTCGACCCCTTCCTGCCGGTCGACGAGAAGCAGAAAGCGCACGCGCAGGCGCTGCTCGACGAGGTGCACAAGCAGTTCATCGGCGTGGTGCGGCAGGGGCGCGGCGTGCGCCTCAAGGAAACACCCGAACTCTTCTCGGGGCTCGTCTGGACGGGACAGAGGAGCGTGGAGCTCGGCCTCGCCGACGCCTTCGGCACGCTCGCTTCCGTGGCCCGCGACGTGGTCAAGGCCGAGAAGGTGGTCGACTACACGCAGAAGGAAAATCTGGCCGAGAAGTTCGCCCGGCGCCTGGGCGCGGGTTTCGCCGGCGCGGTGCTCGAGTTCG
>Ga0210061_1000005_pt1 | contig 21404 bp, 18 predicted proteins | sample MayberryNW_Catta_2_FD_184877 | JGI IMG/M metagenome (GOLD analysis project Ga0210061, IMG submission 184877) | Wetland microbial communities from San Francisco Bay, California, USA, that impact long-term carbon sequestration -... | ecosystem: Environmental > Aquatic > Marine > Wetlands ...
GCGCTGATCCGCGAGGTGGCCACGCGTCTAGACGCGTGGCCACCTCGCGGATCAGCGCGTCGCCCTGATGGTGGCCGAGCGTATCGTTGACCAGCTTGAAGCGATCCAGGTCCACAAACAGGGCTCCCGCGTGCCAGCGCTTGCGGCGCGACTGCACGATGGTCTGCGCCAGCCTGTCTTGCAGCAGCGTGCGGTTGGGCAGCCCGGTCAGCGCGTCGAACTGGGCGAGGTGGGCGAGCTTCTGCTCGGCCCTCTGGCGCTGCAGCGCGGTCGACAGCACGTGGCCGACGGCTTCGGCAAAGCGCAGGTCTTCGGTGCTGAATGCGCTCTCTTCGACGGCGTAGACGCAGAGCATGGCGATCGGGCTTTCGTCTTCGCGCACCGGCACGTACATCGCACTTCCCATCGTCCGCACCCATGCGTGCCAGAGACTGTCGGTCGGCCGGGCCGACAGATACTTCCTGCCGGCGATGCGCGGCGCGTTCTCGCGCAGGATCTCCGGCCACACGCTGTCGGCGGCCATGGGGCCACGCATGCCGAGCATGGCGTGCGGGCCTTCGCCCTGGGCGGCGCGCACCAGGTATTCGCCCTGCGCCGTGAACATCTCCAGCACGCAGGCTGCATCCACGCCTTCGCAGCGCAGTGCGCGCGCAGCTTCCACATACAGCTCCGCGGTGTTGCGCCTCCCCAGCGCGAACTGGCCGAAGCGCGCGATCGCCGCTTGGCGTTCCGCGTGCACGCGCATGTGCCGCTCAGCGTGCTTGCGCTCGCTGATATCGATCATGGCGCCGATCATGCGCGCCGGCCGACCCTGCTCGTCGTGCATCAGCAGACCGCGGTCGAAGACATCGACGTAGCTGCCATCCCTGCACAGGAATCGGTATTCGCCGGCCCAGGCCTTGGCGCCGCCGCGAATCGCGGCATCCACCTCGGACTTGATCCGCGCAACATCCTCGGGGTGGATGCGCGAGGTCCAGGATTCCGCGTACGCGCCGACCTCCTGGGGCGCATAGCCGAAAAGCTTCTGAAAATTGTCGTTCCACCAGATCCGGTTGGTGACCAGGTTCCAGTCCCAGACCACGTCGTTCGTGGCGCGCGACACCATCTCGAAGCGCTCGTGGCTGGCCCGCAGCCGTTCCTCGCTGCGCAAGCGCTCGGTCATGTCGCGGGCGATGCCGATGATGTACGTGCCGTCGCCCGTGCGCAGCACTCGGCGCGTGACCTCGACCGGCACGACGGCCCCGTCCTTGCGGCGGTGGCGCATCTGCTCCAGCTCGGAGCCGTCGGGCCGCCGCAGCAACCGGTCGTAGGCCGCGCGCATGTCCTCGATCGAGCGATCCGGAAATACGGTCGACACCGGCTGCCCGACCAGCTCATCGCGCTCGTAGCCGAGGTTTCGCAGCGCGGCATCGTTGATGTCGATGATGCGCATGGTGTCCGCGTCGACCAGCGAGATCGCGTCCATGGAAATGTCCAGCGCCGCGCGGAACCGCCGCAGCGCCATCGTCGCCTCCATGTTCTCGGTGACGTCCTTGGCAATGCCGCGATAGCCGCGGAATGCGCCGTCGTCGCCGAAGATCGGCTCGCCCGAAATGCTCACGTAATGCACTTTGCCGTCGTTGCCCTTGCGCTTGAGCATGAAATCGCGGAACGGCTGGCGCGCGGCAAGCCGCGTCCTGTGTGCCTCCCAGCTGCCCTCGAGCGGCTCCGTGCCCGGAAGCTCCCATCGCCGCAGCCCGTCGTGCTGCGCGGCCGTGATGCCGCCGCGCGCCTTGGCGTGGCCCCCGGTGCTGACGAAGCGCAGTTCGGCGTCCTGCTCCCAGTACCAGTCGGCGGACAGCTCGGTGAGGTTGCGGAAGCGCTCCTCGCTTTCGCGCAAGGCCTGCTCAGCCTCGCGGCGCCTGCGGATGTCGCGCGAGATCGCGACGATCAGCGCGCCGTTCTCCGACTGCAGCACGCGGCGCGTCGACTCGAAAGGAATGCTGGAACCGTCCTTGCAGCGGTACGCGCTGTTCATGCCGTGGACGGTGCTCGGATCCGAAACAAAGGTCTCGTAGGTCTGCCGTAGCTCCTCGCGTGAAGCCGGCAGGAGATCGTGCGGCCCCATGCCGAGCAGCTCCTCGCGCGTGTACCCGAGGATCCGGCACGCCGTTTCGTTGACGTCCACATAGCGCATCGTCTTGTGGTCGATGAGCAGGATCATGTCTGCGGAGGCTTCCATGCCGGCGCGGAAGCGGCGCAGGCTCTCCTCGCTTCGCTTGCGCTCCAGGAATTGGCCGATTTGGCCGCCAATATCGCCGGCGGCCGCCAGCAGGTGCTCGTCGGGCCGGCGGATTTCAGCGCTCGCGAAGGTAAGTACCCCGAGCGTCTTTCCGCCCGCGTTGACCGGGAACATGAATGTGCCGCGCAGCGGCGTGCGCCACAGCGCGTGCTTTGCCGTTCGCGCATCCGTGCTCGCGTCGGCGACCCACACGGGCTCGCCGGATTGCCAGACGCGGCCCGCGATGCCTTGTCCCGGCTGGAACACCACATCGCGCAGCGCCGGTGTCAGGGCTTCGGCGCCCGTTCCCGCCTTGCTCCAGAGCGCGGCGAAGCGCATGACGCCGGCTTCGTCGTCGACCTGCCAGAAGCGGCCGTGGTCCCAGTTGTGCATCTCGCAAATCGTGCGGATCACCGAGCGCACGCCGTCGAGCGCGCTTTCCGCTTCGGCCAGATGTCGATTCACCGCATGCTCGAGCTCGAGCGTGCGCAGCGCCGACTTGCGCCCCGTGATATCGGTGCCTACGCCGCGGTAGCCCTTGAATGCCCGCTGCTCGTCGAACAGCGGCTCGCCGCTGATCGAGAAGTAGCGCGCGCCGCCGTCGGGCGTGGGGCGACTGAACTCGAAGTCCTGGAACGGCAGGTGCGAGTCGAGAACCGCCTTGTGCGCCATCCAGCCCTGCATGTCCGGGCTCAGAAACGGCAGCTCCCAGCGCCGCTTGCCGATCCCGGCGCCGCCCGGATACGTGGGCATCGCGCTGGCGCGGCCGCCTTCGTCACGCACCGAAATGCGGTGCTCGGCGTCGGTTTCCCAGTAGAAGTCGGACGATAGCGCGACCAGGCTGCGAAAGCGCTGCTCGCTGTCGCGCACTGCGCGCTCCGCCCGCACCGCTTCCGTCACGTCCTCGAACGCCGCGACGTCGTACTTCGGGCGGCCCTGCGCGTCGCGCTCGAGCGATACGGTCAGCTGCACCCAGAGCGTGGCGCCGTCCTTGCGCAGATAGCGCTTGCGGGCGGTGAACTGGGGGATCAGGCCGGCGCGCAGTTGCGCGTGCAGCTCGGCAACCGCGTCGAGGTCGTCGGCAAGCGACAGCTCGCGTACCGTACGGCCGACGAGCTCCGCCGGCGAATAGCCGAGCATCGCGCATAGGCGCCGATTGACGAGCTGAAAGCGCCCGTCGAGATCGACGTGCGCGAGGCCGACCGGCGAATTCTCGAAGGTCGCCGAGAAGCGCTCGCGGTGCTCTTCTTCCTGCGTGACGTCGCGATAGCTGCAGACGATGGCCGCGACGTCCGGATCGGCGAGCCGGTTGGCGAGCGAGCTTTCCAGCATCCGCAGGCCGCCGTTCTTGTGCCGGAAGCTCGCGCGCAGGGTCGCATAGCCGCCGGGCTCGGCGTTCAGGGCAACGAACGCCGCCTGCACCGCCGCGCGATCCCCGGCCTGGACGAAGCTGAGGCCGTAGCGGCCCAGGATCTCGGCGGAGTTGTAGCCGAGCACGCGACGCATGGCGGCGCTCGCGTACTGGATGCGCCCGTCCGCGTCCAGCAGCACCAGCGCCTCGGAGCTCGACTCAAGGAGCGCGCGATAGCGCCCCTCGCTGGCGCCTTGCTCGCGTCCAGCGTCCCGGTGCAGCGAAGCGAGGCGCAGCACGCGCTGCAGGGTCGGTGCGTCCAGCTCGTCCTTCGGGATGACGTCGTAGGCCCGGCGCTTGAGCGCTTCGTCCACCAGCGATGCATGGCCGTTCCCCGAGATCACGATGACCGGACCGACGGCCGCGGCGCGCATGCGCTCCAGCGTGTGCAAGCCCTGGCTGTCGGGCAGATCGAGATCGAGCAGCGTGATGTGCACGTCCCGCGATTGCACCAGGTCCAGGCCCTCGCCGAGGCTGCGCGCATGCAGGATCTGGGCGCCGCCGAGCCGCGCGTCCGCCAGATGCGCCCGCATCAGCTCGGCGTCGTTCGCATCGTCCTCCACGATCAGGATGCGAAGCGGCGCGGAGCGCACTCCGTCCGCCCTGAGCACCTTGTGCGCCATGCCGGAAGCCATAGCGCGCACTGTAGGCGTGCCTCGCAGCGCCCGTAATCGGGCACTCCCCTAGACCCCTCAGGTATTCCCCGGGAGCATGCAACTATTTGTAAAGGATCAGGTTTCGGGCGGGACCAGGCCGACGCGCATCGCATAACGCACGAGCCCGGCGACGTCGCGGATGCCGAGTCGATCCATGATCTGCGCGCGGTGCGTTTCCACGGTCTTGACCGACAGATTGAGCTCGAAGGCAATCTCCTTCGTGCTGCGTCCCTCGGCAACGCGCTTCAGGACTTCGCGCTGGCGCGGCGTGAGCGGGTCCGGCCCGGTGTTTGCCCCGACGCGCTGCACATAGCCGTCGACCACCTGCCGCGAGATGGCGGGGCTCAGGTACGTATCGCCGCGCATCACGCACTTCAGGGCGAGCTCCAGCTCCGACGTGGCGGAATCCTTGATCAGGTAAGCGGCCGCGCCAGCGCGCAGAGCGAGCAGCACGTACTCCTCGCTGGTGTGCATCGAAAGGATAATGATCTTCACGCCGGGCTGGCGCTCGCGCAGGCGGGCCGCCGCTTCCAGGCCGTTCATGCCCTTCATGGCGATGTCCATCAGCACCACGTCCGGCCGCGCGCGCTCCGCGGCCGCCAGCGCCTCGGCGCCGTCGCTCGCTTCAGCCACCACTTCGATGTCGCCCAGGTCCTGCAGCAGCGAGCGCATGCCTGCGCGCACCAGTGCATGGTCGTCCGCCAGCAGAATGCGCAGCGCCGCCACTCAGGCCCCTCCCATCGGAAACGAGGCGACGACCACCGTACCCTGCCCGGGCGCGGAATGAATCTGCAGCGTGCCGCCCGCGAGGGCGACCCGCTCCTCCATGCTGACGACACCGAGGCTCTCCCCCGCCGCGGCCCTGCGCTGGGCCGCCGCCACGTCGAATCCGGCGCCGTCATCGCGCACCGATAGCGCGAGCCGCTCGCCGGCGATGAACAGGCGCAGCCAGACATTCGCCGCCTTGGAATGGCGCACGATGTTGTTGATGGCTTCCTGCGCCACGCGGAAGCAGGCGGTCTCGACGTCCGCGGGCAGCTTCAGCGGCACTTCCTGGATCTCGAAATGCGGCGCCAGACCGCCGAGCTTCGCCTGCCGGTCGAGGTGCGAGCGCAGCGCCGCGGCCAGCCCGAGATCGTCGAGCTGCAGCGGCCGCAGGTTGAGCGAAAGCTGGCGCACGCGCTCGATGGTGTGCCGCGTCGTTTCCAGCGCCTCGCCGATGCGCGCCTCGAGAGCGGCGCCATCGCGCCCGCGCGCCAGCGCCTCCAGGTTGAGCTTGAGGGCCGTGAGGCCCTGGCCGATGTCATCGTGCAATTCGCGCGCCAGGTGCCGGCGCTCGGCTTCCTGCACTTCGAGCAGGCGCCGCGACAGGCGCTGCAGTCGCTCGCGGGCCGCGCCGAGCGCGTCCATGGCGCGCCTCAGTTCGGTCACGTCGCGGCCCACCGACTGTATCTCCGCGACCGCGCCGTCGGCGCCGAATATGGCGTGCGCCGACCAGTGCATCCAGCGCAGCGCGCCGCTCGCGTCCCTCACCCGCGAGTCGCGCTCGTAAGTCGGGGTGGCCGCCGACATCGCGGCGGCAAAGCGCTGCGCGGGCGGGCGCTCCTCCGACAGCATGTGCTCAAGGAGGCTCTTGCCGAGAACGTCCTGCGGCAGGCGACCGAAATAGCGGCAATAGGCGCCATTGACAAATGTTACCGTCAGATCCGGCAGCATGCGGATGATCAGCTCCGACTGACTTTCGACAATGGCGCGGTAGCGCCGCTCCGAAAGCTCCAGCGCCTGCTGCGTCGCCAGGTGCTCGCGACGCTGACGGCATTCTTCCATTGCCCGCGCCACTGCCGGCCCGAGTCGATTGAGATTGTCCTTGAGCACGAAATCGGTCGCGCCCGCGCGCAGCGCCTCGACGGCGCGTTCTTCGCCGAGCGCGCCGGACACCAGGATGAAGGGCAGCAGGGTATCGCCCGTGCGCACGCGCGCCAGCGCATCGAGCCCGGTATAGCCCGGCAGGCTGTAGTCGGCGAGCACGATATCGAAGCGCTGCGCGGCGTACAGCCGCTCGAATTCCTCGCGGCCGGAGGCGGTTTCGACGATGCAGTCCACGCCCGCACCGGCGAGCGCCGCCAGCGCCAGCTCGGCGTCCGCCCTCGAGTCCTCGAGCAAGAGCATGCGCAATCGCGCCAAGCGTTCATTCCCTCGCCGCGATTGTCGCCCGAACCGGTGGGAATTCCGCGCCCGCGTGCGCGGCGCGCGGGGGACCGCGGCGCCAGCTACTTAACGACGGCCCCGGCAAACCGGGAAACGGCGGGTACTGCCGGAGTCGGGCGTTTCCCGGCAATCGATGGTGGAGTGGAAGGGGATCGAACCCTCGACCTTCGCATTGCGAACGCGACGCTCTCCCAGCTGAGCTACCACCCCGTGCGAAGTCGCGGATTTTACAGCAGATCTGAGCGATCAGGAACGTATCTTGGACGGCTGCGCCGTGGGCGCGGGCACCAGGACCGGCACCCCCTTGAGTGCGGCGATCTGCAGCTGCACTTCCCAGTAATAGAAGTGCAGGTAGCTGATCGCCAGCAGGGCGATCAGCGCCACCTCCCTCACCATGCGCCGCCGCTCGTGATCCCGGTGCCCCTGCGGCTGACCGCCCGCGACTTCTTTCAGGAACGCCAGGACCTCGGCATGCGTCTGCAGCTTCCTGCCGGCCAGCTCCTCGAGATAGCGGTGCAGCGACGCCGGCGAATTGAACGTGTCGTCAGCGTCCGATGCGGCACCTTCGGACGCCTTGCCTTTCGACTGCGCGCGCCGGCCCGCTTCTTTCAGCCACTGCGCCAGCAATTCCCCGCCGCCCTCGTCGTTACCGCTCAACACGGCCTCCCTGCAATGAACGCTGCTGCACTTTGACACAGCGGTCCCGCGGGTGTTTATCCTCGAGTCCGCTAAGCGCCGCCGTCCTGCTTGAGAACGCGCCGTATGACGTCGGCGAGGATCTTCTTCGTGTAAGGCTTGGTAATGTAGCCGTCGGCGCCGAGCAGCAATCCCTTGCCGATGTCATCGGGCTCATTTTCGGACGTGAGCATGACAATGGGCAGCGAGCCGAGGACCGCGTGACGCCGCATCTTGGTGAGCAGCTCGAAGCCGTTGCCGTCGGGCAGCAGCACGTCGAGCAGCAGGAGGTCCGGGGCCCCCTCGTCCAGCATGCTGTGCAGGAATTCATTCACGGACTTGGCGACGCGCACCTTGTAGCCGGCCATGCTCACCCTGAGATCGGCGAGTGCAAGCTGGTCGGGATCATCCTCGACGATCAGCACCACGCAATCCGCGGGCTGCTTGCGCGCGGCCGGGCGACCGCTCAGGCGATCCGCGGAGATATAGGCGCCGGTGCGCGCGAGCGCGGCGCTCGCCGATTCGCCGTCGCGCCTCATGCGCGCCTGGTCCAGGCCGAGCGTGCGGTCGGCCTCGCGCGTCGTGAACATCGAGTCGTCCTGCTCGCCCTCGGTGACCGGTTCGATCAGGCCGAGGTCTTCCATCTCCGCCAGCCATTCATTGAGCACGTTCTTCGGATAACGGCGCAGCAGCTCCCCCACCACGCCGGTCTGGCCGTGAAAATCCATCAGCCAGAGGATGCGCCGATAGTCCTCCGGTACCGCCATGTCTTCGCTTTCCCAGGCGGATCGTCCGGCTGCCGTCAATCGATAGGTGCGCGCTTTTTCCGCCATTTTGCTCGCATCGTACTGTATCGCGGGATGGGGGGATTATGCGCCGAAGACCGCCGGCGCGGCGCCGGTAACGCGCTTGGGCGGCCGGGCCGGGTTAGCATGCGTGATGGAATCCGCACGCGTACTTGCCATCGCGGAATTCAGCGACCCGGTCAGCTCCATCAGTCATCTGGGCGGAGCGGTGGTCTTTGCCGTCATGGCCGCAACGCTGCTGCGCCGTGCGAACGGCAATCGAGCGCGTATCATTTCGCTCTCCGTTTTCGCCTTCTCCTGCGTCCTGCTGCTTGGCGTGAGCGGGCTATATCACCTGCTGTCGCCGGACACCGCGGCGCGCGCGGTGCTCCGGCGTCTGGATCATGCCGCCATCTTCGTGCTCATCGCAGGGAGCTTCACGCCCGTACACGCCATTCTGTTTGCCGGCGCATGGCGGTGGGCTGCGCTGGCGGCCATTTGGAGTGCGGCGATCGCCGGCGTCATCGTCAAGACCGTCTACTTCGATGTCATGCCCGAATGGCTCGGGCTGGCGATGTACCTGGCGCTGGGCTGGATCGGGGTGATTTCCGCGGCGGCGCTCGCGCGCAGGCACGGCTGGCGTCCCCTGCAGCTGGTGCTGTGGGGAGCGCTCGCGTACACGGGCGGCGCGCTGGCCGAATTCCTGCGCTGGCCCGAACTCCTGCCGGGCATCGTCGGCCCGCACGAGATCCTGCATCTCGCGGTGCTGACCGGCATCGGTTGTCACTGGGCGTTCATTCTGGGCATCGCCCAGGGCAAGGCGAAGTGGGCCGGGTTGGAATCGAACCAACGACCAAGGGATTATGAGTCCCCTGCTCTGACCAGCTGAGCTACCGGCCCATCGGAACAGGGGACGTTCCGCCGTCCCCCGTTACCCCCTCACAGGCTCAACCTTCCTGATCGAGGAAGCTCTTGAGCCTCTCGGAGCGCGAGGGGTGCCGCAGCTTCCTCAGCGCCTTGGCCTCGATCTGGCGTATGCGCTCGCGCGTGACGTCGAACTGCTTGCCGACTTCCTCGAGCGTGTGGTCGGTGTTCATCTCGATGCCAAAGCGCATGCGCAGCACCTTGGCCTCGCGCGGCGTGAGCGTGTCCAGTACTTCCTTGGTCACCTCCCGCAAGCTCGCGTACATGGCGGCGTCGTTCGGCGCGAGCGTCGACTGGTCCTCGATGAAGTCGCCCAGGTGCGAGTCGTCGTCGTCGCCGATCGGCGTCTCCATCGAGATCGGCTCCTTGGAGATCTTCAGGATCTTGCGGATCTTCTCCTCGGGCATCTCCATCTTCTGTGCGAGCGTCGCCGGGTCGGGCTCCTGTCCGGTCTCCTGCAGGATCTGGCGCGAGATGCGGTTCATCTTGTTGATGGTCTCGATCATGTGCACCGGGATGCGGATGGTGCGCGCCTGGTCGGCGATCGAGCGCGTGATGGCCTGCCGGATCCACCAGGTGGCGTAGGTCGAGAACTTGTAGCCGCGGCGGTATTCGAACTTGTCCACCGCCTTCATCAGGCCGATGTTGCCTTCCTGGATGAGATCGAGGAACTGCAGGCCGCGGTTGGTGTACTTCTTCGCGATCGAGATCACGAGACGCAGGTTGGCCTCGGTCATCTCCCGCTTGGCGCGCCGTGCCTTCGCCTCGCCCGTCGACATCTGCTTGTTGATTTCCTTCAGGTCGCGGATCGAGATGCCGATCTTCTGCTGCACGCCCTGGATCTTGCCCAGCAGCTCGAGGATCGAGGGCTCGACGCGCGCCAGCTGCTCGCTCCAGGCGTTGCCGGCGTTGATCTCGCCGGTCAGCCAGCGCTTCGAGCCCTCGGTGCCGACGAACACCCTGATGAAGTGCTGGCGCGGCATCTGCGCCTTGTTCACCGAGATGTCGTGGATCTGGCGCTCGTGGCTGCGGATGTCGTCGACCAGGCTCCTCACGCTGTCGCACAGGCGCTCGACGGTGCGCGCGGTGAAGCGGATCGTCATCAGCTCCGCCGAGATCTGGTCGCGCACGCGCAGGTAATCCTTGTCCTTCGAGCCCTTGTTCTCCAGCACCCGCTGCATGCGGTCGAAGAGGCGCCGGATGCGCGCGAACTTCTCCTGCGCCTCGTTGCGCAGCGCGAGCAGGCTCGCCGACTGGGCGGCGCCCTCGTCCTCCTCGCTTTCGCCTTCCTCCTCCTCGATCTGCTCCTCTTCCTCCTCCTCGCTCGCGACCTCCGCCTTCTTCGGGTCGAATTCGTCCTTGGCGTTCGGGTCGATGAGGCCGTCGACCACTTCGTCGATGCGCATCTCCTCCTTCTCCACCTTCTCGGCGAGGTCGAGGATCTCGCGCACCGTGGTCGGGCAGGCGCTGATCGCCTGCACCATGTGGCGCAGGCCCTCTTCGATGCGCTTCGCGATCTCGATCTCGCCTTCGCGCGTCAGCAGTTCGACCGATCCCATCTCGCGCATGTACATGCGCACCGGGTCGGTGGTGCGGCCGAATTCCGAGTCCACCGTGGAGAGCGCGGCCTCGGCCTGCTCCTCGACGTCCTCGTCGGTGGGCGCGACTTGCGCCGACTCGGCGGTGATCAGCAGCTGCTCCTGATCGGGCGCCTGGTCGTAGACCTGGATGCCCATGTCGCCGAAGGTCGAGATGATGGCTTCGATCTGCTCCGCGTCCACGAGATCGTCGGGCAGGTGGTCGTTGATCTCCGCGTACGTGAGGAAGCCGCGATCCTTGCCGAGCTTGATCAGCGTCTTCAGGCGCGTGCGCCGCGTCTCGGCGTCTTCCTTGGGCAGCACGGCCATCGCCGCGAGCCACTCTTCCTTCTTCGCCTTGCGGCCCGGACGGCCGCGTCCGGCCTTGGACTTCAGGCCTTCCGCGAGCTTCGCTTCAAGCTGCTCCAGCGCCGCCTTGGCGCTCTTGATGGTGGGCTTTTTCGCCTTGTCGTCGGTCTTCGCCGCCGCCGGGGTCTTCCCCAGGGGCTTGGCTTTCGCCGCCGGCTTGGGGCTTTTCTTGGGAACGTGGCGCGCGACCTTGCCCCTGGCAGGCTTCTTCGCGCGCGCCTGCGCCCTGGGCGCCGGGCGCGCCTTCTTTTTCTTCAAGAGCTTGATAGTCTTGGCTTTTTTTCCAGCCTTGCGAGGTTGCTTCGCCTTCGACTTGCGCTTTGCATTGACCATTCTCGCCTCGTCCTCGCCCGTGAGGTGCCGGGCTGGAAAAAAGGGGGCGATTCTACCTCAATCCGCCCCTCACGACCTCTGTGCCTTCAGTTGATGCAGCTCTTTGACGCGCTGATGCAGCTCCGCGTTCAATGCCGGATTGGCGTCCACCTGCCCCTTGAGCACCTCGATCTCGCGGTGCTTGCGGCGGATGCGCAGGGCGATCTGCAGCTGGCCAAACTCCTGCGCCGCCGACTCCGGTGTCACGCCCTGGTCGATCGCCGATTCCTGCGCCCGGAAAACGGCCGCCTCGAACGGCGTGCCCTGGTAGCGCTCGACCAGGACCGCGCCGCTCATGTTTTCCTCATCTGCCAGTGCCGCCGCGAGCGCCTTCAATGCCGCCGATTCCGGCACGCCCGGGTCAAGCAGCGCCTCGTCCAGCTCCGCGGCGAGCGCCGGGTTCGTCACCAGGCATCGCAGCAAGTGCTGCTCTTCGCTCTTGAGCAGGGGGGCCTGCGGCTTGCCGGCCGCGGACCACCGCGGCCGCGCCTCGCCCTCCCCGGCGTAGAAACGGTCGGCGTAGTCGGGCGCGATCTGCGCGAGCTCCGCCACCGCGCGAATCAGCTGCTGGCGCAGCGCCGGCGCAGCAAGGCGCTGGATCAAGGGCTTGGCCGTGACCTGGAAGCGCGCACGCCCCTCCGGCGCGGCGAGATCAGACTGCGCACGCAGCTCGCCGAGGAGAAATCCCGAGAGGGTCTGTGCCTGCGCCGCGAGCCGCTCGAACGCCTCTCTGCCCTGCGCGCGCACGAAGCTGTCCGGGTCCTCGCCCTGCGGAAGAAACAGAAAGCGAATTGCCGTGGTATCGGTGGCGAGCGGCAGGCTCACCTCCAGCGCCCGCCACGCCGCCTTGCGCCCGGCACTGTCGCCGTCGAAGCAGAACACCAGCTCGCTCCCGCTTTCGCGCAGCTCGCGCAGGAGCCGGGTTACGTGCACGGGGGTCGTCGCGGTGCCGAGCGTCGCGACGGCGTAACCCAGCCCGAGCTGCGCGAGGGCGAGGACGTCCATGTAGCCCTCGACCACCAGTGCCCGCCTGGCCTCCCGCATCGCGTCGCGCGCGTGCCCGAGTCCGTAGATCTCCTGGCCTTTCTGGAACAGCGGCGTTTCCGGCGAATTCAGGTATTTCGGCTCGCCTTCGCCCAGCACGCGTCCGCCGAAGCCGATGACCGCGTCGCGGCGGTTGAAGATCGGGAACATGATGCGGTCGCGGAAGCGATCGTAGCGCCTGCCCTCGCCCTCGATCACCAGCCCGCATTCCACCAGCGCGGCGGCGTCGTAGTCGGGAAAGGCGCCCTTGAGCGCCTGCCAGTCGTCGGGCGCGTAGCCGACGCCGAAGCGCGCCGCAATTTCCCCCGAGAGGCCGCGGCGCTTCAGATAATCTATGGCACGCGGCGCCCGGCGCAGCGCGGCGCGGTAGAAATCCATCGCCGACTGCATGACGGCGACGAGATCGGTCTCGCGTTCCTTCTTCCTGGCCTCCTCGGGCGTGCGCGGCTGCCACTCCGGCACCTGCATGCCGACCGTGGACGCGAGCTCCTTGAGGGCGTCGACGTAGCCCAAGCCGCCGTATTCCATGAGAAAGCCGATGGCGTTGCCGTGCTTCTGGCAGCCGAAGCAATGGTAGAACTGCTTCGCCGGACTGACCGTGAAGGAGGGCGTTTTCTCGGTATGGAACGGACACAGGCCGGAATAGTTTGCGCCCGCCTTCTTCAGCTGCACGTAGCGCCCGACCACCTCGACGATGTCGACGCGGTTGAGCAGGTCGTGCTTGAAGGAATCCGGGATCACGGAGAAATGGGGACTGTCCCCATTTTGCAGTTTAAATGGGGACTGTCCCCAATTTCCGCCTTACCCGCCGAGCTTCGCCTTCACGAGCCCCGATACCCTGCCGATGTCCGCCCGGCCCGCGAGGCGGGGCTTGAGCAGCGCCATGACCTTGCCCATGTCCCTGACCCCGCTCGCGCCGGCCTCGCTGATGGCGCCGGCAACCGCCCGGGCGATCTCGTCTTCGTCCATCCGCTGCGGGAGGTACGCGGACAGTACGCCGATTTCAAACCTCTCCTGGTCGGCGAGGTCCTGGCGCGCCGCCTTCTCGTACTGGGCGATCGATTCGCGGCGCTGCTTCACCATCTTGTCGACGATGCCGAGCACGTCGGCGTCGGTCAGCTCCAGGCGCTCATCCACTTCCTTCTGCTTCAGGGCGGCGAGCAGCAGCCGGATGGCGGACAGGCGCGCCGCGTCCCTGGCGCGCATCGCCGCCTTCATGTCGTCCTGGACGCGTTCTTTGAGGGTCATGGGCGCTCCCGAAATGCAAACGCCCCGGCGGGCTGCACCGGGGCGCGGATCGGAATCGGGGAAATCGTGCCTAGTACAGCTTCGCCGGCAGCATCTGGCTTCGCAGGCGCTTGTGGTGGCGCTTCACCGCTGCCGCCAGCTTGCGCTTGCGCTCCGAGGTCGGCTTCTCGTAGAACTCGCGCGCGCGCAGCTCGGTCAGCAGCCCCGTCTTCTCGACGGTGCGCTTGAAGCGGCGCATTGCCACCTCGAAGGGCTCGTTTTCCTTGACGCGTACGGTCGGCATTCCTGTCCCGTAAATTCTGGAAGGGCGAAATTGTAGCAGAATCCCCCTGTGCTGATCCTCGGCATCGAGACCTCCTGCGACGAGACCGGCGTGGCCCTCTACGACGCCGCCGCCGGGCGCCTGCTCGGGCACGCCGTGCATTCCCAGGTCGAAATGCACGAAGCCTACGGCGGCGTGGTGCCGGAGCTCGCCTCGCGCGATCACGTGCGCCGGCTCGTGCCGCTCGCCCGCGGGCTGCTGGCGCGGACCGGCCGCGGGGTCGCCGAACTCGGTGCGGTAGCGTACACGCAGGGCCCGGGCCTCGCCGGGGCGTTGCTGGTGGGTGCGTCCTTCGCCCATGCGCTCGCCGCGGCCCTTGGGGTTCCGGCAATCGGCATCCACCACCTCGAAGGCCACCTGCTGTCGCCGCTGCTGTCGGCGCACCGGCCCGCCTTTCCCTTCGTCGCGCTCCTCGTATCCGGCGGCCACACGCAGCTCATGCGGGTCGACGCGCTCGGCCGCTATGCCTTGCTCGGAGAAACGCAGGACGACGCCGCGGGAGAGGCATTCGACAAGACGGCAACGCTGCTGGGGCTCGGCTACCCGGGCGGGCCGGCGCTCTCCAGGCTTGCCGAGCACGGCCGCGCGGGGCGCTACCGGCTGCCGCGGCCGATGATCGCGAGCGGCGACCTCGAATTCAGCTTCAGCGGCCTGAAGACCGCCGTGCTGCTGCTCGTCAAGGGCGCCGAGCCGAACGAGCAGTTCCGTGCCGACGTCGCGCGGGCCTTTGAGGACGCCATCGTCGACGTCCTCGCGGCGAAGTGCGCGCTCGCCATGGAGCGCACGGCGCTCACGCAACTGGTCGTCGCGGGGGGCGTCGGCGCCAACCGGCCGCTGCGCGCTGCCCTCGACGCCAGGGCCAAGGCGCAGGGCTTCGACGTGTTCTACCCGGAGCCGGAACTGTGCACCGACAACGGCGCCATGATCGCGCTCGCCGCGGCGTTGCGCCTGCGGGCCGGATTCGCCGCGGGCGACGCGCGCGCCTTTACGGTGCACCCGCGCTGGGATCTCGCGGCGGCGGGCTAGGCCTCTCGCCCACGCGGCCTTCCGCGCCCGAGAACAGCCGCCTCAGATTGCCCTTGTGCCGCCAGGCCATCAGCACCGCGACGGCGATCACGGCGGGAAACACCGGCCGCAAGCCGAAGAGCCAGAAGGCATAGAACGGCGCGAACACCGCGGCCACCAGTCCCGCGAGCGACGAAATGCGGAAGAACGCGAAAATCACCGCCCACGTCGCGAGCGTGGCGAGCCCGAGCCAGGCGCTGAACGCGAACAGCACCCCGGCGGCAGTCGCCACGCCTTTGCCGCCGGCAAACCGGTGGAACACGGGAAACAGGTGGCCGAGAAACACTGCCACGCCGGCGAGCGGCACGTCCATGCCGTCGAGCGCCGAGTGCCCGGTCCAGAGCTGGGCCAGGTACACCGCCAGCCAGCCCTTGGCGCCATCGCCGAGCAGCGTCAGGCCGGCGATCAGCCGGTTGCCGCTTCGCAGCACGTTGGTGGCACCGGGATTGCCCGAGCCGTAGCTGCGCGGATCGGGCATGCCGGCGAGGCGGCTCAACAGGATCGCGAACGAGACCGAGCCGATCAGATAGGCGCCCAGCACGGCGAGAACGGTCGGCATGGCGGGATCTTACCGTTGCGCCTCGGCGGAGCCCGGCGGCAGGGTGAAGTACACCGCGGCCCCGGCACCCACGGCACCTTCGGCCCGCACGCGGCCGCCGTGGCGCTCGATGATCCGCCGGACGGTGGCGAGCCCTATGCCGCTGCCCTCGAATTCCGCGTCCCCGTGCAGCCGTCGAAACGGCTGGAACAGGCTCTCCCCCAGCGCAGGATCGAAGCCGGCGCCGTTGTCGCGCACCCTGAACTCGCCCGCCGCCGTCCGGTCGAGTTCGATCAGCGCCTGCGGCGCCGCGCGCGTGTACTTCCACGCGTTGCCGAGCACGTTCTCCAGCACGATGCGCATCAGCGCCGGGTCGGCGTCCGCGCGCAGCCCCTGCGCGATGCGCCATTCGACGAGGCGGCCGGGCGCGGTCGCGCCGAGCTCCGCGGCCACCAGCCGCGCCAGCGCGCCCAGATCGACGTCGCGCCGGGCGAGCGGCGCGCGCCCGGCGCGCGAGAATTCCAGCAGATCCACGATCAATTGATCCATGCGGCGAACGGCTTCGCGCATGCGCTGCAGGAAGCCGCGCGCCTCCGCAGCAAGTGCCGCCGCGTGGCGCTCCTCCAGCAGCTTGGAAAAACCCTCCACATGCCGCAGCGGCGCGCGCAGGTCGTGCGAGACCGAGTAGGCGAAGGCCTCCAGCTCCCGGTTGGCGGCGTCCAGGGCCGCGGTGCGCGCGGCGACCTTGCGCTCGAGCTCCTCGTTCAGCCGGCGCAGCTCCCGCTCGGCGCGCACCTGCTCCGTGACGTCGCGCCCCGTGCCGTGGTAGCCCGCGAAGCGGCCCTGCGCGTCGTACAGCGGCCGGCCACTGATGGTCGCCCAGTGCACGCGGCCGTCGGGGCTGCGGCGCCCGAGCAGGAGGTCGCGGAATTCCTCGCGCCGCTCGAGCACCGCCCGATGCGCGGCCCAGCCGGCCTCGTCCATGTTGAGCATGCCCATCTCCCAGCGCCGCTTGCCGTAGTCGTCCTCGGCCGGAACACCCATGCGGTGCAGGATCTCGCCGTCGCGGAACGTGAAGCGGTGCTCGGCGTCCGTGACCCAGTACCAGTCCGAGGACAGCTCGACCAGCGCGCGAAAGCGCTGCTCGCTCTGGCGCAGCGCGAGCTCGGCGCGCTTGCGCGCCGTCATGTCGACGACGATCACCAGGGCGATGCGCTCGCCGTTCTGCTCGATGCGCTCCGCCGACAGCAGGCTGTCGAACAGCTCGCCGCCCTTGCGCCGCGCCCGGGACTCGAAGTCGACCACGCGGCCCCCGGCGTCGATCGCCTCGCGGAAGCGCACGCGCTCCTGCGGGTCCGCCCACACGCGCAGCTCGTCGGTGCTGCGGCCGAGCACCTCGCGGCGCGTCCAGCCGAACAGGCGCTCGTAGGCTTCGTTGACGTCCAGCATGACGCCGTCATCGAGTCGCACGAGACCGACTGCCGCCGGACTGCTGCGGAACAGCTTCTCCAGCAGCTCCTGGCTGCGGAGCCGCGGATCTTCGTTCTGCATCGCGCAAATCTTACTCCGTCAACCCTATAATCGCCCGACCATGGACGCCATCCAGTTCCGCGATCTGCGCGTCGAAGCGCTCATCGGCATCCACAAGCGCGAGCGTCACGTGGCGCAGACCGTGTCGCTCGATCTCGATGTCGGCATCCCCGGCACCACGGTTTTCAAGAGCGACCAGGTGGCCGACACCATCGACTACGAGCAGGTGGCGCTGAAGATCCGCGCCCTCGCCGCGAGCGGTCATTTCCGGCTGGTGGAGACGCTCGCCGAGCGCATCGCGCGGCTGCTGCTCGATGATTTCGGCGCCCCCTGGGTGAAGGTCAGCGCGGCGAAAATCGGCATCCTCGCCAACGCCCGCTTCGTCGGCGTGACGATCGAGCGCAAGCGCTAGTCCCCGAGCGCCACCTGCACGAGAACCGGCCGCAGCAGCCGCGCGATCTCGCCGGGCGCGACGCCGACGAGAAAGCCGCGCCGTCCGCCGTTGATGTAGATCTTCGGCAGATCGAGGATCGAGCGCTCGAGGTACACGCGGAGGGGCTTTTTCGTGCCGAAGGGCGAGGTGCCCCCCACCGGGTAGCCCGAGTGGCGCTGCGCCGCGTCCGGCCGGCACGGCTCGATCCGCTTCACGCCCGCCTGGCGTGCGAGGTTCTTGGTCGACACCTTGCGGTCCCCGTGCATCAGCACGAGAAGCGGCTTCGCCGCCTCGTCCTGCATGACCAGGGTCTTCACCACCGCATGCTCGGGGACACCGAGCGCGCGCGAAGACACTCCGGTACCGCCGTGCTCCACGTAGTCGTACTCGTGCTCGGTGTAGGCAACGCCTTGCGCCTTCAGGAACACCGTGGCGGGCGTGTCAGCCACGCGGGTGGTGCTTGGCGTGCAGCGCCTTCAGGCGCTCGCGCGCGACATGCGTGTAGATCTGGGTGGTGGAGATGTCGGCGTGCCCGAGGAGCATCTGCACCACGCGCAGATCGGCGCCGTGGTTGAGGAGGTGCGTGGCGAAGGCGTGGCGCAGCACGTGCGGCGAAAGCGCCTTGCCGGGAATCGCCTCGCGGCCGTAGCGCCGGAGCAGATGCCAGAAGGCCTGGCGCGTCATCCCCGCGCCGCGCCCGGTGACGAAGAGCGCGTCGCTCGCTCTCTTCTTCAGCAGCGCCGGCCGCGCGCGCGCCGCGTAGCGCTGCAGCCAGGACACGGCTTCTTCGCCAAGCGGCACCAGGCGCTCCTTGGATCCTTTGCCGAGCACCCGCACCACCCCGGCGTCGAGGTTGGCCTCGAAGCCTTTCAGTGCCACCAGCTCGGAGACGCGCAGGCCCGTGGCGTAGAGCGCTTCGAGCATGGCGCGATCGCGCAGCCCGCGCGGCGTCTCCACGTCGGGCGCGGCAAGCAGCGCCTCGACGTCGGCTTCCGACAGGCTCTTCGGGAAGCGCGGCGTGCGCCGGGGCGGGTCGAGTTTCAGCGTCGGGTCGGCTGCGATCAGCCGCTCGCGCAGGCAGTGGCGGTAGAAGCGCTTCAGCGTCGAGAGCATGCGTGCCGCGCTGCTGTTCCTGCCGCGGCGCGCGGCGAGAAAGCCGAACAGATCCTGCTCGCGCGCCTGCAGCAGCGCGCGCCCCTTCAGGAACGCGCCCAGTTGCGCGAGGTCGCGCCGGTACGCCTCGAGCGTGTTCTTCGCCAGGCCGTCTTCCAGCCACAGCGCGTCGCAGAACGCGTCGATGCGCGCGGCGTCCGCGTCGCTCAGGACCTGAGCGCGAAGGCGTCCGCTTGCGCTTCGTGCAGGAGCAGCCAACGCTTGGCCTCGATCAGGTAGCCGTCCGTGGCGTGCGCGAAGCCGCCGACGCCGTCGGCGGCGACGACGCGGTGGCAGGGAATGACGATCGGCAGGCGGTTGTCGCCGCAGGCCTGGCCGACGGCGCGCGCCTCGCCGCCGAGCTCGCGCGCGAGCTCGCCGTAGGTGCGCGTGCGCCCCCGCGCAATGGCGCACATCGCCTCCCAGACGCGCTTCTGGAACGCCGAGCCTTCGATGGCGAGCGGCAGGTCGAAACGCGCATCGGGGTCCTCGCGGTAGCGCTCGAGCTGTCGCGCCGCGCGCTCGGCGAGCGCGTTCGCCGGCGCCTTCAGCGCCGATGCCGGCGGCAGGTAGCGGATCGCGGCCACGCGCCCGCCGTGCGTCGCGACCGCCACCTTCATCTTCGGAAATGCGACGACTACGTCGTACATAGCTTTTCGATCTTCGCCAGGAGATCGTCCGGCACGTCGATGCCTTCCTTCGCCAGGCGCTGCTCCGCGGCGAAGCGCTTGGCGCCGGGCAGGCGCACGCCCTCGCCGGCGAGCATCGCGCGCACCACGGTCTCGACGCGCTCCAGGTACTTTTGCGTGCCGGCGAGCGCCGACGGATCGATGGCGAGGAACGCCTGGCCGATGCGGGGCTTGTTGCCCTGCTCGGCGAAGAACGAATCCGCCTCGGCGCCGATCGCCGCACCGGTCAAGGCCGCGCACACGAGCTCGAAGGCGAGCGCCAGCATGGCGCCCTTTGCCCCGCCGATCGGAAACAGGCTGCCGCGCTCGATCGCCTCCTTCGCGTCGGTGGTCGGCTTGCCGTCGCGGTCGAGCGCCCAGCCCTCGGGGATGCGCTCGCCCTTTTGCATCGCCATCATGATCTTGCCGCGCACCACGGTGGTCAGCGCAAGATCGACGACGATGGGATCGGCATCGCGGCGCGGAAACGCGAAGGCGACCGGGTCGGTGCCGAAGAGCGCCTTCTTCCCGCCCCAGGGAGGAATGGCCGCCGGCGAATTGGTGAACGCCACGCCCACCAGCCCGCTCGCCGCCACCTTCAGCAGGTGGATGCCGAGCACGCCGACGTGCGCGCTGTTGCGGATGCCGGCAAAGCCGATGCCGTTGCGGCGCGCGCGCTGGATCACCTCCTCGATCGCCCAGGCGCAGGACTCGTACGGCAGTCCGTCGGCGTTGTCGATCAGGCAGACGCCGGCCTTTTCCGCGACCAGCACCGGCCGTGCGGCGCCGTCGGCGCGGCCGTTCCTGAGCATCGAGCAGTAGAACGGCACGCGCGACATGCCGTGCGTGGGGAGCCCCTGCTGCTCCGCGCGCAGCAGATGCTGCGCCGCGGTGTCGGCCATGGCCTCGTGCGCCCCCGCGGCGAGCAGCGCCTGCTTCGCCAGACGGAACAGCTCGCGCGGATTCTTCTTCATAATGGCGATTCTAACCGCAGGCTTTTCAGGAGGAGCGCGCATGGCAAGCATGATCGAACTGAAGGCAGCCGACGGACACAAGCTCGCGGCGTACCGCGCGGAACCCGCGGGCAAGCCGCGCGGCGCCGTCGTCGTGATCCAGGAAATCTTCGGCGTGAACAAGCACATCAAGGCGGTGGCCGACGGCTACGCTGCGGACGGCTACCTGGTCGTCGCGCCGTCGATGTTCGACCGCATGCAGCGCGGCTACGACACCGGCTATTCGCCGCCCGAGATCGAGGCGGGCCGGGCCCTGATGCAAAAAGCGGACTGGAAGCAGACCATGCAGGACGCGGCGGCGGCCGTCGAGGCGGCGAAGGCGGGCGGCAAGGTCGGCATCGTCGGCTACTGCTGGGGCGGCACCGTGACGTGGGTGGCCGCGGCGCGGCTCTCGGGGCTCGCCTGCGCCGTGCCCTACTACGGCGGCGGCATGCCCGGCTTCATCGGCGAGAAACCCAAGTGCCCGACGATGTGCCACTTCGGCGAGCAGGACCAGACGCCGAATCTCGAGCAGGCCAGGGCCATCGCCAAGGCGCATCCCGAGATCACGGCGCACTACTACCCCGGCGCCGGGCACGGCTTCAACTGCGACCACCGCGCGTCCTACAACGCGGCGGCCTCCAAGCTGGCGCGCGAGCGCACGCTCGAGTTCTTCAGGAAGCACCTCGGCTGAGCAGGCTTTCGCCCGGGCGCACCCGGGTGAAGGCCACCGGCTTCATCGTCACGCCGGCGCCGGCCCGCACGCTCGAGTAGGCCGAGCGCTCAAGCGCGCCCGTCTGCGGGAAGTCCTCGCGGAAGTGCGCGCCGCGCGAGTCCTCGCGCGCCAGCGCCGCCTGCGCGATCACGCGGCTCACCTCGGTGAGGCTCCTGAGATTGAGCCAGTCGTGCCAGGAGAGATTGAAGGCGCGGTTCGCGTCCGCGATGCCGCAGGCCTCGAGTTCGCCGGCGATCTCCTCCAGCTCGGCGAGCGCCGCCTCGAGCCCGGCTCGCTCGCGGATGATGCCGACCTTGTCCCACATCACGTCGTAGAGCCGCTCGCGCAGCGGCTCGAGCGCGCCGTGCGCGGCGGCGATCCGGGGCTCGCAGCGTGCGATCGCGGCGTCGATCGCGGCGCGGTCCGGCTCGCGCAGCGCGCCCTCCCGCTTCACCCACCC
>Ga0210061_1000006_pt1 | contig 20392 bp, 17 predicted proteins | sample MayberryNW_Catta_2_FD_184877 | JGI IMG/M metagenome (GOLD analysis project Ga0210061, IMG submission 184877) | Wetland microbial communities from San Francisco Bay, California, USA, that impact long-term carbon sequestration -... | ecosystem: Environmental > Aquatic > Marine > Wetlands ...
TTTCTATTGTATTAATTGACTTTAGAGAGGCACCAACAGAATATACAATTTTGACATTAATCATTTCCGCAATTTTTAAAACTTCATAACATAATTCATATAATCTTCTGGGATCTGTAGGATTAAAATCTCCTGTAAAAAGTATTATATTATATTGTGAATTTTCATAAAATTTATAGCTTGATTGCAGATAATTTATAATTCCTTTTTTATATGTTACAGATGGTGGCCAAAATGAATATATCTCAGCGAAAATTTTGGTATCTATTTTATTTATTAAGAAATTTAAGCATAATCCTGCTACATTTCCCATATCTGGTAATGCTGCTATAAGAATTGGTTTCTTGTCAAATTTTGGTTTATAATGAATTTTTACTCCTAACAAGTCTGTTTATATTGTATTATTTATTTTAAATTTATAATTATCTAAAAATAAATATTATAATTAATTTAAATCACAATTTTTATTAGTAAAATATTCATATAGTAATATTTTGTATTATTGTTTCTATATTAGCAAGCTGAATATTCACAAATATTTCTATAACAGCTGTAGTATATTGTAAATTTGGTATGAACTTCATGTGATAATATCTAGTAGTTTTAAAAATAATGTCTATTGATTTCCCTTAAAACTCATTTATTATGAAATAAACCTGATTGTTTATCAATTAATTTAATTTTATTAGATTTAAAAATAATAGATAAATTATTTAGGAATTTCTATAATTTGTTTTATCATATTCCATTCAATAAATGCTGCAACTATTAAGATTGATACTACTATTACAATTTCTATTATAGTGGGTTTTAGCAGTAATTTCCAAGATTTTTTTCTAAAAAGATCATAAATAAGCATTCCACTTCTTGAGATTGCTAGACCATAAGAAAAGATTTCCATTATACCAAATGGAGTAATAAGAATTGCTAGTGGGGAAATATTTTGCAATGCTGTATTTTCTAAAGCCATCGCATTAAAAACTAATCCTGTACCAAAGCCAGAAAATATACCAATTCCTACACCAATACCTGGAATAAACATAGATAAGGCAATTAGAACATTATTCTGAAAAATGCCAACTTCATCTATTCCTTCAATTTTTGTTTCAAATTGCTCTTTTATTAATGATGATTGTTCCTTTTCAATATTTATTTTAGCACCAATACTATAAGAAATAAGAAATACTATCATCCCAACAGCTAAATAATAAAGACGTTTCTTCAATTTTTATGATAATATTATTTAACTTTATAATATTTTTGTATTGAATTTATAATAGCAATGTAATTAAATAAGATGATTCTATCGTAATAGTTTGTAGTTGTCTTTTCAGAAAGAAATATCAAATGCATTGTCTTACATTACTGCACAAGGATATCAAATACATCCTGAAGCATTTAACATTTTAAAAAATCTTGATTCAAATATAATGGAAATAATTCAGAAAGTTGTTAAATTTAAGAAAAGCCATAATGACACTAACATTATTCTTATAGAAGATATTGGAAATTTTTGTACTATAGAGATTTCCAATGAACTTGATAATTTAACTACTTCAGATTCAAAGTTCCAAGATAATACTATAGAAACAATAAATGAAATTCAAGAATACAAAATTATCTCTACACAAAAAATTACAACTGATAAATCAAATTACAGAGAATCATTTAAAATTATTTACGATTCTGCAGATTATATTGATCCAGAGGAAGGAATTAATGGATATATTTCATTATTTAAAAGTAGGTTTCATCAGTCTCTAAAAATTTTATCTACAAGACCGGAAAGTAAACGTATCAATAAAATATCTTCCATAAAAAGAAAAATTAAACAAAAAAATAATAATAATAATAATAATTATTTAGAAAATAAGATTTCATTAAATGGAAATACTTCCATAATTGCTGGTCTGGTAATGTCTAAACGATCTAAAAAAAATAATATTGAATTAGCTATAGATGATTTAACAGGAATAATAAATACAATCGCTTTAAATGAAGAGACAATAAAACTTGTATCAAAATTAACCTTGGATCAAATGGTAATGTTAGAAATTGAAAATAAAGGGATAAATTATGTTATTAAAAATGTTGTTTCTCCTGACATTCCCGATCATATACCTAATAAGGGAAAAACGGATGAATATGTGGTTCTAATTTCTGACTTGCATATAGGTAGTAAATATTTTAAAGAAAATGAATTTATAAAATTCTTAAATTGGTTAAATTCATCATCAGATAATGAAATCGTTTCAAAAATTAAATTTCTCTGTATAGGAGGAGATTTAATTGATGGAGTCGGAATATTTCCCAATCAGGAAAAAGAACTGAATGATAGTACCATATACCAACAAATGTTTCATTTAACTAATCTATTAGATCAGATTCCAAAAAAAATTCAAGTATTTGTTATTCCAGGAAATCATGACCTAGGAAGAAGAGCTTTACCTCAACCTGCTATACCAAAAAAGGATTCAGAAATATTATATAGTTGGAAAAATTTTACCATGTTAGGTAATCCTAGCTATATTGAGTTAAATGGTGTTAAAATTCTCATGTATCACGGTCAAGGACTTGATGATATTATTGCTACAATACCAGGATTAAGTTACTCTAATCCGGCTGAAGCAATGAAAATATTACTAAAAGCAAGACATTTATCTCCAATATATGGCCAAAGGACACCAATCTCACCAGAAAAGGACGATATGATGGTAATTACTGAAGTACCTGATATTTTCCATTCTGGACACGTACATGTAATGGATGTACAAAATTATCGTGGAACATTAATTGTAAATTCTGGGACATGGCAAGATCAAACCCCATTTCAACAAACTATGGGAATAATGCCTACCTCTGGAATCGCAATAGCTGTTAATCTTTCCACGTTACGTCCATTTCAAATTGATTTTAGTCAATAGTTGTTGTTATTGTAGACAGTAGATGATCATCAAATAAGGCTTCTTTAAGGGTAGATACTGGAACGGTTATTTTGATTTTTTGAGAGCGACCATATCTGCCTTGATTAACAATATTGGTCGAAATTAAACCTAGTTGATCGAGTTCATTTATAATTTGAGTTATTCTACGTTGTGTAAGTGATTCATTATCTACATGTTTACATAATGAGGAATAAATTTCATAAACTTCTCCAGTATTTCCGTTTTTTGATTTTGCAATTGCTAGTAAAACAATTTTGGTATGAGTAGTAGAGTTTTTAATTATTTCAAAATTAGTATCTTTTTCTATTTTATGTTGTGCTAGACGAATATATTTTTCGTGGACTTTAGTATCCTTCTCTATTTCAGCTATTTCCGATGCTACACGAAGCAAATCGATCGCTTTTCTAGCGTCACCATTATCTTTTCCTGCAATTGCTGCACATAAATTTATTGTGCCTTCGGTAACGACATCATCATAAAATGCTAGCTTAACTCGCTCAGATAATATCTTTTGTAATTGATCGATTTTATATGGATTAAATACAATTTCTTCTTCACTTAAGCTGCTTCTAACTCTTGGATCCAATTTATCCTTAAATGTTAAGCTATTCGATATTCCAATGAGACTGATAAAACCAACTTCTTGAAATTGTTCATTTGCTCGAGTAAAGTTATAAAGTATATCGTCGCCATTTTTGTCGACAAGTGAATCAATTTCATCTATAACAAAAATTACATGTAATTGTCTTTTTTTAATAAAATCAAGAATTCTATTTGTTGCTTCTCCAAGAGATAGACCAGTAAAATAAACCTGATTTTTTTTATCTATTTTGTTTATGTTCATTTCTTCGGCTATTTCATAAAGAATTTTATATGCTGTATTAGCTATTTTCGCGTTAATAAAAACCACTATAACCTCTATCCCCAGTTCTGTTGATTTTTCTTTAAACTTGTTAATTACATTTTTAACTACTGCAGTTTTTCCTGTCCCTGGTTTACCAAATAACAGTAAATTTGATGGTCTTGCTCCTTTTAATGATACAGATAAAGTTTGAGCTATAGTAGTTGTCTCTTCATCACGAAATTGTAATTTGTGTGGGATATAGTCTATTGTTAAGATTTTCCTATTTTTGATTAACGATTTGCCTTTTACTGCATTTTCAAATATATTATCTAAAATATCATCGCTCAAACATAACTCACCATAAAATTATCCCCTTACCCCTTACTTTCTATTGCATTTCAAATTTATATTAACATGTTATTATAATATTAACATGTTATTAACTTTAAAATTTAAACCCCTAAATCAAATATTTTAGACTATATTAATAATAATAATTAATATATATTATAGCCAATTTTGTTTTATATTTGCAAAAGAAATGATGGGGGAGAAGTCTAAGTAGATTGATAACAACAAAATATTAACAAGAACAAGTATATACATAGAATTTCCACAAATTAATTGATTTGAACCCCTTTATTTCTACTGCAGAGTTAGAATGACGTTAAGTTTGTTAACAAGGATTGATTCAACCCCTTTATTTCTACTGCAGATTAAAAGAAGAAGATTTCTTAATTATTTATATTAACATACTTCAAAATATATGCGTATTATAGACGTTAACATTGCTTTTTCTTGATATTTGTAAAAAATGTTAATAGTTATTTCTATTTGGTTAAATCTATTAAAGAGTCGTTAGTATATGATGAATTTAATGCCTTTTCTTCGTTAATTTCTTTCTTTTCTACTTGTTCCCCAATATACTTTTTTCCTTGTTCTGTTAATTTATATTTAAATGGCTTTGTAGTTATATCCCTGTCTACTAATTTAAGTTCATAGAGTTTTTTCATTAGTCGTGATGTATGTTCTCGTGTTCTACCAATGGCATTTTTTATTTCATTTGACGTTAGTGGTTCTTTTGAAATTATTTTTAAGATATAATGTTCAGTAGCATTGTGTTTGTCATTAATTAAGGATTTACCTTTTACCTTTTCAATTAGTGATTTTTTAGGTATGTATTGATTTGTGATGTCATTGATTTCATTGTGATGTGATGTGTTATCTTGGTTATCTGTGATATTTTTTATGATATTATCGTCTATGATGTTTTCGTATCTTGGCTGACTTTTTGATTGGGATACTTTAGATTCTAGTAAATCCAATCTAATTTGGATATCATTAAGTTTAATAATGATATTATCAATCTGTAATTGTTTTTTATTCTCTAATACCTCAATAATTTCTAAATTGTTATCTATTTGTAATGGTACTGTTTCATCAATTTTCTTCTTTTTTAATTTCAGAAGAAAAGAAAGTAGAAATCCTACTATAAAAAAGATACCTATTATCATGAAGTAAAAGAGATCTATATTCAAATAATATCACATATATCACAAAATATTTATCTTTATCTCTTTTTATACATATTTCTCATCATCTATATCTTATTTATCTTTCTGAGAATTTCCTCTATCACAATAGTGATATCATTTGAGACCATTTTAGTAGTATTATGATGCACATCACGTTGTGATATTTTAGATATTTGCTTAACTAGAAGTTCAATAGTACCCATTGTATTGGAGTCTATTAGATTTAGTAATCTGAACAAAATTATTGTGTAAATCAGCTGATCATATTTTTTTCTACATTGTTTAACCTGTCTATAATAAGCACCACGGCTCATTTGATTATTAGAAATACTAGAACTACGCATATTGATTTTATTATAAATAATTGATATTTGTTTCTTGGTAAATAAGTTTTTTTCAATAAACAAGTCTAAAAGATCAGTAAATTTTAATCCTACGTTTACATCAGTACTATACATATTTGTATGGTACTTGTTTATGTATAAAAAGTTTCAACTATTTATATAGAATATTAATAAATATAATTTTATTTACTTAAAGGTTTACAAAATTTTTAATATAAATAAAAACCAAAAATATTTTTTAGGAGTTAATATACTTTAATATGGTTCCATACTAATTGAATACCATAGAAACTTATATTTTAAATGAGATAAAACGATATCGTACTTTGTGTTTTCCTTTGATCGATTCAGAGAATCCAAATGATGTCATTTCAATAGCAAAAAAAGTTGAACGATTAGGAGCATCAGCAATCTTAATTGGTGGTTCCTCTATAATCGATCAAATTGAATTATCAAAAATAATATCACAAATAAAAACAACTATCACTATCCCTGTGATATTATTTCCTGGTAATGTCACTGGTGTTTCACCTAATGCAGATGCTATCTTATTCATGTCATTACTTAATTCCGAAAATCCGTATTTTATCACAGGAGCTCAAGCATTGGCTGCTATTGGAGTAAAGAAATCAAAGTTAGAAGCATTGCCTACCGGATATTTGATAATTGGTGAAGGAACAACTGCTTGGTTTGTAGGTCAAGCAAAGGGTATTCCTTTTCATAAACCTAACTTGGCAATAATGTATTCACTGGCAGCACAATATCTTGGTATGCGATTCTTATATCTAGAGGCAGGGTCAGGAGCCAATCAGCATATATCACCAGAAATGGTCAAATCAGTACGTAAATACTATGAAGGTGTCTTAATTGTAGGTGGAGGTATTCGAAATTCACAAATTGCTAAACACTTAGCAGACGCTGGTGCCGACATTATTGTTGTAGGAACAATGATTGAAAATGATAATCATTGGGAAAGTAAATTTTCTGATATTATTCAATTAATAAGGAAATGAAGGATCAATATTATTTTTTAGATGAAAATTCAATTCACGAGTTAAATAATTTAAAAAGGCCATTATTTTATAAAAATTATCATGATAATCTCTTAAATTTATTAAATAAAATTTATCTAATAGCCATTGATGCACGTACACAAGGTATTGATGTTTCTGAGAAAATTGAATCAAGAATAGTCTATGATTTAGCTGATAGAGTAGCTAAAATGCATGATATTAACATTACAAATAGATTAAGAAATTTATTATCAGAAACAACCAAAGAAAAAGCGGCATTAAAGATATCAGAAGAAATTGCACAAGGTAAATACAGCAATGATGACTTAACGACTAGATTAGATAATGCAGTTAGGGTAAGTCTTGCTATAGTAACAGAAGGAGTAACTGTTGCACCTTTACAAGGGATATCTGATGTACAAATCAAGAATAATTCTGATGGAAGTAAATATCTTTCAATATCATTTGCCGGACCAATTAGATCTGCTGGAGGAACTGAAGCAGCCTTTACAATGCTGATTGCAGACCATGTAAGAAAGTCAGTTGGGTTAAGTAAATTTCAGGCTAACTCCTTTGATGATGAGACTGGTCGATTTGTTGAGGAATTACGTATATATGAAAGAGAAGTTGGAAGTTTTCAATTCAAAATTTTAGATGAGGATGTAATAAAATGTATTAGTAATTTACCAGTCGAATTAGACGGGGTAGATACTGATCCTGTAGAAATTGTCGGCCATAGAGCAATGAAAAGGATTAAGACAGATAGAGTCCGTGGTGGTGCTTTAAGAGTTATGAATGATGGTTTAATTGGACGAAGTAGAAAATTATTAAAAATAATAGATAATTTAGGTTTGGATGGATGGGATTGGCTTAAGGAACTTAAAGGAGCAATACAAAAAGAAGGTTCTTCTGAAGATGATACAGTACATCATAGAATGTCAGAGGTAATTACTGGCAGACCAGTTTTGTCAATGTCTAATAAAATTGGTGGATTTAGGTTAAGGTATGGTAGATGCTATAATACAGGATTTTCCACAATAGGGATTCATCCAACCGTTCCTATATTATTAAATTATGCTATAGTAGTAGGAACTCAAATTAAAATCGATATCCCTGGAAAGGCAGCAACAATCGCATTAGTTGACTCAATAGAACCTCCTTTAGTGAAACTAGACGACGGAACTGTAACGTATGTTACAACTATAGAACATGCCCATCAAATTCAAAATAGAATTAATACTATTCTTTATTTGGGTGATATTTTAGTTAGTTATGGTGATTTCTTAGAAAATAATGCAAAATTATTTCCTGCATCCTATGTGGAAGAAATATGGGGATTGGAATTACAAATGAAAATAGAACAGATTTCTTCAAATAATAGTTATTCCACTGACGAAAAATACGTCAATGAAATTTTAGAATATATTAACAAACAACGATTATTTGAATTAGCAAATAATCCTATTGAAAAAATTCCAACACTAAAAGAAGCGTTCTTAATTAGTAAAATATTAAGTATCCCTTTACATCCTAAATATTCTTTCTATTGGGAATCGATAACAGTGGATGAAATTATTTTATTAAGAAATGAATTTTTAAAAAAAATAGAAATCGACGCGAATGTTGATTTAATTTTTAACATTACAAAAGCTACGACTAATAACTATTATTTTGAATCCTTTTCAATTGAATATAACGAAACATTAAAAGGTATACTAGAACGTTTAGGTATAACACATTCAATAAAAAATTATAATAATAATCTATCTCTAGAATTGTCAGAATTAAATCAAATAAACTCTTTGGTTATCTTACTTTGTAATCCATCAATAAATAGTGAATCATCAAATAAAATTTCTTCTTCAATTGATTATATAATAAGAATATCTGGACTTTTACTAAAACCAAAATTTTCTTCAGCGATAGCTGTACGTGTTGGAAGACCAGAAAAAGCAGCCGAAAGAAAAATGAAGCCGCCAGTACATGTCTTATTTCCAGTAGGAAGTAAAGGTGGTTCTACACGAGATTTAATTAAAGCATCAAAAGAAGAAATTCTTTATACAGAAATAGCAAATAGATATTGTAAAACTTGTAATCTGACATCAGTTGGTACTAAATGTAGAAACTGTTTATCTGAGACACCTCTGAATAATATATGTGGAATCTGTAGAGAACTAATTAATTCTGGACTTAATAGTAAAAAAGAAGTAACTACTAGATGTACTAAATGCAAAAGGGAAGGAAAAACATATTCTCCTTCGAAATATCCACTTAAAAAAATGTTAAAAGAAGCGGAAAAAACTCTAGAAATGCGATCTAAAGAACCATTAAAAGGTGTAAAAATTTTGATGGGCAAAAATAAATCTGCTGAACCATTAGAAAAAGGAATTTTAAGGCAAAATTATGATTTATATGCATTCAAAGATGGGACAATACGCTATGATGCAACCAATGGACCTTTAACTCATTTTAAACCTGAGTGGATCATGACTAATGTAGATAAATTAAAGAGTCTAGGTTATTCTAAAGATTTTTATGGAAAAGATTTATCTAGTGATGATCAGTTATTAGAAATTTTTGTTCAAGATGTGATATTACCTATAGATACTGCAAATCATTTACTTCGACTATCCAGATATATAGACAAAGAATTATTAAAATTATACAAGCTTGAACCATTTTATAATGCCTCATCTATAGATGATTTAATAGGTCATATAATAGTAGGACTTGCTCCTCATACATCCGTGGGAATCATTGGAAGAATTATAGGGTATACTAATTCACAAGTCTGTTTAGCGTCTCCAATGTGGCATTCTGCTAAATGTAGGGATTGTGATGGTGATGCAGATTCAATTATGTTACTAATGGATGTGTTCTTAAATTTTTCTAAAGAATTTCTTCCAGATAAAATTGGAGGATTGATGGATGCGCCTTTATTGATTCAACCTATTGTTTTACCACATGAGGTACAAAGACAAGCTCTCAATATTGATGTTACTTTGAATTATCCATTACAATTATATGAAAAATCCCTAGAGTATACAAAAGCAGAAAATCTTTCAAATAAAGTTGATATTATTAAAGATAGAATTGGTTCTGAATTACAATTTTATAATTATTATTTTACTCATCATACAAACTTATTAACCACTGAAGAAAAACGTAGCGCATATTCTAGACTAACAACCATGAATGAAAAATTAGATATGCAGATTTCAACAGCAAAATTGATTAATGCAGTTGTTCCAGATGAAGTCGCATCCATGGTTCTTACCACTCACATCATACCTGATATTATGGGAAATATGCGTTCATATTCATCACAAGCATTTAGATGTACTAAATGTGGAGATAAATATCGTAGGATACCACTAGCAGGTAAATGTCTTGGATGTGGTAATAATTTAATACAAACAGTCACAAGAAATTCTGTTGAGAAATATGTATATATAGCATTAGATCTACGTAATAAATTCAAAATGAATGATTATCTTTCAAGTAGAATTGAGTCACTAGTTATGGAATTAAACTATATTTTTAAAGAAAAAGAAATTCAAAAAAATCCTCAATCATCTATTTTTGATTATTTATAGATAAATAAAAGTTAATTGTAACTCTTTATTTATTTATTGATTCATTTAGAATGATACATTAATTAAATAAATGATAAAAATAGTTATTAGGCTTGCACTAGGCTAATATATTTATAAGCTTCAAGTTGACCATCAAAAACATAATGTAATTTTTGATATTGTTTCTTAAATTCGGTAACGTCTCTTTTAATATTATTGGTATCTTCTTTATCAATAACAACTCTTTTTATAAAATTGGCTACTTCTGTCATTTCACTTTCTTTCATTCCCAATCTTGTTATTTCATTAGTTCCTATTCTGATACCGCTGGGATGCATATAATGTCTTCCTGCCTGGATATCTCCTGGAAGTAATTGTCGATTAAGAATAATATTAGATTTTTCCAAATCCATTTCAATAGTTCCACCATCATTATATTTTGAAACATCTACTGCAATCTGATGAGATTGTGTATAACCCCTTTTTTCTCCTAAAACAATAAATCCATAATCTGCCAAACTTTCTGCTAATTTTTTTGCATTTTTTACTACTTGTTTAGCGTAATCCTTACCGAATTCCAATACTTCTGCTAATGCTATTGCTTTACCAGCTACATGATGTAAGTGATGACTACTAGTATTACCAGGAAATATTGATTTTTTTATTGTCTCTGCATATCGTTCTAAAGAAAGTATAATTCCTCCCTGAGGACCCCATAATGTCTTATGAGAACTCATAGTCATAGAATCAACTCCTTCTCGTATGGGATCTTGGAATTCTCCTCCTGCTATTAATCCTGCAACGTGTGCCCCATCATAATTAATAAACATCTTATGATCATGCATAAAATCGACTAATTCTTTTACAGGATGTGGAAAAAGGAATAAACTTCCTCCAAACATACCCATTTTTGGCGGTTTACCATTATTAATCAAATCCAAAATCTTTTTTTTAGTCAAATCAACATCAATTGTCATTTCTTCTTTTGAAAAAGGGAAGAACTCAATGTTTAGCCCACACACATGGCCTGCTGTACCAAAATGTTCTTTCTTACCATGAGAAATATGTCCTCCATTTGGGATAGATGTAGCTATCATTGTTTCTCCTGGAAGAGTAAATCCTGAATATATCGCTAGATTTGCAACTACTCCTGAGGTTGCACGACAATCGGCAAATTCTGCATTAAAAACTTTTCTAGCAAGATCGTTACAGATTATTTCAACTTGATCAATAAAAGTACAACCAGCATATACTCTTTCACCAGGCCAACCTTCAGCATATCTATTTCCAAAATCAGATATTATTGCCTCTCTTACTGCTGTACTAGGGATATTCTCACTAGCAATTAATGGAATAGAATTCGCAAACCAATCATGATGGCTTTTCATTAACTCAAAGATTTTGTTATAGGATTCTGTTGCACTCATTAGTATAGTTTTTGGATTTCCTTCCTAATTTAAAAATGTTGTAATAAAAAAAGAATATTGAAATTATTTAGTTAATACTATCTAATATAACAATAAATCTGTTCTATTGCTTGGTTCTACAATTATGATTTCAAAATCTGAAAATCTTAATCATAAATTAATATAATAGTTATAACAATGAATCAAAGATCAATAACGGAGGGGTTGTCTAGACTGGTTAGGATACCTGCCTTACACGCAGGTGGTCATGGGTTCAAATCCCATCCCCTCCATGCTGTTCATGGAAATGTGAATTTCAAAACAAATTACTTTAGATAAACAAAGATTGGTTATCGATTCACTATCTGCTCCTACCAATATTACTATATAAGAAAATGATTTGGCGGTGGCAATAGAAAAGAAAGAACTAAGCTTAGAACTAAAAAAAAGTTTTATTCAATAACTAAAGGAGCTCCTACTTCCGCCTTTTTTAACTCCTTTAAAAATATGACTTCAGCCAATATACAAAATGCAAATATTCTTTATGATTTTATAATAACTGAACATAATTATACTAATGTTAGACTTTCTACAAGATTATCAGGTTCAATTCTTTCAAATTCTTATAATTAAGAAAGAATTAATATAATTTGTAAACCTCCATGTTTATAAACATAGAAAGAAGATAATATTTCTATGAGTAAAGTTATAGAAATTATTGAAAAGGAGATATTGAGTTGGCCTTATGTTACTGCTGAACCTCATAGATTTGGGGGTATAGAATTTCGTCTTAACAACAAAGAAATGGGACATATACATAGCGAAGGTTTAGCTGATATTCCATTTCCTATGAAGATTCGAGATGAGCTGGTTAACTCTGGACTTGTTAAACCTCATCATGTACTACCACAATCAGGGTGGGTTAGCTATTGGTTTCATAATATTGAAGAAGAGGACGTCCCAGCAGTAATCGACCTATTTAAATTGCGATATGAACTGCTCAAACCCAAAGCTCAAATTAAAAGCTATATAACAGTAATTCCTCCTAAACAAAATTAGTGGTGATATCTCTTGGATTTACCGTGGAATGATGAAATATCAAACCAATTTATAACAAATGTAGGTTTGATAACAAGCGATGGTCCTTTTGGATCAAACGTGATGGCCTGTGAATGGACACATCATATATCCTACAAGCCTGGTTTAATAGCTGTTTCTCTGGGTCATACAAAGGCTACAGTTGAAAATATCAGAACGTCAAAAGAATTTGGTATTAACTTATGCGCAAGTGATCAATCTGTATTAGCTAGTGTAGCAGGTGGTTACACCGGTGCTAAGTACAACAAGGTGAATGCATTAAAAGAGCTTGGATTTGAATTCTACAAAGCAAAGAGAATAGCCTCTCTTATGATAAAAGGTGCTGTTGTAAATATTGAATGTAGATTATATAAAGAAATTACTCTAGGTGATCATCTTACGTTTGTTGGCGAAGTTATTGAGGCTTCCAATAATCCTGACAAAGTACCACTTGCATACCATGGAGGAAAGTATTGGATCATGAATACAAATTTAGTAAAGCCATCTCAGGAAGAACGCGATAGAATAAAAAAAGCAGTTGAAAAATATTCAATATGATACAAGATGATGATGACACACAAAAAGTAGGTGATTCTTTCGTTTAATGACTAACCTCATAGCTGGACTGCAAAATTCAGTTCTTGTGATTGAATCTTCTTCAAAGAGTGGTGAATGGAAGACTTATGAAAGTTTGAAAGGAAGTCATCCACAAAGTATAGCATTCGATCTTTTGAATCCAAGTAGAGCATATTGTGGAACATTTGACAAGGGTTTATGGAAAACTGATAATGGTGGGCAAACTTGGGATAGTATTGAAAAGAATGAAATTTCCAATTCGAATATAACGTCAGTTTCAGTTAGCCCTTTGAAAGAGGGCAAAAAAGATGGATTCAGTAAGGTATACGTTGGAACCGAACCTAGTGCATTATATGTATCAAGTAATGGAGGTGAATCATGGGAAAGAATGAATGATCTCAACAAGTTAGAATCATCTAATCATCTAAATCATGGAGCTTTCCTCCTAGACCTTGGACTCATCATGTTCGTTGGATTGAGCCAGATGTAAATAATTTAGATTATGTTTTTGTTGCCATAGAAGCAGGAGCTCTAGTTCAAAGCCGTGATGGTGGCAGAACATGGATAGACCGGGTGAAGCAAGGTCCTTATGATACTCACACTTTAGCAACTCATAAAAAGGCACCCAAACGGCTATATTCTGCTGCAGGTGATGGCTATTTTGAAAGCTTTGACTATGGAGAATCCTGGAACAATCAGACAAAAGGACTTGGACATCATTATCTCGTTGGACTTGCTGTAGATTCAACTAATCCCCAAAATGTGATTGTATCAGCTTCACTAACTGCGCAACAAGCATATTCTAGGGAAAATGCTAATTCTCTAGTATACAGAAGATCTGCAGATGGCGAAAATTGGAAAATTGTTTCAAAAGGTCTTCCCGAATCCAATGGAACAATAATTTCAATCCTTGCTTCAAATCCGAATAGTGCTGGAGAATTTTATGCTATCAACAATCGAGGAATATTTAGCTCTACTGATTCTGGTGTTTCTTGGACATTGCTTGATATCCCATGGTCCAAAGAATATCTTTTGCAACATCCTTTTTCTCTAGCAGTCAGAAAAGAATAGATGTATGAATAGAATAAGATCGAATGAGCTCAATCTATCCCGGTATTTCATGGAAAATAAATATACATCTTAGAACTCATTGACTATAGTACCTATTAATTGTAAGATACATTATCTAAGTCGTAGGATACATAATTATTCTGTAAATTATTTTGATGTAGAGTTGATCCTACAAAAGAGATTATTTCTATTTCATAGTAATTAAGCAATAATGGAGACAGATATAAGTTAAATGATTTATGGAAATATGAATCTATGAACCAGTTAAAATTATGGATAGTAATTATTACCCTATCTTTAACTGTGGGTTCAAGTTTCATAGCTATCAAAATTGTTCTTGATTCTATACCACCTTTGTTTGCTTTTAGTATTAGATTTATGATTACAGGTGGTGTTTTAATATTAGTTTCTTATATTTTTGATAGAAAAAGTCAAGAGATAAAAAAAATTAAACTTTGGAGAAATGCTTTGATTATTGGTGCGTTTCTGATACTTGGTGGACATGGATTGATAGCATATGGAGCTCAATATCTCTCTGCAGGAGTTGCCTCGTTACTAAATTCAACAATTCCTTTGTGGGTAGTATTATTTATGTTCTTAATATATAAAAATAAAATAACTAATTTAACAAAAATTGGTCTTACTCTTGGTTTTAGTGGTATGATAATCCTTGTTGGACCATCAATTGGAGGAGATCAAGGGTTAAGTCTAGTAGGAATTGTATCATTATTAATAAGTTCACTACTTTGGGCACTAGGGTCTATCTTTTCTAGTAAAGTATCATTGCCTCAAAATTTTTTATTATCTGCAGGAATGGTTACATTAATCGGAGGTTTGTTACTAATAATTCCTAGTGTTTTAACTGGAGAACTAAATCTGCTTCCTTCTTATTCAGATATAAACTTTAACTTACTAATATCCTATCTATTTTTAATATTTATTGGCACTGTTATACCACTAGCTGAATTTTATTGGCTGCTCAAAGTTAGTACTGCAGCTGTTGCTAATACTTTTGCTTATATGGCGCCTATTGTAGCAGTCTTTTTGGGATGGGCAATTCTAGCTGAATCTGTCACCTATCTAACTATTATTGCTACAATTGTTATTTTGATAGGTGTTGCATTGATAGTTAGGACATCAGAAAATAGTAATAACAAGTGATTGTCAATCTTTGACAAAAACAATCTATAACGAAACAATGAATCTATAATTTGGCAAACTTACCATTACCAAAGATAGGGTGGGTAATATTGCGAGTGTGGTTTTTGTATAGCATGAGCTAGAGCACAGTCTAGCAAGTAAATCAATAAAAAGGAAGAAGAAACTTTTTTCAGTTGGTATGCTGGTAAAGCATTATGAAACTCATTACGGCAAATAACAGAATTCCTAATATGACTAAAGATGAGATCGATAGATTCCTTGAAAGCAAATTGATGTTGCAGATGTCAACTATCGATGAACAAGGTGAACCTAACATACAACCTGTCTGGTTTTACTATGATAAATATAGAGAAAAACTTTTGGTAACAACATCTAAAATAGCCAAAAAAACTAAAAATCTTTGCAAAAAACCAATTTTATATTTTTCTATAGATGATGAGAATTTTTCCTATAAAGGAGTAAAAGGCAAAGGCTCAGTGGCTATTGTAGAAGATCCAAAGATAACGGTTTCAGAAGGAGAAAAAATAAGTTTGAAATATCTTGGTACTTTAGATCATCCAATAGCAAAAAATGATAACAGAGGGTTCACAGAATGGAAAAAATGTACTTATCGAAATCAGTCCAAAGTTCTTTTCTACATGGGATTATAGAAAAGAGTAATGACATCTAAGTTTATTTTTTCCTTCCCCTAATTCCTTTCATGTTTTTATTAAAGTCGGTTAACCATTGTTATTTCAAGTCAAATCCTCATAGTCTAAATCATCATGCTGTACCATCAAATAGTTCATGCTATGACAATTTAAATTAGATAATTGATAGTGAACCTTGTTTACTGATTTTTAAATATCTTGTACAACAGAAGGATAATACCAAACAACACCATAGATAGGCATAATTCCTAATAGGCCATAGCCTTCTATTATTGCTTGCAGTGTAAGAGTAGAGGGTTATGGCTTTTTGAAATGAAATTTTGAAAATGATTATTTAGTCGATCGTTATACCGCATCCAATCTTTCTGATAACTATGCGATAACATCTTCTTTCATTTTATCTTTCTCTCTTAACACTTGATTGATATCCTGTAACTCTTCAATCTTGGTTTCTAAATCTGCTCCTTGTCTTTCCAGGTGTGAAATATAAAATCTAATATGGCTCAGTTTTCATGAATATTTCTATTTTTCATCTCTCCCTAAAGATATATCATAATAAAAAATAGAAAAAACGTCTGAATAATATTTCGCAATATAATTTAATCAGACTAACACAAATCTTCTATAATATGATGAATGTAGGGAAAGAAACTAAATGTCCTATTTGTAAAAAGAAATTCATTGAACATTCAGAGTTACAGGACAAAATATGCAAAATGATCACAATAAAGCAATTTGCAAATATCTCTCCAGGTTTTGATGTTCAACATAGACCTTTCTTTGAAGATTGAATATCTAGAGTTCATCAATCTTAGTTTGTAACTGTTCTTTAGTATGAACTGTATAAACCCGTGAATACAAGTAATGGGTTCAAATCTCATTCCCTTCATTGATTCCTCGGGTCAAAGGATAATAACAAAAAATAAATATAAAAAAGCAAAATACAAAATATAAAAACAAAACGATACGTTATAGATAGTAAGATGTATTACTGCTTTATTTTTGCTTAGAAAATAATTAGATAGACCTTTTAGAGAAGCAAAAAAGATATTAAAAAATTATTAAAATTGATAAATGAAGACAAAAATCATAAAGCTTCTGCTATAGGCGTTCAAATTTTGACTGGAGACAGGAAAAAGAAGCAAAAATAGATACCTTTTAGCTGCCATGATATATCTATGTGAGTTAGCAGAATTAAATTTCATAAACATTTGAAACTACATGTATTATCTTTGAAGTTATTCTATTAATTATTGAATAAAAGGTAGCGCGGTAGCAAAGATTGCTCTAACCTATCACCAAATTCAAATGTTCACATAAAATATTAATGTTAAATATAACCAAATTATGTAATAAAGTTTATATATTGTAATAGACATTACAATATATAGGTGAATATTACAATGAGTAATAAAGATATAATTCCGTATGATTGGTATAAAAGATTGTTTAGTGGACGAGGTCCTTTTGGCAGCTGGAACTTTAATGATCTATTTAGAGAATTTGATGAAATGAGAAACCAAATGGAAAGAACATTTTCTGAACCATTTAAAAATATTGAAAACAGTGTACCGAAAGATTTAGTTAAAGAATACGAAACACCAGAAGGTGGAAAAGTTAGAGAAGTAGGTCCAATAGTATATGGATATTCCATGACCATAGGACCTGATGGAAAACCGAATATAAGAGAGTTTGGTAACGTAAAATCTCCTTTTGCTGGAAGAGGTTTGTTTGAACAACCATCAATTTCTTCAGAAAGAGAACCTTTAGTTGATATATCATCTACAGATAGAGAAGTAAAAGTCATAGTAGAAATGCCAGGTATAAAAAAAGAAAATATAAAGATAAATGCTTATGAAAACTCAGTAGAAATAATAAGTGATGATCCACAGAGAAAATATCATAAAGTAATAGATTTGCCACAAGAAGCAGATATTGAAACTGTCAAATCTATATACAATAACGGAATTCTGGAAATCGTTTTTAATAAAAAGAAACAGATGAAATCTAAAGGAAAAGAAATTAAAGTAGAATAATAAGAAATTTTTTTATTTACTTTTATTTATTTTAATTTTCCTGATTTATTATTAAATTCGATAAATTTTGGACAACAAAAATAATAAAACGTTTAATACTTGATAATTATGTCCATTATTTGGATACTGCTTGTGAACTTGCAAAGATAGATAAGGTCCAAGTTATTGAAATAGTTCAAAATAATAAAAAGAATATGATGAGCAAGTTATTGGAACTTATTCGTAAACCAATGAAAGTCATCTTTTACCGATAAAAGAAAAAACTAAAAGCAAAAAATGAATAGATAAAAAACTCTGGATTATGTTAATAGTGAAGGAGGAAAGGGATTGCAAAATTTATCATTACTGATGGAGGTACATCCTGTATATCACAACTGCATAATATTACCATTCCAATCTGTTTACTTGGATTAAATGCAATGATGCTGCTATAACCATCTATTGCACCGGTATGCCAAATAACTTCTTTTCCAAAATCAGTCGTAATGACCCATCCTAGACCGATAAAAGTATCACTCAAAGATGTTTGATTCGTAGATGGGGCAAATAAATGTCTTATAAGATGAGTTTCATGTATTATATCATTTATCTCAGTATGTATAAGGCCTATATTAGCAGATAGATATTTCAATAAATCATTTGTTGTTGAATACATTGCTCCTGCTGCCTGAATAGCTTCTGGTATGAATTCAAGATTAACTTCTTTGCCATTAATATGACCTTTAGCAAATCTCTCTTTAACTGCATTAGAAACTGATATTCCAGTAATGTTCATTCCAATTCCAGTGCTATCCATTGCAAGTACGTCTAGTATTTTATCTTTTACAAGCTGACTAAAGGGAACACCTGATTTTATAGATAGAACGTGACCTAAAAGACCCATACCAATATCCGAGTAGTTTGCTAAAGTTCCTGGTTCACGATCAATTGTAGTATTTGAAAGAAAATTATATACATGTTGATTTGTATAAGTGGTATTTCTAATCCAACCTTCAGGAAAGTCAGGTAAGCCAGATGTATGTGTAGCTAAATGTTTTAGTGTAATTTTGTGTCCGTTGTAAGAAGGTACTTTAATAATAGTATTAGAAGACAAATACTTTTCAATTGGGTCATTTAAATTAACCAAGCCTTGCTTTACCATATCCGCAAGAACAATTGTAGCAAATGTTTTTGTGATTGATGCAATATCAAAAATAGTATTACCATCTACTTGGGTACTATTTGCTTTAGAAAGATTTCCATATCCTGATACTTGAGTGCCATTTGGAGTAACAATACCTACAACTATTGATACTGGAATACTTGTGTTAGAAGAAGAAAAAGTACTGGAATTATTTGATACATATTTGAAAACTAGTTGTTTCATTTGGTTAAGTAGCATATTTGATAATTCTTTTTCTGATGAGTTAGTAGTAGTAGCAAATGATGGTTGTTGTTGAGAATATGCTAATACTTGTTGTTGTTTAAAAATAGAGATGGAAGAAATACAAGATAATATAATCAAACTAGACAATAATATTCCTAAAGATAATTCCATCTTTTTAGTTCCAAACAAGTTACTTTTGTAGATTAGAGCTTAATATAAAGATAAATCCAATAAAAATTAGTATAATAAAATAACAATATCATCGTCGTACTAATGGTCCTAGCCATCGATTTTCTTAAATAGATCTCCTTTATCGCTATATACTAATATTGAAAATATTGCTGATATTACATTTCTTTCTATCAATTAATGGCTCTGTTAAGTTAAGGAGCAAAAACTATAGCTAAGGATGTTCTGTTTATAATATGATACTGAGATTTGAGAGAAACAGAACACCCACTTTTATCATAATGTATTCTCTTTATCTATACTTTCTTGGTTTGAGTCTTAGAAATACTTCCAAGGCAATAGTCATCTTCAAAGATGAAAAAAGAAGTTATGTTTCTGTATGGAACTAGATTCAGAAGTTTGGTTCTTTGCAGATCTATAAAATAAAAAGAGTATCTGCATTCATAATTGATGAAACAGTAATTCAAATCGGAAATCAACATTTCTGGTTATGGTTTTGTATTGAACCAATCCATCGTTCAGTACTTGGAATCTACATATCTGAGCAGAGAAATATGCTTATTGCTGAAAAATTTATTCATTCACTAGTCGAGAAATATAGAAA
>Ga0210061_1000008_pt1 | contig 20106 bp, 30 predicted proteins | sample MayberryNW_Catta_2_FD_184877 | JGI IMG/M metagenome (GOLD analysis project Ga0210061, IMG submission 184877) | Wetland microbial communities from San Francisco Bay, California, USA, that impact long-term carbon sequestration -... | ecosystem: Environmental > Aquatic > Marine > Wetlands ...
TAACCATTGCGTAGTCTCATGCTCTATACTAACGAACTTATTGTACAATATCCAACGGCCAACAGAATTTGTGCCGATATGCTGGCCGTCCCTACCTTGTGCAGGTTTGCGACGTGTATTTTGACATCTAAACATAAAAGACTTTCCGGAACTAGGTTATGTTCACCCCAACTTAAAGATAGGAAGACCCAGGCGATACATAACAACCTGGTGACTATTCCTATCTAACCTGTCTGTCATCACGACGGAGCGTTTGAAGTTTGGTTGGGTTTGTTACCAGCGACAGTAGTTACAGATACTGTCACTAGTATGTATACAACAAATTATAAAATGATGCATGAATACGCTTGCAAAAAGGTAGGTAACTGATAGAGTTCAATGTTTCAGTAATGACGTAATCTAGAAGATAAAAAGAGAAATTTGATGAACGAGCTGATACTCTGGAATGCCCAGCTGTCTGATCTGGCAATACTATTGATATTAAAATCAACAACTAAAGCGAATGAACAAATTGATCTCCTAACGGAACATTGGACAAATTAAATGGATGTAAGCCATGAGCTGCAGGAAAAACACACCGTTAAATATTTTGTTTCATTTCATACAGTATGAGTGATAGATTAGATCGTGGTGATAAAAACGATGAGACTAGTACTGATGTGGATGCATCTTTCTCATGCACTGATTGTGGACAAGAATTCAAATCACGTCAAGAATTAAAAGAACATGAAAGCACACAGCATTAAATCGAATAACTTTTTAGTTTTTTACAAAAATGAGTGACAAGAACTTTACCTGCAACCTGGGTACACATGAAATGAGCTGTGGACCACCAGGTTGCATTTGCATTCAATGGGGCCCAGACCCGAATGAAACTGATTGTAGATGTATCAAAGATATTTACAAGACAACGCCTGATAGTTCACGCGAGGTATCCGAGATAGACGAGTTTATTGATAAAGCAAAACAAAACATCGATACTGCAATCTTTACCATAAATATGGCTGAAAAGTCGTTGTCCGAAATCGCGGACTTTTTAGAAATGTTTGTGCCAGAAGTTAGGGTACCAGAATCAGTTCAAGGCAAGTCAGTAACTTTACAAGTCGGGAAGAAGACAATGAAAGAGATAATCAGCGATCTGGGTCTGCAAATGAGTCAGAATAAATAAGTTGTTTTTGCTCGGTAGAGAGAGTACTAGTTTTCCGAAGCCTGTAGAAACAGGTAAAGAATACACTAAATATTATTGGAATAGATAGGTCTGGGGATGGTATTGCAAGAGTACAGGGCTCGTAAGAAATGCAAAGCAGGCGACAAAAACTTAGAGATTAAAATTAATTCTGTGGGGAATAGATTTGCTACTGCAGATGTAGTTTCTAAATAGATTGTTGGCTATAGTACATTTACAATGAGTAAGCAGTTGCAGCAATTACTAAAACAAGAATTGACTGTCACTCAGGTTTTGCGTATTCATGGTAAGCAGTTTAGACAGATTACAGAGCGATATTCTGATGGACATAACGGTAGATGCGCTCTGGGTGTTATCATGTCGTACTATGGATGGAATGGCCAAGATGATTCCGAAGCCGCTACAAAATTACGGGGCACATTAATTGCATTGAGATATGCCGGCATCGATAGAAACCTACTAATAGAAATGAATGACTCAGGTTTCACATTTGATGAAATTGCCGATTACATTGATAGAATCGGCAATAATAGATATTAATGATTAAGTCAAGTTAGTATAGTTTAGGCGCACATGAACAACTCCAATAGGAGACATACGTAACCTAGTACTGTAAATGTCGATAGTGTGGCTTCACTATTAATATAAACTATCTTGGAGTTGGCTTGAGGTAAATGGAGAACTTGGCCAACCCAAGATATAGGTTTAACTTTAAAAATTGTAGAACAACTCGTTCTTAATAATTACCATTAAATGAATAGTAAAAAAAATTGAAGCTAGCCGCAAAGACCAGCTTAATGTGATGACACACCTAAAGAAACTATGTTTTATCATTAAAATTCATGTAGTAGAACAATAATAACAAGGCACGAAACGATGGTGAGGAAAAATGCTATCAATAAATATAAACTACCTGTACCGAAACATCGGCTACAACGTATCGACATAACATCGTCGCCAGCTCATGTGGGCAATCTTCGAAACGCCATTGACTTCATAGTAGATGAAGAGACACCTGTTCTTGCCGCAGCCGATGGAATAGTGACTTTTGTTAATGATAGCTCTAACATCGGAGGACCAAATCCAGCTTATTGGGCGCATACAAACTTTATTGTAATTATGCACTCAAATGGAGAGTACTCACGATACGATCACCTAAGCTATAATAGTTCAACAGTGAAAGTTGGTCAGCATGTCAGAGCAGGCGAAGAGATAGCTAAGGTTGGAATGACTGGCTATACGTATCTACCACATCTTCATTTTCAGGTTTTTGTAATTACTGGAACTAATATGTGGACAGACTTTGATACTGTAAAAGTTCGGTTTTAATATTTCTCCCTCTAATCATAGTTGAATATATTTTTATAGTTTATCCCATATTCTATAATAATGAGTGATAGATCTTCTGATATCGATGCTATGTTGTATGCGCCTTTTTTGTGCGTTGATTGCGCCCAAGAATTTAAATCACGACAAGAGTTAGAAGAACACGAGGCAAGCATCAAACCTTCTCAAGAACTTATATAGCGACTAATTCGGTATTCTCTTTAGTCATATCCTATAACTCCAGAACGAGTTATCGTTACGCTTGGAGTTTAGTTTTTCAATGATAATAATTATATGATCTCGGAAGAGCTATCGTTATCAAAAACCAACAATTAAAGCGAACGTCATGAGCAATAAACTAACTAGTATTAGACATTTTGGAGAGTGATGCAGGTTTTGTTTCTATTGTAAGACTAACGTTATTATTAATTCTCTTTTTTTCGAGTTGCCCTAACTATGCTCTAAAATCTTTTGTTTTAATATAACATATATCAGATTTATATTAGAGTTTGAATTTGCCCAATGTAGATAAACTTGACTTTTAGTTTGCTATTAGTATGAATACTAGATACGGCAGAGCGGGATAGTTGAAGATGGAGTCTATCATTTGGTTAATATTTACGGAATAAACAAATCTCATGCAAGGTTATTTACAGATGCCGTTTTTGGAGTCGCGATTACGTTGCTCGCCGTAGATTTTGCAATTCCACAGATAGGGGAAGACGGATTCTTCAATGAAGATGATCTGGAGGAGCTATTATTTGATATTATTTTGTTTATTATTAGTTTCGTAATTATCGGATTGTACTGGATCACCTATCAATCAATATCTGCAATGCTAACAAAGACCACAGATTTGACGATTTGGCTAAATATCATTTTCCTCATGTTCATCACGATGATACCGTTTACATTTAAGCTAACAAATGTATATGATACCAATATCTTCGCCTACGGATTTTACTGTGTAGTTCAAATTCTCGCTGGCTCTATGTTATTTGGTATATGGACACACGCGTTAAAAGCTAAGCTAATATCTCCTAATAAGGCTATTAATGGCGAAATAATATATCTGACTTATTTTCGTACCACTCTAACACCGGTGATCTTTGCGCTTTCATTAGGTATTTCGATTTATTCTCTTGATCTTGCCTTGGGGATCCCGGTCCTAATCATCCCAGCTTCATTGGTAATGAGATTCATATACAGAAGAAAAAATGATCTGTATCTCACCGACTGAGTAGTAAAGATATTGCATATTGCAGAGTGGAATAAATATTAGATACAAACGTTGGTTGTAGTGAGGATTGTATTGAAAAGGGCCGGGTAATAAAATATGTCTCATGCTGGGAATACTGTTCTCGTAAGATAAAAGAGTACAATGGAACAAAAAATAGACATAATGATTCTGGTTCAACATTCAATGAAATAGCTGATTATCTAGATAATATAATACCTGAAAATTAGTATAATAATAATTATATGACTTTACGGTCAAGACAAACCATAATGGTTGTAATGGTTACATGTAAAAACTGTGGACATGAATATCAATCAAATGTGTTACAAACTCCAGATGAAGAGACACTTAGATTTGAGCCTCGTGATGATATAATGGAGAACTGTCCAAAATGCAACAAGATTTCAAGTTACGATGGACCAGACTTTTATTGGGAGTAATTCATCGATCCTAGTTCATAGTTTGAAACCCGCACAGATCATATCAGTCGGCTTCATTGCTGGCCAACTGCCTGCTGCTAGGATGGATTATCTAGGGGAAGCAGTTTACGCAGATTCTGATGCGATATTTTGATGGACAGGATGGTAAATATGCAATTGACGTGATTGGCTGGTGGAATGAAACTCCACGTTCAAAAGAGATTATGCCATTCAAACAGGCTTGGTCCAAAGAAGAGTGTATGACTATGCGTTAACCCTCTGCCTGAAATTGCAGAAAAAAAATCAGATATTTGTACGGGTCTTGATTTGCTTAATGCAGATAAGCATAACTTACGCTCTTGCTATCAAATGAATACTAAATATATGTTCATAATCGCAGCGATGGCAGTAATACTCATTGGTGCAACAGCATTTGCAACAGACAGTGCTTTTGCTGACGGGAAAAAGAAATATGAGAAGAATCAAGCAATCAGCCAAGCCAATGCATGTGGAAATGGTGAACTACCATTGAACGTTGGATGTCAGAACGTTGATTCACAGATTCAGGGCGACGAGAACGTAGTAGCATTAGCAGCAGACCAAGCATTCCCTGAAGAAGAACCATAATATTACAAATTAGTTCAAACCAACATTTTTTTTATTTTCTTATCTTGTCTTAACACATAGTATTATCTAATAAAATAGTTCTTCTTTTTTTACTAAGAAGAATCCAGTAAAATAATTCTTAGATATGCTGTAACAAATATACGATTTCTGTATTCTATTGTTTTTTCCTAACTGACATAACTCCCAAGTCACATATCATGTATTGCTAGAGTATGAATTATAGAGCGATAACAGTTTTTGGAATAATTGTGATATTAGTGGTCACTGTATCTTCACATCCAGTATTTGCGAGTGGTTATGAAAAGAGTCAGGTAATATCGCAAACTAATGAATGCGGTAATTATTGGTTTCCAGTAAATATAATATGCTCTAACTTAAACTCCCAAGCTCAGGGTGATGAAAATGATGTTGCAATGGCAACTACCACTCCAGATTCTGACACAAATTTCGGGACTCCGTTTCCATAGAATCTTGCATGCAACGAATGCGAATGCAGCGTCTAAATAAATTGTTGAATATAATATTGGTATGATGAGTCAGCAGCCGCAACTATTGAAGCAGGAACTGACTGTTCCTCAAATTCTGCGTACATATGGAAAAAAGTTTAGACAAGTCCGTAGACGATATTCAGATGGACACGATGGAAGATGTGCCGTTGGTGTCATCATGTCGTATTATGGTTGGAAAGGTAGAGATGATTCTTACGCTGGGGAAAAATTATTGGGAGCATCAATTGCATTGAGACATACAGGAGTTAGCAAAGATTTGATCATTCGGCTTAATGATTTTGGTAAGACATTTGACGAGATAGCAGATTACCTAGACAACTAATGAGACTATTGGTACATTAGAATAGCTCGAATAGCAAACAGATTTGGTAAAAATAATTTTTTGCTATGGTTTACTATAAAAAGATAGGATGTCTTCTCAGATGATTAAAATAGATGTTCTCTAGTTATTACCTTCGCCCTCCTCGTTCTCTCCCTCATTATCTTCGTCTTCACCATCGCCGTCTTCACCATCGCCGTCCTCACCATCGCCACCTCCGTCACTTATGGTAACAATTATAGTCATATTTCCTCCAGTCATATTTCCTACAGCCATATTGGATTGGGCATAGATAGAGGATGCAAACCCGGTCACCAATACCGACGCAATGATTGCATCGCATATGTATTCATTGCTGTCTAACACCTACATTGTTACTCTTATAGAATTCCATCTCCATACCTTTAGTTTGGCTATATTCTATTCTAAACGATTCGTCAGTTGAGATTGGTATTAATTCAGTATTATGAGAATTACAGACGTGAGAATCGAGAACATGCGAGGATGATCCAGATTGAGACTCTAAATCATCAATACCAAAATAAGATGCACACCAGTAACAGGAATTACATATTACAAAATAGATCTTATCAATAGGCTGCAATATTTTGTTGTTTTCTATGGTATTCGATGAGAGCTTGGTTGTTTGCAGCAAATCATAAACTATATTGAGTCTGACCATTTCTATCCATTCCTAAAACCTTCTGATCGCAGCTATTGTTTTTATGCATTATCGTTTCGTCTTTTCCGAGCTAAATCTAAGAGATTATAAATTGTAGACTAATAAATTATCAAAGATCTGTAATGTCTTTTTATATCCGATGCAATAATTATAAAGATGTCAAATTATCTTGCGAGTCATTTAGATACAGGGAAAAACAGTGATGATTTGCGATGACGAGCTAGATTTGCTCGAATTCTTTGGACTGGCCCTGAAGATAAAATACAATGTAATTCTGGTTAGCTCTGGCGAGGATTGTATTGATAAATACATAGATGAAAAGAACCAGGGTAACAAAATACATCTCATACTATTAGATTACAGATTAGGCGGTATGTTTGGCGATTCTGTTGCTCATAAGATTAAAGAGCATAACGGGACTAAAATAATTCTCATCTCCGCTTATGATTTAGATGGCGAGCTTGTGAAAGATTTGGAACAGAATAATTACATAGCAAAATACATAGAAAAACCAATCCACCTAACTAACTTAATCGAGCTAGTGGCCGATACAATAAGTTAGATAGTCAAATAAACATCAATTCCGCCGATCTCATTAGCATAGATATTTCTGGCCGTCATCTATTTTCGAATTGTCATCACCAGATCATTTCCAGTAAATGGTCATCCGCTTTAATCCGAAGACTATGATATAAGGGCCTGTTCCACAAACTTAAAGATAGGAGATACCAGGCGATACATAACAACCTGGTGACTATTCCTATCTAACCTGTTTGCCGTCCGAAGTTGGTTGGGCTTGTTACCAACGACAGTAGTTACAGATAGTATCATTAGTATGTATACAACAAATTATAAAAAGGTAGGATAAACCAAGCAGGCAGACCAAACCTGGTATAATATTTAACTTAAACCTCAAATTCGTTCAAAGAGTTTCTTGGTATATCAAAATAAACTTGGTTATCGTCGTAACGATCTATTTTTGTCTTGGGGATCAAATATTCATGTTCTTTTTTATTTTCACCGTCTATTATAACGAGCTTATCTTTGTATTCTGCAAATACTCGTCCAATTTCCATATCATTTCCATTACAGTTTACAATGGCAGGAGATCTGTGAGATGCATGATAGGCTTCTAATGAATCACTCATACGACTTGCTTCTCCTGAGAAATAATCATAATACTATATAATGATTATATCGGTTCAGACTAAAAATAGGGCCAACTTACTGTATATATTAGAAGTTAATAGTCACGAACTCCCCTAAAAATTAAGATAGATCTTCGTTATGAAATAGCCAGTATTACAGATTTATATATACAATGAATTAACCAGACGGTTATAGCTCACGCTGTATTATTTTAGTTGATTTTGTTATATCCGGATCGCTATATTACATTTCTCATCTTGTTAAAAACTGATGACGCACCTTTTTTTACATTATTTACGCCAGCCTCATGCTCGGCTAATTCTGTGTTTTCTTTAATTCCATGTCCAATATACGCTGCAGCTTTCATCACATGTTGAGCACCTCTCTTTATCCCAGTCATTTTTCTCTTTACAAACTTTATTCAATATCGCATAAGATATAATGCAGAAAAATTTCTTGACACATTCATCAAGATCGGTTAATTGGAAGCAATTCTTGTTTATTCTTTAAAACCATTTCACCGAACATAAGAAAGCAGTTTCTTGACAATAACAACAAAAGAATGTGGATTGTGCCTAAATAATCACGCCTTTGGCGATCCAATTTTGTAACCAGGTATGGCTAAATAGTATGTAACACTAAAAGGTTAATGAGAAATTCTATCCAGATACTAATATGGATATCCGTTTCCGTGGGATTGTCATTTGTGATTTTGTCATATAATGACGAAAATAATTATTCTAAGGCACAGCAACAAATACAAAATGAAACCGGAAACCAAACGCAATCCAATATGTCGCAAGCAATATTTCTTAAAAATAGCACCTCATTTGGAAATGCAACAGCCGATCTTAAAATAAAACATGCTCCAGAGTTTTCGACTCTCACCATCCAACCTTGGCCAATGATCAAGCCGAGTGAGAAATTTAACATAACTGGTATGTTGGTCGACAAAATAAATCTTCAACCTATACCCAGCTCAGATGTTTCTTTCTTATATGAGTCAGCTTCAGAAGCGATACAGCCTTCTTCATTAAAACAAATAGATAATCAAAATACTGGCACTACTGGAAAGTTTACCACGACTGCAAATGCTCCTGACACTCAAGGCATAATCTCTGTTACTGCCGTGTACAACGGGAGCGGTCTCTATCATTCTGGAGCATCGAATCCAGCTCTAGTGATAGTATCCAATTCGACTCTTCCACCCTAGCAGATAACAGAGAACTGTTTTATTTTTTATTTTGATTTGTCCAAATTATGTATGACGCCGCGACTTTAATGTAACAAAGAATTCGGTCTACAATTTTATCTTCAACAGATAGTTAATTACTGATTTTTTAACCAAATGGAGTTGGCTAGTGTAATATGGGGTACTGTAAGCACCAACCAACTCCAGTTTGTGCCGATAGTCGGGTCAATTCCGACCAGCTATCATATACTCAACTTTACTCTTAACAGTTTAATTATGGAGTTGGTCGTGTATACGTCTAGACATTAGTTATGTTGGCTTAGATAAAAAGGTAGGATGGCAGACCAAATCCTGGTGACTTACCTCCTACCTATAGGGTGCTAGAATTTCCCTTTGCAGTATTTGTGTACTGCATCGATCGCTTGTACAACAAATTATAAAAAAGGTCTATCTTTAGGATCTTACCCAAGTTCTCTTCGTGATCCACTGAATATATCGTAAATTGGCGCACAGTGATCAATTGCGAGATTATTCCTCTGGTTCCTCAAGTTCTTTCAGCGCTGAGTCTATAATTTTAGCAATGTGAGAATAAACCGCTGCCCCTGATTCATCTCCTCTTACAAGACATTCATCAGCTAAAATCATCTCCCTATTAAAATACTCCATCAAAGTCGCGATCACTCGGGTCTTTTCTTTTCTAAGATTCTCATCCAGAACATTCTCATCATAGCCCCTATGGAATTCTTCTAATCTCTTTTGTCTTTCTTCTGAACTCAGGACCATTTATGTTTGGGGTAGAGCTCAATCATCTGCTATTTCAACTTTTACGGATATTCAGAAAATGAAGATTGTTAATTGATGTAAGCAAGCTATTTCCATTCAAAAACCGCTTTTATCTCGCGTTCTCCATACATATCTTGATTTTCTAAACGATAAAACTTGGGAGGGCTCCATTTCCCTAGAAGCAGCTGCATCTAATGACACAGATGCAGTGTGCAGCAGTTGATGAAATAACAGATTATATGGTTATGAGTGCGTTTATGGCATTCATATAATGAATCCCAAAGTTTGGACGATAAACCTACACTTAACCCTTGACTACTAACCAAATATTGTTAATATTGTACTTATCTAGCTAGATTCATAAAAAGAGATGTGGGGCTGCAAAATCAGCAAGACTGTAGTGAACATATACTCTTATTGTCATATTCCAGGTTGCTAGCAATCTGCTGTCTTTTGATCCACGCCAAGCGTAAAGTCAGTGATTATGTCAGTTCCAGGTCCGCACAGGAATCTATCACTGTCTGGGCCCCCTGTAAGAGTATCATCGCCATCACCCCCATCCACTAGATCACTTCCTGAGTCCCCTCGTACCAAATCATTCCCTTCGTTACCTCGAAGTAAGTCATCCCCAGAAGCACCAGCAATTCCATCATTATCGGTGTTACCACTTACTCTATCATGTCCAGCACAGCCATTAATTGCATCTCTTCCGGCCAAACCAGATATCGTGTCTGTCCCTGTGCCCCCAATGAGGGTATCATCATTATTAGTACCCCCCCCAGTCAATTCTGGGTAAAGCTCAGAATTATTATTGGGCTCTAAATGCAATCGAATTGGTTCTGTCATCATCACCTGCCGCAGATTCAATGGAAGATAAGTCAATGCTTACATCAATGCTTATAGATAATCTGATTGATGATAATCAGTTAAAGAAAATACTCACAAATACTCCGACCGCGTCAACATCTTGAACTTCCCTGATGTTAACGTTTACCTGACGTGGGCCCGCTCAACTGATCCACCAACTATGATCCTTGATCTATTTTAATTCATGGATTTCATCAATTAATAGCCGACCGCTATATTGCGTTCTTCATCTTATTGACAACAGATGTTGCACCATTCTTTACATCATGTATACCTGTCTCGTGCTCAGCTAATTCTGTATTTTCTTTAATCTCATATCCGATAAATTCTGCACTTTTTATCGCAACCCTGGCAAGAAATTACAAAAAGTACTAACAGATTTCAGACCACAAATTTACAATCTACGTACTGGAAAACACTCGTTGACGGTTTATAACAGAGGCATCATCGCCGAGCTATCTTAAGACAATACTATTAATTATATTAATGGCGGTGGCTGAACGGTAATATGCTGACGGTTCAGCAGAATAGGTTATCACATACCATTTATTATCTTTGAAAGTCCAGGCTTGCGTTTGCTTAATATCAGTTTGATTGTCAGTTACTAAATATGTAATCTGATACCCAGGCAGACCTGAGATTACTGTGTCAATAGATTGCAACAAAGTAACGTTTCCAAAGGTTTGCCTCAGATGTGCAATAGTAGAATTCAAGGTTTCATCTATTAGAAATTTGGCGGTTTTAGAAGCGTCAGCTGCACTAGCAATCGGCTTAGTTGGCTGAATAGCAAACGAGCCAGACCTAGCATCCACAAACTTTTTCATAATACTATCTAAATATTCGTTCTGATTTAATACGACGACGTTCACGTTCTCAGCATAGCCATGCGTACCGTTGATCCCCGTATTATAAAAGTCAGCTATTATGCTGTTACCAGATATATTTCCCAAATTTTCAAGCGTGGCCCAATTGGATGGGTACTTGACTCTTATGCCTGCAGTCATATTATCGTACGTCAGGTAGCTTACTTCAGATGTATTCCCGCCAAAGTCAAAATAAATCTGGCTGTATGCTGAGAATTGTTGAGTCAGATATGGAGATAAATCTATAAAGATCATAAACGGAATTAAGCCACTCATTGCAACCAGGGGGATAAAATGTCTCATTTCTTGCTAATATTATATCTTCTTTTGAACATCCGGATATAATACTTTCCGACGGATAATGAATATAGAACCAAATGGCCAGAGCATTGCCGAAAAATGGTTGTATTGGTCAACGTGCGTGCTTGTAGCTGGTCCAACGGTGTGTGAATCATTTTTGACATAATTTTTAGGCTCATTCACAATTTCTAACAACATGGACTACTCTTATTTTTAATCTAGATTTACTATTTGTCCTAACTAATTACTGTAAGTAATCTGGGATCTAGGGAGGTTTACAGTCACTACTTAAAATAAATCCTCAAATACAAGCATCATCTACTTGTGTCACAATTGTACTCTCGTACAAAAAATGTGACGCTAACTCTTGGATTATCCTGTTTATCTACTATTTCTTTAAGCAGCTAGGCCATGCGCTAGCTCAACAATATATTCCGACAATAAAATACAGAAATCTCGTAGTAGAATTAGGAAATGGAGAGAACTCGTAGTAGACTGAAAATTATTACAATTATATGTTCAAATCTATCCCCTCATACTCAAATAGATTAAACCAATAGTTTGCCGCATATATGACAGAACTTTGAATTGCACGTCATGCATCTAATAACTTCTTTATACTTTATATTCTTAAGATTACTTACTTTGGTAAAATCATGTTCATGCACCGATGAGCCTGTCATTATCAACAAATTTTCCCCAAATTCATCATTTTCAGTTAAAGATTCTTCTATGCATCTTATTAGTTCATTCACTATAATAGGTTTTCTTAATATTTTCATATTGTTGAATTGATGGAACTTTTTGAGGAGTGACTTGGATTCTTCTGTAGACGATGTCATAAAACAAACTTTAATATTTTTATCAATTAGTTTGATTTTGCCATATAGTTGGAAACCATTTAGTTTCGGCATGTAGATATCAATAAGTAAAAGATCAAATGAATTTACCCGAAAATTCTTAAGTGCGGTCTCGCCTTCATTGTAAGCTTCAATCTATAGAATCATCACTTAAGATTATGATATCACCATAAGTGGCCCCTCCGTCAATGCTTCATTTGTACAGGATTTCTGATGAATCACTATCCCATACACCAAAAACATTGTTACCAGATACCGATACAGCTTGTCCCTCAGAATCTTCAAAATCATCATTTAATTGAACTGTAGTTGGATCTGCTAAACCACCGAGTCGATAATAATTGAGTCACTGCCATCAATCTCACCTGCTACATAGATTAAATTCTCCATACTCTGACGTGTAGATTGAGCGGTTACAGGAGCTGCGTCAATTACATAGATTCCGGCCGACAATATCAACATAATCAGTGTTAAGAATGAGTGAACAAACCGACTCCTGCCTTTTATGTAACTCACGGTTTCATTATTAGAGTTGGTACTGCTTATTTAGGCTCAAGCTCTTTTCTATCTCTATTTAATCATACTTTACACGTATAGAAATGATTGAAACGAATTTGACATCAAATTTGATACAGTAAATGAACACTAAGATTCGGAGCGACTCAATCGTCAAAGTGTATGGATATGTGGTCCGGAGTTGGCTTCTGACTCACAATTCGATGGTCGACTAAAGGTAATATTCAATAATGTGATTACGGATATCTAAATCTCTTTCTTAATGCAGTTCGATTATTTGGATCTTCAGAGTTCCAGACCATAGCCATCGATAGGCCATCAAAATCATGCTATACACTCTCCCTCTGCTTGTCGTACTTTACTGATTATCGCAAATTGATGTCAAGACGTATGCAACTTTTTCTTGTGTAGATTGTGGTCGAGAATTTCAAACACATGAAGAGTTAGAAGATCACGCGAGTACTCATTGAATTCAATAACGGATTGTAAAATAATTGTTTCATCTAGTCTTCTAATGACTAGATGGTCATTAACAGTATCTTATCTATAGACTTCTCTTTGTCTGTTAGCTGAAAACTCTGCTGCTGTATTCGCGATTGTTTTTGCGTTGTCTACATTTATTCTCGAAAGCTCTTCTGTTTGTCGCTGAACTCGTTCAAACGCATTTCCGAAAGCATCGATGTTTCCGAATAAAATATCGTTATTGATTCTTGTTGCTGCTGACACATTTTCTGCGATATTGCTAACTGATCTGGCCCATAATTCTGTTGGTACTCTTGGAGATAACCAGTAACTATACATTCTTTGGACATTATCATAGTACACATTTGCTGAGCTAAAGACGGAATTTATTACCGATTTCTGAGCTTCAATGTAGTCTTCTACTATTTTTCTGGTTGAATCTAATGCTTTTTCCTGATAGTTCTTCACAACATCAGTATACTGCGGAATTTGATTCTTTGTTTCATTTAGTGATTTACGGATGTTATCTTTTGTTTCATCTAATGATGCGTTTACGGTTTGTTGAAAATGTTGTGCTGCTTCTTGTTGTCTGATTTCTTGTAAAGTTGCAGCTGCTTCTTGCTTGTCTGCTGTGCTTCTGGCTTGGTCAGCCACTCTTTTTGCAGCTTCAACGGCTTTTTCTTCTTCTCGTTTCGACATGTGGCTTACATCGTGAATAAAGCTTTATAAATGTTGGTAATGGGTGGTATTGATCACCATTTAAGACCATATAAGTACATCAACTGAGACAACATTAGACCTGCACAGAACATATTTACTGTTAAGAAATAAAATATATCATTGTAGCCTAAATCTCAAACTCTTTCAAAGAGTCTTCTTGGATATTGAAATAAACTTGATTATCGCCATAATGATATACTCTAGTTTTGGGAATTAAATATTCATGCTCTTTCTTGTTTTCGCCGTCTATTATAACCAGATTGTCTTTATATTCCGCAAATACTCTTCCTATTTCTCGGTTGTTTGAAATATTCTTACCATCTTCACTGTGATTTATAATGGCTGAAGCTCTGTGAAATGCATAGTTTTCCAATGATTCATTAACATTGGTTGTCATCATAAAAAATGAAGCATTAAAGTATATAACGACTACATCACTTTACTTGAAAATTATAATCAATTTAATGTACGAACTCGAGACCAATAATCATTAATGGTAACAAAACACCAAAGATTGAAGACTATATTACTAAATGCTTATCCTATAACTTGGATGAGGCCATTCTAGGTCGCTTGGCTGATAAAATATGGTAATAGAGTATGAGCTATGGAGATCGCCGAAGCCAACCACGGTTTTCGACGAGCGATCCGGTTGAGAAAACAGATCATCAGGATCCAAGATCTGGAGTCAGAAATTGTACACAAAGTCCATTTTTCGTAATCTTCGAAATGGTTTGAGGGATAAGTAGCTAAAAGCTTTTAATAATACCGAAATTCACAAAGCTGAAATCAAAAAATAATAGAATTGTTAGTCACTCATGGATAACGACCAACAAGATCTCTTCTAGCTGATATGCTGCCACTACCATAATCGGATAATCTAGAAACTATATGATAATTGCATAGCCGTTCAGAAGTTTCTATCGATTATCTAATCTTACAACAAAAGGTAATCACATCAGGTAATAACTTATGTTGTGCAACATCAGTCATTGTTACTCTTCATATGTACAAACTATATAGTAATTGCATCCCAAGAATGGATGCAGTGATTAAATACATTGTTGCTTATGATCTATAAATGAACATAAGTATCTTTCAAAATATAATAATTATGACAGCATTGATAGCGCTGGTCTTTTCAGCAGCCGAAATCACAACAGTATCACTCGGAGAATCATCGTCGCGTAATGCTATGGCACAGAACGAGACCGAGGTGGCAATTAATGAAACTGCGATATATTCAAATAAAACTACCCCCGCCCCAGAGAATAGTCGATAGCGTATTGAATACCATTACTCTTTTCATAACTATTCATAGATTCGTTGTTGTTATAAACAGGACGGCGATCAAAGCATTGTGCATACGTTTAGTTACTATGAAGACGTATTCCTGAAATATCCATCAATAGCTAAACGGATTCCTGGTCTTAACAAGATTTCAAACAACCATATCGAGCTTTTAAAGAGTAAATTCGACAAGAAACAATGTCAATGCGAAGATTATATTACTAGTATTCTAACAACTAGGTTGACACATCCTGACAGATATTGACAGTTACCCCTAGGGAAAGCATTTGTGTACTGTATTGTCAATCAAGAATAGGGAAAGACGATCAGTAGCAAATGAGCAATGCCGAGTATTTGGAAAAAGAGTTCGGTACACTTCGTGAACGTCAGCGAATTAGGCTGGACAGTGTTACAGAATACAGCATAAATCGTACATCATCTATAGATAGAGACATGATAAAAATGATACTGATAATGTTAGGTAGTATATTGATAATCAGTCAACTTACAACACAAGCTCAAGCAAGAAACATAACGGCATTCATTCACTTTAATGAAGAAGCTATAAAACAAGATACACATTTGGGTGATGTGTGGTGGACAGTGGATGGAAAGAATGCCTCAAGTTCAATTTACGATATGAGTGATGCCGTCTACGGTGACTCAAGTGAACCTGATGATGATGTACTTACAACTGGATATTCAGATGAGTTAATGGTCGCAGGTAATACTTCTAAAATCTGTCTTGAAGAGGATTCAGAAGATCCAGATTACAAATCTTGTGATTATATAAAAGCTGATACAACCGAGATGCACTTTTCATATCCAGCTTCATGGCAAACTACGGTCAATACGCCCTGAATGGCAACCCGCGCTTCTATCCATATTCCAATCCGTTGGCTTCATTTACCATCAAGTTTTTCTTCTGAATCTTGTAAGCAGTTGGAAATACCCCATCATCTGCTTTTACTTCAATTTGATTAGAAAATCCACGGGTTTGAACAAAATGGGACCAGACTGTCTTATTCTCCCATTAAATTATTTCTTATCTATGTTAATACAACCTGAAGCTTCTTCATTATATTCTACACCAACTAGAGTCACTCTGTAGCAGTCTCAGATTGTGTGTCTTCACCAGATAAGAATAGACATAACAGATCACTTGAAAATATGAAGAATTTAATAACTATTATAAATTCAAAAGAGCTTGAGAATATTCGGTCTACGGCGAGGAATCTTTCTTCTGCTCCAACAGTGCTCGTATAGAATGATTACATATGGTAATATGTTATGTTCGTCTATATATTATGAGATAAAAAGTATTGCAGTGGGCTAAAGATTGCATTTGTAATGCAGGAAAAATGTGTTTCGATGCGATAGAATTCGGTACAAAAAGTTCAAGAATAGAAATTATATGCGGCAAGTGTCGAGGTATTATTTGTTGGTGGCTCATAAATACAGAGCAATTCGTGCCACTAGCCTCACGTAGAACAAAAAAACTATCGCCAATTGCAACAAGAACCTCAGATCAAAGCATTCGATGAGTGAAATGAATCACTCAATTATTTTCTCTTTTATCCGATGTTGTAGTCAATGAGTTAATGATAGAAGATCTTGTTGCATATGCTGATATTATCGGAACTATTGCTGGTATATTGGTTCTATCGTCATTCGTACCTCAAATTGTAAAAGCATACAGAACAAAAAAGATGTTCGATGTATCTGCTCATCTCATGATTCTTATAGCAAGTGGCATGTTTCTGTGGGTGATTTATGGTTTTATCAGATCTGATCCAGTCATAATTGGAACTAATGCTACAGGTTTTGCTCAATATTACTTTGTTGATAATGAAACTTAGATATGATAAAATGCAACAGAGTAGTACCGTAAAAATATGATTTATCAATAAAGTAGTGCCTATACTTTCGATAGCACTAAATAGTAATATGGGTATACGAGATACCGCGATGAGTCAGGGCTGCGTTTAGAGTGGACAAAAAGCATTCTAGCGGTGCTAATAGTTATGATCAGTGTTATGACAATTGCTTACACACAGAATTATTGCTACTTCTTGTCTACATGTTCAATAATGTGAGATTCCCTATGTTCGTCACAAAAATATTTATCACATTCTGTGCATTGAGAGGTTGTCATGCCTATATTTCGACAAATGCGATATTCACACTTTGGGGATGCTTGAGACATTTCCGCAGTTATAGGTGTCTTATATTGCTTATTAACGTTTCACGTTACTCGCTCCCCGAACAAATTCAGGTAGTCTCCCCACACCATACTCCAATTTCTGATGATACATCAGCAGAGATGGTTAATGTATCATAATATTCTTGTTTTGTGTTAGAAAAAGCTTTTCCAGGTCCTCTGAGTACGAAATATCAAATTTATTAAGAACATTAATTCCCAAAACACTTGGAACAGCTGGACACAATCTACCATCAACAGTGAGATAGTTTGAGAGACCAAGATCTCCAACAGCTAGATTATGTATGCCAGTATTTGCATAAAAAAATAGACTACATTCTGGCAAAATGAATGCTTTAAAACTTCCACCCATTGCAGTATATATTCTGTCTTCTCTTAGATTTGTCTTAAGTGTTGCATACGGTACCTCGTTCCAGCTAAGTAATGTTGCTGATGATCCAGTATCCACTAAGAAATTTATCTTTAAAACAAAATCTAGCTGCTTTGAAAATACATATGCAGGTACGTAATATCGCTTGTCATTAGGCATTGATAGCATTCAATATGCAAGACTATACTTCATTTCTTTTATCTCTTATAAATTCAACTACTACATCTAAGATTGCTATGTCACTTTGTTTTAATTCACGTTCAAATTCATTCATTTCTTTGTGGTGTTCTACCACTGTATGATTTCTTATTGCAACATATTCTAAGTTGAATTCTTTAATTAGTTCGTTGTAATTTCTTTGAAGCCATTTACTATCATCAACGAATTGTTTAAATTGTTCATCAGTGGTTATTGACATTATCATCAGATATATAATAAGTATTTACATCTTTTTTATCCGATAACTTAGATACGAGTAATCCTCGATGGCTTCAAAAAAAGATAGCGAATGCAATATACTAGTTCATAGGCAATAGAATTTCTTTAGCGTATAGAAGATCGGTAGAATAGTCTGTTCCAACAGGTATTACAAAGAATAACTGGAATAGAAATTTGAGTAGAGCTATTATAACAATAATAACGATAATGATAACAATTATGTACACTAAAGTTCCGAGCACCATTTTCATTTAGAGCTATTCAACAAAGTATTTAACCTAATTAGCTGCTGGTTCCATCCACTAGTATCCATAGAGAAATTGAAGTAGATATACGCCTAGTAGTGGCAGAAAGTTCAACAGATTCGTAGGTTTATTATAATTCAGCAGATCCAAGTTATACTGCTATATCACAGGGGCAAGAGATTTAGAATAACGCACCGGGGAATTCATGCTCTTAATACGCATACTAAAATAGATGACTTATTGGTTCGAAAAAACACTGCACAAACTGATGAATAGATCAGAGCGCTTGACTCATTTCCATAAAATATCTTCAATTATGTAGAATATTAACGTGGAACCTCACTAGATAAAAGAAGCTACAACTTTCAATAGGCAACATAGAATCAAAAAAAGTTAGGACGTATATCTGGGATTAAAATAATGCTCTAGTTATTTTCTCCCTCCTCCTCGCTCTGTCCATCACTACCGTCGTCTCCTCCGTCTCCATCACCGTCTCCGTTTCCGCCGTCATCACCGTCACCACCACCGTCGCTTGCAGAGGGCATAGTCATATTTCCTCCAGTCATATTTCCTCCAGTCATATTTCCTCCAGTCATGTTTGACTGGGCAGAGATAGAGGATGCAAGTCCAGTCACCAATACCGACGCAACGATTGCGACGCCTAGGGCCATCAAAATTTGGTTTTTCATAGAAGTGACAGTAATTCTGTTATGTATATAATAATTTCTACGACGTATCGATGATCCTATAAGCTCAAGATAAGTCATGTGTTTACTCTAAGATAGTATACAACAAGTCTCATCTACCTGCTCTTAATAGTGATGATCTGGTTCTCCCACTAATAATTAATCCCAACGAAAAAATAAATCGCACCCACCCTCAGAATGATAGAAGTCAAACAAAATGGTTTATGCACATCTTGTAGAGGGCTCATTACGCGGGATCATGCTGTTGTGAGCAGCGGACGACCAAGACACTACTACCATAAATATTGCGCAATTAAACATAATATTATTTAGCTGTCAATACGCAAGATGGATCTATCGAAAGTCTATCTATCAATCAATAATTGTTACTACCCAACAGAATATAAATTATCCTGGTATTTGTCGTGGAACTTCGTACTCATTTGCAGGTTACTGTCTAACACCTACATTGTTACTCTTATAGAATTCCATCTCCATACCTTTAGTTTGGCTATATTCTATTCTAAGATTCGTCAGTTGAGATTGGTATTAATTCAGTATTATGAGAATTACAGACGTGACAATCGAGAACATGCGAGGATGATCCAGATAGAGACTCTAAATCATCAACGCCGAAATAAGACGCACACCAATAACATGAATTACAAATTACAAAATAGATTTTATCGATAGGCTGCAATATTTCATTATTTTCTATGGTATTCGATGAGAGCTTGGTTGTTTGCAGCAAATCATAAACTATATTGAGTCTGACCATTTCTATCCATTCCTAAAACCTTCTGATCGCAGCTATTGTTTTTATGCATTATCGTTTC
>Ga0210061_1000009_pt1 | contig 20084 bp, 19 predicted proteins | sample MayberryNW_Catta_2_FD_184877 | JGI IMG/M metagenome (GOLD analysis project Ga0210061, IMG submission 184877) | Wetland microbial communities from San Francisco Bay, California, USA, that impact long-term carbon sequestration -... | ecosystem: Environmental > Aquatic > Marine > Wetlands ...
TCGCGTCCCAGCGCTTCTCGTACACCACGGCGCACACCGAGGCCGGATAGCGGCTGGACGCCTTGCGGTTCATGGTCACTTCGGCCACCGCGTACTGCCCCGCCTCGGGCTCGCCACGCGCCTCGAAGTAGACGTTGCGCGCCAGGCACTCCAGGTCCTTGCGCTCGGTCTGCGCCGCGAGCCCGAGCAGGCGTTCGTGGCGCGCGAACACGGCGTGCAGGGCGAAGCCGAATACCAGCAGCACGACGCCGATCATGAGCGCGAAGGCCATCGCCTCGCGGTCCGCCCGGTACCAGGACAGGCGCAGCGCACGCCGCGCGTCCCTCCAGGACGACGCCGCGCGCCAGGACAGCTCTCCAAGAAGACGCCGCGGGATCATGGGCCTCACAGGATGCCTTGCGTGGTGCGACTGTCAAGTGCCCAGTCGAGATTGCTTCGACCGCGCGCCGCCGGCGGAGTTTCCGCGGCGCGGGACGCTACCTGAATCTGTAAATTTCCGTGTCGAAGTTGCCGCGCCATACGTTCAGGTCCACGCGCCGCCGGCCGCCCTGCGAAGTGAGCACGGCCGCATCGCGGCCCTCCTTCCAGCGCAGCTTGTAGATCTCGCGCGCCGCGCCGCGGCGCTCGATCCGCTCGCGCGCCTCCGCGGCGGGCGGGCCGAAGTGGCCCTTCAGGTAGCGCGCCACGCGCTCCAGGTCCTTCGCCTCGAAGCGCACGTCGAACGCCTGTACCGCGTCGGCCTTGAGGAAGAAGGAAATGCGCGCGTCCGCGCCGCCGAGCCGGATCGGCGCGTCGTCGCAGCGGCGCTCGGCGGCGTCCGTCTTCCATTCCATCGGCTTGCAGCGCGCGGTCGGATAGCGCTTCAGCACGTCGGCCTCGCTCGCGCCGAGCGCGACGCCGTTGGCGTCGAAGCCCCAGGCGCGGGCCGCGACGAACGCCAGGATCAGCGCAATTCGCGCCACCGGAAGCAGTCCGTCGTATGGTCGTTCACCATGCCCGTCGCCTGCATGAAAGCGTACATGATCGTGGAGCCGACGAAGCGCAAGCCGCGCCGCTTCAGGTCCCTCGACAGCGCATCGGAGATCTCCGTGCGCGCGGGCACCGCGCGCGCGCCGCGGCGACGTGCCACGAGCGGCTTGCCGCCGACGAAGCTCCAGGCGTAGCGCGCGAAGCTGCCGTACGCCTTCTGGATCTCGAGGAACGCCTTCGCGTTCGCGACGGAGGCGTCGATCTTGAGCCGGTTGCGCACGATGCCGGCGTCGGCCAGCAGCGCGCGCTTCTTTCTCGCGTCGAAGCGCGCCACCTTGCGCGGGTCGAAGCCGAGATAGGCCTTGCGGTAGGCGGCACGCTTCTTCAGGATCGTGTCCCACGACAGCCCGGCCTGCGCACCCTCGAGGATCAGGAACTCGAACAACCTGCGGTCGCTTCTCACCGGCACGCCCCACTCGCGGTCGTGGTAGGCGACGGCGAGGGCGTTGCGCGCCCACGCGCAACGCGTAATCGGGGACTGTCCCCATTTACGCCTTTGCTTCTTGTAAATGGGGACTGTCCCCATTCAGGCCTGCACCTCGTGGCTCGCCGGACGCGCGCGCAGCTTCGTGTCGGTGAGCTCGGCACGCTCGCGCGCGGCGTTGCGGAACGCCTGGTCGCGGCCCGGGAGGTACTGCGGCGGCCAGTACTGACCCCCGTGCTGGTACCAGGCCGAGGCCTGCAGCGTGAAGTACGGATTGGCGAGGTGCGGCCGCGCCAGCGCGACCAGGTCGGCCTTTCCCGCGGCGAGGAGCGTATTCACCTGGTCGGCCGAGGTCACCGCGCCGACGGTCATCGTCGCGATGCCCACTTCGTTGCGCACCCAGTCGGCGTAGCTCGCCTGGTACATGCGGCCGTACACCGGCTTCTGCTGCGGCACCGTCTGTCCGGTGGAGACGTCGATCAGGTCGCAGCCCGCGTCCTTCAGCATCTTCGTCATCGCCACGAGGTCTTCGCCGGAGAGACCGCCGGGCGTCCAGTCGGTGGCGGAAATGCGCACCGACATCGGCTTCGCCTTCGGCCAGGTGTCGCGGCAGGCGCGGAACACTTCGAGCGGCCAGCGCATGCGGCGCTCGATCGGGCCGCCATAGGCGTCCGTGCGCCGGTTGGTCAGCGGCGAGATGAAGCTCGCGAGGAGATAGCCGTGCGCCATGTGCAGCTCGAGCATGTCGAAGCCCGCCTGGTCGGCGTACTTCGCCGAGCGCACGAAGTCGTCGCGGATGCGATCCATGTCCGCGCGCGCCATCTCGCGCGGCACCTGCGACTCGCCCTCGAGGTACGGCAAGGGCGAAGCCGACACGAGCGGCCAGTTGCCCTTCTCGAGCGGGTGGTCCATGCGCTCCCAGCCGAGCTGCGTAGAGCCCTTGCGGCCCGAGTGCCCGATCTGCATGCAGAGCTTCGCCTTCGAATGGGCGTGGCAGAAGTCGGCGATGCGCTTGAAGGCGTCGCGCTGTCGCTCGTTCCAGAGGCCCGTGCATCCGGGCGAAATGCGCGCCTCGGGCGAGGTGCAGGTCATCTCGACGTACACCAGCCCCGCGCCGCCTATGGCGCGGGTGCCGAGGTGCACGAAATGCCAGTCGGTGGGCATGCCGTCCACCGCCGAGTACTGGTCCATGGGCGAGACCACGACGCGGTTCTCCACCACCATGTCGCGCAAAGCGAACGGCGTGAACATCGGCGGCGGCGGGTTCTGCATGTCGATGTCGAAGCCCTGCGCCTTTGTCTGCGCCGCGAACCAGCGGTGCATGCCCTGCACGTACCCGGGGTCGCGAAGCTCCAGGTTCTCCCAGGTGATCTGCTTGGAGCGCGACATGACGCCGAAGGCGAACTGCTCGGGCGCCATGCCCCAGTAGCGCCCCATGTGCTCGAACCACGCGAGCGAGACGTTCGCCGCGTGCTGCGTCTTCTCCACCTCCTCGCGCCGCGCGATGTCGTAGCGCGCAAGGGCCGGCCGCACGTCGCCCTCTTTCTTCAGCGCTTCATACAGCGCGATGGCGTCCTCCATCGCGAGCTTGGTGCCCGAGCCGATGGAAAAATGCGCGGTGGCCTTGGCGTCGCCGACGAGCACGGCATTGCCCATCACCCAGGTCCGGTTGACGATGGTGGGGAAGTTGCGCCAGATCGAGCGGTTGGCGATGAGCGGGTGACCGTCGAGCTCCTCCGCGAACACGCGCCCGAGCACCGCCAGCATCTCGGCCTCGCCCATCCGGTCGAAGCCGAAGTTCTTCCACGTGCGCTCGTCGGTCTCGATCACCCAGGTCGAGCGCCCCTCCTCGTACTGGTAGCAGTGCGCGAGAATGATGCCTTCGGGCGTCTCGCGGAAGAAGTACTTGAAGGCGTCCAGGGGCTTGGTCGAGCCGAGCCAGGTGAACTTGTTCGGCCGCAGGTCGACGCTCGGCTGGAAGTGATCCTTGTGCAGCTCCCGGATCCTCGAGTTGATGCCGTCGGCGACGACGACCAGGTCGGAGTCGGCGAAGGCCTCCAGCCCCTCGACCTCGGTCTGGAAGCGGATCGCGACGCCGAGCTCGCGGCAGCGGTCCTGCAGGATGGCGAGCAGCGCGTTCCTCGAGCAGCCGCAAAAGCCGTTGCCGCCCGAGCGCAGCGTGCGGCCCTTGTACACCACGTCGACGTCGCCCCAATAGGCGAAGCGCCGGCGGATGCGCTCGTAGGTGACCGCATCGCAGGCCTTGAAGGTGTCGAGCGTCTGGTCGGAGAACACCACGCCGAAGCCGAAGGTGTCGTCCGGCCGGTTGCGCTCGTAGCAGGTGATCTCCCAGCGCGGCCAGGCCTTCTTCGCGAGCAGCGCGAAGTACAGCCCGCCGGGGCCGCCGCCGATGACGGTCACTTTCATCTCAATCTCCCGGGACCACCGCGGTGGCCTCGATCTCGAGCCGGGCCGCGTCCTCGACCAGGCCGTTGACCTGCACCACCGCCATCACGGGGTAGTGCCGGCCCATCAGCTCGCGGTACGCGGCTCCGACATCCTTGAGCGCGCCGAGGTACTCGGCCTTGTCGAGCACGTACCAGGTGAGCCGCACGATGTGCTCGGGCCTGCCGCCCGCCTCGGCGAGGACATCCAGGATGTTGCGCAGCGCCTGGCGGAACTGGCCCGCGAAGGCATTTTCCTGCCACTCGCCCTGGCCGGTGGAGCCGACCTGCCCCGCGATGTACACGGTGGTGCCGCCCTTCACCGCGATACCGTTGGCAAAGCCCTTCGGTTTCGCCCAGCCGGGCGGTTGCAGGAGGGTCATCATTTCTGGGTCCTCAGCTTGAAGCGCTGCAGCTTGCCGGTCTCGGTACGCGGCAGCGCGTCCACGAACTCGATGCTGCGCGGGTACTTGTAGGGCGCGATCGCGTTCTTCACGTGTTCCTGGAGCTGCTTCGCCGTCGCTTCCGAGCGCCCGGTACCGGGCTTGAGCACCACGTAGGCCTTGACGATGGTGCCGCGCTCGGCGTCCGGCGCGCCGACCACGCCGCACTCGGCGACGGCCGGATGCGCGAGCAGCGCGGTTTCCACCTCGGGCCCGGCGATGTTGTAGCCGGCCGAGATGATCATGTCGTCGGTGCGCGCCTGGTAGAAGAAATAGCCGTCCTCGTCCACGAGGTAGGCATCGCCCGTCACGTTCCAGCCGTCCTGCACGTAGTTCTTCTGCCGCTGGTCGGCGAGGTAGCGGCAGCCGGTCGGGCCCTTCACGGCAAGGCGGCCGACCACGCCGGGCTTGCAGGCGCGGCCTTCTTCGTCGAGTACCGTCGCGCGATAGCCCGGGATCGCGTAGCCCGTGGCCCCGCGGCGCACGCGCTCCGGCGTGTGCGAAACGAAGATATGGATCATCTCGGTCGAGCCGATGCCGTCGATGATCTCGATGCCGGTCGCCTCCTTGAACAGCTGGCGCGTGGGATCGGGCAGCGCCTCGCCCGCGGAAACGCACTTTCTGAGCGAGCGCAGGTCGTAGCCCGGCGCGAGGCCGGCCAGGGCGCGGTACATCGTGGGCGCGGTGAAGCAGACGGTCGCCTTGTAGGCCTGGACGGTCTCGAGCAGCGTGTCCGGCGCCAGCCTCTCGACCAGCACCGTCGAGGCGCCTACGCGCATCGGGAAGGCGAGCAGGCCGCCCAGGCCGAAGGTGAAGGCGAGCGGCGGCGTGCCGCAGAAGACGTCGTCCTTGGTCGCGCCGAGGCAGGAGCGCGGGAACGCGTCGCACATGGCGATCACGTCGCGGTGGAAGTGCATCGTGCCCTTCGGCCTGCCGGTGGTGCCGGAGGTGAAGGCGATGAGCGCCACGTCCTCCGCGGCGGTGTCGACGTTCGCGAACACCTGCGGCGCGCGCATGCACAGCGCGTCGAGCGAATCGCGCGCGTCGTCGTGCCAGTACTTGACGCCTTGCAGCGTCGGGCAGGCGGGGCGCGCCGCCTCGAGCTCGGCGGCGAGCCGCCTGTCGCAGAGCGCGTGGCTCACTTCGGCCTTGTTGACGACGTCGGTCAGCTCCTTGGCGCGCAGCAGCGGCATGGTCGCCACGCATACGCCGCCCGCCTTCATCACCGCGAACCAGCACGCGGCCATCATCGGGTTGTTCGGCCCGCGCAGCAGCACGCGGTTGCCGGGCTTGAGATGCATGTCGCGCACCAGCACGTTGGCGATGCGGTTCGCCTGCGCGTAAAGCTCCGTGTAGGTGCAGCCGCCCTCGGGCGCGCGGATCACCGGGCGGTGGCCGAAGCCGCGGCTCACCATCTTGTCGAGGAGCTCCGCGGCGCAGTTCAGGCGCGCGGGGTAGCGGAATTCCGGCCGCTCGAGCAGGAACTCGGGCCATTGGCTGCGCGGCGGCAGGTTGTCCAGCGCGAAGGTGTCGACGTGCGCCGACCTGGCCTTCATTTCAGCAGCTCGCGCGCGATGATCATCTTCTGCACTTCGGTGGCGCCTTCGTAGATGCGCAGCGCGCGCACCTCCCGGTAGAGCCGCTCGACGGGGTGCCCGCGCATCACGCCCAGCCCCCCGAGGATCTGCACCGCGTCGTCGATCACGCCCTGGGCGGCCTCGGTGGCCTGCATCTTGGCCATCGCCGCCTCGCGCGTCACGCGCGCCTTCTTCACGTCGCGCAGCCAGGCCGCCCGGTAGACGAGCAGCGCGCCCGCCTCGATCGCGGTTGCCATGTCGGCGAGCTTCGCCTGCGTGAGCTGCAGGTCCGCGAGGCGCTGGCCGAACATGCGGCGCTGCCTCGCCCGCGCGAGCGCCTCGTCGAGCGCCCGGCGGGCGAAGCCGAGCGCCGCGGCGCCCACCGTGGTGCGGAACACGTCGAGGTTGCGCATCGCCAGCTTGAAGCCCTGCCCCAGCTCGCCCACCGGCACGCCCTTCGATCCCCGGAACTTCACCGTCGCCATCGGGTGCGGTGCGACGATGTCGATGCGCCCGGTGGCGTCCACCTCGGGTGCGTCCACCACGAAGGCGCTGATGCCCGCGTCGGTCCTGGCGAAAGCCACGTAGAAATCGGCGATGCCGCCGTTCGAGATCCAGGTCTTCACGCCGTCGAGGACCCAGGCGTCGCCGGTCTTCCTCGCCGTGGTCGTCAGCGCCTGCACGTCGGAGCCGGCGTCGGGCTCGGAGAGCGCGAAGGCGGCGATCGCCTCGCCGGCTGCCGCCTTCGCCAGGTACTGTTCTTTCTGCGCCTCGCTGCCCGCCAGGACGATGGGACCGCTGCCCAGGCCCTGCATGACGAAGGAGAAGTCCGCGAGGCCGGCGTGGTAGGCGAGGGCTTCCCTGATCAAGGCGATGGATCTGACGTCCGGGGTCTCGTTGACGCAGTACTTGAGGTAACCCGCCTGGCCCAGGTCCTTGACCAATTTACGGCAGATGGCGTCCGCGTCTTCCCCGTGCGCATGCTCCAGGTTTGCCAGCGCCCAAGTGTCCACCGCACGCGATAAAGCCGCGTGCGGTGGATCGAAGAAAGGCCAATCCAGGTGGGCGAAGCGATCCATCAGGAATTCCCCAGCGTGATCGCCTTCAGGCGCGCCAGCAGCTGCATCAGCGCGTCGCTGTCGCGGCGTGACAGGCCCGAGAGCAGCGTCACCACCCACTGCTCGTGCGCGCGCGCCATCTCGGCGAAGGCCTTGTCGCCGGCGCGCGTGAGACGCACGCGCCAGGCGCGCCGGTCGGCGGCGTCATCCACGCGCTCGACCAGGTCCTCCTTCACCAGCTGGTCGACGATGCCGGTGACGTTGCCGCCGGTGACCATCAGCAGGCGCGACAGCTCGTTCATCTTGAGGCCCTGCGGGTGCCGCTCGAGCTGCGACAGGAGGTCGAAGCGCGGCAGCGTGGTGCCGAAGCGCCCGCGCAGGCGCGAGCGCACGTGGCGCTCGATCAGCTGCGAGCAGGTGAGCAGCCGCAGCCACAGCCGCAGCGCGCGGTGGTCCCCGACCGTGGCCCGGGTCTCCCGATCCATCAGGCTTGAATAGCTCAAGCCTGAAGTATCTGCCTGCGGCCGGCGCCTGGCAAGCACCCTCATGCGAACGCGCGCCACAGGAAGCTGGCGCCGCCCGCCAATACGACGACGTCCATGAACGCGGCATGCACCCGGAGCGGGATGCGCTCGAGCAGCCAGCGCGCGATGAAGCCGCCCGGCATGGTGCACAGGCCGATCAGCACCCCGGCGAGCGCCAGCTCGGCATCGAGGCGCGAGACGCTGCCGAAGAGCGCGATCTTGGCGAAGCCCAGGATCAGCGAGACGACCGCGTCGGTGCCGATGAGCGCCGCGCCCTGCAGCCCCGCGGCCATCAGCATGGAGATGAGCAGCAGCCCGACGCCGGTCATGCCGCCGTTGATGAAGCCGAAGCCCGCCCCGGCGAGCGCGACGCCACGCGCTTGCAGCCGCCACCCCGCGCGCGCCAGCCAGCGCCGCACCGGCACGCTCGCGACGAAGAACGCGCCGAGCAGCAGCGCCACCCAGCGCGCCTCGAGCAGCGTATAGACGTACGCGCCGGCGACGCAGGCGGGCAGGCCCGCAAGCAGGATGCGCCGCGTGTACGGCCAATGGATGTCGCGCCGGAACGCGGCGATGCGGCTGCCGTTCGCGAAGATCATGCCGACCGCCATCACCGGCACGACGTTCACCACGCCGACCACCGGCGCGAGGAAGATCGGCACCACGAGCCCCGTGCCGTAGCCCGCGAGCCCGCCGAGCACCGAGGCGCCGAGCGCGATGGCGCCGATCAGCGCGAGCTCGGCGGCGCCGACGTCGGCGAGCTGGAAGGCGGTGTCCAGTCGGGGACCTTTTCCTGCAGGAACTGCAGCACGTTGACCTCGTCGCGGCGCAGCGCGCCGCCGCGCCGCGCGCCGCGCCGCGGGCGCTTGGGCGCCGCCGGCGTCGGCGGCACGGTGTGCCCGAGCAGGTAGGCGCGCAGCAGCGCAGGGTGCACGTAATACTTGCGGCACACCGCGCGCGTGTTGCCCAGGCGCTCGGCCACGGCGTCGACGGCGCGCAGGATGTTGCGGTCGGCCTCGCGCTTGCTCGCGGCCGGCCCCATGGCGCGCAATTCCACCGCGGCGAGCATGGTGCCGCCCCAGGTGCGGAAGTCCTTGGCGGAGATGTCGCGCCCGCTCGCTTCGCGCAGGTAGGCGTTGACGTCGTCCGAGGTCACCGCCTGGCGCCGCCCGGCCGCATCGAGGTACTGGAACATCTCCTGCCCGGGCAGGTCCTGGCAGCGCTGGATGATGCGCGCGAGCCGCGGCTCGGAGACCGAAATGGAGTGCTCGACGCCGCTCTTGCCGCGGAAGGAAAAGCGCAGCACGTCGCCCGCCACGCTGACGTGGCGCCGGCGCAGCGTGGTGAGGCCGAACGAGCGGTTCTCGCGCGCGTACTCGTCGTTGCCGACGCGGATCAGCGTGCGGTCGAGCAACCGCACCACGGTGGCGAGGAGCTGCGCGCGCCCGAGGTCGTCGCCGCGCAGGTCGCGCTCGACGCGCTCGCGCAGGTGCGGCAGCGCCTCGCTGAATTCGAGCATGCGGCGGAATTTCGACTGGTCGCGCGCCTCGCGGTAGGACGGGTGGTAGCGGTACTGCTTGCGGCCGCGCGCGTCGCGCGCCGTGGCCTGGATATGGCCCGCCGGATCCGGGCAGATCCAGACGTCGGTCCACGCGGGCGGGATGGCGAGCGAATTGAGGCGCGTGCGCGTCGCCGCGTCCGCGATGCGGCTGCCGTCGGGGGTGTAGTACGCCCAGCCCGTGCCCGAGCGCTTGCGCGTGATGCCGGCGAGCCCGTCGGTGACGTAGGTGAGGCCCGCGCGCCTCGCCGCGCTGCGGTGCTCGTGCGAGCTCACGGCAGCGCGCCGATGGCGGCGAGCGCGCGCCGCACGTCCTCGACGCCCTCGGGCGGCAGCGGCGACTGCGGCGCGAGCGGCGCGCCCACGGCGTAGCCCTGCAGCTCGAGCGCGCCCTTGATGCAGGCGGCGAGGTTGTACCGGGCGAAGGCCTGGTTGAGCGCCCAGAGCGGGCGCTGCTTTTCCATCGCCGCCGTCCATTCGCCGCGCCGGCACAGCTCGTAGAGCTCGACGCTCTGGCGCGGCGCGACGCACGCCGGCCCCGCCATCCAGCCCACACCGCCGAGCAGCATGACGCAGGCGGGCACGTGCGACGATGCCGCGAATACCTGCATGCGCCCTTCCACGCGATTCAGGATCGACAGCAGCCGGCCGGTGTTCACCGAGGCGTCCTTGATGTAGCCGATGTTCGGCACGCGCGACAGCCGCTCGATCACCGGCAGAGAAAGGTCCGAGCGCTGGAAGTTCGGGTTGGTGTAGAGGACCACCGGCAGCGACACCGCCCGGGCGATGGCCTCGAAATAGGCGTACACGCCTTCGTCCGCGAGCGGGAAGTAGGCCTCGAGGATGGCGAGGATGCCGCTCGCGCCGAGGCGCTCGTACTCGCACGCCTGCGCCACGGCATCGACGATCGTCGTCGCGGCGACGCCCGGCACGACCGGCACGCGGCCGCGCACCGCCTCGATCACCACCTCGACGACGCGCCTGCGCTGCGCTCCGTTGAGATAGGCGAACTCCCCGGTCGAGCCGAGCGGCGTGAGGCCGTGCACGCCCGCCGCGACGAGGTCGTCGCACAGGCGCGCGAGGACGGCCGCGTCCACCTCGCCCGAGGCGCGCACCGGCGATACGACGTAGGGAAAGACGCCGCGCAAGCCGGCGGCCACGCGCTTCAGGCCTTTCTGAGGAAGTCGAAGTCGCAGCCGTGCTCGGCCTGCAGCACGTGCTCCATGTAGAGCCTGGCGTAGCCGCGCGCCGGCAGCGCGACCGGCGCCTTCCACGCCGCCTTCCTTCTCGCGAGCTCCGCGTCCGGGACCGCGAGGTCGATGCGCCGCGACTTGACCGAAAGCCGGATGCGATCGCCGTTCCTGACGAGCGCGAGCGGCCCGCCCGCCGCGGCCTCCGGCGAGACGTGCAGCACGATGGTGCCGTAGGCGGTGCCGCTCATCCGGGCGTCCGAGATGCGCACCATGTCCTTCACGCCCGCGCGCGCGAGCTTCGCCGGAATCGGCAGGTAGCCCGCTTCCGGCATGGCGTAGCCCGACTTCGGGCCGGCGTTCTGCAGCACCATGAAGTCGTCGGCCGTGACGTCGAGCGCCGCGTCGTCGACGCGCGCGGCGAGATCGTCGAGCGAGGAAAACACCACCGCGCGTCCTTCCCTTTCGAACAGCGTCGGGTCGGCAGCCGAGCGCTTGAGGATGGCGCCGTTCGGCGCCAGCGTGCCGAACAGCGCGACGAGCCCGCCCTCCTTGGCGAGCGGCTCGGCGAGCGGCCGCACCACCGCGCGGTCGACCCACGCGCCCGCCTCCGCGCCCAGGCGCTCGCCCAGGGTCTCGCCCGTGACGGTCATGCAATCCAGGTTGAGCAGCGGCTTCAGCTCCCGAAGCACGGCGCCGACGCCGCCGGCCGCGTAGAGGTCCGACATGTAGTGCTGGCCGGTGGGCTTGAGGTCGACGAGCACCGGCGTCGAATCGGAAAGCTCGTTCAGACGTTTCAAATCCACCTTTACGCCCGCGCGCCCCGCGATCGCCGTGAGGTGCACGATGGCATTGGTCGAGCCGCCGATGGCGAGAAGGACGCGCAGCGCGTTCTCCACCGAGGCGGCCGTGATCACCTGCGACGGGCGGATCGGATTCTTCACCATCTCCACCGCGCGCCGCCCGCTCGCCTCGCCGGCGCGCAGCCGGTCGGCGTGCACCGCGGGAATCGCCGCGCTCCCGGGGAGCGCCATGCCGAGCGCCTCGGCGAGCGCCGCCATGGTCGAGGCCGTGCCCATCACGGCGCAGGTGCCGGCGGTCGTGGCGAGGTTGCCCTCCACCTCGGCGATGCCCTCGGCGTCCACCTTGCCCGCGCGGTGCAGCGCCCAGAAGCGGCGGCAGTCGGTGCAGGCGCCCAGGCGCTCGCCGTGAAACGACGTCGGCATCATGGGCCCGGCGAGAAGCTGCACCGCCGGCACGTCCGCGCTCGCCGCGCCCATCAGCTGCGCGGGCACCGTCTTGTCGCAGCCGCCGACCAGCACCACCGCGTCCATCGGTTGCGCGCGGATCATCTCCTCGACGTCGATCGACATCAGGTTGCGGAACATCATCGAGGTGGGGCTGAGGAACACTTCGCCCAGCGACACGGTCGGGAACTCGACCGGCAGGCCGCCGGCCGCGAGCACGCCGCGCTTCACCGCCTCGATCAGCTCGGGGAAATGGCGGTGGCAGTTGTTGAAGCCGCTCTTCGAGTCGGCGATGCCGACGACGGGGCGGGCGAGCATCTCGCCCGAGTAGCCCATGCTTTTCGCGAACGAGCGCCTGAGATACAGCGAAAACCCGGCGTCGCCGTAGTTGGTGAGGCCTCGCGCGAGGCCCTGCGGCTTGTTCGCGGACACGATCAAGCCGCCCGCGCCGAGTACTCGGAGAAGATGCCGAGCTGCGCCTGGTGCGCGGCGCCGCCGAGTCCGGCCGACCCGAGGGCGGCGAGGATCTGCGCCGGCGGCACGCAGGCCTCGATGCTGTCCCAGTAGTAGCGGTAGAGCGCCGGCGTATCCCGGCTGCGCGCCACCAGCTGCGCGAGCGAGGGCAGAACGCCGTGCAGGTACGCCTTCAGCAGCGCGGCCGCGAAGCGGCCCTCGGGCCGGGTGATCTCGAGGAGCAGCAGCCGCCCGCCGGGCCGCAGCACGCGCCGGAACTCGCGAAACGCCGTCTCCAGGTCGGCCAGGTGGCGCAGCGCGTATCCCAGGCACAGGAAATCGAAGCTGGCCGCCGCGAACGGCAGCGCCTCGGCGCGCCCGCGCGCAAGCGTGAGGCCGTGCACGTCCGACTGCGCGAGCATGCCCGCGCTCGGATCGACGCCGATCACGCAGCCGCGCGCCCCCACCACGTCCACGGCCTCGCGCGCGACCAGTCCCGTGCCCACCGCCACGTCGAGCATGCGCATGCCCCGCGCGAGGCCCGCGCGCAGCAGCGCCTGGCGCCGATACCATGAGCCCGAGCCGAAGGCGAGGAGCCGGTCGACGCGATCGTAGTCCGGCGCGCTCGAGTCGAACAGTCTGCGCGTGAAGCGCCGTCGCGCCTCGACGTCGGCGAAAACCACGCGGCGCGGATCCATCGGTTCGAGCCTGGCCACCGGGGCGATGGTACAGTCTCCGCGCCCCCAACAGGAGGAGCTCCCATGCCCGCAGCGAAATCCCCGCCCACCACCATCGGCGCCGTGAAGGACATCGTGCCCAAGCTCGCCGAGCTCACCGAGAAAGTCGTGTTCGGCGACGTCTGGGCGCGCCCCGGCCTGTCCAAGCGCGACCGCAGCTTCGCCACGGTCGCCGCGCTCATCGCCCTGCACCGCCCCGAGCAGCTCAAGGGCCATATCTGGCGCGCGCTCGACAACGGCGTGACGCGCGAGGAGCTCGCGGAGCTCTTCACGCACCTCGCTTTCTACGCCGGCTGGCCGAACGGCATCAGCGCGGCGCAGGTCGCGAAGCAGGTCTACGAGGAGCGCGGCGCATGAAGATCGGCTTCATCGGCCTGGGCGTCATGGGGGCGCACATGGCGGCGAGCCTGGCGCGCGCCGGGCACGAGGTGCGCGGCGCGGACCTGCGCCGGCTCGAGGTCGCCGGCGTGGCCCCGGCGGCCTCGGCAGCCGACGCCGCCGCCGGCGCCGAGGCCGTGTTCACCTCGCTCCCCGGCCCGAAGGAGGTCGAGGCGCTCGCGCCCGTGCTCGGCGACGCCCTGGACCGGGGCACCGCGTGGTTCGACCTCACGACCAACTCGCCGGCGTGCGTGCGCCGCGTGCACGCGCAGCTGAAGCAGCTGGGCGTCGAGTTCCTCGACGCGCCCGTGAGCGGCGGCCCCGCGGGCGCGAAGAGCGGGCGCCTCGCGATCTGGGTGGGCGGCGAGCGCGCGGTCTACGAGCGCTTCGAGCCGGTGCTGCGCGCGATCGGCGACCAGCCCTGCTACGTCGGCCCGATCGGCGCCGGGTCGATCGCCAAGCTCGCGCACAACACGGCGAGCTTCACCGTGCAGACCGCGCTCGCCGAGATCTTCACGCTGGGGGTCAAGGCAGGCGTCGAGCCGCTGGCGCTGTTCCAGGCGCTGCGCCACGGCGCGAGCGGCCGCAAACGCACCTTCGACCGGCTGGCCGAGCAGTATCTGCCCGGCGCCTACGATCCGCCCGGGTTCGCGCTGCGGCTCGCGCACAAGGACCTGTCGCTCGCGCTCGCGCTGGCGCGCGAGACCGGCGTGCCGATGCAGCTGGCAACCTGCGCGTTCGGCCAGTTCGAGGAGGCGATGCAGCGCGGCTGGGGCGAGCGCGACTCGCGCATGCCGATGCTGCTGCAGAACGAGCGCGCGGGGGTGTCGCCGCACGTGCCGGCGGACAAGCTGCGCGAGGTGCTCGGCTAGGCGCGGATCAGAAGCGGTAGCGCGCCTCGAGGCCCGATTCGCGTTAGCGCCGGCCGCGCACGCCCGGAGCCATCGGATAAACTGATCGCCGGAGGGGAGGCCCATGGCATTGCATTCGCGGCTGCGCTTTGCGCCGGCCCAGGTCAGGGTGGAAACCCGGCCCGACGGCAGCACGCATCTGAGCTCGCCGCAGCCGCTGCGCGCCTATGAGCGCTGCACGGGCGAGTGGCTCGCGAAGTGGGCGCAGCAGGCACCCGAGCGCACCTTTCTCGCCGAGCGCCAGGGCGAGGGCTGGCGCAGGCTCGGCTATGCGCAGGCGCTCGAGGCCGCAAGGCGCATCGGCCAGGCGCTGCTCGAGCTCGGCCTCGGGCCGCAGAAGCCGCTCGCCATCCTCTCCGACAACAGCATCGATCACGCCCTGCTCGCGCTCGGCGCGCTGCACGCGGGTGTGCCCGTCGCCCCGATCTCGCCGGCGTACTCGCTCATGTCGAGGGACTTCGCCAAGCTGAAGGCGATCTTCGACTTGCTCAAGCCGGGGCTGGTCTGGGCCGACGATGCGAAGAAGTACGGCGCGGCGCTCGCCGCGGTCGACGCCGAGGCGACGCCGCTCGCCAGGCTCCTGGACAAGGCGCCCGGCGCGCGCATCGACGAGGCCTTCGCGAAGGCCGGCCCGGACACCGTGGCGAAGGTACTCTTCACGTCCGGCTCGACGGGGCTGCCGAAGGGCGTCATCAACACGCAGCGCATGCTGGTGTCGAACCAGCAGATGCTGGCGCAGGTCTGGCCGTTCCTCGAAGACCGGGTGCAGACGATCGTCGATTGGCTGCCCTGGAACCACACCTTCGGCGGCAACTTCTGCTTCAACATGATGCTGCGGAACGGCGGCACGTTCTACATCGACGGCGGCAAGCCCGCCCCCGGCCTCATCGAGAGCACGGCGCGCAACCTGCAGGAAGTGTCGCCGACGCTCTACTTCAACGTGCCGCGCGGCTTCGACCTGCTGCTGCCGTTCCTGGAAAAGGATGCGGAGCTGCGGCGCAGCTTCTTCCGCGAGCTCGACTTGCTGTTCTATGCCGCCGCGGCGCTGCCGCAGAACCTCTGGGAGCGCCTCGAGGCGATGGCCGTGGCGGAGAAGAACGGCGAGCTGGCGATGGTCTCCTCGTGGGGCTCGACCGAGACCGCGCCCTCGGCGGCGGCCGTGCACTATCACATCGAGCGCGCGGGCGTGATCGGCCTGCCCAACCCGGGCTGCGAGCTGAAGCTCGTGCCCGCCGCGGACAAGCTGGAAGTGCGCGTGCGCGGCCCGAACGTCACCCCGGGCTACTTCCGGCGCGACGACCTGACGCGCGCCGCGTTCGACGAGGAGGGGTTCTACCGCATCGGCGACGCCATGAAGTTCGCCGATCCCTCGGCGCCCTGGAAGGGACTGGTATTCGACGGGCGCGTCGCCGAGGACTTCAAGCTCTCCTCCGGCACGTGGGTGCACGTGGGCGCGGTGCGCGTGAAGCTGATCGCCGCCGGCAACCCCTTCATCCAGGATGCGGTGATCACCGGGCACGACCGCGACGAGGTGGGCGCGATCGTGTTCGCCAGCCCGGCGGCCAAGGACCTTTCGCCCGAGGCGCTGCGCGCGAAAATCGCGGCCGCGCTCGCCGCGCTCGCCGCGGAAGGGGGCAGTTCCACGCACCCCACGCGCGCCCTGGTCACCGCCGAGCCGCCCTCGATCGACGCCAACGAGATCACCGACAAGGGCTACGTCAACCAGCGCGCGGTGCTCGGGCGGCGCGCGGCGCTGGTGGAGACGCTGCACGCGAAGACGCCCGGCGCCGAGGTCATTACGGCCGCGGGCTAGCTGCGCACCGCGCCTCAGGGCGCCATCAGCCGCGGCAGCCAGAGCGTGAGCTGCGGAAACACGATCAGCAGCGCCACCACCGCCAGCGCGATGGCGACGAACGGCGCGACCGACAGCACGATATCGCGCATCGAGGACTCGGGCGAAGCCCCCTTCGCGACGAACAGCAGCAGTCCGAAGGGCGGCGTCGCCAGGCTGATCTCGAGGCACATCAGCATCAGCACGCCGAACCAGACCGGCTCGAAGCCGAACTGCTGCACCAGCGGCATGAACAGGGGCACCGTGATCATCATCATGCTCACCTGGTCCATGAAGCAGCCCAGGAACAGCAGCACCAGCAGCATCACGGCGAGCAGCGCGAGCGGCGCCAGCCCCGCGCCCAGCACCGCCGCGGAAAGCCCGCTCGAGGCCTGCGAGAACGCCATGATCTGCGAAAAGGTGATCGAGCCGCAGATGATGAACAGCGTCATCACGGTGAAGCGCAGCGTCTGCCGGATCGACACGACGAAGCTCTTCCAGGTGAGCCGCCGGTAGGCGGCCGCGGCGATCAGCGAGGCCGCCGCGCCGAGCGCCGCCGATTCGGTGGGGGTGGCGATGCCGCCGATGATCGAGCCCACGACGACGAAGAAGATGGTCGAGAGCGGCAGCACGTACTGGACGAACGGCATCAGCCGCTCGCGCCAGCTCAGCGCGCCCACCTCGTAGGGCGGGGCAAGCGAGGGGTCGAGCCGGCAGCGCAGGATGACGTAGCCGAAGAACATCACGGCCATGATCAGCGCGGGCACGATCGCGGCGACCAGCAGCCCGCCGATCGGGATCTGCGCGATCGAGCCGAGCAGCACCGCGAGCGCCGAGGGCGGGATCAGCATGGCGAGGCCGCCGACGGCGACGATCGGGCCGATGGCGATCGACGGCTTGTAGCCGCGCCGGTACATCTCCGGCAGCAGCGTCGAGCCGAGCATCGCGGTATTGGCGATGGTCGAGCCCGACAGCGACGAGAAGATCGTGCCGCCGACGATCGCCACCAGCGACAGCCGCCCCGGGACGCGCGCGATCAGCTTGTCGACGGCATCGATGGCGCGCGCCGCGATCCCCGTATAGAACATGATCTCGCCCATCAGGATGAACAGCGGGATCGGCAGCAGCGCGAAGCTCTGCACCGCGTCCACGGCGTTGCGCACCAGCTGCATGACGCCGTTCTCGCCGCCCATGAAGACGAAGGCGCCGATCAGGTTGGTGGCGAAGAAGGCGAACACCACCGGCAGGCCGATGGCCATGAACAGCACCAGCGTGCCGAGCAGCACGAGCAGGATCTCGTACCACGCCATCAGATGCCCTCCCGCGGCGGCTCGCGCGGCGCCTGCGGACCGCCGCGCGTCACGCGCCGCAGGAACAGCAGCAGCAGCAGCAGGAACACGGGCGGCGCCAGGCAGAACAGGTACCACTCGGGGAATACGAACGTCGCGTAGACGAGATTGCGCGACTCGATGGAGCGCCACAGCAGCCGCGCGCCGTACAGCAGCAGCACCGCGCACACGGCCGCGCCGAGCGCATCGCTCGCGCGGCGCAGCGCGCGGCGCGCGCGCGGCACGAGTTGCTCGACGAACACCTCGATGGCGATGTGGCCGTCCTCGCGCAGCACCCAGGGGGCGCCAAGGAAGGTGATCGCGTAGAGCATGTACTGCGCGACGTCGAGCGTCCAGGGCGTCGCGAACAGCTTGAAGGTGCGTGCCGCCACGTCCACGCAGATCAGCCCGACGAGCGCGCACAGCAGCACGCCCGCGACGAGGGCGAGCCCGTCGACCAGCCGGTCGAGCGGCCCGCCCGCTTTCCCGCTCAAGCTACTTGCCGCTCAGCAGCGGGCGGATCTTGCGCACGAACTCGGGGTCGCCCTTGGCCAGGTCCTGCCAGTAGATCTCCTCGGCGCGGGCGGCGAAATCGGCGCCCATGTCGACGACCTTGATGCCCGCCTTCTCCTGCGCCGCCTTCTGGTGGGCGTCCTCCGCGGCGCGCCACTTCGGCCATTCGCCTTCGACCCGGATCGCCATCCGCGTCAGGCAGTCGCGCTGCTCCGCGGCGAGCCCCTTCCACTTGTCGAGGTTGACGATGACGGCGACCGCGGCGCTGATGAAGCCCGGGTCGTGCCGGTACTTGGTGTACTTGTCCCAGCCGAAGTCCTGGATGCCCCATAGCGGCCAGCCGTAGCCTTCCACGGTGTTGCGCTCGAGCGCGGTATAGACGTCGGGCGGCGCCATGCGCACCGGCTGCGCGCCGAGCGCGCGGAAGAACGCATCGTAGATCGGCACCGAGCGCAGGCGCATGCCCTCGAACTTGCCGTCCTTCGCGGGCTTGGTCGTGTACAGGTGGAAGCGCACGCCGTTGAACAGGTGCGTGAGGTAGTGCGCGTTGAGCTTCTTCTCGTACTCCGCGTTGATCATCGCCCAGGCGCCGTTGGCGCGCTGCTCGGCGGACTCGTTGCGCGCCACGCTGATCACGTCGCCCGCGGGCACCGCGCCGCGGAAATAGTTGGGCGGCCCGTAGTGCATGTCGATGACGCCGTTCTTGAGCGCGTTCCACTGCTCGAGCGAGGGCACCGCCTCCGGCCCGACGATGCCGATGCTCACCTTGCCCGCGCATTGCCGGTTGGTCTCTTCGACGAAGCGCACGAACTGCTTGGCGACGATCGAGCGCACCGGCAGGAACGAAGCCGCCTTCAGCTTCACCTCGGCCGCGTGCGCGGCGAGCGGCGCGAATGCAGCCACGCAGGCTGCGACGAGCGTACGGATCTTCACGATGAACGCCTCCTCAGGGTTCGGTCTGATCGAGTCTATCGGCTGCCCCCGGCGGCGGCAAGAGCTTCAGCTGGGCGAACAGGCGGACGAAGCGCCCGACGAGCTCGCGCTGATACGCGCCGAGGTCGCGCCCGCGCCAGTCGTGGAGCCCTTCGCCTTCGCGCGCGCCGCGCTTGCCCTCCCGCATCAAGCGCTCGACGATCGCCGGCGGCGCGTAGCGCGGCGCGTCGAGCGCGCGCGCCATCGATTTCGCCGCGTAGTAGAGGACGTCGAGGCCGCCGTAGTCGATGAATTCGCACATGCCCATCGCCGTATAGCGCGGGCCGAAGCCGGCGCGCACCGCACGGTCGATGTCCTCGGGCGTCGCCACGCCTTCCTCGACGAGCCGCGCCGCCTCGTTCATCGCCGCCGCCTGCAGGCGCGGCACGATGAAGCCCGGCGACGGCGCGCAGCGCACCACCACCTTGCCCGCCGACTCGAGCAGCGCCTTCACCGCGTCGAACGTCGCCTGCGCCGTCGATCGCGCCGGGCTGACCTCGACCAGCGGAATGAGGTAGGCGGGATTGAGGAAGTGCGCATTGATGAAGCGTCCGGGCGCCGGCACCAGCGCGGCGAGCTCGTCCGCGAGCAGGGAGGACGTCGTCGAGGCGACGATCGCGTCCGGCCGCGCGAGCGCGCAGGCGCGCGCCAAGGCGTCGCGCTTCGCGGCGAGCGTCTCGGTCACGCCCTCGAACACGAAATCGGCCCTGCCGAGCGCCGCCGGCGCCTCTTCGAGCGGCCGCACGCGGACGCGGCCGAGGATCGCCTGGCGCTGCGCCTCGTCCAGTACCCCGAAGTCGCGCAGCAGCGCGAGGTTGGCGCCGATCTCGGCGTGCGCCGCGGCAAGCAGCGTCCCGCTTTCGGCCGGCGTGCGCGCCTTGAAGTCGAGCACGTCGACGCGATAGCCGGCGTACGCGAAGACCTGGCCGATGCCGCGCCCCATGCGGCCCGCGCCGAGCGCGGCGATGCGCGTCACCGGCCCTCCCTGAGCAGCGCGCGCATGCCCTCGCGCGACAGCCGCGCCAGGCCGAGCGCCTCGAGCGTGCGCGCGCCCTTGCGCAGGCTCCGCCCGAGCACCGCCGAGCCGAGCGCGAGCAGTCCCTGCGCCACCGGGCAGGCGACGCCCGCCCACTCGCAGACCGAGACGAGGAACGCAAGGCCCATGACGACGTCCTCGCGCATGTAGCGGTGCTCTTCGAGCACGATGCGCTCCTTCCAGTCGCCGGAGCCGGTGAGCTTCGCGTGCACGCGCCGCCCGTACATCCACTCCTCGCCGTCCTCGCGGTAGTGGTCGGCGAGCGGGAAGTGCGGCGCCGCGTAGCCGAGCGCCACGCGCGCCGCGATGCGCTCGGCGTCGAGCGCGTCGGTGACGCGCCGGATCGCGGGCTGGGTGCCCTCCTTGTGGATGTCCCAGCGCTCGAAGTGCTCGAGCGGCCCGGCGTTCATGAAAATGAGCGGCGGGTGGAT
>Ga0210061_1000010_pt1 | contig 20058 bp, 16 predicted proteins | sample MayberryNW_Catta_2_FD_184877 | JGI IMG/M metagenome (GOLD analysis project Ga0210061, IMG submission 184877) | Wetland microbial communities from San Francisco Bay, California, USA, that impact long-term carbon sequestration -... | ecosystem: Environmental > Aquatic > Marine > Wetlands ...
CTGCCGGCGCTCTTCATCGTGTCGGCGGTCACGGTGCTGCCCGGCGACGGCGAAGTTCGCGTGGAGACTTCGCGCGCCGCCGGGGTCAAGTGCGACCGATGCTGGCGCGTGGTGCCGGGCGTCTCCGGCGAGCCGGGCCGCGAGGGCTTGTGCGAGCGGTGCGTAGAGGCGCTTGCCGAGGCCGTGCAGTCGTGAACGAGCCCGCGGCGCCGCAGCTCCTCCGTGGACGACTGCTCGAGCTCACGGTCGTGGCGCTCGTCGTCATATCCGATCAGCTCACGAAACTGATTGTCGTCTCGCGCCTCGATCTCCACGAGAGCGCAGCCGTGATCCCGGGGCTGCTCGATTTCACGTACGTGCGGAACACGGGCGCGGCGTTCGGACTGCTGAACGCGGCCGATTTTCCCGGCAAACCTGTCGTGATCGCGGCGATCGCGCTGGTGGCGCTCTTCGGCGTCGGATTGTACGCCGTGCAACTGCCGACGTCCCATCGAACGACCCGCGCCGGTCTCGCACTCGTCCTCGGCGGGGCCGCGGGCAACCTGATCGACCGCATGCGTCAGGGCTTCGTGGTCGATTTCGTGGACGCTTACTGGAACGGCTGGCACTTCTGGGCCTTCAACGTCGCCGATGCCGCCATCACCGTTGGCGTGGCGATTATCGTGCTCGATCTGCTGCGGCCCTCGGAGTCGCCGCTGCCGGAAGCGCCCGACGAGGGGCGCGCGGCGTGACCGCACGTCCGGCGATACGGTAGAAACCGGAGACATCGTGCTGCCCGAACTCTTTCAGCTCGGCCCGCTGACGATCTACTCGTACGGGGTGCTGCTCGCGGCGGCGTATCTGCTCGGCCTGCGCCTGGCGATGGTGCGCGCGAAGCGCCGGGGCATGGACCCGACGCGCGCGCTGGACCTGGGCATCTACATCATCATCAGCGCGCTCGTCGGCGCCAAGCTGCTCCTCTTCGTCGTCGACTTCAACCAGTTCACGCGTGATCCGGCGGCGCTCCTCTCGCTGGCACGGTCCGGCGGCGTCTTCTACGGCGGCCTCATTCTCGCCGTCCTCGTGGCGATCTGGTACATGCGCCGGCACCGGATGCCGCTCTGGACCACGTGCGACGTGTTCGCGCCGGGCATCGCGCTCGGCCATGCCATCGGACGGCTCGGGTGCCTCGCCGCCGGCTGCTGCTACGGACGGCCGACGAGCGTGCCGTGGGCGATCACCTTCACGAATCCCGAGGCGGCGGCGAACGTGGGCACGCCGTTGAACGTGCCGCTGCATCCCACGCAGCTCTACGAGAGCGGCGCGGAGTTCCTGATCCTGGCGCTGCTGCTCGCGACGGAGAGCAGGGGCCGAACGTTCCCCGGGCGCACCTTCTGGCTGTACATCCTGCTCTACGGGATCAGCCGCTTCGTCATCGAGTTCTTCCGCGGCGACCCGCGCGGCGTGGTCTTCGGCGCGTTCTCTACATCGCAGTTCATTTCGCTGCTGATCGTGCCGATCAGTCTCGTCTTCCTGTACCGGCTGGGCCGGCAGTCCAGGACGGCTGCTCCCGTCGATCGGCGCGCGCGCCGCGCGGGCTGACGATGGGGCGCGTCGAGGTGGTCGTCGAGGCGGACCAGGCGGGCGAGCGGATCGACCGTTTCCTGGCCTCTGTCGTCGGCAGCCATTCGCGATCGCAGATCCAGCGCCTGATCAAGGACGGCCTGGTCACCATCAACGGTGAACCGACGCGCGCGAACGCGAGCGTGCGCGCCGCCGATCGCATCACGCTGGACGTGCCCGAGCCGGTCGCTCCGGCGCCCTCGCCCGAAGAGATCCCTCTCGACGTCGTCTACGAAGACCGCGACCTCATCGTCGTGAACAAACCTGCCGGTATGGTCGTGCATCCTGCCGCCGGGCACGCGTCGGGCACGCTGGTAAACGCCCTGCTCCACCGGGTGGCGGACCTGAGCGGCATCGGGGGGGAATTGCGGCCCGGGATCGTCCACCGGCTGGACCGGGGGACATCGGGATTGATCGTGATCGCAAAGCACGATCGCGCGCATGAAGCGCTCGCCCGGCAATTCCACGATCGCGAGGTCGAGAAGGAATACCTGGCGCTCGTCTGGGGCGTGGTGCAGGCGGGCCGCCGCATCGACCTGCCGATCGGACGCGATCCGGCGAACCGCCAGAAGATGTCGGCGCGGGCACGCCGGGCCCGAACGGCGGTGACGCGCATCACGCGCGTGCGTCATTTCCAGGGCGTGACGCTGGCCCAGGTCGCCATCGCCACGGGCCGGACGCACCAGATACGCGTCCACCTGTCGGCGATCAATCACCCGATCGTCGGCGACCCGGTGTACGGCGGCGTGCGCAAGCGCGTTCCGGCCGATCTGCGGGCAGTGATGCAGCTCACCCGTCCGTTCCTGCACGCAGCCCGTCTCGCCTTCGACCATCCCGTCGAAGGCCGGCCGCTGGAGTTCACGGCGCCGCTGCCGGACGATCTCCAGCACGTGCTCGACGCCATCCTCGCGGCGCAAGGCGCGCCCGACCCTTTCGATCCGGAGGCACAGTGAGCGATCAGGCGAAGGTGCTCGAGACCCGCGTCGAGTATGCCGGACGAATCTTCCAGGCAGTGGTCGAACAGGTGCAGCTGCCCGGACGCGACAAGCCGGCCACCGTCGAGATCGTGCGGCACGCGCCGTCGGTCGTCATCATCGCGATGCCAGACGAGGATCGCGTGATGCTCGTGCGGCAGTACCGTCACGCCGTGGGCGAAACGCTCTGGGAGCTCCCCGCGGGCAGCGTCGATCCCGGTGAGACACCGGAAGCGGCCGCGCGGCGCGAGTGCCACGAGGAGCTCGGGGTGATCGCCGGAGACGTGACGCCCCTCGGCCGGATGCTGCCGCTGCCGGGCTACTGCACCGAGGAGATGCACCTGTTCCGCATCACGGGCACGAGGACGCCGGGGGCCGCCGAGCCCGCCGCCCACCAGGACGAGGACGAGCAAATCGAGGTGCGTGTGTTCCGGCTCGATCGTGTGAGGCAGATGGTGCGGAGCGGAGAGATTCGCGACCTGAAGACGGCCGCCGCGCTGGCCCTCATCGGAGGTTAGCAGCCAGCTGCAGAACGCATCCGCCGCGGTGGCGGACTGTCCCCACATCGCAGGCGCGGGCGGCCGATGTAGGCCACAGACTTCAGCCCGTGCCGGGCGGCGGAAGCCCCTGGGGATCGGAGCGTCAGGCGGCCGGCGGGAGTCGTAGCGGTCCGAGAATCCCGGCCTCCCCGACCGATTCGAGCAGCTCCCGTACCGAATCGACGTCCAGCGGCATCGAGAACAGCCGCCCCTGCGCGAAGTCGCATCGCGCCGCCTTGAGCTCGTCGAGTTGCTCGACCGTCTCCACGCCCTCGGCGACCACCTGCAGCCGCCTGGTGCGGGCCAGCGCGACGATGACCCGGATGATCTCGGAGTTCTCGGCCATGCTGCTGACGAAGGACCGATCGATCTTCAGCGCGTCGAGCGGGAATCGATGCACGGCGCTCAACGACGAGTAGCCCGTGCCGAAATCGTCGATCGAGAGCCGCACGCCGAGCGCTTTGAGGTCGTGCAGCTTGGCCACCACCGCTTCGGTTCCCTCGAGCAGCGTGCTTTCGGTGATTTCCAGCGTCAGCACGGATCCTGACACGCCAGTGTCGCGCAGCACGGACGTGATCTCGTCGAGCAGATCCGGCTGCAGAAACTGCTTTGCCGAGAGGTTCACGCTGATCGTGAGCGCATGCCCGATGTGCGAATCGCCGAGCCAGAGGGCCGTCTGCCGGCAGGCCTCGCGAAGCACACGCGACCCGATGGGTACGATGGCCCCGGTCTCCTCGGCAATCGGAATGAACTCGGCCGGCAGGACCAGACCCCGCTCCGGGTGCTGCCACCGGACGAGCGCCTCGAACCCGGCGATGCGTCCCGTGTCGAGGGCCACGATCGGCTGGTAATGCACGACGAACTCGTCCCTGTCGATGGCCCGGCGCATGTCGGTCTCGATCCGGAGGCGGGCGACGGCGCGCTCGCGCATCTCCGAATCGAACAGCTCGCTGCGGGCGCCGCCGAGCGCCTTGGCCCGGTACATCGCCGTGTCGGCGTCCCGCACGACCGCCTGCGGTGACTCGTACGCGGTGGCGGTCGTCGCGATCCCGATGCTCGCGGTGGTGAAGACTTCGTGGCCGTCGATATCGATCGACTGCGCCAGGTGCTCCTGGATCCGCACGGCGACGCGAAGCGCGTCGCTGACGTGGCCGATGTCGTCGAGCAGAACGGTGAACTCGTCCCCGCCGAGGCGCGCCAGCGTATGCTCGGTCGCGAGCCGCGCGATCGTGTCGTTGGATCGCAGGCAGCTCTCGAGTCGCCGGGCGATCGCGATGAGCAGCTGGTCGCCGGCCGCATGGCCGAGGCTGTCGTTGACCAGCTTGAAGCGATCGAGGTCCAGGAAGAGCACCGCGCAGAGGTACTCGGGATAGCGGCGGCTGCGCTCGATCGCGTGCGCCAGGCGATCCATGAACAGGATGCGATTGGGCAGCCCGGTCAGGGGATCGGCGACTTTCCCGGCCGTGATGTCCGTCTGCGATCCGGCCATCCGGTAGGCCTGCCCGTTCTCGTCGCGGACGGCCAGCCCGCGGCTGCGGGCCCACATGTAGGCGCCATTCTTGTGCAGGATCCGGTGCTCGGCCTCGAAGTGGGGCGAGAGGCCGTCGATGTGGGCGGACAACGCCTCCTTGAAGCGCCCCACATCGTCGGGATGGACGCGTCGGAACCACTCTTCGGGATCGCCCCTGAGCTCCACGTCCTCGAGCCCGAGCATCAGCTTCCAGCGGGGCGACACGTGCAGTTCGCTGGTCAGCAGGTTCCAGTCCCACAGCCCGTCGTTGGCGCCGCGGACGGCCAGCGCATAGCGCTCCTCGCTTTCCCGGAGCGCGGCCTCCGCGCGGCGCCGCGCGAGCTGGGCCTCGATCCGCGCCAGGACGACCGCGAAGTCAATCGGCTTGGTCACGTAGTCGTTCGCGCCGAGGTTCAGCGCTTCGACCGCGCTCTGGCCCTCTTGCCGCGCCGACACCATGATGATCGGCAGGGCGGCCGGCGAATGGCGCTCCCGCACGGCCTTGAGCACCTCGATGCCGCTCAGGCCCGGCATCTCGATGTCGAGCAGCACGAGCGCATACTCGCGCGCGGCGAGGCACGCGAGCGCCTCGGCGCCGTCGACCGCAACCGCGACACTGTAGCCCTGCCGGCGCAGGCGACGGGACAGCATGTCGCGGTTCATCTCGTTGTCGTCGACGACGAGGAGCGTATCGGCCGCGTGCGTCACGGGCGTGTCTCGCGGCTGATGCACGCGTCGATCTTCGTGAGCAGCCGCTGGAACTCCACGGGCTTGGTGTCGTATTCGTCGCACCCCGCTTCGAGCGCCTTGAACCGGTCGTTCACCATCGCATGCGCGGTGAGCGCGATGATCGGGATCCGCCGGGTCGCCGGATCCGCCTTGAGCCGGCGCGTGGCTTCCCACCCGTCCACGATCGGCAGACTCATGTCCATGAGGATGACGTCCGGCCGCGCCGCGTGCGCGGCGGAGATCCCGAGGGCCCCGTCGCCCGCGGTGAGCACGGTGAAACCCTTGCGCTCCAGGCGGCGGGAGAGCATGTCCCGGTTCATCTCGTTGTCTTCCACGAGGAGAATCGTCGGCATCAGCGGCTCCTCAGGCGGCATCCTTGACGCGCAGACACGCCCGAATCTGGTCGTGCACCGCGACGAGCAGCTCGCTGCGCTGGTATGCGCCCTTCCGCAGGACGGACTTCACGTAGTCGTTCAACCGGCTGCGATCCTCGTCCGTGATGTCCTTCGCGGTCACGACCACGATCGGAATCGGCCGCCATTCGGGGTGCTGGCGGACCTCGTTCATGAAATGGAACCCGTCGAACCCGGGCATCAGCAGATCGAGAATGATGACGTCGGGCGTGCCTTCCCGCAGCCGTTGCAGGCCGGAGCGGCCATCGGCAGCCTCGGTGACGGTCCAGCCCTCCCGACGCAGCAGCCGGCCCGTCATGTCCCGCATCGCCGGATCGTCGTCGACGATGAGCACCGCCGCCGCGTGAGCGGCGCCGGTGTGCTTCCGCAGCGCCGCCGTGAGCCGTGCGGGATTGATCGGTTTGGTCAGGTAGTCGGAGGCTCCGAGAGAGTAGCCGAGCTTCCGGTCGTCGGTCATCGTGACGAGCACGACGGGAATGTCCGCGAGCGCCGCGTCGGTCTTGAGCGCGGAGAGCACGGCCCATCCGTCGATGCCCGGCATCATTACGTCGAGGGTGATCGCATCGGGATGCAGCCGCGCGGCCTTCTCGAGACCTTCTGCGCCGTTCGACGCGGTCTCGACGCAGAAGCCTTCCTTGGCCAGGAGCCTCCGGAGCAGGTCCTGCCCCACCGGATCGTCGTCGATGACGAGAATCGTGGGCGCCGTTGCATGTACTGGCGGCGCGCCCATCGCCGTCGTCGCCGACGGCGGATTGAGCTCTCCGGCCTCCAGGTCGGCCCGCGCCGGTACGCGGATGGTGAAGACGGACCCGGCGCCCGGCCGGCTCTCGACGGCGATGTCGCCTCCCATCATCCGGCAGAAGCGCCGGCTGATGGCCAGCCCGAGGCCGGTGCCGCCGTACTTGCGCGTGGTGGACGCGTCGACTTGCGTGAACTCCTGGAACAGGCGCTGCCGCTGGTCGTCGGTCATCCCGATGCCGGTATCGGCGACCCGGAAGTGAATCCAATCGTGGCCGCCGTCCTTCCGGCGCTCCACGTCGAGGCCGACGGTGCCGTGATCGGTGAACTTGCACGCGTTGCTGAGCAGGTTGAAGAGGACCTGGCGCACGCGCGTCATGTCCGCGCGCATGAAGCCCACCCGTTCCGGACAGTTCACCTGGAGCGTGTTGCCGTTCTTCTCGACGAGCGGCTGAATGGTCGACACGATGTCCTGCACGACGGCGGACACGTCGAACGTCTCGATGAAGAGCTCCATCTTTCCTGCCTCGATCTTCGAGAGATCGAGGATGTCGTCGATGAGCGACTGCAGGTGCCGGCCGGCCGAATGGATCTTCTGCAGGTCCGGCAGCGAGGCGTCCTGCCCGGTATCGAGTGCCTGATCCTGGAGCATCTCGCTGTAGCCGATGATGGCGTTCAGCGGAGTGCGGAGCTCGTGGCTCATGTTCGCCAGGAACTGGCTCTTGGCGCGATTGGCGGCTTCGGCGGCGTTCTTGGCCTTCAGCAGCTCCTCTTCGGACCGCTTGCGCGTGGTGATGTCGTGGAACACCGCCACGCCGTTGTGCAGCACGCCTTCCTCGTCGGCCAGCGGGGTGGCATTGACGCTCAGCCACGTCCCGCTGCGGCCGGGACCGGGACCGACGAAGACCTCGACACCCTCGACAGCCTGTCCGCGAATGGCCCGCGTGAGCGGGAAATCCTCGACGGAATACGGCGTGATCATGTCGGGCCGGCAGATCCCGTGACGCGCGACCCAATCGGCGTCGATCGACTCGGCGTCGCCGAGATGGAGCACGGCGGCGGCGGCCGGATTGACGACGATCATCTTTCCCGACGCATCGGCGACGATCACGCCGTCGCTCATGCTGTCGAGAATCGACTGCAGGATGCGGGTCTGCTTCTTGAGCGCCCCCTCCGACCGGGCCAGCTCGCGCGCGCGTTCCTCGACGGCCGCACTCCGCTCGTGTACCCGCTGTTCGAGCGTCGCATTGAGCGCCTCGAGCTCGTCCCGGGCGCGCTGGCGCTCCGCCGCTTCGAGCTCGAGTTCCTCGGTGCGAACCGTCAGATCCCTGTTGGCGCCCTGCACGGCCGCATCCCGCTGCTGGATCTCGGCGAGCATCGCGTTGAAGCCGTCGATCAGGCTGCCGATCTCGTCGCGTTGCGACTTCTCCGCGCGAACGGCGAAGTTCTTCTCCGTCGATACCAAACGCATCGTTCGTTCGAGCGCGAGGATGGGCTCGGAGATGAGCCGCTGCAGCCGCAGCGACAGCACCAGCGCGAAAAGTGTCGAGATCAGCATGAGCACGAGCACGATGCCCGTGTACTGGATGACCCGATCGCGCCACTGCTGCATGTCGGAGCGGATGTACACGGTCCCGAGCTCGATCCCGCGCACCGACACGCCGCGAAAGATGTGAAGGTGACCGTTCGTGTACCGGTAGCCGACCTCGCCGGGCCGCGTCGGGACGTCGCCGGCGGCGGCGCCGCGTTCGTACACGGCGAGCAGCCGCCCGTCGACGCGGTACAGCGCTGCGGCCACGATGCCGTCCTTTGCCTTCAGCGCTGACAGGATTTCGGAGGCATTGCCGGCGTCGCCGAAGGCGAGCGCGGCCGTGCTGTTGGAGCCGACGATCTCCGCCTGGGTCATCAGGTCGTCGGTCATCTGACGCCTGAACGTGAACAGGTCGTAGCTCACGAATCCGACCGAGGCGAGCAGCAGCGCCAGCGTGCTCGTCAGCATGGCTACGAGCATCAGCTTGCGCTGGATGGACAGGTCGCGAATCTTCATGACGGCGCTCGTGATCGATGGTCAGCCGGTCCGGACGGTTTTTGCCAGGCTCAGCAGCTTCGCGCTGATCGTCAGCTTCGCGCGTCGGGCCGCGTCGAGGTTCACTTCGAAGCGGACGCGGTTGTCCTCGATCAGGAACGCGATGGTCCCGCCGCGGCGCGCGAAGTCCGAGGTCTCGCCGACCACGAGGATCGGCAGGCCGTCGAGACGGTCGAGCACCTCGGCACTCCTGGCAGCGTCCGACGAGCTCACGAACACGATGTGGCAGTGCCTGAGGTCGCGCGGCGAATCGACGCGCCGGACGACGATCGGGCGCCTGTCGATGCGCTTGTCCGCGACCGTACGCTCGAGCGCGCGATCGAAGCGGTTGGCACCGAGGATTCCGATGACGAATGGCGAGGTGCGCGTCGAGAACGCGTCAGCCGGCCAGTCGACGAACATGGCGAAGTTGTAGAGATACGCCGCTTTGATCAGGTATTCGGGGCTGGGCTCGGCCCTCACGACGGGCGATGCGCACACGATGGCAATCGCGCACAGCGCGGCCGCAACGCGCCGCAACGTCGATCCACGCTTCGCCGTCCGATCGGGGAGCATTCGATCGCTCACGATCGGATCAGCGCCGGAACCTGACGGTCAGATCGATGCGGAACGTCCTGCCGTACTGCCGGAGCGCATCCTGGCGGTGCTCTTCGGAACCGGGATCGGCATAGGAGGCGTTGAACAGGTTGTAGATGGTGGCCGACAGCGTGACGGGCCGCGGCACTCCGTCCCAGAACAGCGTCAGGTTCGGCAGCATGACGCCGGGCACGACATGGCCGGTGAGCGTCCGCCTGGCGCTCACCTGCTGAAGCTCGAGACCGGCCGAGAGGCGATCGTGAGCGATGGGCGCCAGCAGCACCGCCTTGGTGAGGTGAGCCGGTGAGTTGCTGAGCGTCAGCCCGGTGGCCTGATCCCTCGTACGCTCGAAGGTGTGTCCGACGCGGGTGCGCCATCCCCTCGCCCACTGGCCCTCGGCCTCGAGCTCCAGCCCGGTCGCGCGAATCGACTCGAGGTTCCGATAGACGAGCAGCGCGTCAGCCGGGTCGGTGTCCTGCGAAATGAGGCCGTTGGTCCGGTAATGAAAGCCGGTGGCGGCGAACCGGAGATGGCCGCCGACGTACTGTTCGAACACGAGCTCCGCGGTCTTGTTGCGTTCCGGCCTGAGCAGCGGGTTTGCCTTGGACACGTCCTGCTGGTGCCAGTACAGCTCGTACGCGTTCGGCGCCCGGAATGCCTGACCATAGAGCACTTTGATCGTGCTCTTCTCGCGCGGGTGGTAAATCAGCCCCGCCCGCGGGTTCGTCGTCGCGCCGAACGTGTCGTACGAATCGTGCCGCAGGCCCAGGTTGAGGAGAAGGTTGGGCCGCAGCGTGATCTCGTCCTGCACGTACACGCCCCAGTTGGTGGAGCTGCGGTGGTCGTCGAGATACGACTGGTACGGCTCGTCGTCGTAGTTGTACTGGTCCTGACGGAAGTTGTTGCGGTACTCCGCGCCGAGCGCGACCGTGTGCCGGGAGGCGAACGTGCGCGTGAGCTTCAACTCGGTGCCCCACCAATTGCCCCTGGCGAAGTCCTTGTTGACGACCAGCAGCGGTGTCCCGCCGCCGGAATAGTCGTAGACGTAATCGCCGTCGTACGCGTACTGATCGACGAACGCCCGCGGGCTCAACGTCCAGCCGGCGGCGATCGTGCGTTCGTACTGGACGTCGACGTAGCTCTGACGCTCGATGGTGTCGGAGCGCGGATCGCCGAACACCGTCTCGAAGGACGCCGTCGGGATCACCTTGCGGCGGGACCCGTGCAATCCCTGGATCGTGAAGTGACCGGCGACGAACCGGCCGAAGACCTGCGAGTACTCGTCGGCGTCGGCGTTCCGCACGATCCCCTGGTTCGTAGCCGGCGAGTCGAACTCGCTGAAGTACAACTCGCGCTCACCCTGGCTGGTGTAGCGCGTCGCGGACAGCAGGAGCGCGGATCCGGCGGCGAACCGGCGCCCGTAGCTCGCGCGGACCTTCGGGCTGCCAAAGCTGGCGAGCGAGCTCTGGATCTCGACGCCGTTGAGGCTGTCGGCATGCCGGGTGATCACGTTGATCACCGCGAAGAACGCGCTCGACCCATAGAGCGACGAGCTCGGGCCGCGGATGATCTCGACACGATCGATCAGATCGACATCCATCGGAAACTCGGTGCCGATCAGCGCCGCGCCGAAGATGTTGTCGTTCAGCCGATGACCGTCGACGAGCAGCAGGACGCGCGCGTTGTAGTCGCCCGGCCGGGAGAAACCGCGCACGCCGAGATAGCTGTAGTTCCGATCATTGGTGATGTAGAACCCGCGCACGCTCCGCAGCACGTCGGCCAGCGTGCGATAGCCGAATCGCCGGATGTCGTCTGCCGTGACGATGGTGATCGACGAGGGTGCGTCGGTGACCTTCTGGCTGTGCTGCGAGGCCGCGTACACGGAATCGATTCGCAGCCTGGAGAGTTCTTCGAGGCTCAGCGCCGACAGATCCGCCGGACGTTCGCCCGGCGGCTGCTCCTGCGCGGCCACCGGCGTCAGGGACACGACCAGCATGGCAGCGGTCAGCCATTTCACGCGGGTCCTACGACAGGCGTCCTTCTCGCTCACGACATGCTCCCGGCCGGATCCTGCTGGCTCTCATACAAGAGCGTCGGCCGGTGCGACGCCATCTTTAGCCGTCCGATTCTGGTTGCGCGGTACCGCATTCGGACGCGGTGCAGGGGTGCGAAGCGGCGTGCTCCTCGCCTATCGACCGCTGCGGCTCCCGCCGATGAATGCGGGCGATGAGTCCGCGATCGAACGCCGTCCCGAAGATCGAACCGGCGGCCGACCTCCCGAGGTTGCGGCCGGAGAGGCGCATCACCGCGGTGCACGGCGCGTCGAACCCGCTTCCGCTCACCACTGCGCTCATCGACGTGTCGCTGCGCACGCTGTCATTCGCGACGCCCGGTCACCGCGGCGGGCGAAGCTGGTCGCCTTCGTTGGACCGCTGAATGCGGAGCTGGGTCGAGACCGCCCGGGAAGGGGCGCAGCTGCTGAAGGGGGCCTATCAGCTCGATCACAGCACGTCGGTCGGCGATCTGGGCAGCTTGTTCGTGCCGCAGGGGAACAGGCCGATACAGCAGCTCAAGCGGCGCATCGCGGCCGCCTACGGCGCCGCCTGGAGCTTCCCGTCGACGCACGGCACGACCATCCTGAACGTCCTCGCGCTGCTCAGCGCGTGCCCCGCGGGCGGCCGGGTGCTCGTGAATCGGGACGCGCACACCTCGGTGACCGCAGCCCTGATCCAGGGCGGTCTCCATCCCGTCTACCTGGTACCCCCCTACGATGCCGACCTCGGCCTCGCGACGGGACCGACCGCCGCGTCGGTGCGCCAGATCCTCGGGCGTGAGCGCGTCGACTGCGTCTTTCTCACGTCGCCGAACTATTTCGGCATCGTCGGCGAACTGGCCGCGATCATCGAGTGCGCCCGCGAGCAGGGCCTGCCGGTCGTGGTGGATGCGGCCCACGCGCCGCACTTCCATTTCTGCAGCCGGATGCCGGACGCCGCCGAGGACCTCGGCGCCGATCTCGTGTGTCAGTCGACGCACAAGGTCGCAAGCGCGTTGTCGCAGGGCAGCGTGCTGCTGCTGAACGACGAGCGTTTCATCGCGCCGCTGTACGAGCATGTCAACGACCTGGGACTGGTGAGCACCTCGTTCTCGTATCCCATCCTGTCGTCAATCGAGCTCGGAGTCCTCCAGTTGCTCGAAGACGGCGAGCGCCTCTGGAGCGACGCGGTCGATCGAGCGGACCGCTTTCGCGAGGTGTGCCGCACGATTCCCGGCGTCGCCTGCTTCGGGCGCGAACAGATCGACCGCTCGGATGGTGTGACCGCGATCGATGCGACGCGCGTCACGATCGATGTCTCGCGCACCGGCCTGACCGGCTTCGAGGTGGAACGCCGGCTCGGCGCCGGGGGGATCTATCCGGAGCTCTCTACACTTCGACACGTGCTGTTCCTCATCACGCCGGGAACGGCCGATGAGGACCTCGACACGCTCGGACGCACACTGGACGCGATCTGCCGGAGGCCTGCACCGGCGACCCGGCGGAGGCTGCCGCCCCCGCCGCCGCTGCCAGAGATGGCTGTACTGCCGCGAACGGCGAAGTTCTCGGCGAAACGTTCGGTCCCGCTGGCCGATGCCATCGGCGCGGTGTCCGGTGAAACTGTCGCGACCTATCCGCCGGGAGCGCCGGTGATTGCGGCTGGCGAGATCGTGTCGGAGGAAGTGGTCGACTATCTCGATTGCCTCCGATCGCACGGCGCCGTTCTGAAAGGGGCCGCAGATCCGTCGCTTCGTACCCTGCGGGTGCTGGCGTGACGGCGGCGAAGGCTCCGGCGCCGGGGCGGTCGAAGCAAGCGCGTTCGACCGACGCCGGTGTCTTCGACTTCGGCACCGTCCCGTGCTTCGCGCGCGATTACCTCTCGACCTATTACTGCCAGCCGCCCGCCGTCGACGAACAGGTGGTCCTGTCGTTCCTCGTGCGCCACTACCCGCTCGTCACCTCGCGTCCGTGTGCGATCGAGGTGGGCTGCGGGCCGACGATCCATCACGTGCTGCCGCTCGCGCCGTTCGCCTCCGAGATCCACATGGCCGACTACCTGCCCGACAACCTCGAGCAGGTCCGCCTGTGGCGCGACGACGAGCCCGGGGCGCACCGGTGGCAGGAGTACACGGCGTTCACGCTCGCGCGCGAAGGCGGGCCGACCGGAGCCTCAGCTGTCGCCCGGCGTGAAGCGGAGACGCGGCGGAAGATCTCCCGGCTGCTCCCGTGCGATCTCAAGAGCGATCGGCCGCTTCCCACCGATCGCCAGTACCCCGTGCTGGCGTCCTTCTATTGCGCGGAGAACATCGGCATCACGACGCACGAGTGGCGGAACGTGATGCGCCGCCTGGCCGGCCTGATCGCTCCCGGCGGCGTGCTGTTCCTCTCGGCGCTGCGGGAGACCGATTTCTACGTCGTGAGATCCGGGGATGGCACGCTGCGACGGTTGCCGGCGGCACGCCTGACGGAGTCGGATTTCGAGCAGGTTCTGCCCGCGCTCGGATTCCGATGCGGCAGCACGGTGATCGAGTCCGTGGACCTGCATGGACTCGAGAGCGACGGCCTGAACGGCGTCATCCTGGTTGCCGCACAGAAGCGGTGACCCGATTCGAAATGCGGAATCGAATACCAAAGGAGAACGTCATCGTTCGCATCGGTTCGCATTCCGAGTTCGAGCGTGATTCCGCGTTCCAGATCCCGCATTCCGAATCCAGAGTCCGTATCAGCTGAGCTTCGAGCCGATTTCGAGTTCAGCGCCGAGCGCCTCTTCGACCGTCCCCACGTGGATGTCCACGGTGTCGGCCGTGTCGTATGCGTATCCGCCCGCCAGGAGCGTCGCCACCGGAACGTTCGCTCTGCGGCACCAGTCGAAGACGCTGCGATCGCGCGCGCGGAGCGCGTCCTTCGTCAACCTGAGCCCGCCGAGCCGATCGTGCTGGTACGGGTCGGCGCCGGCCAGGTAGATGACGAGGTCCGGCGCGAACCGCGCGACCTCCACAAGCGCACGCTCCAGAGCGGCCTGGTACTGCTCGCCGGTCGTGCCGTCGGCCAAACCGATATCCAGCGAGCCGCGCGGTTTGAATGCCGGATAGTTGTGCTGCTGGTGCAGCGAGCAGGTGAAGACGGAGGAATCGGTTTCGAACGTGAACGCGGTCCCGTTGCCATGATGCACGTCGAGGTCGACGATCGCCGCTCGTGCGATCGCGCCGCGATCCTGCAGCACCCGAATCGCGACCGCCACGTCATTGAACAGGCAGAACCCTTCGCCGTGCGCCGGAAACGCGTGGTGAAAGCCTCCGCCCAGGTGCACGACCGGCGCGGCGCCGCCCCCGGCGGCCAACGCCGCCGCGGTCAGCGTGCCGCCGCACATCAGGCGGAAGCCTTCGACGATCGGAACGGACCAGGGGAGCTCGAGCTGCGCGAGCTCGGCTGCTGAAAAGGCGCCCGTCCGCGCCTGCTCGAGGTACTCGCGCGCGTGAACCCGTGCGAGATCGTCCCATGAGAGCGGCTGCGGCTCGTACCAGGTGATCCGCGAAACGAGGCCGCGCCGTTCCAGCTGCTGATAGACCAGGCGGTACTTCTCGGTTGGGAACACGTGGAGCCCGAGATCGATCCCGTACGCGTTGGAGTAGACCGCCTGGATCGGCATCAGGAATTTTCGGACAGGCGGGAATCGCGTGCATCGCAGGCTCGAGAACGGAGCCGCCGGGCCGGGCTGAAGGATGGCCCCTCCGTATCCTCGGGCATCCACTTCAGCCGGATCATTCTGCGGGATCCGGCTCTAGCCGGACTTGCCAGCAACTCACGTCGTTCCCCGGTCGGCTGGGAGAATCCGGTTGAAGCCGGATCCCACGGCAGACGCCCGCCTCACAGCTACTGCAGCGTACCCCGGATGCTGCGCTCGCGCGGGCGGTCCTTCGCATTCGGCGGCGCCGGTGAGAGCGCCAGCAGCAGCACCTCGCCGATCTCCGACACGAGGTGGATCGTCATGTCGGCGCGCAGCTCGTCGCTGAGATCCTCCTTGACGTTCTTCTCGTTCTGCCTCGGCAGGATCACCTCGCGAATGCCCGCGCGACGCGCGGCGAGCACCTTCTCTTTGATCCCTCCGACCGGCAGGACCCGGCCCGAGAGCGTGATCTCGCCGGTCATCGCGATGTCGCCGCGCACGGGCCGGTGCGTCAGCTCCGACACCAGGGCCGCCGCCATCGTCACGCCCGCCGACGGCCCGTCCTTCGGGATCGCACCAGACGGCACGTGCAGGTGAATCTCCGAGTGCTTGAAGAAGTCCGCGTCCACGCCGTACTCGCCGGCGTGCGCACGGAACCACGAGAGCGCGGCACGCGCCGATTCCTTCATCACGTCGCCGAGCGATCCGGTCAGCGTGAGCGCGCTCGTACCGGTCATCCGCGACGCCTCGATGAACAGGACCTCGCCGCCGGTGGGTGTCCACGCCAGCCCGATGGCGACGCCCGGGTTCTTCGTGCGCTCCTCCATCTCCTCGTCGAGGAACCGCGGCGCGCCGAGCATCTCCACGACGACATCGCGCGTGACGGCGAGCGCCGTCTCGTCGCCTTCCGCGCGGCGGCGGGCGGCCTTGCGGCAGATCGAGCCGATCTCGCGCTCGAGATTGCGGACGCCCGCTTCGCGCGTATAGCCGCGGATGATCGTCCGGAGCGCCGCATCCTCGAAGGTGACCTGCTCGGGCGTGAGGCCGTGATTGCGGATCTGCTTCTCGGTGAGGTGCTCGCGCGCGATGGCCAGCTTTTCCTCTTCGGTGTAGCCGGGCAGCTCGAGCACTTCCATGCGATCGCGCAGAGCCGGAGGCACCGGATCGAGGATGTTGGCCGTCGTGATGAACAGCACCTCCGAGAGATCGAACGGCACGTCGAGGTAGTGATCGCGGAACGTGTCGTTCTGCTCCGGATCGAGCACCTCGAGCAGCGCCGAGCTGGGGTCGCCACGGAAGTCCGAGCCGAGCTTGTCGATCTCGTCGAGGATGAAGACGGGGTTCTTCGATTCCGCGCGGCGCAGTCCCTGGATGACTTGCCCCGGCAGCGCCCCGATGTAGGTGCGGCGATGCCCGCGGATCTCCGCTTCGTCGCGCATCCCGCCGAGCGAGACGCGGACGAACTTGCGATCGAGTGCGGCCGCAATCGACTTGGCGAGCGACGTCTTGCCGACGCCGGGCGGTCCGACGAAACAGAGGATGGGCCCCTTGACCTCCGGGTTCAGCTTGCGGACCGCGAGGTACTCGAGGATGCGGTCTTTCGCCTTCTCGAGCCCCGAATGCTCATCGTCCAGGATGCGCTTCGTGCGGGCGAGATCGATCACTTCCTCGGTCCGCTTGTTCCACGGCAGCGCGATCAGCCAGTCGAGATACGTGCGGGACACCGTATATTCGGCGGCGGCGACCGGCATCCGCGAGAGCCGATCGAGCTCGCGGCGCGCTTCCTTGAGCACGGGCTCGGGCATGCCGGCCGCCTCGAGCTTCTCGCCGAGCTCCTCGATTTCCTTCGTCTGCTCGTCGCCCTCGCCGAGCTCCTTCTGGATCGCCTTCAGCTGCTCGCGGAGAAAGTACTCGCGCTGGTTCTTCCCCACCTCGGATTGCACCTGCGACTGGATCTTCGATCCGAGCTCGAGCACCTCGAGCTCCTTGATGAGGATCCGGTTCAGGCTGTCCATCCGCGCACGCACGTCGAGCGTCTCGAGGACCTCCTGCTTGATCGGCGTCCCGAGCGTGGTCAGGCTCGACGCGATGAAATCGGCGAGCCGTCCCGGCTCGGTGATGTTGAGCGCGAGCGTCTGCAGGTCGTCGGACAGCAGCGGCGAGAGCGACACCACTTTCTGGAAGTTGCTCTTGATGTTCCGCTGCAGCGCATCGATCTCCAGCCGGTCCTCGTCTGAGAGGACATCCGGCGCGGCCGCGACGCGGGCGCGCAGGTACGGGCGAAGCGAGAACACCTCCTCCAGGTGGATGCGGCCAAGCCCCTGGACGATCAGCCGCAGGCTCCCATCGGGCAGCCTGAACATCTTGTGGATGTGGGTCGCGGTGCCAATCGGGTACAGGTCTTCCTGGTGCGGATCGTCGAGCGACGCGTCGCGCTGCGTGAAGACACCAATGACCTTGCTGCCGTTGATCGCGTCTTCGATCAGCCGCACCGACGACTCGCGTGCCACGGCCAGCGGCATGAACGAGTTCGGAAACAGCACCGTGTCGCGAAGCGGCAGGATCGGGAGCTCGGGCGGGGTGGTGAACGGCCGTTCGTCCGCCGAGACCTCTTCGAAGGTGGTCTCGTCGTGATCGCCCATGGAGCGATCCTCCTGGTACGCGGGCCTGCGCCCGGAAATAGGGGCCGGCGGACGGGATCCAGGCCCCGTCCGCCGGCGGAGCCTGGATGTGAAGCTGCCGGTTAGCTGGACATATCGTAGAACAACGAGGAGGAGCCGCGGCGCTGGGCCATCAGGCGCTCACGCTGCTCGGCCTGCTCGCGCGCCTCTTCGCAATCCTTGCAGCGAACCGCGAAGGGCAGCGCGCGCAGCCGGGGCTCGGCGATCTCCTCGCCGCACTCGTAGCAGAAGCCGTACTTCCCCTCCTCCAGTCGGCGCAGCGCCTCGTTGATGCGCTGCAGCGTCTCCGACTTCATCTGGATCAGGGCGAACTCGATATCTTCCTGGATGTCCGCTTCCGAGCTCTCGCCCGCATCGAACACCTCGTTCAACTTCTGCGTGGTGCCCTCGGTCCGAACATCGCGGATCTTGCCCTGCACCTCGTTCAGGATTTCGCGACGACGGCCTTCGAGGATGGTCCTCAGATCCTCGTAGCGTGTCCGCTTGGTCTCCTTGACCTTGGCTGTTTTACGCTTCATGACGCCGTGCTCCTTCTCGACGGTGCGTGACCGTCGCCCTTATGATGCCGCCGCTCTATGCAACGATTCTGCCGACAAATGGCCGCTGCAACTCGTTCAAGACGGCCTGTGAACGTCGTGTGCGCCCCGCGATTGTCGCCCGGGATGCCGCCCGATGTCCTCTATTAAGGTCAGCAGGCAACCCTGTCTTGGCGTGTTAGTAAACTACTCATTATCAGTAGCTTACTGGCATTCACTCCCAGGACGACGAGCTGGCTGCGCCGCGGTTACTGTCTTAGACGCCGTCGGGCGGTTTTCGGTTCGGCCGTGGAATCGTAACCGATGTCCTCTGGCGATGACGTGGCGGGACGGGCACGTCGCGTGGCGCGTTGACCACAGCGCAGGAACTGACGAGGCGTGACCCGGCGGACTGGGCAAATTCCCCGGTGCGGAATCACCTCCGGCTATTGGAGGTATCGGTTCCCGATCGACGCGTTCGGAACGATGCCTCGTTCCGCGAGGCGTTCGCCGTCGCGGCGGCTGCCGGTGCGCAGCCACTTCTCGTACAGGCGCAGGAGGTCCGCGTTCGAAGCCAGCGTCGTGCGCTCGCTGACTTCGCAGAGGACGTCGACGTAGCGCACGAACTTGTCGGCGAGCTCCGCGAAGATCTGCGCGCGCGCGTCCTCGTCACGGCGGCTGAGAGATCCGTACGCGTATCCGCCCAGTGCGACGTAGTAATCCACGTCCACCAGACGACGATTGAGGCTGTCGGAGAAGAAGCCGGAGATGAAGAGCGAGAGATCGCCGATCTGGCGCAGCCCCTCGCGCTGCCGTACGCCGCCGGTCTGGAGCGCCTTCGCCAGCCGCAGCGCCAGCGGCTCGTCGTCCAGGCTCCCGCCGGCGGTGACGAACCCTGCAAGCAGCTGCACGATGTAGAACGTCGTCGACTCCGAGGAGTCGAGCCGTTGATGCTGCAGTGCCCCGTCGATCAGCCCCTTGAAGTACTCGACGGGACTTTCCCGGCGCACGAGTCCTTCCGGCATGTACGGCCTCCCTGCTGCGATCCCCGAGTTCGAGATCCCGCGATCCGGAGGTGCAACTGGCGTTCCGGATGAGGACGGCTGAATTTGTTCGGGATTCTGCATGGTTTCGTACGCATCCCGCAAGCCCCTGCACGCTCGCGGTGACGAAATTTGACGGGCGCGAGCCGGTGTGCGAGGCTGAAGGGTTCCATGATCTGCACACTTTGCGGCCGCCGCAAGGCGCGCCGCGCCTGTCCGGCTCTCGGCCGCGACATCTGCGCGGTCTGCTGCGGCACCAAACGGCTCGTCGAGATCCGGTGCCCGGACACCTGCGTCCATCTCGCGTCGGCGCGGCAGCATCCGCCGGCAATCGAACAGCGGCGGCAGGCGCGCGACGCGGGCGTCCTGATTCCCGTCCTGCGGGATCTCACGCGCGGCCAGCAGGAGCTGCTGTTCATGCTGTTCGGCCTCATGCTGCAGCAGGACCTCCAGGATCCGCTGCAGCCGCTGCGCGACGACGACGTCGCCGAGGCGGCGGCGGCGCTGGCTGCGACGTACGAGACCGCGGCGCGCGGCGTCATTTACGAGCACCGGCCGCAGTCGCTGCCGGCCCAGCGCGTCATGACGGCCGTACGCGGGGCGTTGGACGAGATCGCGCAGAAGGTGGGACGCGGGTTGAGCGACGTGGACGCACCGCGCAGCCTTCGTGCCCTCGAGCGCGCCGCGCGGTCGTCCGCCGCCGTCCTCGGCGACGAGCGGCCGACGGCGTTCGTCGAACTTGCGGGTCGCGTGATTGCGCCGCTGGCCCGCGCGAGCGAGGAGGACAGCCGGAAGGCCGACCTCGCCGATCCGGGGCCCGGTCTCATCATCCCGGGCGCCTGATGCTATAATTCGGGGTTTGAGCCGGCGTCCGCCGCAGCGCAAGCGGTCAGGCGCGAAAGTGGACCGCCCCGGATGCCCGGGCCGGCGCCAGCCTCCAGGACACAGGAAAT
>Ga0210061_1000011_pt1 | contig 19790 bp, 18 predicted proteins | sample MayberryNW_Catta_2_FD_184877 | JGI IMG/M metagenome (GOLD analysis project Ga0210061, IMG submission 184877) | Wetland microbial communities from San Francisco Bay, California, USA, that impact long-term carbon sequestration -... | ecosystem: Environmental > Aquatic > Marine > Wetlands ...
CATCGCGCGCCATGACGGCGCTGCGCTCGGCCCTGTTCGCGCTGGCGCTCGTCGCGGTCACGCCGCCGTATGCGCTCATCGCCCTGGCCACGCTGCCGCTGCCGCGCCTCATGCGCTATCGCGTCATTTCGGGCTGGTCGCGCCTCGTGGTGCGCCTCGCGCGCGCGATCTGCGGCATCCGCTGGCGCGTGGAAGGGCGCGAGCACCTGCCGGCCAGGCCCGCGGTGATCCTCGCCAAGCACCAGTCGGCCTGGGAGACGCTCGCGTTCCAGGAGATCTTCCCGCCGCAGGTGCTGGTGCTGAAGAAGGAGCTGCTGTGGATCCCGTTCTTCGGCTGGGGCCTCGCGCTCATGAGCCCGATCGCCATCGACCGCGCCAACGGCCGCGCGGCGCTCCGCGACATCGCGCGCCGCGGCCGCGAGCGGCTGGCGCAGGGCTTCTGGGTGGTGATCTTCCCGGAGGGCACGCGCGTGCGCGTCGGCGAAAAGCGCGCTTACCAGCAGGGCGGCGCCTGGCTCGCGGCGCAATGCGGCGTGCCGGTGGTGCCCGTGGCGCACAACGCCGGGCGCCTGTGGCCGAGGAACGCGTTCTTCAAGCGGGCCGGGCTGGTCACGGTGCGCATCGGGCCGCCGATCCCGACCGCGGGGCGCGGCGCCAAGCACGTGAGCGCCGACGTCGAGACCTGGATCGAGAATCAGCAGCAGACACTGTGAAGAGGAGAACGCCATGAGAATCCTGCACACCATGCTGCGCGTCGGCAACATGGAGCGCGCCGTGAAGTTCTATACGGAGGTGCTCGGCATGAAGGTGCTGCGCACCACCGACCGGCCCGAGCAGAAGTATGCGCTCGCCTTCGTCGGCTACGAGGACGAATCGCGCGCCGCGGTGCTCGAGCTGACCTACAACTACGGCACCGACAAGTACGACCTCGGCTCGGCCTATGGGCACGTCGCCATCGAGGTGGATGACGCGGCGGCGAGCTGCGAAGCCGTCGCCGCGAAGGGCGGCAAAGTCACGCGCCCGGCGGGCCCGGTGAAGGGCGGCACCACGGTGATCGCCTTCGTCGAGGACCCCGACGGCTACAAGATCGAGTTCATCGAGCGCCGCCGCTAGGGCGGCGGCGCGGCGAGCGCCGCCGCTAGGGCGGCGGCGCGAGCTCACCCCGCCTTGATCACCCCGCAGGCGATGCGCGCGCCCGAGTTCCCCGTGGGCTGCGTGCTGTAGTCGTCGGGCTTCGCGTGCACGATCACGGCGCGGCCGAGGATGTTGGCCGGCCCCGGCGTCAGCGTGACCACGTCGAGCTCCGCCCGCAGGCGCGCGCGGCCGCCGGCATCGGCCTTGAGGCTCGGCATGTCGCCCGCGTGGTGCTCCGTGCCCGGGGGCCCGTGCGGCTTGCCGTACGGATTGAAGTGGCCCTTGGCGCTCATGCCGTCGCCCGAGCTGCAGTTGCCCACCTCGTGGATGTGGAACCCGTGCTCCTGGTTCGGCTTGAGGCCGATGACCTGCGCGGTGACGCGCAGCTTGCCGTTCGGCAACTGCTCGAAGATGACCTCGCCCGCGGCCTTGTTGCCCGCCGTCGGCGTCAGCCCCGCGGTCGCGCGCCGCGGCGCATCCGCCAGCGTCTGGCAACCCGCCAGGGCGGCCGCCGCCAGCAGCGCGAGCACGTGTCCCGCTCTCATGATCCCGTCTCCCCCTGTCCGGATGCAGGCGAATTGTACTCGGCGTGCCGCGCAATCCGCACGTAGTCCTGCGGCGCAAGGTTCTCCGGCCGCAGGCGCGGGTCGATGCCGAGCGCGGCAAGGTCCTGCGCGGCGAGGCCGAGCGCATTGCGCAGCGTCTTGCGCCGCGCGCTGAACGCCCGGCGCACGAGATCGGCGAAGCGCGGCGCCGCCCGGTCCAGGGGCTCGGCGAGCGGCGTCATGCGCACCACCGCCGACTCCACCCGGGGCGGCGGGCGAAACGCGCCGGCGGCTACGCGAAACAGCATCTGCATGCGAAAGCGCGCCTGCAGCATCACCGACAGCCGCCCATAGGCGGCGGTCGAGGGCTGCGCCACCATGCGCTCAACGACCTCGCGCTGCAGCATGAAGTGCAGGTCGCGCACGCGCTGCGCGCATCGCGCAAGGCGGAACAGCAGCGGCGTGGAGATGTTGTACGGCAGGTTGCCGACGATGCGCACGCCCTGCGGCAGCCGGTCGAAATCGAACTCGAGCGCATCCGCGACATGCACCTTGATGCGCCCGGCGGCGAGCGCCGCGGCGAGGTCGCGGTCGATCTCGATCGCTTCCAGCCGCGCGGCGCGCTCGGCAAGCGGGTACGTCAGCACGCCCTCGCCGGGCCCGATCTCGACGATGAAATCGTCCGCGGCCGGCGCGATCGCCTCGACGATGCGCCGCACGACGCCCGCGTCGTGCAGGAAGTGCTGGCCGAACCTCTTACGAGGCCGATGCGAGCTTGCGCGCAAGCCTGAGCGCCTCGAGCAGGCTGCCGGCGTCGGCCCGGCCCTTTCCCGCGATGTCGAGCGCGGTGCCGTGATCCACCGAGGTGCGCACGAACGGCAGGCCGAGCGTCACGTTGACCCCGCGCCCGAAGCTCGCGTACTTGAGCACCGGCAGCCCCTGGTCGTGGTACATGGCGAGCGCGCAGTCGGCCCGCCGCAGCCGCGCCGGGACGAACAGCGTATCCGCGGGGATCGGACCCTCGGCCGCGATGCCGAGCCGGCGCGCCGCGGCGATCGCCGGCGCGATGCTGCGTTGCTCCTCGGTGCCGAGGTGCCCCGATTCGCCGCTGTGGGGATTGAGCCCGGCGACCAGGATGCGCGGCCGCCGGATGCCGAATCGCTTCCTGAGCCCCGCGTGCACCACGCGCAGCGTCGCGACCAGCCCCGCGCGCGTGATCGCGCGCGGCACCTCGGCGAGCGGCAGGTGCGTGGTGGCGAGCGCGACGCGCAGCCCGCCGCCCACCAGCAGCATGACGACGTGCGGCGCGCGCGCCTTCGCCGCCAGGTACTCGGTATGGCCGGTGAAAGCGATGCCCGCGTCGTTGATCACGCCCTTGTGCACCGGCGCGGTCACCATGGCGTCGTACTCGCCGCGCAGGCAGCCGGCGACCGCGCGGTCGAGGAGCGCGAGCACGTAGCGGCTGTTGCGCGCATCGAGCCGGCCGCTCCGGCGCGGCGCCGCGAGCGGCACGTGCTCGACGTTCGGGCAGCCCTCCAGGATGCCCCGGTCGCCGATGACGACGAGCCGCGCGCCGCGGAACGCCCGCGCCGCCGCGACGCACAGCTCCGGGCCGATGCCCGCCGGCTCGCCCGAGGTGAGCGCGATCGTCGCCACCTCAGCGCTCGTCCAGCCGCAGGTCGACGTAGGTCCGGTCCCGCAGCTGGCGCAGCCAGTCCTGGTAGGCCTCGTCGGCCTTCCTCTCGCGCAGCGCCTGGCGCGCCTGCAGGCGCTGGCGCTCCGCGCTCATGTCCGCCGTGCGCCGCTCGAGCACCTGGATCAGGTGGAAGCCGAACGGCGTGCGCACCGGCGGGCTGATCTCGCCGGGCGCGAGCGCGTTCATGGCGCGCTCGAACTCCGGCACCGTGTCGCCGGGGTAGACCCAGCCGAGGTCGCCGCCGCGCGCCGCGGTGCCGTCCTCCGAATTGAGCCGCGCCAGCCCGGCGAAATCGGCGCCGGCGACGATGCGCTCGCGCAGTGTGGCGAGGCGCCGGCGCGCGTCGTCCTCGGACACCACCTCGTTCGTCTTGACGAGGATGTGGCGCGCGTGCGTCTGCGCCACGGGCGCCGCCTCGCCGGCGCCGCGTCGCCCCAGCAGCTTGACGACGTGAAAGCCCGCCGGGCTGCGCAGCAGCTCGCTCACCTGCCCGGGCTGCATGTCCTTCAGGGCGTCGGCGAACAGCTCCGGCAGCCGGCCCGGCGTGCGCCAGCCGAGCGCGCCGCCCTGCAGCGCGTCGCCGGCGTCGGAGCGGCTCGCCGCCAGGCGCGCGAAGTCGGCGCCGGCGAGCGCCTCCGCGCGCACTTCGCGCGCCCGCGCGCGCGCCTGCTCGACCTGCTCGGGCCGCGCCTGCTCCGGCACGCGCACCAGGATGTGCGCGACGTCGTACTCGACGGCGCTCTCCGCGCTCGCCCTGTGCTCGGCGAGGTAGGCGTCGATCTCGGCCTCGCTCACCTGCACGCGGTCGTCCACCTCACGCTCCCTGAGGCGCGTGAGCAGGATCTGCTGGCGCAGCTCGGCGCGAAAGCGCTCGAAGTCCACGCCGTCGCGCTCCAGCGTGCGGCGGAATTCCGCCAGCGTCATGTCGTTGTTCTGCGCGACGCGCTGCACCGCGCGGTCGAGCTGCAGCTCGTCCACGCGCAGGCCGGTGCTGTCCGCGAGCTGCAGCTGGGCCTTGTCCAGCACCAGTCGCTCGAGCACCTGACGCTCGAGCACGGCGCGCTCGGGCGCGGCGATGTGCCGGCGCTGGAGCTCGCGCTCGGCCAGCACCGTGCGCTCGTCGAGCTCGCTGCGCGTGATGATGTCCTTGTTCACCACCGCGACGATGCGGTCCACCGGCAGGGCGGCGCGCGCGGCGGCCGCGGCCGCGAGCGGCAGCGCGGCGAGCAGCATCCAGGCGGCGAGGCGCGCCATGTCAGAACGCCGGCTCGAGCGGCGGCGACGCGTGCAGGCTGGGCGGCGCCAGCGTCTGGTCGCGCGGGTTGGTCACCGAGTATCCGGGAACGCTGCGTCGCATCAGGTTCAGGGTTTCGTTGGAGCCGATCTGGCCGAGGCCGTTGAACTCGAGCTGGAACAGGATCGCCTTGGAGGTCACGTCGGTGGCCGCCTGCACGTGCTGGTAGACGGCGCGGAACACCCAGCAGCCGCCGTTGTATTCCAGCCCCGCCAGGCCTTCCAGCAGCCGGCGGTCGCGAATCGAGTAATTGTAGCGCCCGACGGCATACCAGCCGCCTTGGACCGGCCATTGGCCGGAAAGATCCACCTGGCGCAGCACGTCGCGGTTGAAGCGGTAGTCGAGGTTGAGCACCTTGGCGATCTCCGGGGCATAGCGCAGCTGCAGGCCGTAGCGCTCGGTGCGGGAAGCGCGCGGGTTGTACTGCAGCGTGGTGTCGAAGGTCCAGGCCTGCGCCAGGCGCCCGCCCACCGAGGCCAGCCAGTCGGACTCGCTCGACACGCGCAGGGTCGAGTCCGCCGTCAGGCCGACGCGCTCGCTGTCGAAGTAGTAGCGCTGGCCGATCGTCGCGCGCAGCCGCTCCACCCCGCGCTCGGTGAGCAGCCGCGAGGTGAGGGCCCAGGTGATCTGGTCGGCGTCGCCGAAGCGATCGCCGCCGACGAAGCGGTTCTCGGAAAAAAGCTGCGCGTAGTTGAAGTCCGCGAGCGCGGTATCGAACAGGGGCAGCCGCGACTGGTCGCGAAACGGCGCGTACACGTAGAACAGGCGCGGCTCCAGGGTCTGCGTCAGCCGGTTGCCGAACCAGTGCGACTCGCGCTCGAACACCAGCCCGCTGTCGACGCTCAGCCAGGGGATGCTCACCGTCTGCGTCTCCGGCTGGCCGGGCGCCGTGCGCTCGAGCGCATAGCGCACGTGGCGCGCGCCGAGCCGCGGCGTGAAGAAATAGCCGGGCGCGATGAACGGCATCGACACCACCGGGTTGACGCTGGTGCGCTCGCCCTGCACCAGGGTGTCGTGCGTGAAGCGCGTGTACTCCACGGGCAGCGCGGCATCGAGCAGCCCGCCCATGTCGTTGCGCGCGACCGTCAGGTCGAGCTGCGGCACCCGGTGGTACGGCGGCACGATCGGCGCCAGCGGGTCCTGCAGGGTCTGGAAGCGCTGCACGCGCGCCTGCAGGCCCAGCGCCGTGCCGCTGAAATTGCGCGTGTACTGCAGGTAGCCGTCGCGCTGCAGGTTGCCCGTCGACACCTGGCGCACGTCGCTGTACAGATCGACGAAATAGCGGTCGTCGGAGACGTGGTTCATGTCCACGCGGCCGACCAGCGCCGGCGTGAAGCGCTGCTCGTGCTGGATGGAGTAGCCGGTGCGCGCGACGCCGAGCAGCTTGTCCTGCGGCAGGTACTCGACGCGCACTTCGCCGTTGTAGCGCGCGCCGAGGTAGCGGTACTGCGTCTTCAGCTGCTCGCCGCGCTTGGACATGAACGTGGGCGTGAGGGTCATGTCCTGCTCCGGCGCGATGTTCCAGTAGAACGGCACCGTGAGCTCGGCGCCGCGCAGCGTGGTCTGCGCGTAGTGCGGCGGCAGCAGGCCGCTCTTGCGCCGCCGCTCCAGCGGGAAGCTGAAGTACGGCGTGCCGAGGATCGGGATGTCGAAGAAGCGCAGGCGCGCGCCGCGCGCCACGCCCTCGCCTTCCGCGTAATCGAGCTCGAGCTCGCGCGTCTCGAGCCGCCAGTCGTCGTTGCCGGGCTCGCAGGTGGTGAAATGCGCGCCGCTCAGGCGGTAGCGGTCGCGCCCCAGGATCTCGATGCGCTCGGCGCCGCCGCGCGCGGTCTGGCCGCGCCGCATGACGAAGGTGGGCGATTCGAGCTCGCCGGTGTGCGTGGTCGTGTCGTAGCGCAGCCGCGGCCCGAAGAAGCGGTCCGCGCCCTGCGCGACGCGCACGCCGCCCTCGGCCTGCACGCGGCCGAACTCGCGGTTGTACTTCAGGTAGTCGGCGTAGATCTCGAGCTCGCCCTGGCGGAACTCGACGCCGCCGCGCGCCGTCACCTCCAGGCCCGAGATGCCCTCGATGGATTGCGCGTCGATGGTGGTCGGCGCGCTCGCCTCCGGCACCGGCATCTGCGCGGCCGCGGCGAACGCCGCCAGCAGCGACGCGCAGCCGGCAACCTGGGTGGCCAGCTGTCGCGCTGGATGTCGCTGCATGTACGAGGGAAAGAGACCGGACCTTTGCGTGTAAAATCGCACAATTCCGCGCCAGGCGCAACGCAACTCGTGGATCAAAGGCTCGCTGCGCTCACGCGCTGGCTCGCCGGGCCGCTCGGCGGCCCGGATTTCCGCATCGCGCCGGCCTCCGCCGACGCCAGCTTCCGCCGCTATTTCCGCGTCACGCTCGGCGACGCGCGCAGCTTCGTCGCCATGGACGCGCCGCCCGGGCGCGAGGACTGCGCCGCGTTCGTGCGCGTGGCGCAGCTGCTGCGCGCCGCGGGCGTGAACGCCCCCGAAGTGCACGCGCAGGACCTCGCGCAGGGATTCCTGCTGCTCACCGACCTGGGCACGGTCACCTACCTCGACGCGCTGAACGAAGGCAACGCGGACGCGCTGATGCGCGACGCGATCGCCGCGCTCGTCAAGTGGCAGCTCGCGACGCGCCCCGGAATGCTTCCGCCCTACGACGAGGCGCTGCTGCGCCGCGAGCTCGCCCTGTTCCCCGAGTGGTACGTCGGCCGGCATCTGGGCCGCGCGCTCGACGCCGCGCAGGCCGAGGCCTGGGAGACGCTGTGCGCGGCGCTGGTGGCGAGCGCCCTCGCGCAGCCGGCGCTCTACGTGCACCGCGACTACATGCCGCGCAACCTCATGCGCTGCGAGCCCAACCCCGGCGTGCTCGACTTCCAGGACGCGGTCGTCGGGCCGCTCAGCTACGACATCGCGTCGCTGACGCGCGACGCCTTCGTCAGCTGGGACGAGGCGCGGGTGCGCGACTGGTCGGCGCGCTACTGGCGGGACGCGAGGCGCGCCGGGCTGCCGGTGCACGCGGATTTCGCCGAGTTCTGGCGCGCGCTCGAATGGATGGGGCTGCAGCGCCACCTCAAGGTGCTCGGCATCTTCGCGCGCCTCACCTACCGCGACGGCAAGCCGCAATACCTCGCCGACACGCCGCGCTTCCTCGGCTATGCGCGCGCCGCCGCGCGGCGCTACGGCGCGCTCGCGCCGCTCGCGCGCCTGCTGGACGCGCTGCAGGCATGAAGGCGATGGTGCTCGCCGCGGGCCTGGGCATGCGCCTGCGGCCGCTCACCGACCGCGTGCCGAAGGCGCTGGTCGAGGCCGGCGGCAAGCCGCTCATCGCCTGGCAGCTCGAGCGCCTGGCGCGCGCCGGGTTCCGCGAGGTGGTGATCAACGTCAGCTGGCTCGGCGAGCGCATCGAGGCGCGCCTGGGCGACGGCAGCGCGTTCGGGCTCGCCATTGCGTATTCGCGCGAGGCCGAGCCGCTCGAGTCCGCGGGCGGCATCGCGCAGGCGCGCGCGCTCCTCGGCGCCGCGCCCTTCGCCCTGGTCAACAGCGACGTGTACTGCGACTTCGACCTCGCGCGGCTGCGCCGCCGCGAGCTCGGCGCCGATCTCGCGCACCTGGTGCTGGCGCCCAACCCGGCGCACCACCCGGGGGGCGATTTCTCGCTCGCCGGCGCGCGCGCGGGGAACGCCGCCGCGCCGCGCTACACTTACACCGGGCTCGCGCTCATCGACCCGGCGCTGGTCGCGCCGGTGCGCGCGGGCGAGCGCGCGCAGCTCGCGCCGCTGCTGCGCGCGGCGGCCGATGCCGGCCGGCTCTCGGGCGAGCTGCACGCCGGCGCGTGGCACGACGCCGGCACGGCCGGACGCCTGGCCGCGCTCGAGGCGCTGCTCGCCGGGGCGAAGGAACGCACATGAAAGCGGACGATCTGGGACACGATGTGGCGGTGCATGCCGAGCGCCGGCGGCGCCTCGCCGCGGCTATCGGCGAGGGCGTGGCGGTGATCCCGACCGCGCCGGAGCGCCCGCGCAACCGCGACTCGCACTACCCCTACCGCTACGACAGCTACTTCTACTACCTGACCGGCTTCCAGGAGCCCGAGGCGGTGCTGGTGCTCGCCGGCGGCGCCGAGCCGCGCGCCCTGCTCTACTGCCGGGAGAAGAACCCCGAGCGCGAGACCTGGGACGGCTTCCGCCACGGCCCCGAGGGCGCGCGCGAGCGCTTCGGCTTCGACGCGGCGCATCCGATCGCCGCGCTCGACGAGGCGATGCCGGCGCTCATCGCCGGCCGCCCGGCGCTCTGGTACCCGGTGGGCGCCGACGCCGAGTGGGATGCGCGCGCCATGCGCTGGCTGAACGCGGTGCGCGCCGGCGCGCGCGCCGGCCTCGCGGCGCCGCAGACGCTGCACGACGTGCGCGCGCCGCTCGACGAGATGCGCCTGGTGAAGGACGCGGGCGAGCTCGCGCTGATGCGCCGTGCGGCGGCCATCTCGGCGGCGGCGCACCGCCGCGCCATGCTCGCCGCGCGCCCCGGGCGCCGCGAGCACGAGGTCGAAGCCGAGCTGCTGCACGAGTTCCGCGCGAGCGGCGCGCAGTTCCCGGCGTACTCGCCGATCGTCGCCGGCGGCGCAAGCGCCTGCATCCTGCACTACGTGCAGAACGACGCGCCGCTCGCCGACGGCACGCTGCTGCTGATCGACGCCGGCTGCGAGCTGGACGGCTATGCCGCCGACATCACGCGCACCTTCCCGGTGAACGGGCGCTTCGGCGGCGCGCAGCGCGAGGTCTACGAGATCGTGCTCGCGGCGCAGCGCGCCGCCCTGGACAAGGTGCGCGCCGGCGCCTCGTTCATCGACCCGCACGACGCCGCCGTGCGCGTGCTCGCGCAGGGCATGCTCGACCTGAAGCTGCTCGCGGGCAGCCTCGACGAAGCGCTGGAGAAGGAGACCTACAAGCGCTTCTACATGCACCGCACCGGGCACTGGCTGGGCCTCGACGTGCACGACGCGGGCGACTACAAGCGCGCCGGCGCGTGGCGCGCGCTCGAGCCGGGCATGACGCTCACCGTCGAGCCGGGCCTGTACATCCGCGCCGCGGACGACGTGCCCGCGCGCCTGCGCGACATCGGCGTGCGCATCGAAGACGACGTGCTGGTCACCGCCGGCGGATGCGAGGTGCTCACCGCGGCGGCGCCCAAGGCGATCGCCGAGATCGAGGCGCTGATCCGTGACGGCCGGCGCTGACGTTCTCATCCTCGGCGCCGGGCCGGTCGGCTGCGCGCTGGCGCTCGCGCTGCAGGGCTCGCGCCACGCGGTGCGCGTCGTCGACCCGCAGCCCGCCCCGGCCGGTGCGTTCCGCCCCATCGCGCTGTCGCACGCCAGCCGGCTGATCTTCGAGCGCATCGGCGCCTGGGGCGATTTCCCCGTGACGCCCATCACCACGATCCATGTCTCGCAGGCCGGCGCCTTCGGCCGCACGCGCCTGGACGCGGCCGACGCGGGCGTGCCCGCGCTCGGCTACGTCACCCGGTACGCCGATCTCGTCGGCGCCTTGCGCGCGCGCCTCGAGATCCGCGCCGAGGCGGGTCCCGCCGCGCGCTGCACGGTGCACGCGGAGGGGACCGCCGACGCCGCCCGCGAGCGCCGCTACGGGCACGACGCCGTGGTGGCGCGCGTCGCCGCCGAGCCGGCGCCGCGCGCCGCGGCGCACGAGCGCTTCACGCCGGAAGGGCCGCTCGCCCTGCTGCCGCTCGCCGGGGAATGGGCGCTCATCTGGAGCGCGCGCCCGGCGCGCGCCGCGGCGCTCGCCGGCGCCGCGCCCGCGGACTTTCTCGCCGAGCTGCAGCAGGCCTGCGGCGAGCGCGCCGGCCGCTTCACGGCGGTGCACGCCCGCGCGCAGGTGCCGCTCGCCACGCGCGTGCGCGCGTCGCGCGTCGAAGGCGGCGAGGTGTACATCGGCAACGCGGCGCAGACGCTGCATCCGGTGGCCGGCCAGGGGCTCAATCTCGGGCTGCGCGATGCCTGGGATCTGGCGCAAACCCTGCACGATGCCGATGACGCGGGCGATGCGCGCGTGCTCGCGCGTTTCGCCGCCTTGCGCCGCATCGACGCGGCGGCGACCGTCGGCGTCACCGAGCTCCTGGCGCATGCGTTCCTCGGCGCGCACCCGCTCGCGCGCGCCGCGCGCGGTGCCGTCCTGACGGGCCTCGACCTCGTGCCGGCCGCGCGGCGCTTCTTTGCGCGGCGCATGATCTACGGCCCTTCCGCGCTGCCGTGATCTTTAATAGAATTCCGATCCCTTCGCGCTCGGAACCCTGACCGTCCCATGCAGCTCGGCGCGCACGTCCTGCGCAATGCGTTGTTCCTTGCTCCGATGGCGGGCGTGACCGACCGGCCGTTCCGCATCCTCGCCCGGCGCTACGGCGCCGGCCTCGCGGTCTCCGAGATGGTGTCGGCGCGGCCCGAGCTGCGCGGCTCGAGAAAGTCGCTGCTGCGCCTGGACCACGCCGGCGAGCCCGCGCCCGTGTCGGTGCAGATCGCCGGCGCCGAGCCGGCGATGATGGCCGATGCCGCGCGCTGCAACGTCGAGCGCGGCGCGCAGATCATCGACATCAACATGGGCTGCCCGGCGAAGAAGGTCTGCAACGTGTACGCCGGCTCGGCGCTGCTGGAAGACGAGGCGCGGGTGGCACGCATCCTCGAGGCCGTGGTCGCGGCGGTCGACGTGCCGGTGACGCTCAAGATCCGCACCGGGCCGGCGCCCGCGCGGCGCAACGCCGTGCGCATCGCGCGCATGGCCGAGGACCACGGCGTGCGGCTGCTCGCCGTCCACGGCCGCACGCGCGCCTGCGGCTTCGCCGGGCACGCCGAGTACGACACCATCGCCGAGGTGAAGCGCTGCGTGCGCATTCCGGTGCTGGCCAACGGCGACATCGAGACGCCGCAGGACGCGCGCGCGGTGCTCGAGCGCACCGGCGCCGACGGCCTGATGATCGGCCGCGCGGCCTTCGGCCGCCCGTGGCTGTTCCGCGAGATCGAGCATTTCCTCGCCACCGGCACGGCGCTCGCGCCGCCCGCGCCGGCGGAAATCGAGGCCGTGGTGCACGAGCACCTCGACGGGCTGTACGCGCTGTACGGCGAAGCGCAGGGCCTGCGCGTGGCGCGCAAGCACCTGGGCTGGTATACGAAGGCGCTGCCCGAAGGCGAGCGCTTCCGCCAGGCGGTGGTGCGGCTGGAGGCGGCGGCCACGCAGCGCGCGGCGCTGAACGACTATTTCGCGAGGCTCGCCGCATGAGCCGCGGCAGCGAGCTCGGCGACGCGGTGCGCCGCTCGCTCGAGCGCTACTTCAAGGACATGGACGGCGAGCATCCCACCGCCATCTACGACATGGTGCTGAAGCACGTGGAAAAGCCGATGATCGAGCTGGTGCTCGGCCGCGCCGCGGGCAACCAGTCGCGCGCCGCCGCCATGCTCGGCATCGACCGCAACACGCTGCGCAAGAAGATGCAGCAGCTGCGCATCAAGGGGTGAGCACGCTCAAGCGGGCGCTGATCAGCGTCTCGGACAAGTCGGGGGTCGCCGCTTTCGCGCGCGCGCTCGGCGCCCTCGGCTTCGAGATCCTGTCCACCGGCGGCACGGCGAAGCTCCTGGAGAAGGAGGGCGTGGCGGCAACCGAGGTGTCGGCGCACACCGGCTTTCCCGAGATGCTCGACGGCCGCGTGAAGACGCTGCACCCGGCGATCCACGGCGGCATCCTCGCGCGCCGCGACGCGCCGGCGCACATGGCCGCGATCGAGCGCGCCGGCATCGCGCCCATCGACCTCGTGGTGGTCAACCTCTACCCGTTCCAGGCCACGGTCGCCGATCCCGACAGCCGGCTCGAGGACGCCATCGACAACATCGACATCGGCGGCCCGGCGATGCTGCGCTCGGCGGCCAAGAACCACGCCGGGGTGGCGGTGGTGGTGGATCCCGCCGACTATGCGCGCGTGCTCGCGGAGCTGCGCGCGGCGGGCAGCGTCTCGGCGCAGACCCGCTTCGCGCTCGCCACCAAGGCCTTCGCGCACACCGCCGCGTACGACGGCGCCATCGCCGAGTACCTGTCGTCGCTCGACGCGGCGGGCCGGCGCGGCGCCTTCCCGGCGGTGCTCTGCCTGCAGTTCGCCAAGCTCCAGGACATGCGCTACGGCGAGAACCCGCACCAGGCGGCGGCCTTCTACCGCGACCTCGCGCCGGTCCCCGGCGGCATCGCCGGCTACCGCCAGATCCAGGGCAAGGACCTCTCGTACAACAACGTCGCCGACGCCGACGCCGCGTGGGAGTGCGTGAAGAGCTTCAGCGAGCCGGCCTGCGTCATCGTCAAGCACGCCAATCCCTGCGGCGCCGCCGTCGGCAAGAGCGTGCTCGATGCCTACCGCAAGGCGTTCCGCACCGATCCCACCTCGGCCTTCGGCGGCATCCTCGCCTTCAACCGCGCGCTCGACCGCGCCGCGGCCGCGCAGATCGGCAAGCAGTTCGCCGAGGTGATCATCGCGCCGCGCGTCGAGCCCGACGCGCTGGCGCTATTCGCGCACAAGCAGAACCTGCGCGTGCTCGAGGTGCCGCTGGCGCGCGCGGCCAACGCGCGCGACTTCAAGCGCGTGGGCGGCGGGCTGCTGGTGCAGAGCGCCGACGCGCACCGCCTCGAGCCGGGCGAGCTGAAGACGGTGACGCGCAGGAAGCCGACCGCGGCGCAGCGCGCCGACCTGCTGTTCGCGTGGCGCGTGGCCAAGTACGTGAAATCGAACGCCATCGTCTTCGCGCGCGGCGGCGCGACCGTGGGCGTGGGCGCCGGCCAGATGAGCCGCGTCGACAGCGCGCGCATCGCCGCGCTCAAGGCGAAGGCCGCCGGCCTGACGCTCAAGGGCTCGGTCGCGGCCTCCGACGCGTTCTTCCCGTTCCGCGACGGACTCGACGTCGTCGTCAAGGCGGGCGCGGTCGCGGTGATCCAGCCCGGCGGCAGCGTGCGCGACGCCGAGGTCATCGCCGCGGCCGACGAGCGCAAGGTCGCGATGGTGTTAACGGGCGTGCGCCACTTCCGCCACTGATGAAGCTGCTCGTCATCGGCGCCGGCGGCCGCGAGCACGCTTTGGCCTGGAAGCTCGCGCACTGCGCGCGCGTGCAGAAGGTCTACGTCGCGCCGGGCAACGGCGGCACCGCCACCGAGCCGGGCGTGGCGAACGTGGCGCTCGAGGCGATTCCCGGGCTCGTCGCCTTCGCGAAACAGGAAGGCATCCACCTCACGGTGGTCGGGCCCGAGGCGCCGCTCGCGGCCGGCATCGTGGACGCGTTCCGCGAGGCGGGGCTGCGCATCTTCGGCCCGACGCGCGCCGCGGCGCAGCTGGAAAGCTCCAAGGACTTCGCCAAGCGCTTCATGGCGCGGCATCGCATCCCCACCGCGCGCCACGCCACCTTCGAGGATGCCGCGCAGGCGAAGGCCTACGTCGAGCAGCAGGGCGCGCCGGTCGTCGTGAAGGCCGACGGACTCGCGTCCGGCAAGGGCGTGGTGGTGGCGCAGTCGGTCGCCGAGGCGCACGCGGCGATCGACCGGCTGGGCGGCAAGCTGGTGATCGAGGAGTGCCTGCAGGGCGAGGAAGCGAGCTTCATCGTCATGGCCGACGGCGCGCACGCGCTCGCCCTCGCCACCAGCCAGGACCACAAGCGCCTGCGCGACGGCGACGCGGGTCCCAACACCGGCGGCATGGGCGCCTATTCGCCGGCCCCCGTGGTGACGCCGAAAGTGCACGCGCGCGTCATGCGCGAGATCATCCAGCCGGCGATCGCCGGCATGGCGCAGGACGGCGCGCCGTACTCCGGGTTCCTGTACGCGGGGCTGATGATCGACGCCGCGGGCAATCCGCAGACGCTCGAGTTCAACTGCCGCCTCGGCGATCCCGAGACGCAGCCCATCCTGCTGCGGCTCAAGTCCGACCTGCTCGAGCTGCTCGAGGCCGCGCTCGAGGGCCGGCTGCAGGACGCCGCGGCCGCGTGGGACCGGCGCGCGGCGCTCGGCGTGGTGCTCGCGGCGCACGGCTATCCCGAGGCGCCGCGCCAGGGCGACCGCATCGAGGGCATTCCCGCGCCGGCGGCCGACTGCCGCGTGTTCCAGGCCGGCACGCGCGCCGCGGGCTCCGACCTCCTCACCAGCGGCGGGCGGGTGCTGTGCGTCACCGCGCTCGGCGACAACCTGCGCGCCGCGCGCAGCCGCGCCTACGACGCCGTGGAGCGCATCCGCTTCGACGGCATGCAGTACCGGAAAGACATCGGCCAGCGCGCGCTGAAGAAGTGAACCTCGCCGCCGTCAGCGACTATTTCCTCGGCCTGCAGGGCGCGATCGTCGCCCGGCTGGAGGCGCTCGACGGCGGCCGCTTCCACGAAGACCGCTGGACGCGCGCCGAGGGCGGCGGCGGCATCGCGCGCGTGCTCGAGGGCGGCGCGCTGCTCGAGCGCGGCGGGGTCAATTTCTCCAGCGTCCAGGGCGCGCGCCTGCCGCCCTCGGCGAGCGCCTCGCGCCCGCAGCTCTCGGGGCGTGCCTTCGAGGCAATGGGCGTGTCGCTCGTGCTGCACCCGAGGAACCCCTACTGCCCGACCGTGCACATGAACGTGCGGCTGTTCGCCGCCGGCGACGTCTGGTGGTTCGGCGGCGGCATGGACCTCACGCCGTACTACGGCTTCGAGGAGGATGCGCGGCATTTTCACGCCACGTGCAAGGCGGCGGTCGGCGCGCGCTACCCTCGCTTCAAGCGCTGGTGCGACGAATACTTCTTCCTCAAGCACCGCAACGAGCCGCGCGGCATCGGCGGCATCTTCTTCGACGACCTGAACGAACCCGATTTCGACACCTGCTTCGCGCTCGTGCGGTCGGTGGGCGATCATTTCCTCACCGCCTACGCGCCGATCGTGGAAAAGCGGCGCCACACGCCCTACGGCGAGCGCGAGCGCGCGTTCCAGGCCTACCGGCGCGGGCGCTACGTCGAATTCAACCTGGTGTACGACCGGGGCACGCTGTTCGGGCTGCAATCGGGCGGGCGCACCGAGGCGATCCTCATGTCGCTGCCGCCCGGCGCGGCGTGGCGCTACGACTGGAACCCCGAAGCCGGGTCGGCGGAGGAACGGCTTTACAGCGAGTTCCTGAAGCCGAGGGACTGGGCGTAGGGGCAAGAAAAAAGGGGGTCAGAACAACATTTCTCCAGCCCCGGCTCGACTGCAGCCGGCGGAATCGGAAATGTTGTTCTGACCCCCTTTTTTACGGCAGCTCCGCCGCCCGCCGGTAGTGCGGCTGCGCCTCGGCGCCGCGCTCGAGCCGGTCGAGCAGCCGCGCGAGCTCGAGGTGCGTGGCGCGCGATTCCTCGAACGACAGGCTCGCCTCGAGGTAGTTCTGCGCCTTGCCCCAGAGCTCGGCGTGCGCGCACAGGCGCCCCAGCGCGGCGAGCAGCTGCGGGTCCGACTCGTGCTCGAGCAGCCACTTTTCCGCGCGCTCGATGCGCCGCCGCGCCTCGTCGCCGCGCGCCGGCTGCTCCAGCCCGGGCAGCTCGCCGTACAGGGCGGCGAGCGCCGGCGCCCATTCGACCGCGAGCGCCTTCTCGACCGCGTCGCGCGCGAGCGTCGTCAGCCCGAGCGCCAGCGCGTGCCGCGCCGCGGCGCCCGCGACGCGCGCGCTCGACTGCTCGCGCGCGGGGATCCCGCGCCAGCGCTCCTCGAACGCGCCGCGCTCGGTCGCCGACTGCGCCAGCCCCTCGACGTGCGCCTGCACGCGGTACTCCTCGGCGACCCCCGGCGCGATCGCGTCGCGCTTGGCGAGCTGCGCGGTGAGCCGCAGCACCTCCTGCCAGTTGCGCAGGCCGCGCTCGGCCCGCAGCAGCAGCCGCAGCGTCGCGAACTGCCGCGCCCCGGATCCCTGCAGGCTGCGCAGCGCATCGCGCGCGGTGCCGTAGTCGCGCTCGCCGAGCGCCATCACCGCGCGCGACAGCATGCCGGCGCCGCGCTGGCCGGCGTCCTGCGCGCGCGTCATCCACAGCTCGCGCCGCTCCGGCATGCCCAGCTCGTGCGCGGCGCGCGCGGCGATGATCGCCGCGAGGCCGGGCGAGGCGTCCCCCTCGAAGGCGCGCGTGGCCTCCTTTTCGGCGCGCGCATAGCGTCCTTCCAGCCACGCCTGCAGCGCCGCCGCGAGCGCCCCTTGCGCGCGCTCGCGGCGCCGGCGCGCGCGGAACGCGCGCACGTAGGCCGGCAGCGCCACGGTGTGCTGCAGCATGCGCACGCCGATGAAGGCCGCGACGAAGGCGAGCAGCACCAGCACCGCGTACAGGAGCAGCGACATCTCCAGGCGCCACTCGGCATACGCGAACTGCACATAGCCCCGGTCCAGGTGCCCGAAGACGGCGAGCGCCGCCGCCGCGGCGAACACCGCCAGCAGCCAGAAAAGCCCCTTCATCCCGAGGCGCGGTTGCGGCGCGCCTTGAAGTCGCGCACCGCGTCGAGGCTGTCGGTGATCGAAGGCGGCGCGAAGCTGATCGGCGCATCGAGCAGCTGCTCGAGCCGCTGCAGCGCCTCCTGGGTCGGCCGCGCGTCCGCGGCGTAGTAGCGCTGCAGCCAGCCGCGCGCGACGCGCACGTCCTCCTCGAATGCGCCCTGGTTGCGCGCAAGCAGCGCCAGGCGCGCGTTGAGCAGCCGCAGCCGCAGGTTCTCGCGCAGGAAATACGCCTGCTCGGGCGGCAGCAGCGGCGGCTCGGGCTTGTCCACGCGCCGCACGACCACCAGCTCGCGCAGGTCGCGCCACAGGCCGGCGCCGAGGCGCGCGAAGAAGCCCCCGCCCGCCGCGCCCGCCGGCGCGGCCGCGGCCGCCTCGCGCCGCAGGCGGCCGTCGAGCGCGAGCGGCAGGTCGTCGATCGCGGCGAGCACCGCATCCAGGCGCGCGCTCAGCGCCGCGATGTCGGCGGCCGGCACCGCCTTCAGGCGCTCGATGTCGCGCGCCAGCGCGCGCCGCACGGGCTGGAACTGCGGCCGGTCGGCCCGCGACAGGCGGCTTTCGGCGAGCTGCAGCGCGAGCAGCGCCGCGCGCACGTTGCCCGAGAGCTGCAGCTGCTGCTGCGCGATGGCGAGCACCTGCTCGATCTCGGCGAGCTGCCACTCGTCGCGGTTGCGCGACAGCTCCTGGTAGAGCGATTCGAGCGCCAGCTGCTGGCTCTGCGCGTCGGCGACGCGCGCCTCGAGCGCGCCGATCTTCGCCTGCGCGTCGCGCGCCGACTCCTGCGCCTCGCGCGCCGCGGCGCGCGCCTCGCGCGCGCTCTCCTCGATGACCTTGAGGCGGCGCGCGAGCTCTTCCTGCGTCGCGCCGAGCCGCAGCCGCGCGTCGTAGTACACCCAGCCCGAGGCGCCGAGGGCGGCGGCGATGAGCAGGCCCAGCAGCACGCGCACGGCGCCGCCGCTCGCGGCCTTCTTCTGCGGCGCGGGCGGCGGCGCGGGCGGCGGCTCGGGCAACGCCGTCGGCTCGTTCGTCTGCATGCGGAGGTTTTACTTCGCGCCGCCGAAGTATGCAAGCAGGCGCGCGAGCACCTGCGCGTCGCCCGGGCCGGAGACCGCGACCGCGGCGCACCCCATGTCGCGCGCCAGCCGCGCCACGCGCTCGTGCGGCACGATGAGCGGCGTCGCGCGCAGGCGCTCGAGGCCGATGAGCGCCGCCAGGTTCTCGAGCGCCTCGCCCGAGTTCGCGCACACGGCGTCGAGCGCGCCCGCGGGCGCGGCGCCGCCCGCGGGCCGCGCGCGCCGGTAGCACGCGACGGCGCTGACGCGCGCGCCGCGCGCGGCGAGCGTCTCGGCGAGCAGCTCGCGGCCGCCCGCCCCGCGCAGGATCAGCACGCGCCGGCCCTGCACGCGCTGCAGCTCGGGCAGCGCGAGCAGCGCCTCGCTGTCGGCGCCCTCGGCCGGCGCGAGCACGTCGCGCACGCCGCGCGCCTCGAGCTCGCGGCGCGTGCCGGCGCCGAGCGCCGCGGCGCGCACGCGCGCCGGCCACGCCCGCGCGCGCAGCTCGAGCGCCTTGCGCACCGCGCTCGGGCTGACGAACACGGCGAGATCGAATTCCTCCGCGCGCGCGAGCGCGTCGCGCGCGGCGCGCGGGTCTTCGGGGTCGCGGATCTCGATCGCCGGGTAGAGCACCGGCTCGCCGCCCGCCTGCGCGATGAGCGCGGCGAGGCCTGCGGCCAGCTCGCGCGGCCGCGTCACCAGGATGCGCCGGCCTTCGAGCGCGCTCGCCGTCACGAAGGCGGAGCGAGCGCCGCCAGGATCTCGTCGGCGCCGCGCGCGCGCAGCAGCGCCGCGGCTTGCGCGCCCAGCGCCTCCGGGTCCTCGGCCGCGCCGCTGCAATCGGCCTGCGCCATGCGCGTGCCGTCCGGCGCCGCCACCAGGGCGCGCAGCCGCAGGCGCGTGCCGGCGAGCTCGGCGAAGGCGCCGAGCGGAATCGTGCAGCTGCCGCCGAGCGCGAGGCTCACGGCGCGCTCCGCGCGCACGCACGCGGCGCTCGGCGCGTGCGCGAGCGGCGCGACCAGCGCGCGCACGTCGGCGCGCGCGGCGGCGCATTCGATGGCGAGCGCCGCCTGTCCCGGCGCGGGCAGGCTCTCCTCGACGCTCAGGCAGCGCCGGATGCGCGCTTCGAGCCCGAGGCGCTTGAGCCCCGCGGCGGCGAGCAGCACGGCGTCGTACTCGCCGCGGTCCAGCTTGGCGATGCGCGTCTCGACGTTGCCGCGCAGCGTGAGCAGCCGCAGCCGCGGGTAGCGCGCGGCGACCTGCGCGGCGCGGCGCAGGCTCGAGGTGCCGACGCGCGCGCCCGCGGGCAGCGCCGCGAGGTCGGCGAAGGCGCCGCTCACCAGCGCGTCGCGCGCATCCTCGCGCTCGAGGATCGCGGCCAGGACGAAGCCCTCGGGCAGCGCCGCCGGCACGTCCTTCATGGAGTGCACCGCGAGGTCGGCGCGGCCCTCGAGCATCGCCTGCTCCAGCTCCTTCACGAACAGGCCCTTGCCCCCGGCCTTGTCCAGGCGCTCATCGAGCAGCTCGTCGCCGCGCGTGGACAAGGCCGGGGGCAAGGGC
>Ga0210061_1000012_pt1 | contig 19171 bp, 17 predicted proteins | sample MayberryNW_Catta_2_FD_184877 | JGI IMG/M metagenome (GOLD analysis project Ga0210061, IMG submission 184877) | Wetland microbial communities from San Francisco Bay, California, USA, that impact long-term carbon sequestration -... | ecosystem: Environmental > Aquatic > Marine > Wetlands ...
AAAAGATAGCTATCAATCAAGTTTCGAACAGATAGACTTCCGTGTAGTATAGAGATACTATTCTCTATTATTTTATGATAAATTCAATTCAATATCTCAGCCTGGCTATGCAACTTAGCTCCTCATGCAATCATCATCTTCTTCATATTTACCATTTTTTCTAGTCTTTCTTTAGCTTTACAAACTTACTTGCAAATAGCAATGGTTTTGTTACTTTTATTACGATATGACGTGCACTCTTCTTATTGCATCGATGTTGGTATCTGTTAAATTACTATACTTAGATGACCAAGGATCTCAATCTACTAACTAAGAATTTTCGTGAATTTCTTTTTAATAAGTTAGATGGTTATAAAAGTAATGACAGAAATGTCCAAAAAGGAAATTAAACAGTTTCTTATGCAAGGCACTTTTACAGCAAAACTTGCTACAGTAAAGGATAATGGAAGTCCACATGTAGTTCCAATTTGGTTCGTATTAGACAATCAAAAAGACCGAACAAGTGAACGAGCAGCAGGAGATATAGTTTTTACCACTTATGACAGCTCGCTTAAAATAAGAAACATTCAGCGTGATAATAGAGTGAGTATTTGTGTGGACGATCAGATACCACAGTTTTCCTTTGTAACTATTTTTGGTAGGCAAAAATATATCATATTAAGCAGAATGAACTTTTCAAGTGGGCTACCAAAATAGCAAAGCGGTATATGGGAAAGGATAATGCAGAAACATATGGCAAAAGAAATAGTACTGAAGGTGCGGTTCTAGTACGTATAAAACCTACAAAAATAATAGCGGAAAAAGATACAGCTGAATGGGAATGATATGGGAATGATAATGATTGAAATAATTTACGATACATTGAGTATCACGCATCTGGGTATATGAGTTACTATTGACTAAGTCATTCTTGATGTCAAAATGCCAGATTTTCAATTTGCCTATGCAAAATCACTTGTTTGATGCACTCTCATTGTTAGTATGTAATACGTACTATAAATCAAATATATACCTTTATAGTTATTCTTTTCTAATAAGTTATTACTAACTCAATACGTATATCCATAGAACCATAGAATTATAATAGACAATTTATAATCGGGATCTAATTTATTACAATCCATTCATATACATAAACATAGAGATTGTTCAAGACGCTATTCAAAAGGCTAGGCTTCGAGCATGAAGCAGATATTCGATCCCCAGAAGAGAAATTCTTCTCTGATATAGTGGGATACTCTGATCTTAAAAAGCTATTCATGAGATCAATAATTAGTAAGGAACCTTCGCATATTCTCTTAACTGGTCCGCCTGCATCAAGTAAGACGATATTTCTCCTACAAATGATGAAAGGATTAGACAATAGTTACTTCACAGATGGAATAGGGACTAGCGGAGTAGGTATGGTTGATTACCTGTTTGAACATCCATCAACAAAGTATTTGTTAATAGATGAAATGGATAAGATGAAGAAAAGTGATCAGGTTGCCTTACTAAATATAATGGAAACTGGCATTCTTAGTTCTACAAAGGTCAGGAAAACCAGACAACTAGAGATGAGCCTATGGATATTTGCAACCTCAAATAGTTTAGATAATCTTTCAAAACCATTAAAATCTAGATTCTTAATATTTTATCTCCCAGAATATAAGTATGAAGAGTTTGTCGAGATCTCGACAAAGTTACTAAAGGAAAGGTATAAAATCGAATCTAGAACAGCTTCAAAAGTTGCAGATAAGGTATGGAATGAGCTGGATAGCAAGGATATACGAGACGTCCTAAAGATCGGCAAGATGGCAAAGCACGAAGAAACAGACTCGGATATAGACTGGTTAATTCACACGTACAAGAAATATGCGATTAAGGAAAGGCATGAAACAGAGTCTATCTAGATATAACATATTAGTAGTCTTTGTCTTTGTCTTAGAGTACTAAATCCGATCAATAATATAGATTAAGAAGTGTTTATGAGAACTCTTCCTATTACATAGGAATAAGATCATAATGATTTTTTAGAGGTCACGTCAGCAAAAATAGTGATAACATCAATGAAGTGTATACCTATTCTAGTTGTCGTGTCTCTCCATTTTTATTCTTTGAATAAACAAATCATTATCTAACGTTATCATCCTCTTTTGCTTGACTACTCCACTATTTCATTTTTTAACTGATTGAATACATGTTTGACTTCTTCAACCGATGTATTATCCTCTAGTGTTGTTAGATCACCTATCGAATCTTCTCTGTTTGCTATCGATTTAAGTAGTCTTCGCATTATTTTTCCGCTCCTCGTTTTAGGAAGTTTACTTACAAAATAGATCCCTTCTGGCGCTGCAATAGGTCCTATGGTTTTTCTTATATGATCAGTAAGTACTTTACGTAGTTCTTCTGTAGGCGGATATTCAGTACGCAATACTAAAAATGCAATTACGGATTCGCCTTTCTTTTGGTCCAACCTTCCTGTTACTGCAGCTTCAGCAACAGCTTTATGTGAAACAAACGTACTTTCTAGCTCCATTGTGCTTAGTCTGTGGCCTGCAACTTTAAGCACATCATCCGATCTGCCTAAAAGCCAAAAATAACCATCTTCATCCATTAATGCATAATCGCCTGTATAGTACATACCCTTAAACTTATTCCAGTACACATCCTGATATTTTTTATCGTTCTTCCAAAGAGTCATCAGCATTCCAGGCCAAGGATTCTTGATCATCAAATATCCCTTCTTGTTAGCATCAACAACTTCCCCATGTTCATCTACAATAACCATATCTACTCCAGGTATGGGGAACGTTGCAGAACCAGGTTTCATTGGAATAGTATCATTTATTCCGGTACATGCACTTAGTATAATGCCACCTGTCTCAGTCTGCCACCATGTATCAATTATAGGACAATTTTCTTTTCCGATAGTCTTAAAATACCATTGCCACACATCAGGATTGATAGATTCGCCTACAGTTCCCAATAGACGAAGAGATGACAAATCAAATGACGTGGGTATATTATCCCCATACTTTATGTACATACGTAATGCAGTAGGAGTAGTATATAATATTGTTGCTCCATGCTTTTCAATTATTGCCCAATATCTATCTGGTGTAGGATAATCAGGTGTTCCTTCATACATTATTTCAGTTATACCATGCATAAGAGTACCATATACGGTATAGCTATGCCCTGTAACCCATCCAACGTCAGCAGTACTAAAGAATATGTCTGTTGGTCTGAAATCAAAGACCAATTTCGCGGTAGTATATAAATGTGTAAGATAACCACCAGTACTGTGCAAGACGCCTTTTGGTTTCCCAGTAGTCCCTGATGTGTATAAAATAAACAATGGATGAGCACTGTCTAGAATCTCGGGTTTACAATATCGTTCTTGCTCATTCTGAACAATCTCATGCCACCATACATCCCTATTATTAGTCATTTTAATATCATTAGAGGCTCTTTTTAAGACAATGACCTTTTCTAGCGAGGGGATCGATAGAGCAGCTTCATCGACGATCTTTTTTAATTCTATGATCTTACCTCTGCGATAGCCCCCATCAGCAGTTATTATAATTTTGGATTCAGAATCGTTAGCCCTATCAGCTAAAGCCTTGGCACTAAAACCAGAAAAAACAACAATATGTGTCGCGCCAATTCTTGCGCATGCCAGCATTGCAATTGTGACTTCCGGAACCATCGGAAGATAAATAATAACACGATCACCTTTTTTTACTCCAAGACTTTTTAAGGCATTAGCAAAGATATTGACATCTTTGTACAATTGGTAATAAGTAATCGTCCTCGTTTCCTTCTCATTTTCTCCTTGCCAAATAATTGCTGCCTTATTCTTGAATTGCGAGTCCACATGTCTATCAATGCAATTTACGGAAGCATTCAGTGAACCTCCGACAAACCATTTTGCAAAAGGGGGATCCCAGGTTAATGTCCTATCCCAGTACTTGAACCATACCAAATTTTTTGCCTGTTGCTCCCAGAACTGTTCTGGATCTTCCAACGCATTCTTTCTTAGTATATTGTATTTCTTACCTTGGAGAGATATTTTGGCCTGTGAGATATCTTCGTATATATTTGATACCTCATTAGATTTGAGGTCAGACATTACAATATGTTAGAAGATCCGAATAATTTTAAAACCTTATGGGGAAGTTAATTTTATCTGAATACGTCAAAACTCTAGAAATCATACTATAGAGTATAATATCCATATAGAAGTTTATTACTGTAGAATGTGTCAATATATTAAAATAAAGAAATTCAGTGTATCTAAATTGTGAAATACAGAAGCAGAACAGAAATAGTAGCAATGATCCTAGAGGCTGCAAATGGAGGAGCAACCAAGACAAAAATAATGTATAAAGCTTTCCTTAGCTACGCACAGCTAAGAGAATATCTTTCGGTACTCATTGAGAACAACTTATTAGAGTATCTTGAGGGTTCTCAAACATACAAAACAACTGAGAAGGGTCTGAATTTTCTAAGAATGCATAACGAAATAGGCGAGCTTTTACAGACATCAGCAAAACAAGGCGGAGCCTAAAATATTTACAAATCTTCCTTTTTTTCTAAAAGATTAAGTGAGATTTAATTTATATTCAAATTATTTATTTTTTATTTGTTACTAAAATTTAATTTAATCATGTTGTAGAACCTGGTTAAGCCAGCTAGTTTCAGTCTCATCATCAGTTTCTTTACGAATAGTCTTATGATGATCATTATTGTAGTCATTGTCGTCTGCTGCTGCACTAACAGCTTGAGGCCCTGTCACGGGGATATCACCTTCAGGGGATTGCGAATTTGAGTTAGATTTTGGTTGATCCGATATAGATGAATTTGGTACTGAATTCAAATCTATCCTCTCAAATGTCTGTTGGTTTAACCTAGATATGACGTTATTGATCTCTCCTTTTTCTAAGTTAATATGTTCTATTAGATCATTTGTAGATAGGCTAATTTGTTGATATGTTTCTTCGGTGATCTCATTGCTTCTATACTGTAACTTAGCGTCAAATAGTACCGATTTTATATTCTGGCTTTCCGTATCTATTTGGTTCAGTCTTTCTTGTAGTTGTTCAAGAACTATTTTTCCTTTATCCTCAAGGTCTTGCAATCTCTTCTGGTACTTTATATAGACCAATTCTACGTCCTCTCTCATCAAATCATTGGCAGTAACCATCTCTTGTAATGCTTTGATCCTTTGTAATGCGAGGTTTTTCTGCCTAAGTAACTTTTGGACATCCAATCTCCATTTTGGAATAAAGATCACGTAATCACCCTGTACTAATAATTGCTCGTATACTAACTGCTTTAGCCCTGCATAACCGCAATCTACACTAACAGATTCTATAGACCCATCAATATCTGTTACCATACCAATAACTTTTCCCATGTAGGTTCCGTACATATCCTTAACCTGTTTACCAATAAACTCTAACTTTACTTCACTCATGCAAACGCTTTATTAAGCTGATATAATGGCAATGTTGTCAAAATTGTTGAATTATTTAGCAAAAGATTTCATCGTAAGCGAATTCGAATACTTTTGCTAGTTTACTAACTTCTATTCCAGTCTACGCTATTCCAGGGGGTTTGCCCCCATGTTCCATCACATTTTCTATGTAATTCGTTTGCTGTTCCATAAACTTTTTGCGCTTTTCTTCTTCTTCTAATTCTTTCATATCCAAAGAAGGGATTCCTAGAATCTTTGTTAATGTATGTAGAATAGCCTTAGCAGTCATAGGTTGGATAACATTAGGATTATCGATTTCGCCCAGAATGCACATCGCATTCAATCCTCTTTCTTTTGCAAGTCCTAATATTAGACCATTAAATCCTATAATCTGTCCTTCTCCCTCTAAGATATTCATATTGAATTTACTTATCTTATCAACAATCTGTTCATTATTTACTGCGCCATACACCCCATTTGAAGTAGAGGTATTTTGTCTCAAGGCTGCGCCTATCGAGTACAACATTTTTGCATCAACTCTGTCAGCCATTTTCAGAACTTCGTAGCATATTTCGTACAGTCTTCGTGGATCAGAAGGATTAAAATCTCCTGTAAATATTACAAGATCATATTTAGAAACCCAATAAAATTTATAGCTTGACTGAACATACCTAATGATGCCTTGGTTATATGTTACAAAAGGTGGCCAAAATGCATAAATTTCGGCGAAGAGGTCAGCTGCGAGTCTCGTAGCCAAAAGAGTCATTCCCATACCTGCAACATTGCCCATATCAGGCAAAGCAGCAATCATAGTTGGTTGTGAGACAAAAGTGGGAATCTTGTGAATCTTTAAATTAAGCATACTCTACTGTTGGTAGAATTATTTTTCCGGAATAAAAATTATTGCAAGATGGATTTAAAATATGATTTAGACTTGAAATTTTATTACCTACATGTCAGTGGAAAATAAATAAATCTGTTGACATCACTTCCAAAACAGATGATACAATAAATATTGTATAGGGTGTGGAGTGAAAATGTCCAAAAAGTTGCGGATTTGCCCTGCCTGTGGAGGAAGTCAGATTTAAATTTAAATTTTACCTATTATTTTTGTCGTCTCTAGGAAATTCTAATTTGTCTAACAGATAAATGACAAATAGTTAAATGCTAATTCTAGTATCGGATAATCCATTCAATCTGGCAATCATTTCCCATTCTATAATTGCCCCGCTCAAGAGTAGGATTACTACAACTCCTATCTCTACTAAAGTAGACAGAAGATATTCCCTCCAATACTTTCTCTTTAATAAAGAATAGAAGAGCATACCGCTTCTGGATATGGCAAGACCGTAAGCAACAATTTCCATTAATCCAAAAGGAGTAACAAGAATCAGTAAAGGTGAGATATCATTAAGGTTAGCAGATGTTGCTGCTATTGCATTAAATACCATACCTGTTGAAAAACCAGAAAAAATTCCTAAACCTACACCTAGTAATGGAACAAACATGCCTAATCCAATCTTTGCATTATTAATGAATATCCCTGTCTGATCAATATCTTTAATTTGATTCATGAACCGGTTTTTTAGATCATTTACTTCTGAGCCGCTCATATATATTGATGAACCCCAATAATACGAGATAAGAAAAGTGATTATACCAAATGCAACATACAGTAAACGTCTCTTGATGGTGAGATGCAATTCAGTGTATGGATATTTGCTCCTATAATTATTTGTAGTTATTATTCATTTATCTGTTATAGAAATGTAATTAAATATGGCGGTTTCATAGTCAAGGTGGACAATTTGGATTTCGGAACAGAAATATCCAATGCCCTATGTTTTGCAATTAGTAAAGGATATCAGATACATCCTGACGCTTTTGAAATGCTCAAAGGGCTTGATATAGATATTCTAGGGATCATTCAAGACATTATTAAAGCCAAGGTAATTGGTAAAGATAATTCTTTAATTCTGGTTGAAGATATAAAAATGGTCGTTGATAAACATTCTAAAAATGGAGGATCTCAAAACAGTTCTTGCAATAAGTCTTCATCATCATTAGATTCATTACATCTACACAATAGTGATACATCAGAACCAGTATCATACAGAGTACTTTTAGATCCAACTCCTATAATTAATAGTGGAGAAGGAGTTGAAGGGTATATTTCGCTATTTAGAAGCAGGTATGAAAAATCTATGCGCATCTTATCCTTACGTCCAGATAGTAGACGAATCACAAGAGTAAAAACTCTGAAGAAAAAAAATACAGATACTGGAAATCAGAAACCATACATGCGATATGAACAATTTTCAGGATTATCCTCAACAATGGTTGTAGCTGGCTTGGTTATGTCAAGACAGTTAAAGCGTCATGGATTAGAAATAGTGATAGATGATTTTAGTGGAGATTTACATGCGATGGGTACAACTGAGGATATAAAAAAACAGGGATCGTTGATTACCACAGATCAAATGGTTATGTTAGAATTAGAGAACAGTGGGAAAAGTCAAAGTTTCGCTATAAAAAATATAATATCACCTGATATTCCAGATCATTTGCCAAACAGGGCCAAATCTGAATCCTACGTGGTATTAATCTCAGACTTACATGTAGGAAGTACATATTTCATGGAAACTGCATTTATGAAATTTTTGAATTGGATATCAGCAGCTGATGATGAAATTGTAAGGAAGATCAAATTTCTATGTATTGGCGGTGATTTAATTGATGGTATAGGAATATTTCCTAATCAAGACAAAGAATTACTTGAATTAAATATTAATAGTCAGATGTCACATGTAATAGACTTACTCTCACGTATACCTAAACACATTAATGTTTTTGTTATTCCTGGAAATCATGATCCTGGTCGAAGAGCATTACCACAACCTTCTATTCCTAGGCAAAACTCTGAAAAACTTTATACATTTCAAAATTTTAAGATGCTTGGAAATCCTAGTTTAATCGAATTGAATGGTGTAAAGATACTAATGTACCACGGACAGAGTCTAGATGATATCATAGGTACGATCCCTGATCTAAGTTATGCCAAGCCTGCGGAAGCAATGAAAGTATTATTGAGGGCAAGACATCTTTCTCCTATTTACGGAGAACGTACTCCTATAGCACCCGAACAAGAAGACCATATGGTAATTACTGAAGTCCCAGACATATTTCATTCAGGACACATACATGTTCTAGATGCTCAAAATTACCGTGGAACATTAATAGTAAATTCTGGAACTTGGCAGGGACAGACAAACTTTCAAAGAACCATGGGCATTATACCTAATCCTGGAGTTGCAGTTATAGTTGATCTGTCTACACTTCAACCATTTATAATGGATTTTAATCAATAGAAAGTACTCCTGTGAGGATAGAATCCTCTTTTAAGGCTTCCTTCACAGTTGAATGTGGCACGGTGATCCTAAGTTTTTGTGATCGACCATATCTGCCTTGACTTATTACATCACTAGTTATTAGTCCTAATTGATCTAACTCACTCATTATTTGGGTTATTCGACGTTGGGTTAATGGTTCTTGCTCAATACGTCTACATATATCTGAGTATATTTCATATACTTCTCCAGTGTTGCCATTTCTTGATTTCAATACTGCTAACATTAGTATTTTGGTATGCGTTGTTGAATTTCTCAAAACTTCATAATTTGTATCCTTTTCAATTTTTTCTTGTGCTAATCTAATATGCTTTTCTTCAACTTTATTTGCTCTTTCTATTTCTGCAATTTCAGCTGCTACTCTTAAAAGGTCAATCGCCTTTCTGGCATCTCCATGCTCTCTACCGGCCATAGCTGCACAAAGATTAATAGCCGCACTAGAAACTACGCCTTCGTTAAATGCTATCATTGTCCTTTCTGCAAGGATTCTTTGCAGTTGTTCTACAGTATACGGATTGAACACCAACTCTTCTTCGCTGAGACTGCTCCTAACTCTGGGATCAAGTTTATCCTTAAAAGTTAGACTATTAGATATTCCTATTAGACTAACAAATGATTCAGTTGAGATTCTCTCGTTAGCCCTAGTAAAATTATAAAGTATATCATCCCCATTCTTTTCCACCAGTGAATCAATTTCATCTATAACAAGAATCACAAAAAGTTTCTTCCTTCTTTGAATAAATTCTAATATTCTGTCGGTTGCCTCACCCATTGATAAGCCTGTAAAATGAACCTGTAATTTTTTTTCTCCTTTATTAATGCCCATTTTTTCAGCAATTTCGTGTAAGACCTTATATGCTGTATTAGCACTCTTTGCGTTTACAAATGGCACTGTTAATTCTAATCCTAACTCCTCGCCCTTAACAGAAAGTCGATGTAAGACATTCTTAACCACGGCAGTCTTTCCCGTTCCTGGTTTCCCAAAAAGCAATAAATTAGATGGTCGAGATCCTTTTAAAACAATAGATAAAGTATGTGCGATAGTCTTACTTTCTTCATCTCTAAATGGAAGTCGGTCAGGCACATAATCTATGGTTAATGCTCTTCTATCTTTAACAACTAGCGACGTTCCTGAAGCAGCTTTATCAAATATACTATCAAGGCTATCATCATTCAAATTTATTCATCATTCCTATTACCATGTAAATATACCCACACCCCTGTTTTTCCTTTCCAACATAAGAAAGATACTAAACTAATATGGTGTTAACAACAAGTTAACAAACGATTTTAAACAGTAGAATCAATTATTGTTAATTCTTAACTTAACTATCAATTAATGAATATATTAGATAATGAGATATGGGCTGCAAAAGAAATCAAGGGGTGTGTGTTAATACACTACTAAATCAGGTGTTAACTCTGGTTCTCAACCATACTTTACTAGCATAGAATGTCCCAAAATATACCCCTTTATTTCCACTGGAGAGTTAATAACGTTTTTAACATTGTTAATGTCCCAAAATATACCCCTTTATTTCCACTGGAGAGTAAATCTGAACTGCATTTCAGAATTTGTTATTAACAAACAATGAGAAAATGATTTAATCCCAGCTTCTCATAATTTTCCTTAACAGTTTGCAATTAATAATGCATGTTAATGATGATTTAAGGTAATGTTAACAAAGCTTGAAATAATAAATCAAATGCAGAACAGGCCCTATACTGATTCTAGATTCTGTTCAGTCCTAGTTGTGACGTTCAAATCATTATGCAAATCATGTAAATGTCGTAATCCTGCGTCAGTAATGCTATATTTAAATGGCTTAGAACTTGTATCTCTTATCACAAAACCTGAGTGATATAATCCATTCATTATACGGGATGTATGTTCACGTGTCTTTCTGACCCTCTCTTGAATTTGCCTTGTCGTCATTGGTTTCTCCTTTAATAATAACAATATTTGCTCTAAAGTATCTGTGTACGTATGTGTTTGTGCAGGTTTCTCCGTAGATTCTTCGATAATCACATCATTTTGTGATATCATATCAATATCACGTTCTGAATCACGTTCTGAATCACGTTCTGAAATGTCCTTTTTATTGTCTATGTCACGTGATATTAAGTTAGTCCTTTTCGACATCTCTAACATGTCAACCTTAAATTGGAGATCTGCAATTGCCTTATCATATACTTGTAATTTATCGGCATATTGTTTTATTCTGTTATCAACAATTGCATTTTTTAGGGAACTGTTATTATGCTTAAAGAATTTCACAGCCTTGTAAGATAGAATTATTGCAACTCCACAAAAAAAAGAAACTACTACCAGTAGCAGGGTGTGCATGTCATAGCCGTCAAACATCACATCTAGATGTGATATATCATTGATATAACTCTTATTTTTGATGGATTAATTTTTGTATTATTTCATCTAAAAGTGATATCACGTTACGGCTATCGTTCTGGGATATCGTATCACGTTTGATGCGTTCCATAAGATGTGATGTGTTATCTAATATTACTTCTATTGTATGAAATGTTCCTGTATCAATCATGTTTAGATATCTTAAGATAATAAGACTGTAAAGAACTCCAACGACTTTTTGTTCAGATTGCTTAAGCTGTCTATAATATGCACCTTTACTTATTCTGTCAGGAGGACTCCTCCCAGAGAATTTATTATAAAGTATATATATCTGGCGTTCAGTAAATAGAGAATTTGTAATAATGTGTTTGATTATATCATTATATTGTATTTCATTAGAAGCCAATGTACTATACAAATTGGTATAGCTAAATAATATCCTTATGGATTTGACCCATGACTTATCAAAGCAATGATATATAGTGCTTAAGAATGAACTAGAATGTGGAACACAGGATCGAGAATTACATACTGGACGAATTAAAGAAGTATGGTACACTGTGCTTTCCACTCATTGATTCAGAAAACTCGACCAATGCAGCACTTATAGGAAATAAGGCTCAGAGTCTAGGTGCATCTGCAATCCTTATCGGTGGTTCGTCAGCGACAGATCAGATTGAACTAGCAGAAATGGTCTCTACTCTTAAGTCTAAAATCAATATACCTATAATACTATTTCCAGGTAATGTAACTGGAGTTGTACCTAAAGCTGATGCAATTCTTTTCAGCTCCCTACTTAATTCAGAGAATCCTTACTTTATTACTGGGGCACAGGCTTTGGGAGCTTTGTCAGTTAAAAAATATAACATCGAGTCATTACCTACGGGGTATCTTGTTATAGGTGAACATACAACAGCATGGTTTGTTGGTCACGCTAGATCTATCCCTTTTGATAAGGGAGGAATAGCAGTAATGTATGCGTTGGCAGCACAGTACTTAGGGATGAGGTTTCTATACCTTGAGGCCGGATCGGGCGCGGCTCACAGTATTCCCACAGATATGATAGCAGCAGTGCGAAAACACTTTACTGGTGTTTTAATCGTAGGTGGTGGCGTTCGTACTCCTGAGAAAGCTAAGGAAATCGCTAATGCAGGTGCAGATATAATAGTAGTTGGAACAATAATAGAGAAAGATGATGATTGGGAGAATAAACTATCTTCTATTATACACTCAATAAGGAGATGATAATTACACAATAATGACGATAACTAGCGATGGTGTAACTCGTCTGAGGAATACCCATATGCCAGTTTATTACATGAATTATCAGCAAGACATTCTTAGAAAAGTCGAGCAAATTTATGAATTAGGTTCGAAAGCAAGAAAAATTGGTCTAGATGCTTCAAATGCAGTCGAGTCCAAAATAGCATACGATCTGGCTGATAGGGTGGCAAAAATGCACGATATTGATATTGCAAGTAGGCTAAGGACCTTATTAGAACGGACTACTAAAGAAAAAGCGGCACTCAAGATTGCCGAAGAAATTGCATTAGGAGAACATGATGCGGGAGATCTTAGAACTCGACTTGATAATGCCGTCCGAGTGAGCTTAGCCGTAGTCACAGAAGGTGTGACGGTGGCACCATTACAGGGTATCTCCAATGTTCAACTTAAAAATAATTCTGATGGTAGTACCTATCTTTCTATCTCATTTGCTGGCCCAATACGATCTGCTGGAGGAACCGAAGCGGCACTTACCATGTTAATAGCAGATCACGCTCGAAAAGTTGTTGGTATAAGTAAATACATTGCAAACTCCTACGATGATGAAACTGGTCGATTTGTAGAAGAACTTCGTATTTATGAACGTGAAGTAGGTAATTTTCAATTCAAAGTTTTAGACGCAGATGTCATTAAATGCATCAAAAGTTTACCCGTAGAACTTGATGGTATTGATACCGACCAGGTAGAGGTTGCAGGCCACAGAAACATGAGGCGCATCTCTACTGATAGGGTACGCGGGGGTGCATTAAGGGTAATGAATGATGGTATTATTGGCAGAAGTAGAAAATTACTTAAACTCGTCGAAGCTCTGGACCTTGTTGGCTGGGAGTGGCTTAAAGATCTAAAAGGAGCAGTACAAACTGGTGATGGTGACGATGCGGCCAATCACAGAATGTCGGAAGTTATTACTGGAAGACCTGTACTTTCTATGCCAAAGCGGTTGGGTGGATTTAGATTAAGATATGGCAGGTGTTGTAATACTGGCTTCGCAACAATTGGAATCCATCCTGCAGTTCCAGTTCTTTTAGATCACGCGATAGTTGTAGGAACACAGATAAAAATGGACGTACCAGGCAAAGCATCAACCATAGCTTTGGTAGATGATATAGATCCACCAATAGTACGACTTAATGATGGGAGTGTTTTGCAAGTAAGAACCGCTGAACATGCTTCAGTTGTACGACAAAGAATTGAAAAAATTCTTTATCTTGGTGACATACTTATAAGCTATGGTGATTTTCTTGAAAATAATGCTGAGCTGCTTCCTGCGTCTTACGTAGAAGAGGCATGGCTTCAAGAATTACACTCACATCTGTCAAATTCAAGTATCTCAAACCTGCAAAGATCAGAAATTAATCCCCAATCGATTAAACTAATGAGCAAATCATCATTCAAAGACATACCAAATATAAAAGATGCATTTAGGATGAGTCTGATGTTAGGCATACCATTATGTCCAAGATATTCTTTTTTCTGGGAGCACATCAGTATAGATGAAGTATTATTCTTAAAGGAAAACCTAATTTGTTCCTATATTCAGGATGATAATAATGGAGCATCATGTTCCTATTTCTTAATTAAGAATAATTTTCAATTAAAAGATATTTTGGAGCGACTTGGAGTATACCATTCATTAATAGATGAACATATTAAAATCGATAATCCTGATCAGGTATGCTCTTTGCAGAGACTCCTGTTTTCAGATTCTAGCATCCCTACAGAAAGATGTAGTTTACAGTCTTGTGCTAATGATAATATCAAATCATTGGATACAATAGAATTTGTCTCATCTATTTCTGGAATTCGATTGATGCCAAAATTTGCTTCTTCAATTGCAGTAAGAGTCGGCCGCCCTGAAAAGGCTGCAGAACGAAAAATGAAACCTCCAGTTCATGTATTATTCCCTATAGGTTCAAAAGGTGGCTCCACTAGAGATATTCTAAAAGCTTCAAAGACCAAATCATCCTTTTTTACAGAAATCGCGAATAGATTTTGTAATAGTTGTAGATTTCCTTCACTAGGAACAAAATGTACTAAATGTGGATCATCCACTCCTATTCGTAATTTGTGTATAGTCTGTAGAGAAGAGATCTTGTATAATGGAAAGAACAATCGTTGTAGGAGATGTGGCAGGGAAGGTAAACCCTATTCGCCTGTTAGCTTTCCTTTGAGTAAAGTAATTGAGCAAGCTCAACACAAACTCGGTCTAAAGGCTGCAGAACCTTTTAAAGGAGTCAAGGCTCTGATGAGCAAAAATAAATCAGCAGAATTATTGGAGAAGGGATTGCTGCGACAAAAACATCAGTTGTATGCCTTTAAAGATGGAACTATAAGATTCGATGCAACCAATGAACCACTCACACATTTTAAACCAGTTTGGATAATGACCAATATTGAAAAAATTAAGAAATTAGGATATAATAAGGATTATACTGACAAAGATCTAACTTCATCTGATCAGCTTATCGAACTATTGCTGCAAGACATAGTCCTACCTCTGGATTGTGCAGAACATCTAGTTAATGTGGCCAAATTTATAGATGAGGAATTAGTAAAAGTATATCATCTAGAACCTTACTATGGCATTTCTACTATTGAAGATTTGATAGGTCATTTGATTGTTGGCCTTGCTCCGCACACATCAGTTGGTATTATAGGTAGAATTATCGGATTCACAAAATCTCAGGTATGTCTGGCATCTCCTATATGGCATTCAGCAAAGCGCAGAGATTGCGATGGTGATGCTGACTCTATAATGCTCCTTCTGGATGCATTTCTAAATTTTTCTTTTGATTTTTTGCCCGATAAAATTGGTGGACTTATGGATGCTCCGTTATTGATTCAGCCTACTGTATTACCTTATGAAGTACAGCGACAGGCACACAACGTAGACATATCCTCTTTCTATCCTCTAGAATTCTACGAGGCTACCTGGAATAGAGCTAAAGCAGCAGATATCGCTTCCAAAATAGAGATCATAAAGAATAGGATTGGAAAAGAGGATCAATTTTTCAACTATATGTTTACACATTTTACTGAATCATTAACAACAAATGTTCAACATAGTGCATATTCTAGATTAAATACTATGGATGAAAAGTTGCAGATGCAAATATCTACTGCAAGATTAATTAATGCAGTTGATGAAGATGAAGTAGTATCAATGGTACTAACTACACATATCTTACCTGATATAATGGGCAACATGAGAGCCTATTCCTCTCAGACATTTAGATGTAGTAAATGTGCAGAAAAATATCGCAGAATTCCATTACGTGGTAATTGTCTTAGATGTGAAAATGAATTATTACAAACAGTAACAAGAGGTTCTGTTGAGAAATATCTTAATATTGCACATTATATGTGTAGAGAATTTAAGATTAATGATTATCTGCGTAACAGAGTAGAATCTCTAACTACCGAATTGAAACTGATCTTTCGAGAACAAAAGAAGGAACAATCTACACTGATTGAATTCATGAATAAATAATAAAAAATAACTAATGGTGTTGATTATATTGATAATATTTTGTTATTGTTTAGACCTATTAACTAGACTAATATACTCATATGCACCTGTTATGTTGTCGAATGTATAGTGGACTTTTTGAAACTCTTTTCTAAAATTGGATACATCCCTTGCAACAATAGTCGGATTCTCCTTTTCAATCACTACTCGTTTTATAAAATGAGCGATATCTATCATTTGATCTTCTTTCATTCCTAGCCTAGTAACCTCAGGAACTCCGATCCTTATCCCACTGGGATGCATATAATGTCTCCCCGCTTTAATGTCCCCCGGCAATAGTTGTCTATTCAAAATTATATTCGCATTTTCCAAATCTTTTTCAATAGTTCCTCCATCACCAAACTTTGATACATCAACAGCAATTTGATGTGACTCAGTGTATCCTCTCTTTTCTCCTAATACTCCAAAACCTAAACCTGCAAGCTGTTCTCCAAGTTTTTGGGCATTCGCGATTACTTGTGTAGCATACTCTTTTCCAAACTCTAGTGATTCCGTCAATGCAATTGCCTTACCTGCGACATGATGAAGATGGTGACTACTAGTATTACCAGGGAAGATTGCCTTTTTTATGGATTCTGCGTATTTATCATACGAAACTATAATCCCTCCTTGGGGACCCCATAAAGTTTTATGTGAGCTCATCGTCATTGTATCGACTCCCTCTCTTAATGGATCTTGAAATCTACCTCCGGCAATTAGACCAGCCACATGAGCTCCGTCGTAATTAATATGAATATTGTAATCGTGCATAAAGTCAGCTAATTCCTTTACAGGATGAGGGAAAAGAAATAGACTGCCTCCAAACATTCCTAACTTTGGCGTCTTACCCGATCTAGCCATTTCTTCGATCTTTTTCTTTGTTGCATCTACATCGATGGTCATTTCTTCCTTTGAGAAAGGATAATGTTCTATATTCAATCCATGTACTAAACCAGCAGTACCAGAATGTTCTTTCTTGCCATGTGAAATATGACCGCCAGTGGGTATAGATGCAGCAATCATATAGTCGCCTGGATCTGAGAATGCAGAATATATTGCAAGATTTGCTACCACTCCGGATGTTGCCCTACAGTCTGCAAATTCCGCACCAAAGACTCTCTTCGCTAAATCATTACATATTATCTCTACTTGATCTATATACGTACAACCTGCATAGACTCTCTCGCCAGGCCATCCTTCTGCATACCTATTTCCGAAATCAGATATAATTGCCTCTCTTACTGCTGGACTCGGTATATTCTCACTAGCAATTAATGGGATAGAGTTGTTGAACCATTCATGATGTTTTCTTAATAAACCTAATACTTTATCAAATAACTCATTCGTATCCATTATTTACTAGTTTCGTTTTCTGTCCTAATTTAAAACATTGCATAAACACACAAATAATCTGATCTAATCTTTATTTTTGAAAATCTAGAAATAAGTCAAATCTATAATGTCTTACGAGAATTACTATTCTTCCACTTTCCATAGATAGCAAATTCATTTAGTAGTTTTCCTTTACGTTTGTAGTTGGGACTAATCTTATTGCTTCAATTTATTGTTCTGATTAGAACATATTGATACATGGGAAATAGCAACTGCTGCTTTTGATTTAGAATATGGCGAATCCCGTCTACAGTCACAAACAGGCACCATCTTTGACCTACTGGAATCCTATCTTGATCTGTAATCTCAGAATTCAGATATAATAGTATAGAATCTGGGAATAGAATCTGGGAATGTTTTTCTACTAAATGCTAGCAATTCGAACTTTCACTAATATCAACGCATATAGTACATGTCATACAACAGTATGATACATGTATGCTTAAGAAAGGAACCATGACGGCAGTAAGTGAATTATATTTACAAATTATCTGACGTATTATACATTAAATATATAAATAATCATCAGCTTTACAAATATTTTCAAGAATAATCATACTTAGGATTAGATCTAGGATCATGGTATTATAACGATAATCTAAAAAAGGATAAGTCTCGCTAGGCTTTCTGACAATCATTTTATACACCACTTCTTTTATCTAGGCTCTTTACTGCATGAGTATGGAAGCATATTGCGTTAAGTGTAAGTCAAAAAGACTAATGAAAGATGAAAAAAAGGTCACAATGAAGAATGGTAAACCAGCTACCCAGGGCATTTGTACTACTTGCGGAACTAAAATGTTTAGAATAGGTAAATGATTTCTAAAAGTATATGACATTGCCATCCCCCCGTGTTGATGGGGAGATACAATACAATGTTTTTGCAACCTTATTTGATTGCAAATATCGTAAATATTATAATGTTGTAAATTACCTTTTTAATTTTTTAGGTTGAAGTTGCCTTAATAAGGCATAAAATATGAACTTTTGGATCACATGGTCAAAAAGTGTTCGGAAAGTAGCCAGAGGCTGAGCTGTACGGATTATTGTTATACTGGAGCTTTCTGCTTACCCCTTTCCTAATTTGATTAATTATCATTGACTACGAAGTTCTTGTCATTATCATTGCCATTATCATTATCATTACTAGTACTATTATGTCCTATGTTAATGTCCTTATCAGTTACAGCTATTGTTGTAAGTGGTGGTACTAATTCATACATTTTGTTATAGATGTGTAGTAAACGCATTCCTTTTTCTGTTGTTCTATATGTCTGCTTCCCACCTTCATATTCGATAAGTCCATTGTCCTGTAACATTGTAAGATATTCTCGGAGCTGAGCAAATGATAGAAATGCTTTATACATTATTTTTGTCTTATTAGCTCCTCCTCCATTTGCAGCCTCTAAGATCAGACCCACAATTTCTGTTCTACTTCTGTATTTCATGATAGAATCAAATAGAACATGTAAACTAAATATTTATGTGAACCTTCTATTATTACTGATAATTACATTAGTATGTATTTAATTAAAATATTTAGCTGTTGCATCAATTGTAATTATCTGATCTTAGAAGTGATCATTCTACTGGAAAAAGAATACATCAATAAGAATTCAATGTGTACTAATATCAAACTCCATTTGAAAGGGTTTGTATTAAGGAATCAAAATTTGTAACATTCTGATCTCTCTTATATGCTCTTAGTTTCTCTATAATGTTGTCTTTGGACAAAAGATTTAGCATATTAT
>Ga0210061_1000013_pt1 | contig 18491 bp, 15 predicted proteins | sample MayberryNW_Catta_2_FD_184877 | JGI IMG/M metagenome (GOLD analysis project Ga0210061, IMG submission 184877) | Wetland microbial communities from San Francisco Bay, California, USA, that impact long-term carbon sequestration -... | ecosystem: Environmental > Aquatic > Marine > Wetlands ...
GCAGTCGCGCCGCAAGCGCTGGCACGCGGGAGCCCTGTTTGTGGACCTGGATCGCTTCAAGCTGGTCAACGATACGCTCGGCCACCATCAGGGCGACGCGCTGATCCGCGAGGTGGCCACGCGTCTCCTGGAATGCGTGCGTCCGGGCGATACGGTGGGCCGCATCAGCGGCGACGAGTTCGCGGTCGTGCTGGCAGACCTGGCGCGGCCCGACGATGCCGCGCTGGTCGCGCAGAAGATTCTGGACGCGCTGGCCCGACCCTTCGATCTCGGCGGCAACGAGGCGTACGTCAGTGCGTCGATCGGCATCGCCGCATTCCCCGAGGACGGCGATGACGCCGAGGCGCTGCTGAAAAACGCCGATATCGCGATGTATCGCGCCAAGGAGTCTTCGCGCAATTGCTACCGCTTCTTCACGGTGGAGATGAACCAGCGCACGGTCGCCAAGGCGCAGATGAACACCGATTTGCGCCGCGCCATCGAGCGCGAAGAGTTCACGCTGCACTACCAGCCCAAGGTCGACCTGGCCGACGGGCGGCTGCGCGGCCTGGAGGCGCTGCTGCGCTGGAGCCACCCGCAGCGTGGCATGGTGCCGCCCGCGGAATTCATCCCGGCGCTCGAGGATTCGGGCCTCATCCTGCCGGTGGGCGAATGGGTGATCGGAGAAGCCTGCGCGCAACTGCGGCGCTGGCGCAATGAAGGCCGCGCCGCCGTGCCGGTGGCGGTCAACCTGTCGCCCAAGCAGTTCCGCCGCGGCGACCTCGACCGCGCCATTCGCGAGCTGCTGGCGCGCCAGGAGCTGGGCGCCAGCATGCTCGAGCTCGAGATCACGGAGAGCTGCCTGATGGAGGACCCGGAAGACGCCGTGCGCGTGATGCACAGCCTGCGCGCTGCCGGCCTGCGCATCTCCGTGGACGACTTCGGCACCGGCTACTCCAGCCTGTCGTACCTTACGCGCCTGCCGTTGTCCGCCCTGAAGATCGACCGCAGTTTCGTGCGCGACGCCGGTGCCAGTGCCGAGGCCGCGTCGATCGTGCGCGCGGTGATCGACATGGCGCAGAACCTGCGCTTCACGGTCATTGCCGAGGGCGTCGAGACCGAAGCGCAGGTCGCCTTCCTGCGCAAGCACGGCTGCAACCAGGCGCAGGGATACTTCTTCGGCCGGCCCGATTCCGCCGCCGTGGCCGGCGCCCTGCTCGCGCGCGACTAGTATGCCGAGTCAGAAATGCCTCACCGTTTTTCTTCGATCTCGGGACTTCCGGCTGCTCTTGCCGGAAGTCCCGAGACATTGGGGCGGTCGCGTTTGAGCGCGCGCCTGCGCTATTCGAAGGCCTCAATGTCTCGTCATTTCCGCAAAAGAAGAAGCGCGGAAATGACGAGATCGGACAAAAGCACGAAGCGACGAATTTCGGACTCAGGACACTAGCGGCCGTCCCGCTCCAGGCGGCGCGCGAATACCGTCATCTCCTTTTCCGCCTGGCGGTCGCCCTTGGCGCGGGCCGCTTCGATGCCCTGGGCGTAGGCCTCACGTGCTTCCTCCCGGCGGCCGGCGTCGGCGAGCGCGCGCCCCAGGACCTTCCACGCCGCCGAGTATCGCGGATCACGGCGCACGGCCTCGCGCAGATGCTCGATGCCGCGCTCGCGCTCGCCCGCCTTGAGGTATTCGCTGCCAAGCGAATAGCGCAATAGCGCGCCGTCGCGAGGCGTACCGAGGAGCTTTTCGAGATTGGCGATGAGCGGCGCCGTCATTTCAGCTAAGATGGCCGGGACCATTCTAAGCCCGGCCCCGCCATGAAGACAGCGATCCAGACCCCGGACGCGCCCGCGGCCATCGGTGCGTACTCGCAGGCGGTGCGCGCGGGAGACAGCGTCTACCTCTCCGGCCAGATCGGATTCGACCCGGCCACCCTGCAGCTCGCACAGGGCATCGATGCGCAGATCCACCGCGTGTTCGCCAATCTCGCCGCCGTGGCGAAGGCCGCCGGCCTCGGCCTGGACGCCGCCGTGCGCATGACGGTATACCTTACCGATCTCGCGCATTTCGCCAAGGTCAACGAAATCATGGCGCAGTACGTGCCGCAGCCCTACCCGGCGCGCGCCGCGCTCGGCGTGGCAAGCCTGCCGCGCGGCGCGCTCGTCGAGATCGACGCCATCCTGCACGCCGGTTGACGCACGCGCTGCCGCCCGCCACGGCGAGCAAGCTCGCCAAGCTCGGGATCCGCTCGCGCTTCGACCTGCTCTACCATCTGCCGCTCCGGTACGAGGACGAGACGCGGCTCACGCCGCTCGGCCAGGCGCCGGCGGGAACGCCGGTGCTGGTCGAGGTGCCGGTGCGGCGCGTGGAAGTGGCGTATCGTCCCAAGCGCCAGCTGGTGGCGCATTGCGACGGCCTCGTGTTGCGCTTCCTGAACTTCTATCCGAATCAAAAGGCCGGGCTGGAGCAGGCGGCGCGGGCGGGACTCGCGGTTCGCGCCTACGGTGAAGTGCGCGCGGGCTGGTTTGGCGCGGAGATGGTGCATCCCCGCTACCGGATCGTCGCGCCCGGGGAGCCGATGTCCGAGACGCTGACGCCGGTCTACCCCACGACCGCAGGTCTCGCCCAGCCCACGCTGCGCAAGCTGGTGCGCGAAGCGCTCGAGACCGAGCCGATCGAGGACACCCTGCCCCCGGACCTGTTGCGCCGCCACGCGCTGGCGCCGCTCGCCGAAAGCGTGCACCTGCTGCACCGACCGCAGCCCGGCGCGGACACCGGCCCGGCCTGGCGGCGCGTGAAATTCGACGAACTGCTCGCGCAGCAGCTGCAGCTGCGGCTCGCCCGGCGCCGGCGTGCCGGGCGTGACGCACCGGCGCTGCCGGCGGACGGACCGCTCCTCAAGCGCTTCCTCGGCAGGCTGCCCTTCCGGCTGACGCGGGCGCAAAGACGCGTCATGGCGGAGATCTTGCGCGACCTGGCGCTGCCCCACCCCATGCAGCGCCTGCTGCAGGGCGACGTCGGCAGCGGCAAGACCATCGTCGCGGCCATCGCTTGCCTGGTAGCGGTGGACGCCGGCTGGCAGGCCGCGGTGATGGCGCCGACCGAAATCCTCGCCGAGCAGAACTTCCGCAAGTTCTCGACATGGCTCGAGCCGCTGGGGGTGCCGATCGCGTGGCTGCACGGCGGACTGCCGTCTGCCGAGAGAAAGCGCGCGCGCAAGGCGATCGCCGACGGTGCCGCGGGCATCGCGATCGGCACGCAGGCGCTGTTCCAGGAAGGCGTCGAGTTCGCGCGCCTCGCGCTCGCCGTCGTCGACGAGCAGCACCGCTTCGGTGTCAAGCAGCGCCTCGAGTTGCGCCGAAAGAGCGAGCGCGCGGCAGCGCACCAGCTGATGATGAGCGCGACGCCCATTCCCAGGACGCTCTCCATGAGCTATTACGCCGACCTCGACGTGTCGGTGATCGACGAGCTTCCCCCGGGGCGCAAGCCCGTGGACACGCGCCTGTTCGCCGCCGCGCGCCGCGGCGAGGTACTCGAGCGCATCCGCGCCGCCTGCACCGATGGCCAGCAGGCCTACTGGGTGTGCCCCGTGATCGAGGAGTCGAACGAGAGCGATCTGCAGGCGGCGCTCGACGCCTACGAGGAGTTGCGCCGGGAGCTGGAGGGCCTGCGCGTGGGCCTCGTGCACGGGCGCATGGCGCCGGCGGAGAAGCAGGCCGCGATGCAGGCGTTCGCCAAGGGCGCGACGCAGCTCCTGGTGTGCACGACCGTGATCGAAGTGGGCGTGGACGTGCCCAACGCTTCGCTCATGGTGATCGAGCACGCCGAGCGCTTCGGCCTGGCGCAACTGCATCAGCTGCGCGGCCGTGTCGGACGCGGCGTGCACGCGAGCACCTGCATCCTGCTGTTCCAGGAACCGTTGTCCGAAGGCGCCCGAGCGCGCCTGAAAGTGATCTACGAGAACGTCGACGGGTTCGCCATCGCCGAGCACGACCTCGCGCTACGCGGACCCGGCGAGCTCCTGGGCGAGCGCCAGAGCGGCGTACCGCTGCTGCGCTTCGCCGACCTCGTCGCCGACGAACCCTTGCTCGAGGCGGCACGCGCCGCCGCCGACGAGCTGCTGGCGGCGGACGAAGCGCTCGCGCGACGCCACATCGACCGCTGGCTCGGCCTGCGCGCCGACTTCGGCAAGGTCTAGACTCGCGCATGACCTGGGCCGCGATCGAGCAGCGCCTGGACGCCTACGAGCGGCTGCTGCGCCTCGACAAGCCGATCGGCACGCTGCTCCTGCTGTGGCCCACGCTGTGGGCCTTGTGGCTCGCCGCGCGCGGCATGCCCCGGGTCGAGCTCATCGCCATCTTCTGCGTCGGCACGCTCCTCATGCGCTCCGCCGGCTGTGCGGTGAACGATTTTTTCGACCGCGAGTTCGACCGCCACGTCGAACGAACGCGCGACCGGCCCCTCGCCGCGCGCGAGATCCGCCCGGCGGAGGCGCTGGTGCTCGCCGCGCTGCTCGCGGCAACGGCTTTCGGGCTGGTGCTCATGCTGAACCGGCTCGCGCTGCTGCTTTCGTTCGTGGCGCTCGGCATCGCCGTCACCTACCCCCTCAGCAAGCGCTTTTTCGCCCTGCCGCAGCTCTATCTCGGCATCGCTTTCGGCTTCGGCATCCCGATGGCCTACGCCGCCGCGCAGAACCGGCTGCCGGCGCAGTGCTGGATGCTGCTGGCGGCGAACGTATGCTATGCCTTCGCCTATGACACGGAGTACGCCATGGTGGACCGGGACGACGACGCGAAGATCGGCATGCGAACTTCCGCGCTGACGCTGGGCCGCTACGACGTGGCGGGCGTGATGGTCGCCTACGCCGGGATGCTGGCACTGCTTGCCGGGGTCGGCATCATGGCGCATCTCGGCTGGACGTATTACGCAGGCCTGGCGCTCGCGGCCGGCATGGTCGCCTACCACTACCGCCTGATCCGCGACCGATCGCGTGCGGGCTGCTTCCGGGCATTCCGGCATAACAACTGGGTAGGCGCCGCCGTGTTTGCCGGCATCGCCGTGCACTACGGGCTGCGCTAAGCTTCGCCGATGGCCCTCGAAACGCCGATCGCAAGCTTCGACTTCAACTCCGGTTCGCAGCGCGGGACGCAACTGTCGCTTTACGGGGCACGTCTCCTGCACCACGGCATCGGACAGATGGACAGCATGGCACTCAGTGCCATCGCCGCGGTGCGCGTCGGCTACGAGCGCAACCTGCGACGCATCGGCTGGGGCGCGGGCCTCGCCCTGCTGGCGGTCTTTCTGTTCGCCGTGTCGGGACCGCTGACGAGCGTGGCCGTCGAGGCGGCCGCGGAGGTGAGCGGCGGCAATGCGGTCGCGCAACTGCTGCGGGCCACCCTGCACGTGCTCGGCGCGCTCGCCAGCCTTCTGCCCGCGGCGGGGGTGGCGTCTCTCATCGGCGGCGGGGCACTCGCCGCATTCGGCTGGATCGGGACCACGACGCTCGTGCTGTCGCTTCCAGGTGCGGATCGCGCCTACGCCGTGCGCGGGCAGAGCCGCATGCTCGTTGATTTTGCCGAGCTGCTGGCGGAACGCGTGGCGCAAAGCGCTCGCTGAGATGCACTACGCGGATCTGCGCGGGTTCCTCGGCGGACTCGAGGCGCTGGGCGGACTGAAGCGCATCTCGGCGCCGGTGTCGCCGCACCTCGAAATGACCGAAATCTGCGACCGCGTGCTGCGCGCGCGCGGGCCGGCGCTGCTGTTCGAGCGCGCTGCGGGCTGCGCCATGCCGGTCCTCGGAAACCTGTTCGGATCTGTTGAGCGCATTGCGCTGGCCATGGGCATCGCGCCGGGCACGGATCCGCGCGCCGCACTGCGCGACATCGGCAGGCTGCTGGCCGCGCTGCGCGAGCCCGATCCGCCCAAAGGATTGCGCGACGCGGTGACGAAGCTGCCGCAGCTTGCGCGGCTCGCCGGCAAGGTATTCGACATGGCGCCAAAGGTGGTGGGCGCGGCGCCCTGCCAGGAGACCGTCTGGGAAGGCAAGGACGTGGACCTCGGACGCCTGCCGGTACAGACCTGCTGGCCGGGCGACGCGGGCCCGCTCATCACCTGGGGGCTCACGGTCACGCGCGGACCGCTGAAACCGCGCCAGAACCTCGGCATCTACCGCCAGCAGGTCATCGGGCCGAACCGCATCATCATGCGCTGGCTCGCTCACCGCGGCGGCGCGCTCGACTTTCGCGACCACCAGCTGGCGCACCCGGGGCGGCCGTTTCCGGTCGCGGTGGCGCTGGGCGCCGATCCGGCGACCACGCTCGCGGCCGTGACGCCGGTGCCGGACGCCCTGGGCGAGTACCAGTTCGCGGGTCTGCTGCGCGGTGCGCGCACCGAGCTCGCCCGCTGCATCGGCAACGACCTGCAGGTGCCGGCGCGCGCCGAGATCGTGCTTGAGGGCGCGATCCAGCCCGGCGACGACGCGCTCGAGGGGCCGCACGGCGACCATACGGGCTACTACAACGAGGCCGAGCGTTTTCCGGTCCTCACCGTCGAGCGCATCACCCTGCGCCGGGAGCCGATCTACCACTCGACCTACACCGGCAAGCCGCCCGACGAACCGGCCATGCTCGGGGTGGCGCTGAACGAGATCTTCGTGCCGCTGCTGGCGAAGCAGTTTCCGGAGATCGCGGACTTCTACCTGCCGCCCGAGGGCTGCTCCTACCGGCTCGCGGTGGTCAGTCTGAAGAAGCAGTACCCGGGGCACGCCAAGCGCGTCATGTTCGGCATCTGGAGCGTGCTGCGCCAGTTCATGTACACCAAGTTCATCGTCGTCGTGGACGCGGACATCGATGTGCGCGACTGGAAGGAGGTGGTGTGGGCGCTGAGCACGCGCGTCGATCCGGCGCGCGACACGCTGATCGCCGAGAATACGCCCATCGACTATCTCGACTTCGCGAGCCCGGTGGCCGGATTGGGATCGAAGATGGGCATCGACGCGACCTGCAAATGGCCGGGCGAAACCTCGCGCACCTGGGGCCGGCCGATCGCCATGGACCCCGAGGTGAAGAGGAAAGTCGACGCGATGTGGGCGGCGCTCGGCCTGTAGTCAGGCGGCGGCGCGCACGGGCGACGACTGCAACCGGGCCAGCATTTCGGCCTGCTTGCGCCGCGCCGCTTCCACGCTCTTCGCCTTGATGTGGCCGAAACCGCGGATGCTCTCGGGCAAGGAGGCGATCTCCACGGCGAGCGCGTGGTTCTCGCGCCGCAGTGCGCGTAGCAGCACCTCCATGGTCGCCTCGTACTCGCCGACCAGCGCGCGTTCCATGCGGCGCTCCGCGGTGCGCCCGAAGACGTCGAGCGGCGTGCCGCGCAGCCCCTTCAGCCTCGCCAGCACGCCGAACACGCGCAGCATCCACGGCCCGAACCTGATCTTCCGGGGCTCGCCGGTGAGCGGGTCGGGCCTGGCGAAAAGCGGCGGCGCGAGGTGGAAGTTCACCCGGTAGTCGCCCTCGAACATGCCGTCGATCTTCTTCATGAATCCGCCCGTGGTGTAGAGCCGCGCGACCTCGTACTCGTCCTTGTAGGCGAGCAGCTTCGCGTAGTGACGCGCCACCGCCTCGGCAAGCTTGGTGCCGCCGACCGCTTCCTGCTCGGCCGCGCGCACCCGTTCCACGAGCGCCCGGTAGCGCCCCGCGTAGGCGGCATTCTGGTAGCCGGTCAGAAATTGCACGCGCCGCTCGACCAACTCGCCGAGAGTGCGCGAGAAGTGCTGCTCGATCGGAATCACGTCCGCCGGCAGCGCGATGCGCCGTACGCGCTCCAGGTCCACGGCCGCGCGCCGGCCCCAGAGGAAGCTCGCCTTGTTGAACTCGACCGCCACGCCGTTCAGCTCGATGGAGCGCTCGATCGCCTCGCGTCCGAGCGGCACCCATCCCTTCTGCCAGGCGTAGCCGAGCATGAACATGTTGGTGGCGATGGAATCACCCATCAGCGCCGTGGCGAATTCCGCCGCCGGCACGAAATCGACGCTCTTGCCGCCGCAGGCGTCGGCGATGTCGTGCTGCAGGTTGGAGCCGGGAAGCTGCCAATCCGGGTTGCCCACGAATGCGGCCGTCGGCGAAGTGGTGGCGTTCACGAGCGCGCGTGTCCTGCCGGCGCTCATCTTGTCGAGCGCGTCGCCGCTCGCGCTCACCACGAGATCGCAGCCGATGAGCAGACGCGCGTCGCCCGTGCCGAGGCGCGCCACGTGCACCTGGTCGGCGCTGGAGGCAATCCTCACGTGCGACATCACGGCCCCGTATTTCTGCGCCAGGCCCGACATGTCGAGCACCGATACGCCCTTGCCCTCGAGATGCGCCGCCATGCCGAGGATCTGGCCGATGGTGATCACGCCGGTGCCGCCGATGCCGGTGACCAGCACGCCGCAGGGCTCGTCCAGCGACGCGGGCACCGCCTCGGGGAGCGCCGGGAAGTCCTCGCCCGCGCGTGCGCCCTGTTTGCCCTTCTTGAGCCGCCCGCCCTCCACGGTGACAAAGCTCGGGCAGAAGCCCTTCACGCAGGAGAAATCCTTGTTGCAGGTGGACTGGTTGATGCTGCGCTTGCGGCCGAATTCGGTTTCCAGCGGCTCGACCGACAGGCAGTTCGACTTGGCGCTGCAATCGCCGCAGCCTTCGCACACCATCTCGTTGATGACCGCGCGCTTGGCCGGATCGGGATAGGCGTTTCTCTTGCGCCGCCGGCGCTTTTCGGAGGCGCAGGTCTGATCGTAGATCAGCGCCGAGACCCCGGGCTGCTCGCGCAGCCAGCGCTGCACCGCGTCGAGCTCGTCCCGATGGCGGATCGTCACACCCGGTGCCCAGTTCGTGCCCGCCGGGTACTTGTGCGGCTCGTCGGTCACCAGGACGATGGGCTTCACTCCCTCCGCGGCGATCTGGCGGGAAATCATCGCCGGGTCCAGCGGACCATCGTGATGCTGGCCGCCGGTCATCGCCACGGCGTCGTTGTAGAGGATCTTGTAGGTCATGTTGACCCTGGCGGCGACGGCGGCGCGAATCGCAAGCAGCCCCGAATGGAAATAGGTGCCGTCGCCGAGGTTGGCGAAAATGTGCTTTTCCTCGGTGAACGGCGCCTGCCCGATCCAGGGCGCGCCCTCGGCGCCCATGTGCGTGAAAGTGGAGGTGTTGCGGCCCATCCACACGGCCATGAAGTGACAGCCGATGCCGGCCGTGGCGCGGCTGCCTTCGGGCACGCGGGTCGACGTGTTGTGCGGACAGCCCGAGCAGAAATAGGGCTGGCGCACCGCGGTGACGCGCGGCCGGGCGAGCGCCTTTTCCTTGAACTCGAGGAACGCGAGCCGTTCCTTCAGCTGCGGGCCGAGCCGCTCGGCGAGCCCGAGCTTTTCCAGGCGCTTGGCGATGGCGCGCGCCACGATCGCCGGGTTGTGCTCGTAGTGCGCGGGCAGGAGCCACGTGCCGGCGGGCTGGCCCTCGGCGCGGCTCCATTCGCCGTTGTCGTCGAACTTGCCCACCACGCGCGGGGCGCGCTTGCCGGCCTCCCAGGTGTAGAGCTCTTCCTTGATCTGGTATTCGATGAGCTGGCGCTTTTCCTCGACGACCAGGATTTCCTCCAGGCCCTTGGCGAAGCGCCGGGCGCCCTGCGGCTCGAGCGGCCACGACATCGCCACCTTGTAGACGCGCAGGCCGATGTCGCGCGCCACGCGCTCGTCGACGCCGAGATCGGCGAGCGCCTGCATCGTGTCGCCGAAGCTCTTGCCCGTCGTGACGATGCCAAAGCGCGCGTCCGGCGAGTCCCAGACGATACGGTCCAGGCCGTTGGCGCGGACGTAGGCGAGCGCCGCGTACACTTTCCAGTCGAGCAAGCGCGTCTCCTGCTCGAGAAAGCCGTCGGGCCAGCGGATGTTCAGGCCCCCCTGCGGCATCGCAAAGTCCGAAGGCAGCTTCACCTGCACGCGCTGCGGGTCGACGCTCACCGAGGCGCCGGACTCGACGACGTCGGTGACGCATTTGAAGCCGATCCAGCAGCCCGAGTACCGGCTCATGGCGTAGCCGTGCAGGCCGAAATCCAGGTAGTCCTGCACGTGCGAAGGGTTGAGGACCGGGATGCAGCAGGCTTTCAGGATGTGCTCGCTCTGGTGCGCGAGGGTCGAGGACTTGGCCGCGTGATCGTCGCCCGCGAGCACGAGGACGCCGCCGTGCTTCGACGTGCCCGCGGAATTGGCGTGCTTGAAGACATCGCCGCAGCGGTCCACCCCGGGACCCTTGCCGTACCACATCCCGAACACGCCGTCGTACTTCGCGCCCGGGAACATGCCCACCTGCTGGGTGCCCCAGAGCGCGGTTGCGGCGAGGTCCTCGTTGACCCCGGGCTGGAACCGGATGTGATGTCCCTGCAGGTGCTGTTGCGCGCGCCACAGCGACTGATCGAGTCCGCCCAGCGGCGAGCCTCGGTACCCGGACACGAATCCCGCAGTATTCAATCCGGCGCGCTGGTCGCGCTCGCGCTGCAGCAGCAACAGGCGGATCAGGGCCTGCGTGCCGGTAAGGAATACGCGCCCCTTTTCGAGCGTGTATTTGTCGTCGAGGGAAACCTCGGCAAGCTTGCGGGCATCGACTGGCGCGTTCATCGACTGGCCTCCGTGGCTAGGGCAGTTCTACCACAGGCTTAGACAGCGGCGCGCGCCTTGATTCGCGGGGCCGGATTCGCCGCGGCGGCCGCTGGCTTGTCCCAGTAGGGCTCGGGGCCGAAGGATTCGGCGAGAAAATCGATGAAGGCGCGCGTCTTCGCGGGCAGATGCCGCCGGTGCGGGTAAACGGCATAAATACCCACGTCGGTGCCGAAGTCATAGCCGGGAAGCAGCGGCACGAGCGAGCCGTCCTCGAGCTGTTTGCGCACGTCCCAGGTGGACTTGAGGGCGATGCCGAGACCCGCCACCGCCCAGTCGCGCAGCACTTCCCAGTTGTCGCAGGCGTAATGCCCGGTGACGCGCACGGTGCCGCGCTTGCCGACCGCACTCTTGTATTCCCACGCCATGGCGAAGCCGTGCTCCCAGCTGGCTACCAGGCAGTTGTGCTTGGCCAGATCCTGCGGCGTCTCGGGTTCGCCGTGCGCGCGCAAGTAGCCGGGGCTGGCGCAGACCACGCGGCGGTTGGGCGCGAGCTTGCGCGCCGCGAGCGAGGAATCCTTCAGCTCGGCGATGCGCACGGCGAGGTCGAAGCCTTCCTCGATCAGATTGATGGAGCGGTCCGACAGGCTGAGCGCCAGCTCGACTTTCGGGTAGCGCTCGGCAAAGCGCGGTACGAGAGGAGCGATGTGCTGATGGCCGAATGAAGCCGGCAGGGCGACCTTCAGCACGCCCTGGGGCTCGATGCGGCGCGAAGTCACCGCGGCGTTGGCTTCGTCGATTTCGGCAAGGATGCGCTGCGAGGTCTCGTAGTAGCTGGCCCCTTCGTCGGTCAGGTGAAGGCTGCGGGTAGTGCGATTCACCAGGCGCACGCCCAGGTGCGTTTCGAGTGCCGCCAGCGTTCGGCTCACGACCGCGGTGGATACGCCCAGCTCTCGTGCTGCCGCCGACAGGCTGCCTGCCTGCACCACCTTTGAAAACACCAACATGCCATTAACTACGTCACGCACGTCTTTGCTCCAAATGCAAAAGAGATTTGTGCACAGCCGCTATTCTAACTCATACAGCAAAGCCCTATATTTGCTGCAGTGCAGTAAAAACGCCAAGAGGAATTGCAAATGAACGCATACGAGATTGAGCAGATCGAGAAGGATGTAAGGGCGAACTTCAGGCTTCCCCTGTCTTTCAACGGGTGGGCCGATATCGAGCGCCGCGCGCGCGAGGAACGCGCCCGTGTGCTGGGCGAGGGCATCAGCCGGCTCTTCGCCGCCGCGCGAGCGAAGCTCGCAACCTTCGCCCGCGGGGTGCGCAGCACTGGCGCGGACTGCACCGACGCCCGCCTGCGCCACGGCTAGAACGTCCGCTTAGGCAGGCCCCGCCGCGATATCCTCCTCCCTCCTCCTTCGCGGCGGGGCCGCGCCTATCCCGCCTGGCACGCGCGTCAGACGCAGCAGGCGTCAGGTGATCGGCTTCCACATTTCGATGTCGCGCCTCGCGGGAGCTTGATGCCGCGCGTGCGTCGTATTGAGAGGCATTGCGCAGAACCCGGTCGTTTGCCGCAGAGTGGAAAAGCGGATAATGTGCGCCGCGCCGCCCTCGTACGGAGCTCGCCATGGGACGCCCGGAAAAGATTCGCCTCGGCGACGTCCTCGTCGCGCAGAAGGCGATTTCGCAGGACCAGCTACGGGTCGCCCTTGAGCAGCAAAAGAAGAGCGGCCGCCGCCTCGGGCGCGTGCTGGTGGAGCAGGGTTTCGTCAACGACGAGCAGATCTGCGAGGCAATCTCCCGCCAGCTGAACATCCAGTACGTCAACCTGAAGTTCTACAACCTGAACCAGGACGTGGTGCGCCGTCTTCCCGAGGCGCAGGCGCGGCGTTTCCGCGCCCTGGTGCTGGAAGACCGCCGCGCCAGCGCGCTGGTCGGCATGGCGGACCCGACGGACCTCTTCGCCTACGACGAGCTCGGCAGGATCCTGCAAAAGGACATCGAAGTCGCCGTTGTGAGCGAGGCGGTGCTGTTGCAGACGGTGGACCGCGTCTATCGCCGCACGGAAGAAATCAGCGGGCTGGCCAAGGAACTGGAGCGCGACGTCGGCGATGCCTACGTCGACTTCGGCGCGCTCGGCGCGGGTGCCGAGGATGCGCCGGTCGTGAAGCTCCTGCAAAGCGTGTTCGAGGATGCGATCCAGGTGAACGCGTCCGACGTGCACATCGAGCCGCAGGAGTCGGCGCTGCAGATCCGGTTCCGCATCGACGGCGCGCTCAATCCGCAGACACAGGCCGACTCGAAGATCGCGCCGGCGCTGGCGCTGCGGCTGAAACTGATGGCGGGCCTGGATATTTCAGAGAAGCGTCTCCCGCAGGACGGCCGTCTCAACGTCATCGCGCGCGACCAGAAGGTCGATGTGCGCATGTCCACCATGCCCACGCAATATGGCGAGTCCGTGGTGCTGCGCCTGCTGAACCGCCGCGCCACCCGGCAGTCTCTCGACAGCCTCGGCATGCCGCCGCAAATGCTCGAGCGCTTTCGCGAGATCATCCAGAGGACCGCCGGCATGGTGCTGGTCACCGGGCCGACCGGCAGCGGCAAGACGACGACGTTGTACTCCGCGCTTGCGGAAGTCAATACGCCGGAACGCAAGATCGTCACGGTGGAGGACCCGGTGGAATATCGCCTGGCGGGCATCAACCAGGTGCAGGTGAACGAGAAGATCGATCTGACTTTCGCGCGCGTACTGAGGTCGGCGCTGCGCCAGGATCCCGACATCATTCTGGTCGGCGAGATTCGCGACGAGGACACGGCGCAGATCGCGTTGCGAGCGGCGCTCACGGGACACCTGGTGTTCTCCACCCTGCATACCAAGGACGCGGTAAGCACTCCCATCCGCCTGATCGACATGGGGGCGCCGGCCTACATGGTGGCGACTTCGGTCCACGCGGTGATCGCGCAGCGCCTGGTGCGCCTGAACTGCGAGACCTGCAATGCCGAATACCAGCCCGACGCCTACGAGTCCCGCTGGCTGGCGGCGGAGCTCGGCGACGGTTTCGCGGGCCAGAAGTACTTCCGCGGCCGCGGTTGCTCGCACTGCAACGGCTCGGGCTTCGCGGGGCGCATCGGCGTCTACGAGATGCTGGAAATGACACCCGATCTGGCGCGTGCGGTGGTGGCGCACGATCCCAACGCCTTCGGCGAGGCGGCGCGCCCGCAAATGCAGGGTGCGCGGCTCGTCGACCGCGCGCTCGAGCTGGCGATCAAGGGCCGCACGACGGTGGCGGAAGCGCTGAAGATCGCGACGCAGGTGGAGGAGTAGCGTGCCGAACTACGCCTACCGCGGGCGCGACGCGCGCGGCGGCCTGGTCACCGGCAGGCTGGAGGGCGCCGACTCGGGGGCGGTTGCCGACCAGCTGCTGTCCATCGGCGTGACGCCGGTGGACATCCAGCCGGCGGGCGGGAGCATGCCCATCGAGGCTCCGGAGTGGTGGCGCCGCCTCAGCGCGCCGTCGATCAGCGACGTGGACGTCATGCTGTTTTCGCGGCAGATGTATGCCCTGCTCAAGGCCGGCGTGCCGATCATGCGCGCGCTCGCCGGGCTGCAGCAGTCGACACGCAATGCTTCCCTCGCGGAGGTCATCGCCGACCTGCGCAACAGCCTCGATGCGGGGCGCGAGCTCTCGGCGGCGATGCGCAATCACCCAAGGGTGTTCAGCCCGTTCTACGTCAGCGTGATCCGCATCGGCGAGGCCACGGGCGAGCTCGACCAGTCGTTCAACCGCATGTTCGGCTACATGGAGTTCGACAAGGAGATCCGCGACCGCATCAAGGCGGCGGTGCGCTACCCGATCATCGTGCTGATCGTGATCGCGGTAGCCGTGGCGGTGGTGAATTTCTTCGTCATCCCCGCCTTCGCGAAGATCTTCGAGGCGCAGAAGGTGCCGCTGCCGCTGCTGACGCAGTTTCTGATCGGCATGTCCAACGCCTTCCTGGGGTACTGGCCCGTGATGCTGGGTGCGCTCGCGGCCGCGATCTTCGGTGCGCAGATCTACCTCGGCACGGAGCAGGGGCGCTACCGGTGGGACCGGTGGAAGCTCAGGCTGCCGCTCGCCGGGCCGATCATCCTGAGGGCGACGCTCGCGCGCTTCGCGCGCGGCATGTCGCTCGCGGTGCGCGCGGGAGTGCCCATCGTGCAGGCGATGTCGGTGGTCGCGGAAGTGGTTGCCAATTCCTACATGTCCTTGCGCATCACCCAGATGCGGGACGGGGTGGAACGGGGCGAGAGCGTCATGCGCACCGCGACGGCGAGCGGCATCTTCACGCCGGTGGTGCTGGAAATGATCTCGGTGGGGGAAGAGACCGGCGAGCTCGACGACCTCATGGACGAGGTCGCCGACATGTACGAGCGCGAGGTCGACTACGAGATCCGGAACCTGGCCGCCAACATCGAGCCCGTGCTGACCATCGCGCTCGGGGTGATGGTCCTCATCCTCGCGCTGGGCGTGTTCCTGCCGATCTGGGGCCTTGGCAACGTGATGCTGAAGAAGTGATCCCCGCCAGCCGGCAGCGCAATTACCTGCAGTCCGCGCTGTATGCAATCGTTGCCGGCATACTCGCCGCCGTGCTTCTGGAGCGGCTACTCACTTACGCTGAGGTGGCCGAGAAATCGGCAATGGAGGTAACTCTCAGCCAGTTGCAGGTCGGGCTTTACGCGCGGGTTGCTTACCATGCGATGCGAGGCGAGTACGGCAGGATCGAAGCCATGCCGACGCGGAGCCCCTTCGTTGCCGGCGCGATGCGGGCTGCCAACTACCTCGGCGAATTCGACGGCGTCCCGGCCGATGCGGAGAGCGGCAGTTGGCTCTACGACCGGGTGAGCAATGAGCTGGTGTATGTCCCGAACTTGAAGCGGCACCTGTTCGCGAAGGGCGCCGCCGAGCCGCCCCGCGTGCTGCGCTTCAGGGTGGAGGTGCTGCGAAGGTCCGAGCACGGCTACACCGGGGTGGCGCTGCGGCCGGTTACGGCCTTTCGCTGGGACCCGCTTCAGTGAGAAATCTCACAAGGTTTCTAGATTTATGATCGGAACCGATTGACTCATATTGACAAACACAGTTGCAGGCGGGTTTTCTTGCGCGTACTATCGGACCCGCGGATACAAGGCAGGGTCGGGGACGGCGTAGCTTGAGACTCTGCCAGGCGAATAACCTAAAGAGGGAAGGAACAGTCATGCGCAAGGCGCTGCAAGCGGGCTTCACCCTGATCGAGCTCGTGGTGGTCATCATCATTCTCGGCATTCTCGCGGCGGTCGCGGTGCCGCAATTCACGGACATTTCCACGCAGGCGCGAAACGCCGTTCTCGACGGAGCCTGCGGTTCGGTGCAATCAGCCGCCGTATTGCTATACGCGTCCAATAAGGCGGCCACGCCGTACGCGAACATCAGGAGTTTCGTGAGCACATCTTCCAATATCACTTTGGCCGGCGACTGCACGACGCCGACCGCGACCGATACGTCCGTAACGCCCAACGTGACGCGCAATTGCACGACCATCCCCTCGGGCCTGTGCACGTGATATTTCGGAAACATTGCTGCGCTCCGATTCCGGCTGGGCTTTCATAGCGTCGATCGTTCGGCGCGAATCGGAGAAGAAGGGGAGCCTCGCAGCTCCCCTTTTTTTTCTTGCGCTCGCTTTCGCTTCCGCGGGGTCATATCTTGGCCTCGTGTGGCCGTGGGCCGCGTCCGCCGCGACGCTGGCGTGGATTGCACTGTTGGGTGGCGCGCCGGGTCGAATGCTGACGTGGCTTGCGATTCCTGTATTTGGCTACGGGCTCTACGTGGTGATCAACGTGATGTTCGTCGGCGGCGCTTATTCGGCGGCGGGCCTGTATCACCCGCTGCTTCTCGCTCTCGCATTCGTTGCCGCGCGACGCATGGATCGAGCCGGCGAAGCCCGTTCGGCTGCAGCCGGCATCTTCTTCGGCGTGATTCTTGCCGCCTGGGGTCTGGCGCAGATCGGTCCACTCGGCGCGGCGCGTGCCACCGCGTTCTTCGAGGCGCCCGCGACATACGCGGCCGTCATGAACCTCTTTCTTCTCCCCGCACTGGCAGTCGCGCTTGCCGGAATGCGCGGACGCCTGCTCGTGGCGGTGTCGATCCTGCTCGCCGCCGCCGTCTTCGCAGCCGACAGCCGCGGCGGCTTCCTCGCATTGGGATCAGGTGTTGCCGTGGCGGCACTCCTGGCAATTCGAGCCCGGCTCCTGAGCGCGCGGGGTGTCGTCGCCGTGCTCGCGGTCATCGCCGCGGGCTGGCTCGGCGCGACGGCGCTGCGTTCGCTGCCGGGGCCCGCTGGGGAGACGGCGCCGAGCGCTGCCGAACGGGAAGCGTCCTCGCTGTCGCGCCTGGAGCTCTATGCGCAATCGTGGGATGCCTGGCGCAAGCAGCCGATCAGCGGCACCGGCTACCTGACGTTCCGCTACACGCTCGAGCAGGGCCGGGCGCAGGTTCCCAGCTATGGCGCGTCAAACGTGACGTGGTTCGCCCACAACGACTACCTGCAGTCGTTGCAGGAGCTCGGCGTGCCGGGACTGATCGCGTTCCTCGGGCTGACGTGGCTTGCGCCGCTGCTCGCACACCGCCGGCTGCCGAGGCTGGCCGAGGCGGAACGGCCTGCCGTGGTGGCGTCCGCCTCGGCGCTCGCAGGGATGTCGATCCACGCCCTGGTGGATTTCCCTTTCTACATTCCGGCTTGCCTGCTGCTGTACGGCGCGCTGCTCGGCAGCCTCGATTCCAGGCTGGGTGCGAAGAACGCAGCGCAAGAGCCTCGCCGCTGGCAGTCTTCGCCCTGGGCGCGTGCCGCGCGCGCGGGAGCGTTCACCATCGCCACAGTGGTTCTCCTCAGGCCCGTTGCGGCCGAAGCGGCGGCGGAATGGGGCCTGCGAAAGTCAGCCGGCGGAGAAGGGCAGCAGGCCGCATTCTGGCTCGGGGCGGCCGAGAGGCTCGATTCCAACGACTGGCGCTACCATTGGTACGCAGGTCAATTCTGGGAGAGCCAGGCGGCGGACTCGGGCAGGCGCGAAGCGGCGCAATTGGCCGCCAAGGCGTACGCGGCAGGACTTGCGGCAAACCCGCTGGAGGTGAAGAGCCTGCTGGGAATGCTTTCCGTGCAAAGGCGCTTCCGTCAATTGCTGGCCGAACCCGCGGACCCCGCGACGCTGCAGCGCTGGACCGACCTGGCGGCCAGGCTCGCGCCCCTGAATCCCGAAGTGCGGCGCGCGCTCCCGCGATGAAGAGGTCCGCTCTCGGCTTTACGCTGGCCGAACTGGTGATCGTCATCGTGATCGCGGCCATCCTCGCCGCCGTCGCCATTCCGCAGTTCAATCTGCGCGAAATCGACGCGACCTGGTTCCAGGAGCAGGTACGTTCGGGAATTCGGTATGCACAGCGCACCGCGGTGGCGCAGAGACGGTGCGTCTTCGTGTCCGTGACGCCGACGCAACTGAGCCTGCTCTACGGCGATGCCTCCTGCGCCATTACGGGCGCCGCAGTCCGGGATCTCGCCAAAGACCAGGCCTTCGTCCTGAGCGCGCCGACCGGCATCACGCTGACCGCGGCCCCCAACCCGTTCAGCTTCAACGGCCTCGGACAGCCGAGCGCGGCCGCGACGGTGGGCGTGGCCGGCAAGACGATCATCGTGAACGCGGAGAGCGGCTATGTGCAGTGACCGCCAGCGCGGCATGTCGCTCATCGAGGTGGTGGTCTTCATCGTGGTCCTGGGCATCGGCATCGCGGGACTGGCGATTCTCTACAACCGGCTGACCCTGTCGAGCGTGGACCCGCTGGTGCGCAAGCAGGCGGTGGCGATCGCCAGCTCGCTGCTGGAGGAGATCCA
>Ga0210061_1000014_pt1 | contig 17895 bp, 12 predicted proteins | sample MayberryNW_Catta_2_FD_184877 | JGI IMG/M metagenome (GOLD analysis project Ga0210061, IMG submission 184877) | Wetland microbial communities from San Francisco Bay, California, USA, that impact long-term carbon sequestration -... | ecosystem: Environmental > Aquatic > Marine > Wetlands ...
CCCGTGTTGCCGGGGATCACCTTGTCGGGAAGGCCGCCTGCCGTGGTCGCCAGGACTGCCCGCCGATGCGCCATCGCTTCAAGGGTCACGAGCGAGCTCCCCTCGTACTGCGTCGGATGGACGAACAGGTCCGCCGCCTCGTACCACGCATGCAGCGCGGGCGTGTCGGGCGCGCCGAGCCAGTGCACGCGGTCCGCGATGCCGGCAGCGGCGCATGCGCTGGCGATCTCGGCTCGATAGGGGCCATTTCCCGCAATCGCCCAGCGCCAGGCGGGCCGGTTGCGCCATGCCGCGAGCGCTACGGCGAGCAGGTGGAACCCCTTGTTCTGCTGCAGGCGTCCGACCGAGAGCAGGAGAATGTCCGACGCCGCGATCCCGGCGCGCTCGCGTGCGCGCCGTCCGTCCTCCTGACCGGCGAGACGATCGCACCAGTCGAGATCGATTCCGTTTGGGACGACGTGAATGCGGGCGGCGTCCACGCCGAGCTGCCGCTCGACAACGGGCAGCAGCGCGCGATCGGTCGCGATCACCGCATCGGCGCGCTGTGCGCACGCACGTACGACGCGGCGCAGCGGTTCGTAGCCCAGGCGCTTCAGCCGGCTGCCGCCGTAGGTCTCGTCGGCCCCACCGAATTCTTCGAGCCCCTGCGGGTTGAACACCAGCGGCACGCCCGCGGCTGCGCGACGATATCCGAATACCGCGGCGCCAAGACCGTACACCACGTCGACAGCGCCGCTCCGGGCGAGGCGCTCGGCGGTCCGCCCGGCGCGCCATCCGAAGATCGGGTACGCCGTGCTGCGGTCGATCACGGTCGTGCCGCGCCGGCCCGCCAGAGGGAACGTCGTGTAGGGCACGAACTGCGCGGTGAATCGCGGATCGCCGGCCAGCTCGCGCCAGTCCGCGTCGTCGAACGCTGAGGGATCGGGCTCGCGTGTGATCAGCGTCACCGTGTGTCCCATCCCGAGATGATGACGGACCAGATCCCAGACGTGCCGTTCGAGCCCGCCGAGACCGTGGAGCGGATACGCCGCACGGGCCACGACGACGATGCGCAGCGGTTCCGGCGACCCGCTCACGTCGCGCGCCCCGCGATCACGTCGCGATAGAGATCCGCGATCCGGCCGACTACCCCGGAGGCCTCGAAATGCGTTTCCGCGTGCCTGCGCGCCGCCGCGCCGAGCCGCTCCCGCAGCGCCGGATCGCGCGCGAGGCGTGCAACATCCGCCGCCAGCGCAGCCCCGGTCGATGAAAGGAGGCCCGTTTCCTCGTGCCGGACGATGTCGTGTGTGCCGCCGGTGTCCATCGCGGCGGTGGGAACGCCGAGCGCTGCCGCCTCGACGAGCACGCGGCTCAACGACTCGGGGCCGCGTGATGGAAACACGAGCAGCGTCGCATGAGCCATCCACGCGAGCACGGCGTCGCGCGGCAGCCAGCCGGTGATGTGAAGATCGACGCCGCGTTGCCGCGCCTTCCGCTCGATCGTCTCGCGCAGCGCGCCGTCGCCGACGATGACGATCGGCATCCCGAGCGCGGCGCGCGCGGCGATGTCTGGCAGCAAATCTGCCGCCTTGTTCGGCTCGAGCTTGCCGACGTACACCGCGTAAGGCTTCCCGTGCGGTGCCGGCGCAGCGGCCGCCGTCGTGCGGATCGCCGCGAGATCGAACGGGTTCGGGATCTGCTCGATGCGCGTGCGGTGCAGTTCCGGTGCGCGTGCGCGAAGATCGGCTGCGATGGTGCTGCTCACGGCGATCACGGCATCGGCGTCCGCGAGGGTCGACCGCTTGAGCGCGAGATTACGCCGCATGTACGGCACGAGCGGCAGCGCGGCCACGGCCGCGAGGCTCGTGCGCGGCCGCAGACACGCGCGCATGCCCGCATCCGAACACCCCGGGCAGAGGGCGTCAGCGGCAGGATCGTGAATCAACGTCGACCAATAGCAGATCGGCCAGTAGTCGCGGACTGTGGCAATGACTGGTACGCCCGTCTGGCGTCCGGCGAGAACGGCCGCCGGAACCGTGAGCACGTGCTGTGCGTGGAGAACGTCGTAGGCGCCGCGCCGGATCCGAGCGCCGAGAAACGCTCCCAGCCGGGGATAGAGATACTCGTTCTTGAAGTAATTGCGGACGACGGGCACGCGGGGAGCGGGACTGACGAACTGCGCGACTGTGAAGCCGTCGTATTCACGTTCCGCGTCGGCCTTCACGCCCGGCCGCGGCTGAACCACGTCGACGGCGTGGCCGGCCTCGCGAAGCCCGCGCGCGAGCTCCCACGTGCTCCAGCCGCTGCCGCCGCAGTCCGGTGGGAACGAGTCGGTCGCGATCAGGACGCGCACGCCGGAATCCTCATGCCGCCACGAGCGCGGTGAGCGCTCGATCCAGGCGCTCGCAGTGCGCTTGCCAGCTGTATTCCGCGACCGCGCGCGCGCGCGCCGCGCGCCCGAGCCGCTCGCGCAGCACGGGATCGCGCAGTGCGATCAACGCATCGGCCAGGCCGGCCGGGTCCGCAGGATCGTATAGACAGCCTTCGCGCCCGTGACCGACGAGCCGCTGCATGCGATCGAGGGCTGGCGCCGCGACGGGCAGGCCCGCTGCCATGTACTCGAACACCTTGAGCGGCGACCAGTAGAACGCGAGCGCGAGCGGCGCATGACGCGTGACGTCGAACGGCGCGACGCCGATGTCCGCGGCTGCGAGCGCCGCCGGCATGGCGTGGTGCGGGATCGCCCCCGTGAACTGCGCGCGCGGCACGCCGCACGTGGCCTCCATCACGGCGCCACGCTCCGGTCCGTCCCCGACGAACACCGCCGAGACGTCGTCCACCCCGCGAGCTTGCAATTGCTTCATCGCGTCGACCATGTGGATCGCGCCGTGCCACGCGCGAAAGGCGCCGGCGAAGATCGCCACCACACCGGAGGGACGTTCGTACGGCACCGGACCGCTCGCGTGCGGCGTGAAGCGCGACGTGTCGGCGCCCCACTCGATCTCGAGCACGCGATCCGACGGTACGTCGGCCGGCAGCACGTCCCGCGTCGGCGTGACGAACAGGGATGTATGGCGCGTCTGCCAGTCCCGCCATCGGCCCATCGGCTCGACCAGCAGCGCACGGTCGATCCGCGTCTTTCGCGAGTCGGGCAGCTCGATCATCGGCGCGTTGACCTCGAGCACCGCCGGCACGCCCTGTCTCACCGCGGCCGCGATGCCTTCACCGCCGAAGTTCTGGTACCGCTCCATGACGAGATCGGGGCGTGTCGCGGCGGCAATCCGCGCGACCGTCAGTGTGCGCGTCCAGCGAAGCTGCGGCCGTCCGAACGGCGTGCCGAGGTCGGTCCAGTGCACCGGCCCCGCGGGAAACCCGCCGGGCCCCATCTGCGTCAACACGTGCACGACATGCCCCCGCGCCGCCAGCCCTTCGGCCACGCTGCGCGTGTGCACCGATCCGCCAAGCGTCCCGGGCACCCGCTGATCGAGGGCGCAGTACAGGATCCGCACGCTACGTCTCGGGATCCGCGGATTCGGCGGGAGTCCGCCTTCCCTGATCTGATCCGTGGCAACCCGTGGCAATCCGCGCCCCGCGATCTGATCCGTGGAAACCCGTGGCAATCCGCGTCCCCTGAGACTGATCCGTGGAAATCCGTGGCTCACGCTCGAGCAGTGCGAAGAACGGCCCGGACCGCATCCGCCCGAACAGCGCGAGGTCGGCGCGCATCAGCGTCGTGAGCGCGTGGAGCCCCCACAGGACCGGGCCGCGCCTCGCGAGCGTTGCCTTGGCTTTCGTGCGCGCCAGGCGCGCCTCGGTTGCGCGATCGGCGACACCGCCCGCGCGGCGCGCGGCGCGGCGGCCCATCCACCGCTCCGCCACCCGCATCAGGATGTTCTCGACGAACCCGCCGACGAGCGGCGTGTAGTAGCGGATCTGCGCGATCCGGAAGCCGGCGCGCGCGACCGTGGCCTCGAGATCGGGGATGTCCGCCAGCGGGTTCACGTGATCGGACTTGCGCAGGCGCTCCTGCGCGAGATCGACCAGCCCCATCCGCTCGAGCCGCCGTGCGAGCGCGTTGATGCCGCGCAGGCCGGCCGCCAGCGGTGAGTTCCGGCGCACGTGCGAGTACACGAAGAGTTGCCCGCCGGGGGCCATCACGCGCCCCATCTCGCCGAGCACCGCATCGAGCGCCTCGCGGGACAGGTGCTCGAACACGTCGAGCGACCACGCCTTCGTGAACGTCGCGTCGGGAAACGGAAGGCGGCGGAGATCGCCCAGGACGAGGTCCGATGAGGAGAGGGCCTCCACGGCAAAGTGCGGGCTCACGTCGATGCCGACCAGATGCGCCCCGCTCGCGCGGTTCCACACGAGCATCCGTCCACTGCCGCATCCGAAGTCCGCCACGAGATCGCCCGGCCCGGGCCGCAGCATGTTCCGCAGCATCGCCTGCCGCACCCCGGCGCCGAGCAGCGGCGGCGATACGTGCTCGTGCCGCGCGTCGGCGTGCAGCGCCTCGTCAAGGTATTTCGTCTGTTCCGCGAAGCTCACGCCGGGGCGCAGATCGAGATAGCCACCGCCGGCCGCGTACTGCCGGTGACAGGTCCCGCACCCTAACGGCTCACCGCGCGCGAGGCTGCCGCCGCAGTCGGGACAGCGGACGATTGCGAGAAGCCGGTCGGAGATCATTTCTCGGTGTGACCGCACCGCGGGGCGGGCTCAACCCTCGATTGTACGGCACCAGTCAGGCGCTTCCCAGAAGTTCGGCGTCGAATTCGCCGACCGCACCGCGATGACACGGGTGTGGGTGGACGGCAGGCCGGACCCACCGATCGATTTTGCGGCGACGTTTCAGCTCCTGACCGCGACCAGCACCGCTTCGATGCGCTCCGCTCTTGCCGCCCACGTATGGCGCTCCGCTTCGCTGAATGCCGCGCGACCCAGGTCCTGCGCGAGCGTCCGGTCCGCGATCACCCGCGTGATGCCGGCCGCGAGGGCACTCGGGTCGCCAGGGCGCACCAGCCATGCCGTGCGCCCGTGCTCCACGGCTTCCCGCAGCGCAGGCAGATCCGATGCGACCACCGGCCGCCCGGCGGCCAGGTACTCGAACAGCTTCAGCGGCGAGGTGTACCGCTGCGAGATGCCCGTCTCCGTGTTCGGCAGCACGAGCACGTTCGCGTCGAGCAGCTCGCGGCGGACGGCCGCCGGCGGCAGGAGACCGGTGAACGTGATCCGCCGTTGGAGGCCGCGCGCGAGCGCGCGCTCCCGAAGCCGATCGAGATCGTCTTCCGCCGGGTGGCCGCCAACGATCCGCGCGTCGCAGTCCGGCAGATACGCCAAGGCGTCGACGAGCACGTCGACGCCTTTCCACGGATACAGGTGCCCCGCGTAGACGATGAGAGGACGCCCGCGGACCGGGGGCGGATCGTAGACGCGACCCGGATCGAGCCGGACGCCGTCCGGTACGACCGCGAGGTTCTCCCGCGGGCCGAACCGTTCGCGCAGCTCCGCCGCCAGTAGCTCCGTGATGGCTGCATATCCTTCCGCGCGTCTCCAGACCAACTGCTCTCGGCGATGGAGGCGGCGCAGCTTGGCGGCAGAGGCCACCGGCGCGTTCCCAATCAGCTCGGGGAGCGCGCGGCTCACGGCCGGTGCGAAGCCGTGCGACTCGTACACCAGCGGGGCGCGCCACGACCCGCCGCAACGCAGGATCGCGCTCGCCACACCCAAATCCCGCGTGTAGACGACCTCCGTGCGGCGTGAGCTCGCCGCGGGAAGGGCCTGCGCGAGATAGCCCGCACGGCGCAGGCGGGCAGGAACCGGCAGCACGCGCCGAATCTCCATTCGAGAATGCGCCGGCCGTCCGTAGAACGCGAACGGATCGCGCGCCGGCGCGATTGAATCGGGCCGCACCAGGAGCGTCACCTCGTACCCCCGCTCGGCCAGGGCCCAGCAGGTCTCGAACGTCTGAATGCCGTTGGCCCGCTCGATCGGGAATCGCACGTCGGCGAGGTAGAGGATGCGCACTACGAAATGAAGAATGAAGAATGCAGAATGAAGAATGGATTACGACTCCGCGTGCCGGGCCGGGCGCCGGGATGTGATCTCATCGCGCAGCCGCGCGCGGCCACTGCATTCTTCATTCTTCATTCTGCATTCGTAACCGCCGCTGCTGCTCGTAGAAGCTCGGTCGATCGAAGACGTAGCGCCAGGCGAGTCCGGGCAGCTCGCGGGGGATGACGACGAAGGCGTTGTAGGCGAGGCGGGCCGGCTCGAGGCGCTGGCGATCCATCAGGCCGGCGCCGAACTGCGCCATGAGCGCCACGTTCCACCAGATGCACACGAGAACGATCACCGCGGCCCCGATTCGGAGCGCCATCGGCCGCAACATGGCGAGGAGCGCCGCAAGGCCGATGACGAGAACCGCCGTCAGGGCCACGAACCGCCTTTGCCCGAACGCGCCGGCGACGGTCCAGGACTCCACGCTGCCGGCGACGTAGACCTGCGCCGCGACCGCGAGGACCAGGCCGGCCGTGAGAGCGCCCGCCGACGCCGCGCGCGCGAGCCGCGGCAGGAAGAAGAGGCCGGCGAGTCCGAGCACGGCCAGCGGCGTCCAGATCAGAAAACCGTGCGCGGGCGAGCCGAGCACCTGGAGCGCGTGCGGCGCCGTCCACGTCATCTTCCGCGCGACGAGACGCGACGGGCCGATGTGGCCGTTCAGCGCGAGATACGCCAGCGCCTGCGGGACGTAGGCGACGAGACACGCCGCACTGCCCGCGGCTCCCGAGACGAGCAGGCGGGATCGCTCGTGTCGGTCGCGCGTCCGTGCGAGCGCCGCGACCCAGTCGAACGCCGGCGCGACGGCCACCAACGCATCCTGTTCCCGCACCATCGCCATGAGCGCCACCGTGATCCCGAGCAGTGCGGTCGCTCCGGGATGCCATCCCTCGCGCGCGCGGAGCCACGCCCACAGGCAGAGCGCGACGGCAAAGGCAGACGGTGCGTGCGACATCGGCGGCGCGATGTACATGTAGAAGAGCAGCGGCGTGCCGATCCAGATCGCGATCGTCGACAGTGACGCGTGCGCTGCGAGCGCAGACCCCGGCGCGCCGAGACGCCGCGCGAGGTGCCTCGCGATCATCAGCGCGAGGAAGCCATACAAGGCTGAGGCGTAAGACACGGCCGCGACGTACGGCCACGAGTAGCCGTCGGCCGCCACTGGCCGCCCGGCTGCGTGCAGCGCTCGCGCGACGAGGTCGCCAATGCCATAGAACGGCGCCCACAGCAGCGCGCACCCAATCGTGGCGAAGTTGATCCGGCGCCCCGCGTCCGTGGTGCGCTCGAGGAAGGTTTCGTGAAAGCCTTCCGATCGCGCGATGCCCGACTCGTAGAAGTGCGTGTACTCGTTCTCGAACGAGACGTCGCGATCGAACCAGAGCGAGCGCAGGTAGGAGAAGTACTGCACTTCGTCGGAGGCATAGATTCGCGGCGTCACGAGCGGCAGCGACAGCAGGAAGACGGCAAGCCACGCGATCGCCGCCGACCGCGTCGCCGAGCCGGACGGACCGACCCGGATGGTGTCGGCGGATCGCGCCTGCAGTCGGGAGGAACTCGCCATCATCTCCGACTACGGAACCAGGCTCCGCACCGCGAGCGCCTGGACGACCTGCGCGGCGTTGTAGCCCGCGTGGCTGACGATCGGGAGGACGGCGCTGCCACGGCGCAGGAACAGGATGCCCCAGGTGAGCCCGAGCAGCCCGGTCGCAATCGCCGCGTCCCATCCCTGCAGGTAATGGCCGGCCCCGAAGCCGACGCTCACGACGATCAGGCCGACGATCGGTCCGCCAAGATAGCGCGAGAACCGCTGCAGCAGGAACGCGCGCTGCACCTCCTCGCGCAAGCCTCCCGCGATGATGGCGATGACGGCGAACATGCCCGCTTCGCGCGGCGTCCGCATGAAGCGCTCGAACGGGTTCGCCGGCACGTTGTGCAGCGAGGGCAGCACGCGCCGGATGAGCAGTACTATCGCGCCGACGCCGATGAACAGCAACGGGACGATCAGGATGCCGAGCAACACTTCCCGGCCGATCGGGCGGCGGCCGACGAGCAGCGCGCCGAGCCGCTCCCCTTGCGCGCGCAGCAGCGCCGCGATGAGCGCGACCATGACGGCGGAATCGATCAGCGCCAGCGCGAAGAGCGGCCCCGCCTGCGGCGTGCCGTCGGCCGTGAACGGCGGAAAGCCCGCGATCGCCAGCAGTTGACCGATGACCAGTTGTGTCGGCAGTCCGGAGCAGAGCAGCACTTCGACCAGCGCGCCGACGCGTTCGTTGATCGGGTGCTGCGGCACGGGCGCGCCGGTCCCGGGCGGAGTCGGATCGGCCGGCGGCTCCGGCTCGGGCGCGTGCACGGGAGGACTCTACTACAACGAGTTGGCACGACCGGCGTACGCGTCCGCCGGTCCCCGCAATTGCCAGCTCGGCCGCCCTTCTGCCTTTACCGTGTAAAAACGACAGGGTAGACTGGTTGGAGTGCCTGCGCAGGGATCCCCAGCCAGCGCAGGAGCCCCCTTGAAAGCATGACGATTACGACTGAAATCGAGATGAACCGCGAGCTCGGGCCCGGTCTCGGCGAACGCCTGCTCGTCGTCGAGGACGATCCGTCGACGCGCATCGGGCTGACCGAGCTCGTGCGCAACTGGGGCTTCGTCGCGGAATCGGCCGCCGACGTCGACGAAGCGCTCCGCAAGATCACGACGTTCCGCCCCGGCATCATCATCAGCGATCTGATCATGCCCGGGCCGAGCGGCCTCGACCTGCTGCGCATGCTGCAGGAACAGGATCGCGACATCACGGCCATCATCCTGACGGCGCAGGGAACGGTCGAGACCGCGGTCGAAGCCATCAAGGTCGGCGCCTACGACTACATCACCAAGCCGATCGATCCGCAGCGCCTGCAGATCCTGCTCGAGAAAGTGGTCGAGCGCCAGCAGACGCTCCGCGAGGTCAAAGCGCTCCGTCGTCAGCTCCGCGAGCGGGGCACCTTCGGCGGCATGATCGGGCACAGTCCGCAGATGCGGAAGGTGTATCAGACGATCGAGCAGGCCGGGCCGACGGCTGCCTCGGTGCTGATCACCGGCGAGAGCGGCACGGGCAAGGAGCTGGTCGCGCAGACGATCCATCAGCTCAGCCCGCGGACGTCGATGCCGTACGTGCCGGTCAACTGTGCGGCGATTCCCGAGACGCTGCTCGAGAGCGAGATCTTCGGCCACGAGAAGGGGGCGTTCACCGGCGCGATCGAGCGCCGCCAGGGCGTCTTCGAGCTGGCCGATCGCGGCACGATCTTCCTCGACGAGGTTGCGGAGATGACGCCGCAGACGCAGGTGAAGCTGCTGCGCGTGCTCCAGGAGCGCCGCTTCCGCCGGCTTGGCGGCCGGATGGAGCAGCCGGTCGACGTCCGCGTCATCGCGGCCACCAACGTGGATCCCGCCGGCGCCGTGCAGAGCGGCAAGCTGCGCGAGGATCTCTACTACCGGTTGAATGTCTTTGCGATCGCGCTTCCGCCGCTGCGCGACCGCAAGGAAGACCTGCCGCTGCTCGTGCAGGCGTTTCTGAACGAGTTCAATCAGCGGAACAACCGATCGATCATGGCGGTGAGCCAGGAAGCGATGCGGATTCTCGAGGGCTACCACTGGCCGGGAAACGTGCGCGAACTGAGGAACGTCATCGAGCGCGCCACCATTCTCGCCGAGGGCGAGTTCATCGAGCCGCGGCACCTCCCGCCCACGCTGGTGCAAATGCCGCAGACCGGCCAGCCGGCGCTCGCGCTCTCACCCGGCACCACCGTCGAGGAAGCCGAGCGGCGGCTGATCATGATGACGCTCGAGCACACGCGCGACAACAAGACGCGCGCGGCGCAGATCCTCGGCATCAGCCTGAAGACGCTGCACAACAAGCTGAACAAGCTGAAGCTGAGAAAGCGGGCGGAGAGCTGAGGACAGCGCTCGCGCTCGGCGTCGATGCGGGCCGCGTGATGCCGGGTCGCTCGGGCATCATCGATGCGCGGGCGGGCGGGCGGCGGTCGGGCCTGGCTGAAGCCCGGCCGCTACATCATCCATCGGGATCGTTCGGGCTTCCGTGGATTCGTGACGCCATTCGGTCGTTGACACGCTGCACGCCCGCAGCCGATCGCCGGATCTCGGAACGCCGGACACGCCGCCAAGCCCGATGGCCGGCGCCGGAAACGCAAAAGCCCGTCAGCCTCTAGATGCGACTGTCCATCAAGACGAAGCAGGTGCTCGGCGTCACCTCCACGGTAGGGGCCGTGGTGGTCGTGCTGAGCTTCTACTACCTGTCGCTGCTCGCGGGCGTGAGCCTGCGCGAGAGCCAGGCGCGCGGGCAGCTCGTGGCCCGCACCGTCTACCAGCGCGCGCAGGCGGTGGTGCCGCGCGCCGCGGATCGCTACGCGGCGCTTCGCGACGACCCCGGCATGCGCTCGATTCTCGAGTCGAGCAACTACTCGCGCGACGTGACCGACGCCGCGATCGTCGATCCGTCCGGCAGGATCGTCGCGCACTGGGATCCGCGCTTCGTCGGCCGGGTGATGGCGCCGCGCCCGCAGATCGCCGAGTTCCTGCAGATGAGCGGTTTCGAGCAGGTCTGGACCATCTTCACGGACCCGGGCCGTACGTTCGAGGTGCGCGAACCGCTGCTGCTCGATTCGGGGGCCGGCCCGTCGCGCCAGGCGGAGGAATTCGGCGCGATTCGCGTCGGGATCTCGACGCTGCTCGTCTGGCGCGATCTCAAGGAAGCCTTCGGCCCCGCGATCGGCACGATGCTCGGCGCGCTCCTCGTTGCGACGTTCGTCGCGATGCTGCTCGCGCAACTGTTCCTCCGCCCGATTCACGTGCTGCGCAGCGGCCTCACGCGCCTGCAGCAGGGAGAGACCGGCATCACGCTCGATCTGCCCAAGGACGAGTTCGGGGACCTCGGCACGTTCTTCAGAACGGTGAGCGACAAGCTGTCGGCGGATCGCAGCGAGCTGGCCGGCCAGAAGGCGAGCCTCGAGAACGTCGTCGCACGGTTGGAGGACGCGGTCGCGATCTACAACCCGGTGGGAAAGCTGCTCTTTGCCAACCCGGCGATGCGCGCGCTCGCGCCGGGAGATGGCGCGGAGCCGTGGCGCGAGCTCGTCCAGACGACGATCGCGACCAGAAAGTCGCACGGCCCGGTGGCGATCACCGCATCGGCAACTGGCGGCGAGGCCGCGCAGAAGGGCGAGCGGCTGCTCATTACGCACGCGATTCAGGACGACGACGGCCGCCTGATGGGCGTCATGGTGATCGCGCGCAACCTGGATTACCTTGGGCAGGTACAGTCCACGTTGCGCTATTCGCAGAAGCTGACGGCGCTCGGGCGGCTTTCGGCGGGCGTCGCGCACGAGGTGAAGAACCCGCTGAACGCGATGATGATCCACCTCGAGCTGCTCCGGCAGAAGCTCTCCCGGTACGCCGGCGTGCCCGCGGCGGTCGTCCCGGCCGGCATCCTCGACGTGCCGCAGTTCGATGCGTCGTCGGCCATCGAGCACGTGTCGGTGATCTCGTCGGAGATTCGCCGTCTCGATCAGGTGCTGCAGGGATTTCTGCGCTTCAACCGCCCGGAGGATCTGCGGCTCCAGCCGATCGATCCCGAGGAGCTGCTTCGCGAGGTCGCACTGGTGGTCCAGCCCGAGGCCGATAAGACACACGTCCGCCTCGAGATCGATGCGCCGCCGAACGTGCCCTTCGTGAACGCCGATGCGTCGATGCTGCGTCAGGCGCTGATGAACCTCGCGCTGAACGCGTGCCAGGCCATGCCGAACGGGGGCATGCTGCGCTTCCGCGCGCGTCACGCCAGTCAGCGGCGCGTCGAGCTGCGCGTCGAGGACACCGGCCTCGGGATCAAGCCCGAGCACCTGGCCCGCATCTTCGACCTGTACTTCACGACGCGCGACAAGGGCAGCGGGATCGGTCTTTCGATGGTGTACCGTACGGTGCAGCTGCACGACGGTGAGATCGAGGTGCAGTCGACGCCCGGCGTGGGCACGGCCTTCCGTATGCTGCTGCCTCAGAGTTGACGCGGTTCGGCACACGCGGCCGGCGCATGGAGAGGGAAATGAGGCACGGAACCCGGCACGGATGGATGGCGCTCGTCGGGGTCTGCGCGCTTGGGGGAGCGATGGCGACCGGCTGTGCGAAGGCTCACGCGGAGCGCGAGCCCGAGATGCCGCCGCTCGCCATGCCGGTGCCGCCGGAGCGCGTGCTGCCGCCGCTCGAAGCAGGCCCCATCGAAGCCGCAGCGCCGGAGCAGCAGCCCGAAACCCTGGAACAACGTCGCCCGCCCGCGCGGCGGCGCGGTGAACCCGTCAGGGCCGACGCGCAGCGCACCGGGCGCGAGGACACAGTCAAGCCCGAGGCACAACAGCCGGTCGGCGAGACCGCGACCGTGCCGCCGGTGCCGTCGCCTGAACCGGCAGCGCCAGCGCTTCAGCTCGCGCCGAGTGCCGATGCCGCCTCGGAACAGGGCATTCGCCGCCAGCTCACGCGTGCCAGCGGCGACCTCGGCAACGTGGACTACCGCGCGCTGAACGACGACGCCAAGGCACAGTATGAAACCGCCAAGCGCTTCATCGAACTGGCCGAGCAATCCATCCGCGACCGCAACCTCGTCTTCGCGCAGACACTGGCCGATAAGGCCCAGGCGATTGCCGAGGTCCTGAGACGGTAACGCGGCACCCACCGAAGCCACCTCGAAGGCGCATCCGCACGATCACTGGGCAAGCGACGGCACACTTCCGGTCGGAATCGGCGATGCTTGCGTGCGCAGTCGTGGCATTCGCCTTGCTGGATGGAGGGACAACGACGGATTTTCCTCCTTCCCCCACATTCCCGTGAGGGAAGCACATCCTTCCAACACCCTGCCTGAAGCACGGGGAGGCGGTCTTCGGATCCCTCCCCAGCCTGCCCCGTCTGTCGCCACATCACCCGTAAGCCAGCGAGTTGTGGGCAGATTGTGTTCGCATCCGTCGGGCTGGCGGCTCGCGGATTTGCCGTTTGCCGCTGCTGAATCTCACCTTGTGAACAAACGCACAACGATCGCGGCCGGTGCAGCGGCGCCGCGCCGGCGGCTCTGCGGGATTTTCGCCAGTTTTCGCCACATCTTGCGACTGACCTAAAAACGTCCCACAATATGTTGTGGGACGTAGTTGACAAAGCGCGCGACCAGGCGCATAGTTGCCGACCGTTACGCGGGATGGTGCGCGAGGGCATCCACGGCGCCTCGCCACTGGTGACACGGGTCGCTGACCAGCCATCGCCTGACCGCGCGATATCCAGACATTTCTTCAAGGCTCGCCTCGTCTGCGGCGATATGGCGGAGCCATCGGTGAACGGAGGACACGATATGCAGACTCGCGCTGCCCAGGACGCGTTGGCCGTCGGTGAGCGGACTAGTGAGACCGAGCAGGCGCGCGCGGAACGTTCCGCGATCCGCGGTCTCGAGTACTCGCGTTATTTCACGACCGCTGGCACCGACCCGTTCGACGAGATCGAGTGGGAACTGCGCTCGGCCGTGATCGGCAACGAGAAAGGCCAGGTCGTCTTCGAGCAGCGCGATGTCGAGATGCCGCGCTTCTGGTCGCAGCAGGCCACCAACATCGTGGTCTCGAAGTACTTCCGCGGACAGCTCGGCACCCCGGAGCGCGAGCGCTCGGTCAAGCAGCTGATCGGCCGCGTGGTGACGACGATCACCGAGTGGGCGCGGAAGCAGAAGTACTTCGCGAGCGATGCGGACCTGCAGGCCTTCAGCGACGATCTCAAGCATCTGCTCGTCTACCAGAAGGGCTCGTTCAACAGCCCGGTCTGGTTCAACTGCGGCTTCGAGAAGGCGCCGCAGTGCTCGGCCTGCTTCATCAACTCGGTCAGCGACACGATGGACTCGATCCTGACGCTCGCCAAGACCGAAGGGATGCTGTTCAAGTTCGGATCCGGCACCGGCAGCAACCTCTCGCGCATCCGCTCCTCGCGCGAGCTGCTCGCCGGCGGCGGCACGGCGTCCGGCCCGGTGTCGTTCATGAAGGGCTACGACGCGTTTGCCGGCGTGATCAAGTCGGGCGGCAAGACGCGCCGCGCCGCCAAGATGGTCATCCTCGACGCCGGGCACCCGGATATCGTCGAGTTCATCAACTGCAAGGTCGAGGAGGAGAAGAAGGCCTGGGCCCTCATCGATGCCGGCTACGACGGCTCGTTCACCGGCACGGCGTACAACTCGGTGTTCTTCCAGAACTCGAACAACAGCGTGCGCGTGACCGACGAGTTCATGCGCGCGGTGCTCGACGATGCCGAGTGGAAGACGCGCGCGGTGACGACCGGCGAAGTGATGGACACCTACAAGGCGCGGGAGCTGATGTGGATGATCGCCGAGGGCACGCACGTCTGCGGCGATCCCGGCATGCAGTTCGACACCACGATCAACGAATGGCACACCAGCCCCAACACCGACCGCATCAACGCGAGCAACCCGTGCTCCGAGTACATGTTCCTCGACGATTCGGCGTGCAATCTGGCGTCGCTGAACCTGATGAAGTTCGTGGCCGCCGACGGCGAGTTCGACGTGCCGTCGTTCAAGGCCGCGGTGCGGACCTTCATCACGGCGCAGGAGATCATCGTCGACAACGCGAGCTACCCGACCAAGGCCATCGAGAGGAACAGCAAGGAGTACCGGCCGCTCGGCCTCGGCTATGCGAACCTGGGGGCGCTGCTGATGTCGCGCGGCCTGCCGTACGACGGCGACGGCGGCCGTGATTTCGCCGGGGCGATCACCGCGCTGATGACGGGCGAGGCGTACGCGCAGTCGGCGCGGGTAGCGCGCGATCACGGCGGTCCGTTCGGCGGCTACGCGAAGAACCGCGAGCCGTTCCTGCGCGTGATGCGCAAGCATCGCGATGCGATCAAGGGGATCAACGCCCGCAACGTTCCGCCGGAGCTGTACAACGGTGCCCGGCAGGCGTGGGACGAGGCCGTCGAGCTCGGCGCCGACTTCGGGTATCGCAACGCGCAGTCGACCGTGCTCGCGCCGACCGGCACCATCGGCTTCATGATGGACTGCGACACCACGGGCGTCGAGCCCGACATCGCGCTCGTCAAGTACAAGAAGCTCGTCGGCGGCGGCCTGATGAAGATCGTCAATCAGACGGTCCCGATGGCGCTCAAGCGGCTCGGCTACAACGACGCCGAGATCCGCGACATCGTCGACTACGTGGACACCAACGAGACCATCGAAGGGGCGCCGCATCTCAAGGACAAGCACCTCGCCGTGTTCGACTGCGCGTTCAAGGCCGCCAAGGGCGAGCGCTCGATCCACTACATGGGCCACATCAAGATGATGGGCGCGACGCAGCCCTTCATCTCGGGCGCGATCAGCAAGACGGTCAACGTGCCGAAGGAGGCGAGCGTCGAGGAGATCATGCAGGCCTACGTCGAGTCGTGGAAGCTCGGCGCGAAGGCGATCTCGATCTACCGCGACGGCAGCAAGCGCACGCAGCCGCTGAACACGTCGAAGGATGCGAAGCCGGTCGAAGCGGTCCAGCAGGTGGCGCAGGCCGCCGTGGCCCTGCAGCCGCACCCGATCCGGCGCCGGCTGCCCGACGAGCGGCGCGCCATCACCCACAAGTTCGAGGTCGGCGGACACGAGGGCTACATCACCGTAGGCCTCTTCGAGGACGGGACGCCGGGCGAGGTGTTTCTCGTGATGGCGAAGGAGGGCTCGACGATCTCCGGATTCGCCGACGCGTTCGCGCAGGCGATCTCCTATGCGCTGCAGTACGGCGTGCCGCTCCAGGTGCTCGTGGACAAGTTCAGCCACACGCGCTTCGAGCCGAGCGGCATGACCAAGAACCCCGAGGTGCGCTTCGCCAAGTCGATCGTCGACTACATCTTCCGGTGGATGGCGACCAAGTTCCTGTCGCCGGAGGCGCAGTATGCGGCGGGCGTGAACATCGCGGAGCCCGCACCGGCGGCTGCGGCCCTGGCGGCGGTCGGCGCCGCGGCGGCCGGGGCCGCGCCGAAGCCCGGCGGCTACACGGGCGCGGCGATCCAGAGCCAGGAAGACGCCCCGCCCTGCTCGACGTGCGGGTCGATCATGATCCGCAGCGGCAGCTGCTACAAGTGCGCCAATTGCGGCACGACGAGCGGCTGCGCGTAAAGACGGTCGCGCCGGGATTGCAGGTTGCGAAGGGCCGGGACAACCCGGCCCTTCGTGTTTTGGTGAACGGTGCCGCCGAATCGTGACGGGTGCCGATGTGGGGCGGAGGCTTCACGCCCCGGTCCCACGTGAGTGATCGAGGTATCGCGAAACATCCCGCCAAGCCCTCGCTCCAAGCCCCGCGAAGGCAGGACCTGGACGTTGGAAACGTTGGAACCGAGCCGCCGATGCCTCTCTCGCGTGGAGCCCGCCGCCGCCTCGTCCTGCTCTCGATCCTTGCGCTGTCGTTCGTCTATCTTTCGATCGCGACCTGGAAAGAACGGTCGCGGATAGCGGCCGAACCGCGCGTTTCCGCGCCGGCGGAAGCCGTCGCGCATTCGGTCGACCGCGATCGCCTGATGAGCGACCTGCGGCGGCTCGCCGATCCCGCCATGCAGGGGCGGCGGACGGGAACCGACGGGGGCCGCCGCGCGCGGCGGTTCATCGAAGAGCGCATGCGTGAAATCGGACTGCAGCCGGTCGGCGCGCGGTACGCGCACCCGTTCGCGTTCGTTCACCACAGTATCAAAGGCCTGCTGCTCCCCGGCCGATCATTCACGACGGCGTACGACGATGCGGCGAACGTCATCGGCAGCCTGCCGCCCTCGTGCGGAGGTTCAGGTCGAGAACACGAATCGGACGGCAGCGGTCCGCAGGAGTGCACACCGCCGGCGTCGGATCGCACCCTGATCGTCTCGGCTCACTACGATCATCTCGGCGTGCGCGGCGGGGTGGTCTATCCGGGTGCCGATGACAATGCGTCAGGGGTGGCGGTGCTGCTCGCCGCGGCGGAAGCTGCCGCCGGGGCACCACGGCGGCACGAGTTGATCTTCATCGCCTTCGACGCCGAGGAGCTGGGTTTGAAAGGATCGCAGGCCTACGTCACGAATCGCCACGTGTCGACGGAGACCGTTGCCGCCATCGTCAACCTGGACATGGTCTCGCGAAACGAGTCGAAGGAGATTTTCGTTGTCGGCACCGAGCACACCCCGGCGCTCGATCCAATCGTCAGGGCCGTTCAGCAGCGCGCGGCCGTGAACCTGCTGCGCGGCCACGAGCGTTCGATGCTGAGGGCCGGATTTGTCGAGAACTGGACCGACCTGTCCGACCATGGGCCGTTCGCGGATGCCGGCGTCCCGTTTCTCTACTTCGGTGTGGAAGATCACGCCGATTACCACGCGCCGAGCGATTCGGTCGAACAGGTCGATCCCGTGTTCTTCGGCAATGTCGCCGACGCGGTGGTCGAGACCCTGAAAGCGCTCGACGCCAGCCTGCGGTGAGTTGCGGGTGACACCCTTTTCCGTCCGGGCGGCTCTCGAGCCGATCCTATAGGGGAACGGACATGACACATGGCGCCTTCCACAACGATGTGGCCATACAAGCGGCGGCTCGCGAGCCAGCCGTAAACCGAATCGAGATCACGACCGGACAGTCCCCTCGGCGCGCATTCTGAATGCCGCGGCGGGCATCGCGACGGCCCCACGCCTCAGCGCTCCTGCCGCCAGCAGCACGAACGCGATCCACACCGCATCGGCCAGGAGCAGGTGCACCATCTGCAGCCAGACGGGCGCGAGCAGGACGACGTTGATGAGCCCCGCTGCGAGCTGCACGACGATCAGCCCGGCAACGAGGCGTGCACGTGAAG
>Ga0210061_1000015_pt1 | contig 17052 bp, 16 predicted proteins | sample MayberryNW_Catta_2_FD_184877 | JGI IMG/M metagenome (GOLD analysis project Ga0210061, IMG submission 184877) | Wetland microbial communities from San Francisco Bay, California, USA, that impact long-term carbon sequestration -... | ecosystem: Environmental > Aquatic > Marine > Wetlands ...
GGACCTGCCCGGCTTTCCCTGGAGCCCGTGCTACCTCGAGTGGCGCGGCCTGCGCGCGCACTACCTCGACGAAGGCGTGGGCGCGCGCACCTTCCTCTGCCTGCACGGTGAGCCGACCTGGGCCTACCTCTACCGGCGCATGATTCCACCCTTCCTCGGTTCGGGCGCGCGCGTCGTGGCGCCCGACTTCATCGGCTTCGGCCGCTCCGACAAGCCCGCGGACGATGCCTTCTATACGTTCGACATGCATCGCGCCTTCCTTCTCGATCTCGTCGAGCGGCTCGGGCTCGCGCGCATCACGCTCGTCGTGCAGGACTGGGGCGGCCTGCTCGGGCTCACGCTGCCCATGGAAATGCCGGAGCGCTTCGAGCGGCTGCTCGTCATGAACACCGCGCTCGGCACCGGCGATGCGGCCTTGACTGAAGGATTCCTCGCCTGGCGCGCGTACGTCGCGAACACCCCGTCGCTCGACTGCGCGAAGCTCCTGCAGCGCACCTGCCCGCATCTCACCCCGCAGGAGGCCGCGGCGTACGAAGCGCCGTTTCCCGATGCGGCCTCGAAAGCGGGCGTGCGCCGCTTTCCGCAGCTCGTGCCCGACCGGCCCGATGCGCCGGGCGCGGACATTTCGCGCCGCGCGCGCGACTGGTGGAGGACGTCCTGGAAAGGCGAGGCCTTCATGGCGATCGGCGCGCAGGATCCCGTGCTCGGGCTGCCGGTCATGCAGGCGTTGCGCAAGATCATTCGCGGCTGCCCCGCGCCCTACGTGCATGCCGAAGGCGGCCACTTCCTGCAGGAGTGGGGCGAGGACATCGCCGCGCAGGCGCTGCAGGCATGGCGCTGACCTTCGCCGACGTCGCCGCCGCGCACGAGCGCATCCGCGCGGCGGCCAGGCGCACGCCCGTGCTGACGTCGGCGACCATCGACGCGCTTACCGGGGCGCAGGTGCACTTCAAGTGCGAAAACTTCCAGAGGATGGGCGCCTTCAAGTTTCGCGGCGCGTACAACGCGCTGGCGCAGCTGTCAGCCGGGCAAAAGAAGAAAGGCGTGGTCGCTTTCTCTTCCGGCAACCACGCGCAGGCCATCGCCCTTTCAGGCAAACTGCTCGGGGTTCCGGCTACCATCGTCATGCCGATCGACGCGCCGAAGGTGAAGCTGGAGGCGACGCGCGGCTACGGCGCCGAGGTGATCCTGTACGACGCGCACAATGAGGACCGGCAGGCGATCGCCGAGCGCCTGGCCGCGGAGCGCGGGCTGGCGCTCATCCCGCCCTTCGATCATCCGCATATCGCCGCCGGCCAGGGCACTGCGGCAAAGGAGCTGATCGAGGACGCGGGGCCGATGGACCTGCTCCTGGTGCCCTGCGGCGGCGGCGGCCTGCTCTCGGGCTGCGCGATCGCCGCCAAGCACCTCGCGCCGGCCTGTCGCGTGTTCGGCGTGGAGCCCGCGGCCGGCGACGACGGCGCGCGTTCCTTCCGCTCGAAGAAGCTGGAAACGATCCGCACGCCCGACACCATCGCCGACGGCGCGCGCACCGCGTCGCTGGGTCCGCAGGTGACGTTCCCCCTGATCCTCCGCCACGTCGACGGCTTCCTCACCGTGACCGACGAAGAGCTCCTGCAGTCGATGTTCTTCCTCTGGGAGCGCATGAAGATCGTGGTCGAGCCCACCGGCGCGCTGGCGGCGTGCGCGCTGCTGACAGACAAGCTCGATGCGAAGGGCATGAAGGTCGGCGTGCTGATTTCGGGGGGCAACGTGGATCTGGCCTGGGCGGCGGCGCGGCTCAAGGCGCGCTAGCCGCGGCAGCACTTGATCGTCCCTTCATCGACGCGCGCCCGGAGGCTCCTGTGCGCGCTGCTCGCCTGCCTCGCCGCGCCCGCGCTCGCGCAGCGCGCGCCCGAGGCCGGCGCGCTGCCCTCGCTCGCCGAGCTGGAGGCCGCGGGCGCGGTGATCGGCGAGATCCGCATCAAGACGCTCGACATCTTCGATCTCGACGACCCCCGGGAAGACAACTGGCTGTTCAGCGCCGCCAACTGGCTGCACATCCAGACGCGTCCCGGCACCATCCGCCGCCAGCTGCTGTTCGCGAGCGGCGAGCGGCTGTCGGTGCGCCTCATCGAGGAAACCCAGCGCCTGTTGCGCGGCAATTCATACCTGTACGAGGTCGAGATCCGGGCCATGGCGTGGCACGACGGCCTCGTCGACCTCGAGGTGCGCACGCGCGACACCTGGTCGCTGCAGCCCGGCGCCAACGTCAAGTACACGGGCGGCACCACCAGCGGCGGCGTGAGCCTGCGCGACCACAACCTCTTCGGCACCGGCATGAGCTTCAGCATCGCCCGCCAGAGCAGCACCGAGGTCAGCACCGCGGGCGGCACGCGCAACAACCTCGACCTGACCTTTTCCTATCCGTACGCGTTCGACGGCCACACCACGGTGGCCTACGGACAGTCGAGCTTCGACGAGGGCAGGTCGCGCTCCTTCACGCTCGATCGGCCGTTCTATGCCCTCGACAGCCGCTGGGCGGCCGGCGTGTCGGCCGCGCGGGACGACCGCATCGTCTCGAGCTACTCCGGCGGCGTCGTCGCCGCGCAATACCGGCGGCGGCACGAGGGCGCTCGCGCGCTGCTCGGCGGCTCGCGGGGGCTGGTCGACGGCTGGGTGCATCGCTTGAGCGGCGGCCTGCGCTACGAGGACGATCTGTATGCCCCGGAGCCCGGCTCTGCCGCACCGGCAGAACTGCCCGCCGACCGCACCCTGGTCGCGCCGTTCCTGCGCTACGAGGCGATACAGGACGACTATCGCGAGTTTCGCAACCTCGATCAGATCGAGCGCCCGGAATATCTGGCGCTCGGCTGGAGCGCCGGCCTGGAGTTCGGCCGCTCGCTGAAGGGACTCGGGTCGACGCAGACGGTGACGCAGTACGCGGGCAGCGTGAGCAAGGGCGCACGCATCGCCGCCGACCGCACCCTGCTCGCGGCGGCATCGCTTTCGGGCGAATACGCGGACGGCCGCATCGACCGCGGGCTGTTCAGCGCCTCGGCGCGCTACTATCAGCGCCGCGGCAGCAGCACGGTGTTCTTCCTGTCGCTCACCGCCGATGCCACGAAATTTTCCGACGCCACGCAGTTCCTGTCGCTGGGCGGCGAGGACGCGTTGCGCGGCTATCCCACCAACTACCAGCGCGGCGCGCAGCGCCTGCTGTTCACCGCCGAACGGCGCTTCTACTCGGACTGGTATCCGTATCGCCTGATCCGCGTCGGCGGCGCGGTCTTCTACGACGTCGGTCGCGCCTGGGGCGGGCCCTACGAGGCCGGGTCGAGCCGGCACTGGCCGGCGGATATCGGCTTCGGCCTGCGGCTGCTGAGCGCACGCTCGTCCAGCGGCACGACGCTGCACGTCGATGTGGCGTTTCCCCTCGAGCGCGAGCCCGGCGTCAAGGCGTACCAGTTCTCGTTCCAGTCGAAGACCGGCTTCTAGCCCTCAGCGCGCGGCGTAGTACGCGTAGCGCTTTTCCTTTTCCGACTTGGACGCGTACATCGCCTTGTCGGCCAGCGCAATCAGCGCGTCGCCCGTCTCGGCGTCGTCCGGATAGACGCTGATGCCGATCGAGCACGAGATCTGCGCCGTCCCGCCCTCCAGGGCGAGCGGCACCTGGATCATGTCGGCCACCTTCTCCGCGATCATGGCGGCGTCTTCGCCGCGGTCGAGCTCGCCCGCCAGCACCACGAACTCGTCGCCGCCATAGCGCGCCACCGTGTCCGAGCCGCGCACGCTGGTGCGCAGGCGCGCCGCGAGCTGCACCAGCGCCTGGTCGCCCGCGGGGTGGCCGCGCGTGTCGTTGATGACCTTGAAATCGTCGAGGTCCACCAGCATCACCGCCAGCTTCTTGCGGTTCCTCTTGGCGAGCTCCATGGCGAGCGCCAGGCGCTGCTGCATCGAGAGGCGGTTCGGCAGTCCGGTCAGCGCGTCGTGCTGCGCCATGAAGCGCAGATGCTGCTCGCGCTCGCGCAGCTGCGCCATGAGCCCCTCGCGCTCGCTCGCCTCGGCGCGCAGGCGCTCATTGACGCTGTTCAGCTCCGCGGTGCGCACGGCGATCCGCTGCTCGAGCTCGCGCTCGCTCTCGCGCGTCGCCTCGAGCAGCAGCCGCTGCGCGGCGAGCGCCTCGGCCTCGGCGGTGGCGCGCTCGCGGCGCAGCAGGAGGATACGATCGCCCAGCGCGAAGGACAGCAGCAGCACGTCCAGCGCGAAGCCGATGTGCAGGCCGTAGAGGGTCAGGAAAGTGGTGGGTACCAGCGTGAAGTTGCGCAGCGCCCCGACCGCGATGAACGCGAGCAGCGCGGCCCAGGCGAGCAGGAAGTAGCGCGCCGGGCGGAAGCCCGAGATGAGCGCGCGGATCGCGATATAGGTGGCGAGCGCCGCGGTCGCGAACCCGAGCACGGAGATGGCGCGCAACACGCCGCCATAGTCGAGCGGCCAGCCGAGCGCGGCGCTCGCCGCCAGCAGCGCACCGCCGAGGCCGACGCCGCGCATCGCCAACCCGGCGCGCGGCGCGGTGCGTCGCATGTCGAGGAAGGCGTGCGCGAACAGCGCGCCGAGCGCCAGCGTGAGCGCGAGCGTCATGGCCACGGCATGGTTGGCGCCCCAGACGCTGTCCGGCCAGAGATACTGGTAGGCGAGGCCGTCGTAGCCCAGCAGGAAGGTGCCGAACGAGGCGGCGTACAGCACGTAGTACAGGTAGACGCGGTCCTGCACCGCGAAGAACAGCATCAGGTTGTACAGCACCAGCGCCAGCACCAGGCCGTAGAACAGGCCGAGAATCAGCTGCGCGTTCCGGCTCTGCACGGCGAACGCCTCCGGCCGCCATAATTTGGCCGGCACGGTGAGCACGCTGTTGGATTGCACGCGCAGGTAGTACAGGTGGGCGCCGGGCGGCTGCGGCGCGGCGATGCGGAACACGAAATTGCGGTCCCGCACCTCGCGTGCCGCCCACGGCAAGGTGTCGCCGGCGATATGCGCCCAGTAGCGCGGCGCGGCGCCGGGCTGCGGATCGGGCACGTACAGCTCCACGCGGTCGAGGCTCGGGTACGCTACCTCGAGAAGCAGATCCTCGCCCGCCGGCGCGCCGCCGGGCAGGGCAAAGCGCAGCCACCACGTCGAGTGCGAGTAGCCGAAATTGACCGGATCGGAAGCCGCGGGCGCAAAGTGCCCCGCCTGCGCGCCGGAACGCACATCCTCGAGCTGCAGGGTGCCGCCGGGGTCTTCGAGGACCTGCATGAACCTGCCGAGGGACACATGCCCTTCGGCGCCGGGCAGCGGCGCGGCCTCCTGCGCCTGCGCGGACGCGAAGATAAGGAGAGCCAGCAGGGCGAGCGCGCGCGGCATGGGGGATTCGGAATCATAGTGCAGTGGGGCGCTTGCGTTAAGATTCGATCCCTCATGCGCGTCATCCAGATCGAAAAGCCCGGCGGGCCCGAGGCATTGCGTCCCGCCGAGCGCGCGCGCCCCGAGCCGAAGCCGCACGAAATCCTGGTCAAGGTCGCGGCCGCGGGCGTCAACCGGCCCGACGTGCTGCAGCGCCGCGGACTTTATCCGGTGCCGCCCGATGCATCCGACCTCCCCGGGCTCGAGATCGCCGGCGAAGTTGCGGCCTGCGGTGCCGCGGTGACGATGTGGAAGCCCGGGGACGCCGTGTGCGCGCTCACGCATGGCGGCGGCTACGCGGAGTATTGCGTGACGCCCGAGGTGCAAGCGCTGCCCGTGCCCAAGGGGCTGTCGATGACGCAGGCAGCCTCGCTGCCGGAAACGTTCTTCACGGTCTGGTCGAACGTGTACGATCGCGGCCGGCTCGCGCCGGGCGAGACGCTGCTGGTCCATGGCGGGACTTCGGGCATCGGCGTGACCGCGATCCAGATGGCGGCCGCGACGGGCAACCGCGTTTTCGCCACCGCCGGCTCCGACGAGAAATGCGCCGCCTGCGTGAAGCTCGGCGCCGCGCAGGCCTTCAACTACAAGACGCAGGACTTCGCCGCCGGCGTGCAGTCCGCAACCGGCGGCAAGGGCGTGGACGTGATCCTCGACATGGCGGCGGGCGATTTCGTGCCGCTGGAGCTGAAGTGCCTGGCCGACGAGGGGCGGCTCGTGTTCATCGCTGTCCTGCGCGGACCGAAGACCGAGCTCGACGTCAGCGAGCTGATGCGCCGGCGCCTCACGCTGACGGGCTCGACGCTGCGGCCGCGACCGGTGGCCTTCAAGGGTGCGATCGCCGCGCGCCTGCGCGAGCGCATCTGGCCCCTGCTCGAGGCCGGCAGGATCAAGCCCGTGATCTACAGGACGTTCAGGCTCGAGGACGCCGCCGAGGCGCACCGGCTGATGGAAACGAACGCGCACATCGGCAAGCTGGTCCTTACGCTCTGACATGCGCCGCGCGAGCGACGCGCTCGTCGTGGTCGACGTGCAGAACGACTTCCTGCCGGGCGGCGCGCTCGCCGTGCCGCGCGGCGACGAGATCGTGCCCGTGGTCAACCGCCTCGGCGCGCAGTTCGGCGTCGTCGTGCTCACGCAAGACTGGCATCCCGCAGGCCACGCCTCGTTTGCTTCCAGCCACCCTGGGAAGCGGCCGTTCCAGACCGTGCGCATGCCTTACGGCGAGCAGATCCTGTGGCCCGATCACTGCGTGCAAGGCTCGGCCGGCGCCGCGTTCGCCGCCGGGCTCGACCTGCCGCACGCCCAGGTCGTGATCCGCAAGGGCCACCACCGCAAGGTGGACAGCTACTCGGCGTTTCTGGAAGCCGACCGCAAGACGAAGACCGGCCTGGACGGCTATCTCGCCTCGCGCGGCGTGCAGCAGGTTTTTTGCGTCGGCCTGGCGACCGACTTCTGCGTCGCGTGGACCGCGCTCGATGCGCGCCGCTTCGGACTGCAGGCCGCGGTGATCGAGGATGCCTGCCGCGCGCTCGACACCGCCGGCTCGCTGGAAGCGGCCTGGAAAGCGATGCAGAAGGCGGGCGTCAGGCGGCTTTCTTCCGCGAGCTTGCGCTAGCCGCCTCGCGTTTCAGCCAGGCGACGAACTCGGCCACCTCCGGCCGGCCGAGCGCGTTGGGGGACACCACCGCGTAGTAGGCGCGCGCCGGGTCCGCCGTGCGCTTGAAGGGCGCCACCAGCTCGCCCGCCGCGAGCGCGTCGTTGAGCAGCGGGCTGCGCCCGAGCGCCACGCCGTGTCCGGCTATCGCCGCCGCGATGATCTGCTCGTAGCCCGAGAACGTGAGGCGCCCGGCGGGCTTGAGTTCCGCCAGCCGCTCGACCTCGAGCCAGCTGCGCCAGTGCAACCACGGGTGGCGCGCGTCGGGGTCGTCGTACTGCAGCAGCACGTGGTGGCGCAGGTCCGCGGGCGCCGCGAGCGGCCGGCGCGCATCGCGCAGCAGCCTCGGGCTGCACACGGGAAAGACGCGCTCGCCGAAAAGCCGCTCGGCGTGCGGCCCGGCAAGGCTCGCCGGCCCGTGCCGGATGGCGACGTCCAGGCCGTCGCGCTCGAGATCCTGCACGCGCGTATCGGCGGCGATGCGCACGTCCACGGCCGGATGCGCGCGCGTGAAGCCCGCCAGCCGCGGGATCAGCCAGAGAGCCGCGAAGGAGTGGGTGGTGGTGACGGCGAGGCCGCGCCGGCCGGCCTGCGCGCGCAGCCGGTCGGTCGCCGCGCGCATGGTGGCGAGCACCTGGGCGGCCGCCGGATAGAACTGCTGCCCGGCTTCGGTGAGCGCGAGCGCGCGATGGCGCCGCTCGAACAGTCTCGCGCCGAGCTGCGATTCGAGCTCCTGCATCTGACGGGAGACCGCGGACTGGGTGAGGTGCAGCTCTTCGCCGGCGCGCGTGAAGGACAGCAGCCGCGCCGCCGCCTCGAAGCCGCGCAGCAGGTCCAGCGACGGCAGTCTGACATTCCCGTTATTCATGCATATCCTGAGTATTCCCCGTTTGAGAGATCGGAGGCAAGGATGCACGATGCGCATGTCAAACACAAGGAGACCTGGCATGAAGATCGAGCTCGAACCCGGCGCCCTGCGCCTTGTGCGCGGGCAGACGCTGCGGGTGGTGGACGCCCCGGGCAGCACCATCTGCTGCAACGAGGGCAGCGTCTGGATCACCGAGGAGAATGTTCCCACCGACGTGGTCCTCGAGGCCGGCCACTGCCATCGGCTGAGCCGCAAGGGACTCGCGCTGGTGCACGCCTTCGGCGACGCCACGCTCGCCCTCGCCTGACCGCCCGATTTAAAGGAGAACGTCATGGACACCTGGAACCTTTCCGCCCAACGCGCCGCGGCCAGCCGCGCGCGCGCCGAAGTCGTGCACGCCCTGCTCGGCCGGTTCGCAGCCTGGCTGCGGTCGGCGCTCGCTTCCGCGCCTACAATAGGCGCTGCGCAAGCGAAGGGGCGTGAATGTTTCGGGACGGATTGCTGAAGGGCAGGAACATCCTCATCACGGGCGGCGGCACCGGCCTCGGCAAGGAGATCGCCGCCCAGTACCTCGCGCTCGGCGCCGACCTCTGGATCGCGGGCCGGCGCGCGGGCGTCCTCGACGGCACCGCGAAGGAGCTCACCGCAAGGCACGGCGGCAGCGTGCGCACGCATGCCGTGGACATCCGCGACTTCGCCGCCGTCGACGCGATGGTCCAGCGCATCTGGGACGAGTCGGGCCCGCTCACGGGCCTGGTCAACAACGCCGCGGGCAATTTCATCAGCCCGACCAAGGACCTGACGCCGAACGGCTTCAACGCCATCGCCAACATCGTCTTCCACGGCACCTTCTACGTCACGCACGCGGTCGGCAAGCGCTGGATCGAGGGCGGGCACAAGGGGTCGGTGGTGTCGATTCTCGTCACCTGGGTATGGACGGGGTCGCCCTACGTCGTGCCCTCGGCGATGTCCAAGGCGGGTCTGCACATCATGACGAAGTCGCTCGCCGTCGAGTGGGGCAAGCACGGCATTCGGCTCAACGCCATCGCGCCGGGGCCGTTCCCGACCGAGGGCGCGACCAGGCGCCTGCGCCCGGGATCGAGCTTCGGCGAATCGACTCGGGTGAATCCCATGCGCCGCGTCGGCGCAATGTCCGAGTTGCAGAACCTCGCCACGTTCCTGATGGCCGACGGCTGCGAATGGCTCACCGGCGAGACCATCGCCATCGACGGCGCGGGCTACCTCGCCACGGGCGCCTACTTCACCGAGCTCGACAAGATGAGCGATGCCGACTGGCGCAAGGCGCGCGAGCTGATCAAGGCGCAGAACGACAAGGACCGCGCCGGCCGGAGCGCCTGAGCGCGCGCATGGCGGAAAAGCTCGTCCCCCGCCCCGCAGCGACGCTGCTCCTGCTGCGCGACGGCAGCCTCGGCCCCGAAGCGTTCCTGCTGCAGCGCACGCGCGATGCGGCGTTTCTGGGCGGCGCGCACGTGTTTCCCGGCGGCGCGCTCGACCGCGCCGATCGCGACGTGCGCGTGCTGCGGCGCGTCGCCGGCCTGACCGACGCCGAGGCGAGCGCGCGCCTGGGCGTCGAGGCGGGCGGCCTCGCCTATTGGGTGGCGGCGATCCGCGAATGCTTCGAGGAGGCGGGCATCCTCCTCGCCGAGGACGAAGAGGGCCGCCCGATAGACGGGCCGCGCGTCGCCACGCTCGCCCCCTCTCGCGCCCAGCTGCACGCGGGCAAGCTCGCGTTTCACGAATTCCTGGAGCGCGAGCGGCTGCTGCTGCGCGCCCGCGAGCTCGCCTATTTCGGCCACTGGGTGACCGCGCCGGGACGCGCGCGGCGCTTCGACACGCGCTTTTTCCTCGCGCTCGCCCCGCAAACGCAGGCCGGCGCGCACGACGGCACCGAGCTCGTCGCCAGCCTCTGGCTGCGCCCGCTGGAGGCGATCGAGCGCGAAGCGCGCGGCGAGATGCAGCTCGTGTTCGCCACCAAGAACACGCTTGCCGACCTCGCGCGCTTCGCGCGCGCCAAGGACGCGCTCGAGCAGGCGCGCGAAGCCGAGGTCGAGACCAACCGCGCGTGCTGGGCGCTCGGCCCGGACGGCGCCGCGGCGCTGTTTCGCCGCCGCGATCCGCAGTACTTCGAGATCCACTGGAGCGACCCGGACGAGACCGGGCAGACGAGCGTCGCGCTCGAACCGGGCACCGCCAAGCGTCTCGATCCGTTCGTCACGCGCATCATCGCGCCCAACCCCGGCATGATGACCGGGCCGGGCACCAATACCTACCTGGTGGGCGAAGCGGAACTCGCGGTCATCGATCCGGGCCCGGCGATCGACTCTCACATCGCCGCGGTGCTCGCCGCGGGCGCCGGCCGCATCCGCTGGGTGCTGTGCACGCACACGCACATGGACCATTCGCCCGCGGCGCGTGCGATCAAGGCCGCGACCGGCGCCGTGGTCATCGGCCGTCCCGCGCCCGAGCACCCGGGCCAGGATCATGCATTCGCGCCCGACCGCGTCCTCGGGCACGGCGATCGCTTCATGTTCGCCGGCCTGTCCCTGCGCGCGCTGCACACCCCCGGGCACGCGTCGAACCACCTGTGCTACCTCCTCGAGAACACGAGGATGCTGTTCACGGGCGATCACGTCATGCAGGGCTCGACGGTGGTGATCAATCCGCCCGACGGCGATATGCGCGCCTACCTCGATTCGCTCGAGCTGCTGCTCGGCGAGGACATCCTGATCCTCGCGCCGGGTCACGGCTACCTCATCGGCGAGCCACACCGCGAGGCGCGTCGCCTGATCCGGCATCGGCAGGCGCGCGAGCAGAAGGTGGTGTGGGCGCTCGAGCGCATGCGCCTGCCGACGCCCGAGGAGCTGGTCGCGGCGGTCTACGACGACGTATCGCCGCGGCTGCACGGCGTGGCGCTGCGTTCGCTGGCCGCGCACCTGGAAAAGCTCGCCGCCGAGGGCCGCGCGCGCGCCGCGGAGGGCCGCTGGTCGCTGGTACAATCCTCCACGGTCGAGTGACCGCGGGAGGAGCGTGCCATGAGCAGCCACGACAAGACGCTGAAGCTGGTCACCAACCTCGACCGCGCCGGGATCGAGTCGCGGCTCGCCGATATCCGCGCCGCGGCGCAGTCCGCCGGCCTCGGCGAGCTCGCGCAGCTGCTCGCGGACGCCCCCGGCGCACCGCGCGCGCGGCTCGAGGAGAAGGTGCGCAGCGCGCTCAAGCTGCTTGCCGACAAGCCCGATCACAAGGCGCTCGCGGCGCAGATCGAGCTGGTGGAGATCAACCTCCCCAACCTGAAGTAGCGGCGCCGAAGCACCCTGGACTTCGACTTCGACCTGTTCACCATCGGCGGCGGCTCGGGCGGGGTACGCGCGAGCCGCGTGGCCGCGTCTTATGGCGCGCGCGTCGCGGTGGCTGAGCCGGGGCGCTTCGGCGGCACCTGCGTCAATGTCGGCTGCATCCCGAAAAAGCTGTTCTCCTACGCGGCGCACTTTCGCGAAGACTTCGAGGTGGCGCGGAGCTTCGGCTGGACGCTGGGCGCGCCCAAGTTCGACTGGCGCATGCTCGTCGCCAACAAGGATCGCGAGATCGCGCGCCTGAACGGCGTGTACGAAGGCGCCCTGCGGAAAGCCGGTGCGCAGATCCTGCGCGAGCGTGCCGCGGTCGTCGATGCGCACACCGTGGAGGCGGGCGGCCGGCGCCATACCGCGAAGCACATCCTCGTCGCCACCGGCTCCTGGCCGCAGATTCCGCAGATTCCGGGTCGCGAGCTCGCCATCACGTCGAACGAAGCGTTCTTCCTCGAGCAGCTGCCGCGGCGCGCGCTGGTGGTGGGCGGCGGCTACATCGCGCTCGAGTTCGCCTCCATTTTCAACGGGCTCGGGGCGCAGACGACGCTCGCCTACCGCGGGGCGCGGCTGCTGCGCGGCTTCGATGCCGACCTGGGCGAGCGCATCGCCGGCGAGCTGAGCAGGAAGGGCGTCGACGTCCGGCTGCGGACCAACCCGGCGAAGCTGGAGCGCGGCATCCGCGTCACCTACGAGGACGGCTCGGCGCAGGAAGTGGATCTGGTGATGTTCGCCACCGGCAGGAAGCCCAACACCGCGGGCCTCGGCCTGGAGCGCGCGGGCGTGCGGCTCGGCGCCGACGGCGCGGTGGTGGTGAACGAATACTCGCGCAGCTCGGTGGACTCGATCCATGCGATCGGCGACGTCACCAACCGGCTCAATCTCACGCCCGTGGCCACGGCCGAGGGCATGGCGCTCGCCCGGACGCTGTTCCGCAACGAGCCCACGCCCGTGGACCATGTCAACGTGCCCACCGCGGTGTTCTCCGATCCGAATCTCGCCACGGTCGGGCTCGCGGAAGACGCGGCGCGCGGGCGCCACGGTGTCGTCGACGTCTACAAGACATCGTTTCGCGCCCTGAAGCACACGCTGGGCGCGCACGAGGAACGCACGTTCATGAAACTGTTGGTGGATGCTGCGTCGCAGCGCGTGGTCGGCGCGCACATGATCGGCCCTGACGCGGGCGAGATAATTCAAGGCATTGCGATCGCGGTAAAGCTGGGTGCGACCAAGGCGCAGTTCGATGCCACCATCGGCATCCACCCCACGGCGGCGGAGGAATTCGTTACCATGAGGGAGAGGGCATCCTGACAATGCTCGAAGCGCGCATCGAAAAGTTAGTCGGCGAGTTGAAGGCGGGCGCCGGCCTGCCGCTCGCGATCGAGCTGTGGAACGGCAAGCGCTACGCGCTGGGCGAGCGGCCGACGGTCACGCTGCGCGTGCCCGCGGCCTCGGCGGTGAAGTACCTGGCGAAAGCCGACCTGGCGGCGCTGGGCGAGGCCTACGTCGAGGGCCACATCGAGGTCGACGGCCCGATCAGCGAGGCCATCCGCGCCGCTGAGAGCCTGGCGCGGCGCCTGGGCGGGGACAAGAAAGGGCGCACCCCGCTCCTGCTCCGCAACCTCCACACGAAGAAGCGGGACGTGGAGGCGATCCGCTACCACTACGACGTTTCCAACGATTTCTACGCGCTGTGGCTCGACGCGCGCATGGTGTACTCGTGCGCCTACTTCAGGACCGGCGAGGAGTCCATCGACGAGGCGCAGGAGCAGAAGCTCGACCACATCTGCCGCAAGCTCATGCTCAAGCCCGGCGAGCGCTTCCTCGACATCGGCTGCGGCTGGGGCGCGCTCGTCATGCACGCGGCCGAGCGCTACGGCGTCCGGGCGCTGGGCATCACGCTGTCGCAGAATCAGCACGCGCTCGCCAGCGAGCGCATCAGGGCGGCCGGCCTGCAGGGCCGCTGCGAAGTTCGCCTGCAGGACTACCGCGACGTGCCGGGCGAGGCCGTGTTCGACAAGATCGCCTCCATCGGCATGTTCGAGCACGTCGGGCTGAAGAACCTGCCCGTGTACTTCGGCGTCATCCGGCGGCTGCTCGCCGACGGCGGCATGGTGCTCAACCACGGCATCACCTCCATCGATCCGGACAGCCGCACCGTGGGCCTCGGGGGCGGCGACTTCATCGGCAAGTACGTGTTTCCGCACGGCGAGCTGCCGCACCTTTCCCTGGTAATCCGTGAAATGGGCGCGGCGGGGCTGGAAGTGATGGATGCCGAGACGCTGCGGCTGCACTACGCGAAGACCCTGCAGCAGTGGAGCGAGCGGCTGGAAGCGAACCTGGAGAAGGCGCGCGCCCATGCCGGCGAGAAGCGCCTGCGCATCTGGCGCACCTACCTCGCGGGCTGCGCGCACGCCTTCGCCGAGGGCTGGGTGTCGATCCAGCAGGTGCTGGCGGTGAAGAGCGGCGATCCGCGCAAGAACACGCTGCCGTGGACGCGGGACTACATGTACGGGCGCTAGCCGAGCGCCCGCGCGATCAGGCTTCCCCCGGTCACCAGCAGAACGATCGCCACGATTCTCAGCAAGCGCTCTCTTGAAATCCTGAAGAACATCCGGCGCGCCACCGCGATGCCCAGCATCGCCGCCGGCACCGCACCGAGCGCCACCAGCCAGACCTGCGGCTCGAGCAGCAGCCCCGTGAGCAGGAACGCCGCGACGCGCACCGAGATGCTGGTGAGCGTCGCGAAACCCATGGTGGCGCGGAACTGCTCCTTGCTCAAGCCCCGCTGCGAGAGATAGATCGCGTAGGGCGGTCCGCCCGCGCCGAAGAGCGTGCTGGTGATGCCGCCCGCCAGCCCGGCGATCCACGCCCAGCCCGCCGCGATCACGCGGCTCGATCCATGCCGGAACAGGCTGTAGAGCGCGTAACCGAAGACGAACGCGCCCAGCGCCGCCATCCCGGCCGCGCGCGGCAGGTTGACCAGCACGGTCGCGCCGAGCGCGGTGCCGGCGAGGATCATCGGTGCGAGCCGCGTCCATTCCGCCTTCACCGCGTGGCGCGGATTCTCGAAGCCCACGCGCAGCGCGCTCGACAGGTCGCACAGCGCATACAGCGCGAGCGCGAACTGCAGCGGCACGAAGTGCGTGGCGAGCGGCATGGTGACGAGCGCCGAGCCGAAGCCCGTCAGCCCGAACACCAGCGCCCCGGCGAACGCGATCGGAATCAGCGCGAGCAGCTGCCACTGCCCGCCGAGCAAGTCGCTCAGGCTCTCACCGCCGGGTTGAGCGAATAAGTGCCGGTGAGCTTCGCGCTGCCAAGCACATGCGGCTGGATCGCCTTGAGCAGGTCGGCGCCGCGGAAGGCGCCCTCGACCGGGCAGGTCTCCACGCCAAGCGCGTACAGCGTGAAGACGTAGCGGTGCACGATCGAGTCGTTCCACGGCGGGCAGGGGCCGTCGTAGCCGTAATAGTCGCCCGCCATGTCCTTGTCGCTCGCGAACCAGCTGGTGTAGTCGTTCACGCCCTGGCGCGTGCCGCGCGGCCCGGCGGGCCCCGACTTGCCGCCCGCCGTGACGCCGCTCGAGAACTCGCCCTCGCGGATCGGACCCGCGTCGGGCTTCAGATCGACCAGCAGCCAGTGGAAGAAGTCCGTGCGCGGCAGCGTCGCCGGGATCTGGCGGTCTTCCTGGTTGACATCGTCGGGCTTGGAGGGCACGTCGCCGTCGTGGCACACGAGCACCAGCGACTTCGTTCCCGCCGGCAGGGTTCCCCACGCGAAGTGCGGGTTCCGGTTGTCCGAAAGCCTGACGTGCGTCTTCGGGTCGGCCACCGCGAACGCGTAGCGCCCGGGAATCGCGCCCTTGTCGTTGAAGCTGTCGCTCGAGAGGATCATGCGCCGCCTCCTTCGGGGACGATTATAAGAGTGCCGGCGTCGAACCGGTTCATGCGTCTCAGCCGCGGCACGTAGCGCGGAAACGGCAGCCCGAAGCGCCGCTCGAGCGCGTGCGCGCGGCGCGCGAGCGCGTCCCAGGCGATTCGCCGCGGCGCGCCCTTCAGGGCGATGACGATCACGTTCGGGTCGTAGAGGGCGGGCAGCGCCAGCACCGCGCCGCCGAACGCGCGCTCGACGCGCGCGATGCGCTCGTCGAGCTTCGGGTCGTCGTTCATCAGGTTGAGCACCAGCGCGCCGGGCGCTTCCAGCGCAAGCCATGCCGCGTCGAAGAACGCCTGGCTGACGAGCGCCTTGGGCGGGTGCTCGTCGGCGAACGCGTCGACCACCAGCAGGTCGCAGCACTCCGGCGCCAGGGCCTCGGCGCCGTCGCCGATCGCCACGCAGAGGCGCGCATCGTCCGCCGGCAGGTGGAATTGCGCGCGCGCCACCTTCACCACCCTCTCATCGAGCTCCACGACGCGCATGCGCAGCCACGGCAGGCGCCGCCAGAAGAATTTCACCAGCGAGCCGCCCCCCAGGCCGATCTTCAGGGCGCGCCGCGGACGCGGATGGAACAGCAGAAAGCACATCATGCAGCGCGTGTACTCGAGCTCGAGCGCGAAGGGCTCGGAAAGCCGCATCGAGCTCTGGATGGCCTCGCCGCCGACGTGCAGCGTGCGCACCCCGCGCTCCTCGCTCACCGTGAGCGCCGGCAGCCGGCTCATGCGCGCCGATGCGGCAGGTGCCGGCGCATGACGAGGGCGAGGCCCGCGCCGGCGAAGCACAACGCCGCGCAGACGAGGATCGGCAGGTCGTAGCTGCCCGTGACGTCGTAGGCCGCGCCGGCGAAGGTCGGCCCGATGAGCGTCCCGAGTCCCGCCGCGGTATACAGGCTGCCGATGATGGCGGAGAGCGCGCGCGGCCCGAAGATATCCATGCACACCGTGGGCGCGAGCGCCACGTAGCCGCCGTAGAGCGAGCCGAAGACGACGGCGAACACCGCGAGCGGCAGGTAGCTCTTCGAAACCCACCACAGCAGGAACATGAGCCCGAGGCCCGCGCCGACCGCGACCAGCGAGCGCACGTGGCCCAGCCGGTCGGCGATGCCGCCGACGAAGAAGCGCCCGAGCAGGCTCCCAAGGCCGAGAAGGCTCACCAGCGATACCCCCTGCGCCTCGCTCAACCCGGCGTCGAGCGCGTAGGGCACGAGGTGCACCATCGGCACGAAAAAGCCCACGCAGATGAGCAGCGCCACGGCGTACATGAGCCAGAAGGGTGCGCTGCGCAGTCCTTCGGCAAGGCTCATGCCCGGCAGCGGCGCGCCGTGCGCGCCCTTGCGCACGGCCTTGCGACCGCTCAGCGCCAGCGCCGCGGGTACCGACAGCACGAGCATGGCCGCGGCGAGCGCGAGATAGGCGTGGCGCCAGCCCACGAGGCCGATCAGCCAGGCGGCGGCGAGCGGCATGACGAGGTTGCCCGCGCCGATGCCCGACACGGCGATGCCGGAGGCGAGCGCCCGGTGCTGCACGAACGCCTGCTGCACGGCAGCGACCGACGGCACGTACGAGAGCCCGATGCCGAGTCCGGCGCCGATGCTGTAGGTGAGGTAGAGCAGCTCGACCGAAGGCGCGTTGGCCGCGAGCGCCAGGCCGCCGGCGAGGAACAGTGCGCCCGCGAGGCACACGCCGCGCGGCCCGAAGCGGTCCGCGAGCATGCCGCCGGGCACGCCGGCGGAGAACCATAACAGCGCGCTCAGCGAAAAGACCAGCGACACGTGCGCGCGCGAGGCGCCGAACTCCTCCTGAAAC
>Ga0210061_1000017_pt1 | contig 16709 bp, 18 predicted proteins | sample MayberryNW_Catta_2_FD_184877 | JGI IMG/M metagenome (GOLD analysis project Ga0210061, IMG submission 184877) | Wetland microbial communities from San Francisco Bay, California, USA, that impact long-term carbon sequestration -... | ecosystem: Environmental > Aquatic > Marine > Wetlands ...
CGCAGGTCAATGCCCAGGAAGTGAAGAACGCGGTCGAGCAGGCCAACAAGGAAATCCAGAACCGCTACGACTTCAAGGGCTCCGATGCGCGCATCGAGCAGGGCGAGATGGTGCTGACGGTGTTCGCCGACGACGAATTCAAGCTCGGACAGGTGCTCGACGTGCTGCGCCAGCGCATGGCAAAGCGCAGCATCGACGTGCGCTGCCTCGAGCTCGGCGCGGTGGAAAAGGCCGCCAGCGACAAGGTGAAGCGCGTGGTGACGGTCAAGGTCGGCATCGCGCAGGAAAAGGCGAAGCAGATCCAGAAGCTGATCAAGGACGCGAAGCTGAAGGTGCAGGGCTCGATCCAGGGCGACCTGGTGCGCGTGTCGGGCGCGAAGAAGGACGAGCTGCAGGGGGCGATCCAGCTGGTGCGCCAGTCGGTGACCGATCTGCCGCTCCAGTTCATCAACTTCCGCGAGTAAGCCCCTCGATCCAGCGGTCGTAGATGCGCTCGGCGACCGCGTGCAGCGCCGCCACGCGCCGCTCGAGGTCGCGCGCGATCTCCCCGGGCGCCTGCACGCCGGGCGAGCCGGCTGCCTGCGAGATCTCGGCCGCGCCGCTTGCCACCCAGTCGCGCACCATGTCCTCGGTCATTTCGACGTGGCATTGCATGCCGAAGTGGCGGCCGAGCACGAACGCCTGGTTGGCGCAGTGCGCGTTGCCCAGCACGCGCGTGCCCCCGGGCGGAATGGAAAACGTCTCGCCGTGCCAGTGAAACGCCTCAAAGGCCTGCACGGGACCGAGCCATTCGCGCGCCAGGTCGTTGTCCGCGACCGCCACTTCGCCCCAGCCGATCTCCTTCACCGGGGCGCGGCGCACCTCGCCGCCGAAAGCGCGCGCCAGCAGCTGTCCCCCCAGGCAGTGTCCCAGCACCGGCACATCGCGACGCACGGCGTCGGCAATGAGGCCGAGCACGGGAACAATCCACGGCAGATCGTCGTTCACGCTCATCGGCCCACCCATGAACACGAGGCCCGCGAAGCCGCGCGCGCTGCGCGGCACCGCGGCGCCCGCGTCGAGCGGCACGAGCCGCGAGGCGATCGCCCTGCGCTCGAGACAGGTGGCAAAATAGCCCGGGCCTTCGCTGGGAGCATGGCGCAATATGGCGACCGGATGCATGACGCGGCATTGTAGTGCGCTTGCCGGACTGGCCCTGGCCCTGGCCGCGGTGCCGGCCCAGGCGCTGGAAGTGAGCCTGGTCGGCACGTTCGGCGACAAGGCGGCGATCCTGGTGATCGACGGCGCCGCCCCGCACACCGTGCGCGTCGGCCGCGAGGCGCACGGCGTCAAGGTCATTTCCGTCGAGCGCGATCGCGCCGTGATCGAGGTCGAGGGCGCGCGGCGCACGCTGGCGCGAGGCCAGCACTACAGCAGCGCGGACACCGCGCCGCGCCAGAGCGTCACCCTCGCCGCCGACACGCGCGGCCACTTCATCACCGAGGGCGCGGTCAACGGCAAGCCGGTGCGCTTCGTCGTCGATACGGGGGCCACGGTGGTTGCGCTGCCGGCGAGCGACGCCGAGCGTCTGGGCATCGACTACCGCAAGGGTCAGCTGGCGATGACGCACACCGCCGCCGGCCTGGTGCCCGTTTACCGCGTGCGCTTCGACAGCGTGCGCCTGGGCGGCATCGAAATCGCTTCCGTGGACGGCGTGGTCATCGAGCATGGGCTGGACATCGCCCTGCTCGGCATGAGCTTCCTCAACCGCGTCGAGATGAAGAACGAGGGGCAGCTCATGACCCTCACGCGGCGCTACTAGCGGCTCCCCGGAACGAGCGGCACGAAGCGCACCGGCAGGACGCTTCGGGTGTCGACGCCGCCGTCGGCGCGCTTGGTCACCACGAGCAGCTCCTGCGTCGCCGCACTCGCCCCCACCGGGATCACCATGCGCCCGCCGGGCTTGAGCTGCTCGACGAGCGCCGGCGGCACCTGCGGCGCGGCCGCGGTGACCACGATGCCGTCGAACGGCGCCTTCTCCGGCCAGCCGGCATAGCCGTCGCCGATGCGCACCTCGACGTTGGCGTAGCCCAGGGCGGCGAGCCGCGCCGCCGCCGCCCGGCCCAGGTCGCCGATGAGCTCGATGCTGTAGACCTGCGCCACGATCTCGGCGAGCACCGCCGCCTGGTAGCCCGAGCCCGTGCCAACTTCGAGCACCGTCTGGCCGGGCTGCGGCGCGATCAGGTCGGTGGACAGGGCGACGATGTAGGGCTGCGAAATGGTCTGCCCGGCGCCGATCGGCAGCGGATAGTTGCCGTAGGCGCGCGCGCGCTCGCCTTCGGGCACGAAGCGATGGCGCTCGACGCGAGTGAGAGCCGCGCGCACCGCCGGCGACATCGCCGCGAGCCCGGTCTCGGCGCGCGTCGCTGCGTACATCGCTTCGACTTCCGCGATCAGGCGCATGCGCAAGGCGTCGTAGTCCGCGGCGCCGGCGGCGTTCAGGCCGAGCCACGCGAGCACGCCGCTAGCCAGCCGTCTTGTCGCGCTCGATGAGGGCGTAGGCGGAATGGTTGTGGATCGACTCGAAATTCTCCGACTCGACCACGTACCGGGTAATGCGCTCGTCCAGGTTGAGGAGCGCCGCCACGTCGCGCACCATGTCCTCGACGAACTTGGGGTTGTCGTAGGCGCGCTCGGTGACGTGCTTTTCGTCCGGGCGCTTCAGCAGCCCGTAGAGCTCGCTCGAGGCCTGCTTCTCGACCAGGTCGACGATCTCCTCGATCCACACGAATTCGCCCGTGTGCGCCGTCACCGTGACGTGCGAGCGCTGGTTGTGCGCGCCGTAGTCGGAGATGCCCTTCGAGCACGGGCACAGGCTCGTAACCGGCACCAGGACCTTCATGGCGAAGCACTGCCTGCCGCCGAGGATCTGCGACACGAAGCTGACCTCGTAGTCCATGAGGCTCTTCACGCCCGAGACCGGCGCGCTCTTCTCGATGAAGTAGGGGAAGGTCATCTCGATCACGCCTTCCTCGGCCTCGAGCTTGGCCACCATCTCCTTGACCATCATCTGGAACGAGTCCACGGTGATCTCGCGCTCGTGCGCCGAGAGAATCTCGACGAAGCGCGACATGTGCGTGCCCTTGAAGTGGTGCGGCAACCCCACGTACATGTTGAAGCTGGCGATGGTGTGCTGCACCCCGCCCGCGTGCTGCATGATCTGGATCGGGTGGCGGATGGCCTTGATGCCCACCTTGTCGATGGCGAGCTTGCGCGAGTCGGGCGCGCTCTGGACGTCGGGAATGTCGTGCAGGTCCTTGGCTTTCATGGGGCGATTATAACTCCCGAGTAAATTACTCGGCTATTACGGCCCGCACCGCCTTCTGGATGCCGGCGGCGTCCAACCCTACCGACGACAGGAGTTTTGCGGGGTCGCCATGGTCGATGAAACGGTCGGGCAGCCCGAGCAGCAGGATGCGCTTTTCGATGCCGAGGCCGGCCAGCGTCTCGCATACCGCACTGCCCGCGCCGGCCATGACCTGGTGCTCTTCCACGGTGACCAGCAGCTCGTGGGTCTGCGCGAGCTCGCGCACCAGCGCGGTGTCCAGCGGCTTGACGAAGCGCATGTTGGCCACCGTGGCGTCAAGCGCCTCCGCGGCCTCGAGAGCGGGCTTCAGCATCGATCCGAAGGCGAGAATGGCGATGCGCCGGCCGCGTCGGCGCAGCTCGCCCTTGCCCAGCGGGAGCGTTTCGAGCGCAGTGCCGGCCTCGCCCAGCGCCGCACCGCGCGGATAGCGCACCGCCGCCGGCGCACCGAGCCGGAACGCCGTGGTGAGCATGCTGCGGCATTCGGCCGCGTCTGCCGGCGCCATCACCGTGAGGTTGGGTACCGTGCGCAGGTACGCGCAGTCGAAGGCGCCGTTGTGAGTTGCGCCGTCGCCGCCGACCAGCCCCCCGCGGTCGAGCGCGAACGTCACCGGCAGGTTCTGGATGGCCACGTCGTGGATCAGCTGGTCGTAGCCGCGCTGCAGGAACGTCGAGTAGATCGCCACCACCGGCCGCAGCCCCTCGCAGGCCATGCCCGCGGCGAAGCTGACCGAGTGCTGCTCGGCGATGCCGACGTCGAAATAGCGCTCCGGGAACCGCTCCGAGTACCCGACCATTCCCGAGCCCTCGCGCATTGCCGGGGTGATCGCCACCAGATGCGCATCGGCCGCGGCCATGTCGCACAGCCAGTCGCCGAACACCTGGCTGTAGGTCGGTTTCGGCGGCGCCGCGGGCTTCTTGATGCCCTCGGCCGGGTCGAACTTGCTCGGCCCATGGTAGGCGATGGGATCGTCCTCGGCGAGCTTGTAGCCCTGGCCCTTGCGCGTCACGATGTGCAGGAACTGCGGCCCTTTCAGCTTCCTGATGTTGGTCAGGGTGGCGATCAGCGTGTCGAGGTCGTGGCCGTCGATGGGCCCGATGTAGTTGAAGCCGAACTCTTCGAACAGCGTGGAGGGCGTGACCATGCCCTTCACGTGCTCCTCGGTGCGCCGCGCCAGCTCCCACATCGCCGGCAGGCGCTTGAGAATGTGCTCGCTCGCGCGCCGCGCCGTCGAGTACATGCGGCCCGAAAGGAGCCGCGCCAGGTAGTTCGTGAGCGCCCCCACCGGCGGCGAGATCGACATCTCGTTGTCGTTGAGGATCACGAGGAGGTCGACGCTCATGGCGCCGGCGTTGTTCATGGCTTCGAAGGCCATGCCGGCCGACATGGCGCCGTCGCCGATGACGGCCACGCACTTGCGTTGCTCGCCCTTGTGCTTCGCCGCCACCGCCATGCCCAGCGCCGCGGAGATGGACGTCGAGGAATGCGCCGTGCCGAAGGTGTCGTAGGGCGACTCGCTGCGGCGCGGGAAACCCGAGATGCCGTCGAGCATGCGCAGGCGCGCCATCGCCTCGCGCCGGCCGGTGAGGATCTTGTGCGGGTAGGTCTGGTGGCCGACGTCCCAGACGATGCGGTCCTCGGGCGTCTCGAACACCTTGTGCAGCGCGATGGTCAGCTCGACCGTGCCGAGGTTCGACGACAGGTGCCCGCCGGTCTTGGACACCGAATCGAGCACGAAGGCGCGCAGCTCCTCGGCAAGACGGTGCAGGTCCTTGCGCTCGAGCGCGCGCAGCTGCGACGGATCGTCGATCGTCTTGAGCAGCTCGTACATCGCCGGATTGTAGCCGCCGGCCGGCAACGCTTCGGAGATTGTCGACACGCCTAGAACTTCCTCAGCACGATGAAATCGGCGAGCTCGCGCAGGCGCCGCGCGCCCGCGCCGAGCGGCGCCAGCGCCTCGTGCGCATTGTGCCTCAGTTCCTGCGCCAATTCCCGCGCGTGCGGCAGGCCCATGACCGACACGTAAGTGGGCTTGCCGGCGCGCGCATCCTTGCCCGCGGTCTTGCCGAGCGTCGCGCTCGAGGCCTCCGCATCGAGCACGTCGTCCACCACCTGGAACGCGAGGCCCACGGTCTTCGCGTACTGGTCCAGAGGGTCGCGCACCGCCGCCCCGGGCGGGCCGCCGCAGGCCGCGCCGAGCAGCACCGCCGCGCGGATCAGCGCCCCGGTCTTGTGGATGTGCATGGCTTCGAGCTCGGGCACGCTGAGCGTGCCGCCGGTCGATTCGAGGTCGACCTGCTGCCCCCCCGCCATGCCGCGCGAGCCCGCGGCGGCGGCGAGCAGCCTGATCATCTCGAGCTGTTCGCGCGGCTCGTCGGCCAGGGCGTGCTCGGCGAGCAGCTGGAACGCGAGCGACTGCAGGGCGTCCCCGGCGAGCAGCGCCGTCGCTTCATCGAACTCGACATGCGCCGAGGGCTTGCCGCGCCGGAGCATGTCGTCGTCCATGCACGGCAGGTCGTCGTGCACGAGCGAGTAGGCGTGGATCAGCTCGACCGCCGCCGCCGCCAGCTCGAGGCGCTCGGGGCGCGCCCCGGCGACCTCCCCGGCGGCGAACGTCAGCAGCGGCCGCACCCGCTTGCCGCCCTCAAGCACCACGTAGCGCATCGCCTCGTGCAGGCGCGCCGGCGCCACGCGTGCGGCGGGCAGGACGCGCCCCAGAACCGCCTCCATTCGCGCCTGAATGCCGCCCATCCAGGCCGCGAATCCGGGGTCAGGCGCCGTCACCGGGCTCGGGGTCCACGGCGAGCTTCTTCAGCACCTCGCCTTCGAGCACCTGCACCTGGCGCTGCGCCGCCTGCAGCCGCTCCTGGCAGAAGCGCGCCAGCTCCAGGCCGCGCTTGTGCGCCTCCAGCGCCTGCTCGAGCGAGAGCTTGCCGCCCTCCATCTGCGCGACAAGCTTCTCCAGCTCGGCCAACGCCTTCTCGAAAGTCGCCTCGGATGCCGGCTTCGCCATGCCCGTGAACTTAGCCGACCGGCGCTCGCCCGGTCAAACCTTCCCTGGGGTAGAATGCGCGCCGCTTTTCGAGTCCCCGGCCCGATGTCCGACCTCCTGCACCCGCGCCAATTGAAACCCGCCACTTGCCAGCTGCCGGTGTCGTGGTACTTCGATCCCGGCGTGTTCGCCGAGGAAAAGGCACGGCTGTTCGACGCGGGACCGAACTACGTCGGCCACGAGCTCATGGTGCCGGAAGTCGGCGACTATCACACGCTCGCCTGGATGGACCACGCCAAGGTCCTGGTGAGGAACCCCACCGGCGTCGAGCTGCTCTCCAACGTCTGCCGCCACCGCCAGTCGCTGCTGCTCGAGGGCCGCGGGCGGCTGCAGAACATCGTCTGCCCGCTGCACCGCTGGACCTACGACCTGAGCGGCGCCCTGCTCGGCGCGCCGCACTTCCCCGAGAGCCCGTGCGTCAAGCTCGCGTCCACCCCGCTCACGCGCTGGAACGGGCTGCTGTTTGCGGGGGGCGCGGACCCGGCGCGCGCGCTCGCCGGCATGGACACCGCGGACTGGGATTTCTCCGGCTACGCGCTCGAGCGCGTGATGATCGACGAGTACGACGTCAACTGGAAGACCTTCATCGAAGTGTACCTCGAGGTCTACCACGTCGATCCGTTCCACCCGGGCCTCGGCAACTTCGCCGACTGCGGCCAGTGGCACGTGAACTATGGGGAGGCCTGGTCGGTACAGGTGGCGCAGGCGAAGGCCGCTCTGGGCAAGCCCGGGACGCCGGTCTACCGCAAGTGGCACGAAGCGTGCCTCAAGCGCCTCGACGGCCGCACGCCCAAGCAGGGCGCGCTTTGGATGGCCTGGTTCCCGGGCTTCATGCTCGAGTGGTATCCGAACGTGCTGATCGTGAGCCAGCTCATTCCGCGCTCGCCGACGCGCACCACCAACGTGGTCGAGTTCTACTATCCGGAGGAGATCGCGCTCTTCGAGCGCGAGTTCGTCGAGGCGCAGCAGGCAGCGTACGTCGAGACCGCGCTCGAGGACAACGAAATCTGCCTGCGCATGGACCGCGGCCGGCGCGCGCTGTGGTCCCAGGGACTGAACGATTCCGGCCCGTACCAGTCTCCCATGGAGGACACCATGGTGCACTTCCACGAATGGCTGCGGCGGAAGCTGGGGCGTTGAAACCGCTCGTTTCCACGGCGGAGCTCTCGAAGCACCCGGAGTGGCGGGTGTTCGACTGCCGGCACGACCTGGGCAAGCCCGAGCTCGGGGGGCAGCAATTCCGTGAAAGTCATGTCCCGGGTGCCCTGTTCGCGCACCTGGATCGCGACCTGTCGGCGCCGAAGACCGGGACGAACGGCCGTCATCCGCTGCCCGATGCGAAGGACTTCATCGCCTGGCTCGGTGCGCAGGGATTGAAGGCCGCCGACACCGTGGTGTGCTACGACGGCGGCTCCGGGTCGATGGCGGCGCGGCTCTGGTGGATGCTGCGCTGGGTGGGCCATGAGTCGGTCGCGGTGCTCGACGGCGGGTTCGCGAAGTGGGTGAAGGAAGGCCGGCCGGTGACGGCGGAAACGCGGGCATTTGCGTCGACGAATTATCCCGGTCGCGTGCGCGCCGACATGGCGGTGGACGTTGCCCACGTCGTCCGGCACCTCGGCCGGGAGGTCGTGCTCGATGCGCGCTCGCCGGCGCGCTGGCGCGGCGAAGCCGAGCCGATCGACCCCGAGGCCGGGCGCATCCCGGGCGCGCTGAATCGATTCAACAGCAACAACCTCACACCCGAGGGCGTGCACAAGCCGGCGGAGCAGCTGCGCAAGGAGTTCGAAGCCGTGCTCGCGGGGCGCAAGCCCGGGGAGGCCGTGCACAGCTGCGGCTCGGGCGTCGCCGCCTGCCACAACCTGCTCGCCATGGAGGTCGCGGGATTGACGGGAGGCAAGCTGTACGCCGGCTCCTGGAGCGAGTGGATCGCGGATCCCGCGAGACCGCGTGAGCGCGGCTGACACCCTCCTCGTCCTTCATTTCGCGATCGTCGTTTTCATCGTCGGCGGCCTGGTCCTGACCTGGGTCGGCGCGCTCGCGTCCTGGGCGTGGGTGCGCAATCCGTGGTTTCGGTATGTGCACCTTGGCGCGATCGCGTTCGTCGCATTGGAAGCGGTCATCGGCATGACTTGCCCGCTGACCGTCCTGGAAGACGCGCTGCGCGGCGGCTCCGGCCCGGGATCGTTCATCGGCCGCTGGGTGCAGCGCCTGCTCTACTACCGCGCGCCGGAGTGGGTGTTTACGGCGCTGTATGTCGCGTGGGCGGCGGCGACGCTCGTCACCCTTCGGCTCGTTCCGCCGCGTCGTCGCCAGGGTAACTAGGCTTTACCGGCGGACGGGAATCGCGTGCGGATGCACTGCGTTCCGATCTGATGGAAGCTCAGAGGCGACAGTAGGCAGACGACGTGTGGTGCTCGGTGACGGGGGCGCTGGGAACAACGTTTCGCCGCAGGGCTATGGCTTCGACCCGGTCACTTCGGCCAGCATCCGCAGGTTGTCGCCCTCGACAACCCGGATATCGGCCCCTAGCGACCGCCGCGCTTCACGAACTCGAGCGACGCCTGGAAGAGCGGCAGATCCTCTCCGCACTGCGCCGCGTCGGCGCGGTTGATCTGCACCCACTCCTTCGACATCGGCAGCCCGGTGGGCTGAAAAGGGCCGACGTCGGCGCGGCCGAACTGCAGCTCGCGCGCGTCGGCCGCCGGCAGGCGAAGTCCCACGCCGCCGCCGCAGATGCAGGCGAACATGCGGTCGCTGACGAAGTAGGCGTCGAGGCCGTTGATCCTGCGCGCGCTCACGCCCGGAAGCTTGAGGAGCACGGCGTCGATGTGCGGCTTCAGGGTCTCTGCGTTCATGCAGTCTTGGTTGTTGCTAGCCAGGCTAGAGCGGGCCCTGATGGCGCGGCCCTTTGCGGCCGCCCTCGTTCGAGTCCGGCGTGCGCTTTGGCGCACGCGTCGCCCAGCGCGTCCAGGCCGCCGCAGAGTCGGGCCATCATCGGAACGTCGGAATTCTTCATCGCCCGATGATAGCCCGGCCGCGCGGCCGCGGCTTAGGCCGGCTTGATGTTCGCCGCCGCCGGGCCCTTCTGGCCTTGCGTCACGTCGAAGGAGACCTTGTCGCCGTCCTTCAGCGACTTGAAGCCGCTGCCCTGGATCGAGCTGTGATGCGCGAACAGATCCTTGCCGCCGTCGTCCGGCGTGATGAATCCGAAGCCTTTCGAATCGTTGAACCACTTCACGGTACCAGTTGCCATGTCATTCCATCCTTGAGGTGCGATTACACGAGACTGTCCGAGCCCCGCTTCGGGCACGATGATCAAGGGAGGGAATGGACTGCCGCTAAGGGACCGCTTGGGGCGGTGATAGAGGTCGAGTGTTCGCTTACTTGAAATCCTGCGGGGCCAACTGTACCACGCTAGGAGCGCTCGCGTGTCGGCCAAATCGAGTGTCGCAGACGCGATCCGCACCAGGCAAGCCGAGAAGGTCGGCGCGCGCCGCCGGGCTCGTTCGTGCGGGCTTCGTACGCGCGCAGCAGCCTCATTCGGCCGCTGCCGTCCTCAAGTCGCCCAATTCAAGCGGTCGACTTGCGGCTGGTCCATGCGCAGCGAGAATGCGTGCCGCGGTGATCGCCCTACACAGCGAGTGGTTGAACACGCCCGGCGCGCGTGGATACTTGGCGGCATGGCGCGTACAGTCAAATGCACCAAGCTCGGGCGCGAGGCCCAGGGGCTCGATTTCCCGCCCTATCCCGGGCAGCTCGGCAAGCGCATCTTCGAGAACGTGTCGAAAGAAGCGTGGGGTCAGTGGCTCGCGCACCAGACGACGCTGGTGAACGAGAACCGGCTCAACCTCGCCGACAAGAAGGCGCGCGACTACCTGGCGCAGCAGATGGAGAACCATTTTTTCGGCGGCGGCGCCGACGTGGCCGCCGGCTATGTGCCGCCGACGCAGCAGAAGTAGGCGGTGCGCATGGTGAACGACTCGCCACGAGCGACCGAGATCAAGCTGCACCAGAAGTCGCGGCGCATGGAGATCGCGTTCTCGGACGGCAGCCAGTTCGAGCTGAGCTACGAGCTGCTGCGCGTGTACTCGCCTTCGGCCGAAGTCCGCGGCCACGGGCCCGGCCAGGAGGTGCTGCAGGCCGGCAAGCGCGACGTGGAGATCGTGTCGCTCGAGCCGAGCGGCAGCTATGCGCTGCAGCCGGCGTTCTCCGACGGGCACAGCACGGGCATCTATTCCTGGGACTACCTCTACTGGCTGGGCCAGAACCGCGAAAACCTATGGCGCGAATACCTCGAGCGCCTCGAGCGGGCGGGGGCGAGCCGCGAGCCGGGTCCCGCGCCTTTCGAGCCGCGGCCGAAATCGAAGTAGTGGGCGCCTTCAAGGCCGTACTGATCAACCCCTACGAGCTGGGGCGGCAGCCGTTTGCGCTGGCGCAGCCTGCCGCGTGGCTCAAGCGCGAGGGCTTCGCGGTGAGCTGCCTCGACCTATCGCTGCAGAAGCTCGATGCCGAAATCCTGCGGGACGCCGGCCTGGTCGCCGTCTATGTGGGTATGCATACCGCCACCCGCATCGCGGTGCAGGCCCTGCCGCGCATCCGGCGGCTCGCTCCGAAGGCGCACCTCTGCGTCTATGGGCTGTACGCCCCGATGAACGAGGCGCTGCTGCGCGGGCTCGGCGTGGACACGGTGCTCGGCGGGGAGGTGGAGCCCGCGCTCGCCGCCCTTTGCCGGCGACTGCGGGACGAGGGAACGGCGAGCGGGACGCAAGCGAGGCAGCGCGAGCCGGTCATCAGCCTTGCCAAAATGGCGTTCGAGGTGCCGGACCGCAGCGGCCTGCCGAAGCTCTCGCGCTACGCGCACCTGGTGCTGCCGGACGGATCGACCCGGGTCGCCGGATTCGCCGAGGGCAGCCGGGGCTGCAAGCACCTGTGCCGGCATTGCCCCGTGGTCCCGGTGTACCAGGGAAAATTCCGCATCGTTCCGGCCGACGCGGTGATGCAGGACATCCGCCAGCAGGTGGAAGAAGGCGCCGGCCACATCTCCTTCGGCGATCCGGACTTCTTCAACGGGCCCACCCACGGCCTGAGGCTCGCGCGCGCGTTGCACGAAGCGTTCCCACACGTCACGTTCGACGCCACGATCAAGATTCAGCACCTGATCGATCACGCCGGGTTGCTGCCCGAGCTGCGCGCGAGCGGGTGCCTGTTCATCACCTCCGCCGTGGAAGCCGTGGACGACGAGATCCTGCGCCATCTCGACAAGCACCACACCAGCCGCGACTTCGACCGGGCCGTCGCGCTCACGCGCGCAGCCGGCATTGCGCTCGCACCGACCTTCGTCGCCTTCACCCCGTGGACGACCCTGGAAGGCTATCTCGCGCTGCTCGAGCGGCTCGCGGAACTGCAGCTTGTGCAGAGCGTGCCGCCGGTGCAGCTCACCATTCGCCTCCTCGTGCCCGAAGGCTCCTGGCTGTTGAAGCTGCCCGGCTTCAGGGAAAAGCTCCTCGCCTTCGACCCGGCGCTCCTCGGCTATCCGTGGATTCATTCCGACCCCCGGGTGGATCGCCTGCAGAAGGACCTGCAAACGGAAGTCGCTCGCTGCGAGCAGCAATCGGTTTCGCGCCGCGAAGTGTTCGCCGCCATTTGGCGCATGGCGCATGAGGCTGCCGCGCGCCCCGCGCCCGAGCTCGCGGGCAATCTCGGCGCTCCGATCCCCCGCCTGTCCGAGCCATGGTACTGCTGCGCCGAGCCGACCGAGCAGCAGCTGCAGTCTTTCTGATGTCCATGAAGCGCGTTTTGCTGCTTCTGCCGACCACCGGCTACCGCAATAACGACTTTCTTGCGGCAGCCCGAAAGCTGGGCGTGGAAATCGTGCCCGCGGGCAACACCTGCCACCAATTGGCCCCGTCCTGGGGGCTCGCTCCCATCATGGCGCTGCATTTCGACCGGCCGGCGCAGGCGGCGCAAACCGTGTTGCGGGAAATGAACGGCATCCCCGACGCGGTGCTGGCCGTGGACGATTCGGGCGTGGAGCTTGCGGCTCTCCTGTCGGAGCGTCTTGGCCTGCCGGGAAATCCCGCCCGGGCGGTGCGCCGGGTGCGCGACAAGCTCGCGTTCCGCCAGCTGCTCCAGGAACACGAATTCCGCTGTCCCGGATTCCGCCACCTGCCGAGCGGCGAAGATCCCCGCGAACGGTTGGCCGAGCTCGAGTTTCCCGTGGTGGTGAAGGCCCGGCGTCTATCGGCAAGCCGCGGCGTGGTCCGTGCCGACGATCCTCAAGCGCTGGTGCGGGCGGTGAACTGGGTGCGGGCCATCCAGCTGCGTGCCGACCGCGACGCTCAGCACCTGGGCCTCATCCTCGAGGACTTCATTCCGGGACGCGAGTATGCCTTGGAAGGCAGCTTGCAACGTGGGGAGTTGAGCATCGTCGCCTTGTTCGACAAGCCCGATCCCCTGGACGGGCCCTACTTCGAGGAAACGCTCTACATCACACCGTCGCGGCTGCCGCAGGCGCTGCAGGACCGCATCCACCAGGAGGTGGCGCGCGCCTGCCGTGCGGCCGGCCTCGTGACCGGGCCCGTGCACGCCGAAGTGCGGGTCAATGGCCAGGGCATCTGGATCCTGGAGGTCGCGGCCCGCTCCATCGGCGGCTTGTGCGCTCGCGCGCTCGACCATCTCCTGGGCATGAGCCTCGAGGAGCTGATCCTGCGCCAGGCGCTGGCCGAACCGCTCGCGTCGCTTCCCGTTGCCGGCGAAGCTGCGGGCGTGATGATGATCCCGATTCCACGGCGCGGCATCTACCGCGGCCTCGACGGCCTCGCCGCCGCGCAGTCGGTACCCGGGATCACCGGCGTGGCCATGACGGTGGAGCCCGGCCAGATCATTGCGCCGCCTCCCGACGGGGCGAGCTACCTCGGGTTCCTCTTTGCCCGGGCAGCGAGCCCGGCGGAGGCGGAAACGGCGCTGCGCATCGCCCATGGCCTGCTGCGCTTCGATATCCGCGCCGAGTATCCGGCGACCGAAGCCCGCGCCATCGAGAGATCATGAAACGCACGCGGTTCGCGGTGCACGGAGTGGCCCGTGCCACACAACTTCGGATCAAAGGAAGCTTGATGCGGCGAGCACGCGCATTCTTTCGCTATGACGGTGCGTAGAAGCTGATAAGCGGTCACTTGAGCGTCGTAGCGGGTTTCAGACCGAATCGCTCGTGCAAACCTTTGAGGGCCTCCGGATCGCCACGGACGCGCAGGAATGCCCCCTCCGCGTCGGCCCGCTCCGCCAGCACTTTGCACTTCGCGAAGATCTCCCCGCGCAGGCTTTGCGCCGCCCACGGGAGGAAAAGCTCGGCCTCGACGAGGTCGCGCTCGAAGAAGGCGCGGATGGTATCGCTGAGCCGGGCGAGGTCGGCGGCGCGGCGCGCGCTCATCACGATGCAGCCCGGGTAGCGGGCGCGCAGCGACGCTTCGAGCGCCTCCTGGCCGGCGGCGTCGCCGGCGCGGTCGATCTTGTTGAAGACGAGCAGGCGCGGCACGTCCTTCGCGCCGATCTCCTCGAGCACGTCCCCGGTGACGGCGAGCTGTCTCTCGAACCCGGGGTCGCTGGCATCGACGACGTGGGCGAGGAGCGACGCCTCGAGCGCCTCGTCCAGCGTCGACTTGAACGATGCGACGAGCGCGTGCGGCAGGTTCTTGATGAAGCCGACCGTGTCGCTGACGAGCACGCGCGGGACGCTTTCCGGGTGCAAGGCCCGCACGGTGGTGTCGAGCGTCGCGAAGAGCTTGTCGGCGACCAGCGCGTCGCTCGCCGTGAGCGCGCGCATCAGGGTGGACTTGCCGGCATTGGTGTAGCCGACCAGCACCACGCGCGCGAGCCCCTGGCGCTCCTGCCGCCTTGCGCGCTGCGTCTTGCGCTCGAGCTTCATGCCGTCGAGCTCCTTCTGCAGCTCGGCGATGCGGTCGCGGATCTTGCGCCGGTCGAGCTCGCCGTGCGATTCGCCGCCGCTGCGCCCGCCGGTGCCGCTGCGCGCCCGGTCCTTCGGCCCCGCGAGCTTGGCGGCCTCACGCATGCGCGGCGCCATATAGCCGAGGCGCGCGATCTCGACCTGCGCGCGCGCCGCGCGCGAGCGCGCGTGCCGGTGAAAGATCTCGAGGATGACCATGGTGCGGTCCATCACCTCGCAGCCGACCTCCTGCTCGAGGGTGTGCGCCTGCGAGGGCGAGATCTCGTGGTCGACGAGGACGATATCGGCACCGCCTTCCACGATGGCCTTCAGCTCCGCGCGTTTGCCCGTCCCGAAGTACCCCGCGGAGTCGAAGCCGGCGCGTTTCTGGGTGAACCTGTGGACGACCTCGAATCCGAGCGTCTTGGCGAGCTGGCGCAGCTCGGTCAGCGAGGCGTCGAGCTCGACGTCGCTCACGCCGGGCAACTGCACTGCCGCCACGACGGCGCGCAGGGGTTTCGAATTGACGTCTCGTGCCATGGGGCACGGAGACTACCAGTCAAACGCGCCCTTGTTACGGCGTGGTACGTGCCGCCCACGAAAAAAGTGCGCCGAAGACTGCCTCGCGCACCTCGCGCCGCGACAGCACCAGGTCGTGCAGCCCCCCCGGGAAGGCCAGGACCGACGCCCGCGGCCCCAAGGTCCTCCCCCACCTCGCGATGTGGCGCCAGTCGAGCACGATGTCGGCTTCGTCCGAGTGCATGGTGAGCACCGGGCAGGCGATGTCGAGTCCCGCGTGCACCCTGTGCTGCGCGGCGAGCACGGCGCCGACCCAGCCGAAGTAGGCCGGAAACCCATTCAGCGGCTTCAGCCGCAGGTCGAAATCCCACTCGCCGTCGAAGTCGCGGTGGATGCTGCGCACGTACTTCGGCGAGAGCGCCTTGGGATCGTTCAGGAACGGAAACGCCTGGCCGGTCAGTGCGGCGAAGCCGAGCTGCGCGCGCTTGAACGGGCTCACATTCCAGTCGAAGAACGGGCTGTTCAGCCACAGCGCGCGCACCTCGCCGCGCCGCTCGCCGCGCGCGGCGTACAGCGTGCAGATCAGCCCGCCCGTGGAATGCCCGGCGAGCAGCACGGGCGCGCCGATCGTGTCGATCGCTGCGCCGATCTCGGCGTCGTACTCGGCCAGGTCTTTGCAGAAATTGGGATGCTGATGGGCAAGCAGCGAGCGCCCGTATTTCCTCAGGTCGAGCGCGTGGAACGCATAGCCTTCCGCGGCGAAGCGCTCGGCCATGTGGCGCTGGAAGAAGTAGTCGACGAAGCCGTGCACGTAGAGCACGGCGCCGCGCGGCGCGTCGCCCGCGGGCAGGCGCACGAGCGTCGCCACGACGCGTCCGTCGTAGTCGTCGGGAAACTCGAGCGTCCGCGCCTCGAACCCGGGCAGCAGCGTATCGGGCTTCCAGTCACTCATGGCGTGCGAGTGCCCATGCCACATGCTCGCGCACCAGCGCCGAGGGGTGATCGGCGTGCGCGCGCAGCGCCGCGATCACTTCCGGCGCGCCGGGCGCGTTGCCCAGCCCCACGGCGAGGTTGCGCAGCCAGCGCTCGTAGCCGATGCGCCGGATCGGCGAGCCCGCCATGCGCTCGTCGAACTCCTGTTCGCCCCAAGCGAACAGCTCCACGAGCGACGCGCGATCGAGCCCGTTCCTCACCGCGAAATCGGGTTCCGTGCCCGGCCGCGCGAACGAGTTCCACGGGCACACGTCCTGGCAGTCGTCGCAGCCGTAGACGCGGTTGCCGATCAGCGGCCGCAGGTCCTCCGGGATGCTGCCTTTCAGCTCGATGGTGAGATAGGAAATGCAGCGCCGCGCATCGAGCTGGTACGGCCCGCGGATCGCCCGCGTCGGGCAGATGTCGATGCACTTCGTGCAGCTGCCGCAGTGCTCGCCCGCGGGCGCGTCCGGCGGCAGAGGCAGATCCGTGTACACCTCGCCGAGGAAGAACCACGAGCCCGCCTCGCGCGAAAGGAGCAGCGTGTGCTTGCCGCGCCAGCCGATGCCGGTCTTCTGCGCCAGCTCCACCTCCATCACGGGCGCGGAATCGGCGAACACGCGATGGCCGAAGGGCCCGGCGTGCGCCTCGATCCGGTCGCACAGCTTCTGCAGGCGGGCGCGCACCACCTTGTGGTAATCGCGCCCGCGCGCGTAGCGCGAAATGCGCGCGCGCAGCGGCTCGTCCTCATCCCCGCCCGGCGCGGAGCCGTAGTCCATGCGGCAGCTGATGACGCGCACGGTGCCCGGCACCAGCTCCGCGGGGCGCGCGCGGAGCGCGCCGTGGCGCGCCATATAATCCATCTCCCCGTGCCAGCCCTT
>Ga0210061_1000018_pt1 | contig 16632 bp, 13 predicted proteins | sample MayberryNW_Catta_2_FD_184877 | JGI IMG/M metagenome (GOLD analysis project Ga0210061, IMG submission 184877) | Wetland microbial communities from San Francisco Bay, California, USA, that impact long-term carbon sequestration -... | ecosystem: Environmental > Aquatic > Marine > Wetlands ...
GCAGCGATCGGCAGTGTGGACATTGCGCTATCGATACGGTCGAGCACGCCGCCATGGCCGGGAAGCAGCGAGCCGCTGTCCTTGGCCCCGGCCCGCCGCTTGAGCGCGGATTCGAAAAGATCGCCCACGATGCTCACGCCGCAAAGCAAGGCGGCGCCGGCCAGGTACAGGGGCCAGGTCGCCCCCCGCACGTACGGGCCGAGCGGCGCGCCCGGTAATGCGCAGATGATAGCGTAGATCACGCACCCCACCGCCGCGCCAGCGACGCCTTCCCAGGTCTTTCCGGGACTGATCGTGGGCGCCAGGCGGCGCCGGCCGAAGGCGCTGCCCGCGAAGTACGCGGCGGTATCGGCGACCCATATCAGACCGAGGACCATCAGCAGGCGGGTGGGCGGAAGCGACAACGCGGCGAACGCCGCGAGCGTCAGTACGACGACGCCTGCGGCGGCCAGCCCGAGGCCGCCCGAGCGCCCGACGCCGGCGCGCAGCCACGCCGGGATGGCCACCAGCCAAAGCACAGTCCCCGCCGCGAGCAGCGCCGCGCGCAGCGCGGGCGACGGGTCGGGCGCCCACGCCGCCACGAGCCCGAGCAGGCCGACCGCGGCGCCAAGGGCGAGGGCCGCGCGCGTCCCCAGGCCGGCGAGGCGCCCCCACTCCACTCCGGCCAGCACCAGGACTGCCGCGACCAGAGTGCCGAAGAGCTGCCTGTCGAGCAGCAGCAGCGCCCCCAGGAAGACTGCGAGCAGCGCAGCGGCCGTGAGGACGCGCCGCAGAAGGCCGTCAGGCAAGCGCACCCGACGCCGCTGGCTTTGCCCGCTTCGCCTCCTCGAGCTGCTCGCTGGTGCGGCCGAAGCGGCGCTCGCGCTGCGCGTAGGACGCGATCGCGATGTCCAGGGCCGCGGCGTCGAAATCGGGCCACAGCGTGTCCGTGAAATACAGCTCGGTATACGCCAGCTGCCACAACAGGAAGTTGCTGACGCGCTGCTCGCCGCCGGTGCGGATGAACAGATCGGGCTCGGGCGCGTAGCTCATGGCGAGGTAGGGCGCGATCTGCCCCTCCTCGATGGGCCCGTGCGCGGCATCGGGATGCTCGCGCAGCAGGCGGCCGAGCGCCTGCAGGATGTCCCAGCGCCCGCCGTAGTTGGCGGCGACCGTCAGCGTCAGGCGCGTGTTGCCGGCGGTGGTGCGCTCGCCTTGCTCGATCAGCGCGCGCATGCGCGCATCGAAGCGCGACAGGTCGCCCACCACGCGCAGGCGGATGCCGTTGCGGTGCAGCTTCTCGACTTCGCTGGTCAGCGCGAGGTGGAACAGCTGCATCAGCAGCGCCACTTCCTCGGCGGGCCGGCGCCAGTTCTCGGAGCTGAATGCGAACAGCGTCAGGAACTGCACGCCGCGTTGCGCGCAGGCCTGCACCGTGCCGCGCACGGCCTCGACGCCGCGCTTGTGCCCGGCAAAGCGCGGCAGGTGGCGCTGCCTGGCCCAGCGTCCGTTGCCATCCATGATCACCGCGACATGGCGCGGCACCGCATCGTGCCCGGGTACCGCCTTCGTGGAGCTTTCGGTAGTCACCTGTCGCTAGACCGCGAGCAGCTCGGCTTCCTTCTGCTGCAGCAGCTTGTCGATTTCCGCGATCGCGCGGTCGGTGAGCTTTTGCACCTCGTCCTGCGCGCGCCGCTCGTCGTTCTCCGACATCTCCTTGTTCTTCAGCGCCTCCTTGAGGTGATGGTTCGCGTCGCGGCGCAGATTGCGCACCGCGACGCGCGCGTTCTCCGCCTCGTGGCGCACCACCTTGATGAGCTCCTTGCGCCGCTCCTCGGTGAGGGCGGGCATCGGCACGCGCACCGTCTCGCCCATGCTCGCCGGATTGAGACCCAGATCGGAGTCGCGGATTGCCTTTTCCACGACCTGCAGCATCTTCTTCTCGAACGGGGCGACACCGATGGTGCGCGCGTCGAGCAGCGTGACCTTGGCGACCTGGTTGAGCGGCGTCGGCGCGCCGTAGTAGTCGACGACGATGTGATCGAGCAGCCCGGTGTGCGCCCGCCCGGTGCGCACCCTGGACAGGTCGCTCCTGAAGGCGTCGACGCTCTTGTGCATCTTCTGCTCGGTCGTCCTTCTGAGTTCGTTCTGCATGGAGCTCTCCTTCAGACGTGCACCAGGGTGCCCTCGTCCTCGCCGGCGACCACGCGCAGCAGCGCGTCCTTCTTGAAGATGCTGAACACGCTCACCGGCAGCTTCTGGTCGCGGCACAGGGCGAGCGCGGTCGCGTCCATCACCTTGAGGTTGCGCTGCAGGGCCTCGTCGAAGCTGAGCCGTGTGTAGCGCGTCGCCGCGGGGTCTTTTTTCGGGTCGGCGGTGTAGACGCCGTCCACCTTGGTCGCCTTGAGGACGATCTCGGCCCCGACCTCGCTCGCCCGCAGCGCGGCCGCCGTGTCGGTGGTAAAGAACGGATTGCCGGTCCCGGCGGCAAACACGACGATCCTGCCTTCTTCGAGGTAGCGGATCGCCTTGCCGCGAATATAGGGCTCGACGACTTGCTCGATGTTCAGCGCGGACTGCACGCGGCAGTCCAGGCCCGCGCGGCGCATCGCATCCTGCAGCGCCAGCGCGTTCATCACCGTCGCCAGCATCCCCATGTAGTCGGCGGTGGCGCGGTCCATGCCCGCGGCGCCCGGCGCCACGCCACGGAAGATGTTGCCGCCGCCGATGACCACGCCGAGCTCCACGCCCAGGCGCGCCACCGCCGCGATTTCCTGGACGATGGATTCGATGGTCTGCCGGTTGATGCCGTAGGCGTCCTCGCCCATCAGCGCTTCCCCGGACAGCTTGAGCAGGATGCGCTTGTACTTGGCGCCGATCGCGGCTTCGCGCGGTTTCATGGGAAGGTCCTAGCGGCCCGCTCCTGCCGTGGCCATCACTTCGGTGGCGAAGTCAGTACTTTTTTTTTCAATCCCTTCTCCGACTACCAGGATGCGGTATCCGTTCAGCTTCGCTTTCCGCGACGCTAGCAGCTTTTCTACTGACAACTTGTCGTCCTTCACAAAGGCTTGGCCAAGCAGCGTGTTTTCATTGAGGAACTTGTTCACCGCGCCCTCGACCATCTTGGCGACTATCTCCGGCGGCTTGCCCTTGCCCGTCTCCTTGGCTCGTTCTGCGGCGATGTCCCGCTCGCGAGCGACAACGTCGGCGGGCACATCCGACTTCGAAAAGTACCGAGGCTTAAAAGCCGCAACATGCATTGCCAGATCCTTGGCGACCTCTTCGGGGCCATCCACGTCCACCAGAACACCAATCTTGGTGCCGTGCAAGTAGAGGGCAATGCGTCCATTGGCTTGGAGTCGAGCGATCCGGCGAATGGAGATGTTTTCATTGATCTTCTGAATCAGGCCCTGACGTCGTGATTCCACGTCCCCGATTGCGGCCAACGCCGCTGCGTCGGCAGGCGCCTGCTTTGCAACAATCTCAGCGAGGGAAGCGGCAAACACCGCGAGATCCTCGTTCTTGGCAACGAAATCGGTCTCACAGTTGACTTCGACAAGGGCACCGAGCTTTGCGTCCGGCGCGAGCCAAGCGCCAATGACCCCTTCAGCTGCAATACGATCAGCCACCTTGCTCGCCTTCGCCCCGCTCCTGATGCGCAGCAGCTCCTCCGCCTTCCTCAAGTCGCCGCCGGCCTCGGTGAGCGCCTTCTTGCATTCCATCATTCCCAGCCCGGTGAGCTCGCGGAGCTCCTTCACCAGGCCTGCACTGATCTCCGCCATCGCCTTATGCTCCCAAAGTCAAAAAAAGGGGCCGAAGGCCCCGGGGTGCCGCGCGCGCGCCGGGATTCAGGCGCCCCCCTCGTCGTCCACCTCGACGAATTCGTCCTTCGAGGCCGCCGCCACTTCCTCGACGGCGTTCGACCGGCCCTCGAGCACCGCGTCGGCGATGCCGCGCGCGTACAGGCGGATGGCGCGGCTCGAATCGTCGTTGCCCGGAATCACGTAGCTGATGCCTTCCGGGGAATGGTTGGTATCGACCACTCCCACCACCGGGATGCCCAGCTTGACGGCCTCGGCGATGGCGCCCTTCTGGTAGCCGACGTCGATCACGAAGAGCGCGTCGGGCAGGCTGTTCAGGTCCTTGATCCCGCCGAGCGAGCGCTGCAGCTTGGCCAGCTCGCGCTGCAGCCCGAGGGCTTCCTTCTTGGCCATGCTGTCGAACGTCCCGTCCCCGGCCATCTGCTCCATTTCCTTCAACCGCTTGATGGATTGCTTGACGGTCTTGAAATTCGTCAGCATGCCGCCGAGCCAGCGGTGATCGACGAACGGCATGTTGCAGCGCATCGCCTCCTCGCGCACGATCTCGCGCGCCTGGCGCTTGGTGCCGACCATCAGGATGGAGCCGCGGTTGGCGGCGAGCTGGCGCACGTACTTCAGCGCCTCCTGGTACATCACCAGGGTCTTTTCCAGGTTGATGATGTGGATCTTGTTGCGGTGACCGAAGATGAACGGCGCCATCTTCGGGTTCCAGTACCGGGTCTGGTGTCCGAAGTGGACCCCGGCCTCCAGCATTTGACGCATGGTTGCTGACACTGCGCGCTCCTTAGGGTTATGGTCTGCCGCCCCGGTCAACCGAAAACCCTCGCGGGCACCCTAACCGGCCGGGACGGGAAATTTGGTTCGCAACGATTCGCGAGCCAGCCCAAAATTCTAGCATAATCAGCCTTTTTCTCAGCTCATGGCGGCAGTTCTGAAGACACCCGAGGAAGCCCAAAGGATGCGCGTCGCCGGCCGGCTCGCCGCCGAAGTCCTCGACTACATCGCGCCGCACGTGAAACCGGGGGTGACGACCGGCGCGCTCAACGACCTCTGCCACGCCTATATGACCCAGGTGCAGGGCACCACGCCCGCGCCGCTCAACTACGCGCCGCCGGGTTACAAGCCGTTTCCGAAGTCGATCTGCACGTCGGTCAACCATCAGGTCTGCCACGGCATACCGGGAGAGCGGGTGCTCAAGCCGGGGGATATCCTGAACATCGACGTCACCGTGATCAAGGATGGCTACCATGGCGACAGCAGCCGCATGTTCTACGTCGGCGAGCCCAGCATTCAGGCGCGCCGGCTCGTCGAGGTGACCTACGAATGCATGTGGGCGGGTATCCGGCGGGTGCGCGCGGGCGCCCAGCTCGGGGACATCGGCGCGGCCATCCAGGCGCACGCCGAGGAGCGCGGCTACTCGGTGGTGCGCGAGTTCTGCGGCCACGGCATCGGGCGCCGCTTCCACGAGGATCCGCAGGTCCTGCATTACGGCAAGACGGGAACCGGCCTGCGGCTCGAGGCCGGGATGACGTTCACCGTGGAACCGATGATCAACGCCGGCAAGGCGGCGATCCGCGAGCTCGCGGACGGCTGGACTATCGTCACCAAGGACCACAGCCTTTCGGCGCAATGGGAGCATACGGTGCTCGTCACGCCGGACGGCTACGAAGTGCTGACGACCTCGGCCGGTACGCCCCCGGCGCCGGCCCTGCCGCCGTCGTCCTGAGATGAGCGCGGTTCCTGCGCCGACGGAGCAGTGGCGCGCAGGGCTGCAGGCCGGGCGCGAAGAATTGCGCCAGGCCTACCTGCGCTCGCCGGCGCCGCAGCGCCAGTTGCATGCGCACAGCCGGCTCATCGACCGCACGCTGCGCGGCCTGTGGCGCGCGCTGCGCCCGGCCGCGCCCGCGGCGCTGGTGGCGACCGGCGGCTACGGGCGTGGCGAGCTGTTTCCCCATTCCGACATCGACGTACTGGTGCTGCTGGCCGAGGAGCCCGGCGAGCGCGAGCGCGCCAGCCTGGAGCGCCTCGTGGGGATGTTCTGGGACGTCGGGCTCGAGGTCGCGCACAGCGTGCGTACCGTCGAGCAGTGCGTGGCCGCCGCAGCGGCCGACGTCACCGTGCAGACCGCGCTGCTGGAAGCGCGCTTCCTCGCCGGCAACCGGGACTTGTATCGCAAGCTGACCGTCGCGGTGGCCGCCTCGCTGGACGCGCCGGGCTTCTTCAAGGACAAGATGCTGGAGCAGGAGCAGCGCCATGCCAAGCACCAGGACACCGCCTACGCCCTGGAGCCGAACCTGAAGGAGGCTCCGGGCGGCATGCGCGATCTGCAGACCATCCAGTGGATCGCGCGCGCCTGCCGCCTCGGGCGCCACTGGCGGGACCTCGACCGGCACGGCCTGCTGCTGCGCGCCGAGGCGATCCAGCTGGCGCGGCACGAAAACCTGCTGCACGACCTGCGCATCCGGCTGCACTACCTCGCCGGCCGGCGCGAAGACCGCCTGGTATTCGACTACCAGACGCCGCTTGCGGAGCAGTGCGGCTACCGCGGCACGCCCACGCGCCGGCCGAGCGAGCAGCTGATGCAGCGCTACTACACCACGGCCAAGGCGGTCATACAGCTCAATACCATCCTTCTGCAGAACCTCGAGGCGCGCCTCCTGGGCGAATCCGACGCCACGCCGATCGCCCTCAACGAGCGTTTCCAGGTGCGCGGCGAGCGCCTGGAAGCCTGTGCCGAGGACCTGTTCGAGCGCGAGCCGCGCGCCATCCTGGAGAGTTTCGTGCTGCTGCAGCAGCACCAGGAGCTGCGCGGCATGACGGCGTCGACGCTGCGCGCGTTGTGGCGCGCCCGGCCGCGCGTCGACGCGCGGCTGCGCCGCGATCCGGTGGCGCAGCTGCTGTTCCTGCACTTCCTGCAGCAGCCCCGCGGCGTCGTGCACGAGTTTCGTCGCATGAACCAGTACGGAATTCTCGGCCGCTACCTGCCCGAGTTCGGCCGCATCGTCGGCCAGATGCAGCACGACCTGTTCCACGTGTACACGGTGGACCAGCACATCCTCATGGTGGTGCGCAACCTGCGCCGCTTCACCATGCCCGAGTTCGCGCACGAGTTTCCGCTGTGCAGCCAGCTGATGAACGGCTTCGAGCGGCGCTGGCTGCTGTACGTGGCTGCGCTGTACCACGACATCGCCAAGGGCCGCGGCGGGGACCATTCGCAGCTCGGCATGCGCGACGTGCGCGCCTTCTGCCGGCGCCACGGCCTGTCCCGGGAGGACGGCGAGCTCGCGGCGTTCCTCGTCGAGCACCACCTGAGCATGTCGGGAACCGCGCAGAAGCAGGATGTATTCGATCCCGAGGTGGTGCGTGCGTTCGCCGAGCGGGTCGGCAGCGAGCGCCGCCTGGTGGCGCTGTACCTGCTCACGGTCGCCGACGTGCGCGGCACGAGCCCGAAGGTGTGGAACGCGTGGAAGGCGAAGCTGCTCGAGGACCTGTTCCGGGCCGCACGCCGCGTGCTCGCCGGCGACGCGCCGGCGCTGGATGCCGCGCTGGCCGAAAAGCAGGAAGAGGCGGCACGGCTGCTGCGGCTGTACGCGCTCTCGGACGAGGTCAAGGACCGATTCTGGGCACAGCTCGATACGCCTTACTTCCTGCGTCACGATGCCCAGGAGATCGCCTGGCAGACGCGCAACCTGCATTACCGCGTCGATGCCATTGCGCCGGTGGTGAAAGCGCGCCTCGCCCCGATCGGCGAAGGCCTGCAGGTGATGATCTACGTGCGGGACCGCGCCGGGCTGTTCGCGCGCATCTGCGGCTACTTCGAGCGCACGGGCTTCAACATCGCGGAGGCCAAGATCCACACCACGCGCCACGGCTACGCGCTGGACACGTTCCTCGTCATGGGACAGGGTCCGGGCGCGCACTACCGCGACATGCTGCTGCAGATCGAGAAGGAGCTCGCCGAGGAGGTCGATGCGCGCACCCCGCTGCCGCCGCCGCGCGGCGGCCGCCTGTCGCGGCGTGCGCGCCATTTCCCCGTCTCGCCGGTGGTCGATCTGCGGCCCGACGAGCGCGGCGCGTACCATGTGCTGTCGATCGTCGCCAGCGATCGCCCGGGCCTGCTTTACACGGTGGCGCGCACCCTCGCGCAGCACGCCGTGAGCGTGCACACGGCGAAGATCATCACCCTGGGCGATCGGGCCGAGGACGTGCTGCTGGTTTCCGGCGAGGCGCTGGCGCGACCGCGCCAGGTGCTGCAGCTCGAGCAGCAGCTGCTGCGGGAGCTGCAGACGGGCTAGCAGGCGTCAATCCTCCGGCGGCAGGTCCTGCCCCGGAAACAGCGCTTCGTTGAAGCCGAACTTGCGGAAATCGCGCACGCGCATGGGGTAGAGGATGCCGTCGAGGTGATCGCACTCGTGCTGCACGACGCGCGCATGAAATCCTTCCACGGTACGCTCGATGCGCTCGCCGCCTGCGTCGCGGCCCGAATAGCGCAGGTGCCGGTACCGCGGCACCATGCCGCGCATGCCCGGCAGCGACAGGCACCCTTCCCAGTCTTCGTCCTGGTCGGCGGCGAGCGGCTCGAGGACGGGATTGACGAGCACCGTGTCCGGCACCTCTTCCGCGTGCGGGTAGCGCGGGTTGGCGCGCACCCCGAAGATGACCACGCGCAGGCCGACGCCGATCTGCGGGGCCGCGAGCCCCGCGCCGTTCAGATGCGCCATGGTGTCGCGCAGGTCGGCGATGAGCGCGGCCAGCTCCGGGGTGCCGAATGTCGCCACCGGCCGCGCCTTCTCCAGCAGGCGCGGGTCGCCCATGCGCAGCACTTCGCGGATCACGCGTCGACCAGGTGCTCGATGACGCGGCGCACGCGGCCCATGGCTTCGCCAAGCACCGCCTCGATGCGCTCCATCGGCACGGCGTGCGCGCTCTCGCCGCGGCCGGCGGCGTAGTTCGCGCTCACGGCGATCGCCGCGTATTCCAGGCCCAGCTCGCGCGCGAGCGCCGCTTCCGGCATGCCCGTCATGCCGACGATGTCGGCGCCGTCGCGCTCGAGGCGGTTGATTTCCGCCGCGCTCTCGAGGCGAGGGCCCTGCGTGGCGGCGTAGGTGCCGCCGTCCATCGCCTTCTCGCCGCAGGCGCGCGCCGCAGCCAGGATGCGCTTGCGCAGCGATGGTGTGTACGGCTCGGTGAAGTCGATGTGCGTGACCGGCGCGCCCGCGCCCTCGAAATACGTCGCGTGCCGGCCCCAGGTGTAGTCGATGATCTGGTCGGGCACGAGCAGCGTGCCCGGCGCGATGTCGCGCCGGATTCCGCCGACGGAGGCCACCGAGACCACGCCCGACACCTGCTCCTCCTTCAGCGCCCAGAGGTTCGCCCGGTAGTTCACCTCGTGCGGAGCGATGGTGTGCCCGTAGCCGTGGCGCGCGAGGAACACCAGGGCCTTGCCGCGAATCGCGCCGAAAGTGAGCGCGCCCGAGGGCTCGCCGTAGGGCGTGCGCACCACCTTGCGCTGCGTGATCTCGAGGCTCGCGAGCTTCGACAGGCCGCTGCCGCCGATGACGGCCAGTGTCATGCGGGCCTCATGGCACGGATCTCGGGCAGGTTGCGCCAGAATCCCTTGGCATCCATGCCGCAGCCGAAGACGAAGCGGTCGGGAATGCGCACGCCGACAAAGTCGGCGCGGACCGGCTTGGCCACGGACAGCTCCTTCTCCACGAGGACGGCGCTCAGCACCCGGGCAGCGCCCTGGGCAAGCAGCTGATCGCGTATCGCGCCCAGCGTCTTGCCGTGATCGAGGATGTCGTCGAGCAGGAGCACCGTGCGGCCGCGTACGTCCTCCGGGGGGCTGACGCGCCAGGCGATGCCGCCGCCGCTCGTCGCCGCGCCGTAGCGCGTCGCGTGGACGTAATCCAGATCCAGCGGAAAGCGCAGCCGCGGCAGCAACTGCCCCGCGAACACCACGGCGCCCCCCATCACGACCAGCACCATCGGGTAGGCCTCGCGCAAGCGCGCGTCGATCTCCGCCGCGAGCCGCGCAATGGCCGCCCGGATCTGGTCCTCGCTGCACACGAGATCCGAATTCTCGAGGAACATCCAGGCATTGCGCAGATCAGGCACGGGGGCGCTCCGCCAGGTAGCGCGCGAATCCGGCGCCCACTTCCGCGTGCTTCAGGCCGAGCTCCACGGTGGCCTGCAGGTAGCCGAGCTTCGAGCCGCAGTCGTAGCGGCGTCCCGCGAAGCGATAAGCCATCACGCGCTCCTCGTTCAGGAGCGCCGCGATGCCGTCGGTGAGCTGGATCTCGCCGCCGCTTCCGGCCTGGACGGCCGCGAGCTTTTCGAAGATGCGCGGTGTCAGCACGTAGCGTCCGACGACGGCGAGCGTCGAGGGTGCCTCTTCAGGGCGCGGCTTTTCCACCATGGCGCGGATCGGGCTCAGCTCGGCGTCCGGGCGCTCCGTGCTGACGATGCCGTAGCTTGCGGTCTGCGCGCGCGGCACCTCCATCACGCCGAGGATCGAGCAGCTTTCGGCGCCGAAGCGCGCCGCCATCTGCGCGGTCACGGAGGGCCGCGCGTCGATCAGGTCGTCGGCGAGCAGCACGGCGAACGGCTCATTGCCGACCACCGGCTGCGCGCACAGCACCGCGTGGCCCAGCCCGAGCGGCTCGGGCTGCCGCGTGTAGATGCAGCGGCAGCCCGGCGGCAGGACGCCCTGCACCACGTCCAGCAGGTCGCGCTTGCCCTTCGCTTCCAGGTCGGACTCGATCTCGTAGGCCTTGTCGAAATGATCTTCGATGGCGCGCTTGTGGCGGCCCGTGATGAAGATCATGTCGGTGATGCCGGCCGCCGCCGCCTCCTCCACCGCGTACTGGATGAGCGGCTTGTCGACGATCGGCAGCATTTCCTTGGGACTCGCCTTGGTGGCGGGGAGGAAGCGGCTGCCGAAGCCGGCGACCGGGAAAACGGCCTTGCGGAGCGTTGTCGCCATGCGCGTCAGATCCTGTCCAGCACGTCCTTGAGGCTTGTCTCGTCGAGCACGGTGATGCCGAGCTCGCGTGCCCGCTCGAGCTTGCTGCCGGCCTCCTCGCCGGCGACCACGTAGTCGGTGTTCCTCGAAACCGAAGCGGCCACCTTGTGACCCCTGGACTCTATCAGCGATTTCGCCTCGTCGCGCGTCATGCCGGCCAGGGCGCCGGTGAGCACGAAGGTCTTCGCCGCGCGCGCCGGCGCGGCGCCCTGCTCCGCGCGCAGGCGCACGCCCACGCGCGGGTCGGTGAGGCGCCGGATCACCTCGCGGTTGTGCTCCTCCTGCACGAAGCGCCGTACGCTCTCCATGATCTCGGCACCCACGCCTTCGAGCGGCACCGGCTCGGCCGCCTCGCCGCGGCGCTTGCGCTTCGCGTTGTCCTTGCGCACCGCCTCCTTGTCGCCGGCCAGGCGCTCCCAGTCCGCCTCGAGCAGCGCGTCCAGCGAGCCGAAATGGCGCGCGAGCACTTTCGCCACCTCCTCGCCCACGCCGGGAATGCCGAGCGCGAAGACGAAGCGCCCGAGCGCGGCATCGCGCGAGCGCTCGACGCTGGCGAGCACGTTGTGCGCGGACTTCTCGCCCATGCGCTCGAGCCCGGCGAGCGCGTCGGCATCGAGCGTGTAGAGATCGGCGGGGCTGGCCACCATCTCCAGCTCGACGAGCTGCTCGGCGAGCTTGTCCCCCAGGCCCTCGATGTCCATTGCGCGCCGGCCCTTGAAGTGCAGGAGCGCCTGCACGCGCTGCGCGCGGCAGTACAAGCCGCCGGTGCAGCGCGTCGCCGCCTCGCCCGGCAGCCGCACCACGGCCGAGGCGCACACCGGACAGCGCTCGGGCATGCGGAATACCTGTGCGCGCGACGGGCGCTTCTCCGGGCGCACCCCCACCACCTCCGGGATGACGTCGCCCGCGCGCCGCACGATCACGGTATCGCCGATGCGCACGTCCTTGCGCCGCAATTCATCCTCGTTGTGCAGCGTGGCGTTGGTGACCGTGACGCCCCCCACGAACACCGGCTTGAGGCGCGCCACCGGCGTCAGCACGCCGGTGCGCCCGACCTGCACGTCGATGCCGAGCACCTCCGTCTCCTGCTCCTCGGCGGCGTATTTGTGCGCCAGCGCGAAGCGCGGCGCGCGCGCCACGTAGCCCAGGCGCTCCTGCCAGTCGAGACGGTTCACCTTGTAGACGACGCCGTCGATCGCAAAGGGCAGCCGGGAGCGCTTCTCCCCGAGCCTGGCGTAATACCCGAGCATGCCGTCCACCCCGCGCACCACTGCGCGATCCCTGACCACGGGAAAGCCGAGCGCCGCCAGCCGGTCCAGGAGCTGCGCCTGTGTGCGCCAGCGCGCACCGGGGGCCTGCCCCACGCCATAGGCGAAGAAGCGCAGCGTGCGCCTGGCGGTGATCCGTGAATCGAGCTGGCGCAGGCTGCCGGCGGCGGCATTGCGCGGATTGACGAATTCCTTGTGCCCAGCCGCGCGCTGCCGCGCATTGAGCGCCTCGAAGTCCGCGCGATACATGAGCACCTCGCCGCGCACCTCAAGGTCGCGTGCTTCCCCGGTCTCCGGCAAGCGCAGCGGAATCGCGCCTACGGTGCGCAGGTTGGGCGTGACGTCCTCGCCGGTCGTGCCGTCGCCACGGGTCGCGCCCTGCCTGAACACCCCTTCGCGGTAGGCGAGGTTGACGGCGAGGCCGTCGAACTTGGGCTCGGCGGCGTACTCGACGTCATCGACTTTCAGGGCTTCGCGCACGCGCCGGTCGAAGGCGCGCACCTCATCCTCGGTGAACGCGTTCGCCAGCGACAGCATGGGCGTACGATGCCGCACCTCGGCGAATTCGGCGAGCGGCGGCGCGCCGACCCGCTGCGTCGGCGAGTCCGGCGAGACGAGCGCCGGGTGCTCGGCCTCAAGCCCTTGCAGCTCGGCGAACAGCCGGTCGTACTCCGCGTCGCTGATCTCGGGGGCGTCCTCCACATAGTAGAGGCGGTTGTGGCGCTCGAGCTCCCGGCGCAGTGCCGCGGCGCGTTGGCGCGGGGACGCCATGCCTCAGGAGAACAGGCGCAGCGCCGCGGACCCGCCGGGCTCGATGCCCCGCGCCTCCAGCGTGGCGCGCACCGCGTCGAGCTGCGCGCCGATGGTGGCCAGCGCGCGCTCGTCCAGCACGCGCGCGTTGTCGTCAACGATCATGCCGCCCAGGCTGGCGCACAGGTCTCGCGCATAGACCACCATCGCGTCATAGGCGCGACGCACCTCGGGCGAGCGTGGAACGTCGATCGAGAGGCTGTAACCCCCGTCCTCGCGGCGCGCGACGCCGAAGGCGCCGGGTGCCTGCGGCGGCGCGCCGTCCGCGAATTCTCCGCCGGGCTGCGGCACCACGTGCAGGACGACCTGGATGTCCGCATCCGCGCACAGGGCGTCGAGCTCGCGCGCCGCCTCGAGGGCCTGCCGCGCCTCGGGCGCCGCGACACTGGCGCCGATCTGTGCCGCCAGCGAGTCCGCCGCGGCGCGAAACTCGATCAGCTCCGCTTCGCCGACCGGCCCCGCCCGGCTCGCGAGCTGCAGCGCCGCGCGCACCGCGGCGCAGCTCCCCGCCTCGGTCAGCGGGCGCCATGCCGCCCGGTCGGGACTGGCGGCGAGCAGCGCGCGCCCGGCGAAGCGGTGCGCGAACGGCGCCCAGTGCGCGGCCACCTCGGCGGCCGACGTGAGCCGGCGCAACTGCAGCTCGATGACGTAGTCGAGGCGCGAGTCGGGCAGCATCGCGTTTTCCGGCCCTGCGCCGCGCCGCGCCGGTGCGTCGAGTCTGGGTTCCAGCCGCGGCGATGCGCCATCCATGAGGACGTCGGCATGCGCCGAACCGAATGCCCGCTCCGCCGTGTGCCGGGCGCGACGCTCCTGGAACGCGTTGTAGCCGAGAATGCCCGCCACGACCAGCGCGCCGACCGCCAGCAGCCCGATCTGAAGGTCGCTCACGGCCCGGGGAGAGGCCTGCCCGCCGCGTTCAGGCGGCGAGCTCCTCCCGGATGCGCAGCGCTTCGTCGATGTCCACCGCCACGACGCGCGACACGCCCGACTCCGGCATCGTGACGCCGATCAGCTGGGCGGCCATTTCCATCGTGATCTTGTTGTGGCTGATGAACAGGAACTGCGTGTGCGCCGACATCTTGCGCACGAGGTTGCAGAAGCGCTCCGTGTTGCTGTCGTCGAGAGGCGCGTCGACCTCGTCGAGCAGGCAGAACGGCGCCGGATTGAGCTGGAACATGGAAAATACCAGCGCGATCGCCGTCAGCGCCTTTTCACCGCCCGAGAGCAGGTGGATGCTGCTGTTGCGCTTCCCGGGCGGGTGTGCCATGACCTGCACGCCCGCGTCGAGGATCTCCTCGCCGGTCATCACGAGTCGCGCCTCGCCGCCGCCGAACAGCACCGGGAACAGCTCGCCGAAATGCCGGTTCACGCTGTCGAAGGTCTCGCGCAGCAGCTCGCGCGTCTCGCGGTCGATGCGGCGGATCGCATCCTCCAGCGTGTGCATCGCTTCCTCGAGGTCGCCGGCCTGCGCGTCCAGGAAACTCTTGCGCGCCTGGCTGGTCTTGAGCTCCTCGAGCGCGGCGAGGTTGACGGCGCCGAGCTCGCCGAGCGCCTGGCCGAGCCGCGTGATCTCGCCCTGCAGCGACGCGGGGCGCGGCGCGCCATCGGCTTCGGCGGCGAGCCGCGCCTCGTCGGCGCCCCCGTCGCGCAACTGCCCGTCGTATTGGTCGCGACTGATCTGCGCGGCCTGCTCCTTGAGCCGAAGCTCGCCGATGCGCTCGCGCAGGGGCGCCAGTCCGGCCTCGACCTGCAGGCGCTCCTCCTCCAGCTCCCGCAGCGCGCCGGCGGCCGCCTCGACGCCGTTACGCGCTTCGGCGAGCGCCTTCTCGCGGGCGATGCGCGCCTCGACCGCAGCTTCGAGCGTCGCACGCACCGCCGGCACCGGATCGACCGACAGCTCTTCGGTCAGCCTGCCGAGCTCGCCGTCGGCGCGCCCGATCTGCTGGTCTATCACCTGCACCGAGGCATCGATCTCGGCGATCTTCGCGCTGCACTCGCGTTCGCCGAAGACGGCGTCCTGCGCGTCGCGCTCGGCCTGCTGCACTGCCTGGCGCTGCGCGCCGAGCGCGGCATCGGCCGCTTCGTAGGCCTCGCGCAGGGCTTCCAGCCGTGCGCGCGCGGCGGCGATCTCCTGCCCGATGCGCTCCGTCGCCCCACGGCTGCGCGCATTGCGCGCCTCGTCCTGCTCGGCTTCGCGCGCGATTTGCGCCAGCTCGCCGTCGATCTGCGCGCTGCGCTCGCGGAAGCGCTCGTCGGCCTGCTGCAGCTTGAGCAACTCGATCTGCAACTCGTGGCGCGCCTGCTGTCTCTCGGCCAGTGCATCGCGGGCCGCTTCCAGCGCACTTTGCCGGCCGGCAAGCGCGGCATGCGCCGTCTCGTCCCGGGAGCGCGTCTGCGCAAGCTGGCGCGCGAGCTCCGCGACCCTGCTCTGGAGCGCCTCGATCTCCGCCTGGCGCGCGAGCAGCCCGGCATCCGCCGGGTCCGGCGCGTGGAACGCGACCGTATGGCGCGTGAACTGATGTCCCTCGCGATTCACCAGCAGCGCGCCTGCCGGCAGGCGCTCGCGCTCCGCCGCGCCCGGCGCGGCGTCACAGACATAGGCGTGCGCGAGCCAATCGGACAGCGCGCCGCCGAGCTCGGGCACGGCCGCGTGTACCTTGGCGGCGAGCGTCTCGTAGCCGAGGGGCGCCGGCGCGCCGGCGGCCGCGCCGTGGCGGAATACGCCGGCCTTCACCGGCGGCACGTCTGCCGCCACGGCCTCGAGACGCGCGCCATCGGCGACGTCGAGCGCATGCAGCCGCTCGCGCAGAACCGATTCCACGGCGACTTCCCAGCCCGGGTCGATGCGCACCTGCTGCCAGAGCCGCGGCACCGCCTGCAGGTCGTTGCGCGCCAGCCAGTCGCGCAGCGGCGCATTGTCTTCCGCCGCCGCCTGGATCTGCTCCAGCGTCGCCAGCTGCGCAGCCGCCGTGGCATGCTCGTGCGAGGCCGCCGAAAGGCGCTCGGCGGCAGTGGCGCGCTCCGCTTCGAGCGCGTCGCATTCTTCCTGCAAGGCGTCCAGCGCGGCTTCCATTTCCGCGATCGCCGCGTCGCCCGCGCCCCGGCGCGCCTCTTGCGCGGCGAGCAGCGCCGCGTCGGGTCGCAGCAAGGCGCCGCGTTCCGCCCGCAACCGCTCGCGCCGTTCGTCAAGCGCCGCCAGCGCGCGCTCCACGTGCTCCAGGTTCGATTGCTCGAGCTGGGCGTGGCTCTCCGCGCGCAGCAGCTGGCTGCGGCATTCGCTGAGCTGCTCCTGCGCGCCGCGGAAGGCGCGCTCCGCCTCGGGCAGCTTGCCGGCCTCCAGCGCCACGCGCGCCTGTGATTCGCTCACCCGCTGGCGCGCGCCGCCGGCGCGGCCGGCCCATGAGTGCAGTGCCTGGGTCAATTGCGCCCGCTGCTCGCGCCAGGCGCCGAGCTGCGCGCGCCGCTCGGCGTGCTGGAATTCCAGCCGCTGCCGCGTTTCCTCGACGTGCCGCAGCTCGGACTCGAGACGCGCCACCTCGGCGTTGGCCGCGTACAGCGCGGCCTGGGCCGCGTTCATGCCGTCGCCCGCGGCGTAGTGCGCCGCGCGCGCCGTTTCCAGGCGGCTTTCGATCTCGCGCTGCGCCGCCGCACCCGCCTCGAGCGCGGTGGCCTGGCTTGCGATCTCCCGCGCATGGCGTTCGCGCTCGGCCGACGCGTCGCGCCGCCGCAG
>Ga0210061_1000020_pt1 | contig 16267 bp, 13 predicted proteins | sample MayberryNW_Catta_2_FD_184877 | JGI IMG/M metagenome (GOLD analysis project Ga0210061, IMG submission 184877) | Wetland microbial communities from San Francisco Bay, California, USA, that impact long-term carbon sequestration -... | ecosystem: Environmental > Aquatic > Marine > Wetlands ...
CTCCGTCATCAGCGAGTATCCTACCCTTCGACTGCGATCTGTCGAGGGATCCGGCTTCAGCCGGATTCTGCACCCGCGCCGCTCGTGATCCCGGGCGTTGGCTCGAGAGACGCGTAACCGTGCGTCGACGCCATGCCCCTCATCCCGGTTGACGACCCGCTCGATCCGCGGCTCGCGGACTATCGAATCCTCTCGGACCGCGAACTGCTGCGCGCGCGCCGGCGGTTCATCGCGGAAGGCCGGCTGGTGCTACGGCGGCTGCTCACTTCATCGCCGCTCGAGGCGTGCTCGGTGCTGCTCACTGCCCCGGCGCTCGATTCGCTGTCCGATCTGCTGCCGCACGCGTACCCGGATCTGCCGATCTACGTGAGTCCCCAGGCGCTGATGAACGCGACAGTCGGCTTCAACATCCATCGCGGCTGCCTCGCTGTCGGACGACGGCCGCCGGATCGTCCGCTGGACGACCTGCTCGACACCGTGAGTCCCCGGCGGCTCGTCCTGCTGGAAGGGGTGTCGAACGCAGACAACATCGGCGGCATCTTCCGTTCCGCCACCGCCCTCGGGGGCGAGGCGGTCGTCGTCGGCCCCGGCTGCTGCGACCCGCTCTATCGGAAGGCGATCCGCACGTCGATTGGCGCCACGCTCGAACTGCCCTTTGCGGCCGGCGTACCGTGGCCAGGGGCGATCGCGGTGCTGCGCGAGCGTGGCTTCGAGGTCATCGGCTGCACCCCGGATCCCGATGCGATGTCCATCGAACGCGCGGCGCCGGCATTGGGCGGGACCCGGTGCGCAATCCTGCTCGGCGCCGAGGGTGAAGGGCTCTCCGCGGCCGCGCTCCAGGCCGCATCGCGCCGCGTGCGCATTCCCATGCGGACCGGGATCGATTCGTTGAACGTGACCGTCGCGGCCGGCATCGCGATGCACCGGCTCTGGGCTCTTGGGTGACCAGAGCCTCACTCATGTCAACTTCCAACGTCCACACGCCAACTCCCAACGCCTCGGCAGGCCGGACGTCCCTCTATACCCGGACGCAAAGCCGGGAATTGGGAGTTGGAGGTTGGGAGTTGAAACGAATGACGAGTGAGGGCTCCCGGATTAAGATTTGAACATATGCGCCTCGCGCTCGCGCAGCTCAATTTCACCGTCGGCGCGTTCTCGGCGACGTATGACAAGGTGCGGACCGCCGTCGATCGTGCGCGCACGGCGGGCGCCGACCTGGCCATCTTCACCGAACTGGCGACCACCGGGTATCCGCCCCGCGATCTGCTCAACCACGAGAGCTTCGTCCGCGCCAACCTCGATCTGCTCGATCGGGTGGCCGCGCTCAGCGACGACCGCCTCGGAATCGTGATTGGCTGCGCGACGCCGAATCGCGCGGGTGACGGCAAGCCGCTGTTCAACAGCGCGGCGCTTTGTCACGGCGGCCGGGTGGCGGGCCTGCATCACAAGACGCTGCTCCCGACCTACGACGTCTTCGACGAGGATCGCTACTTCCAGCCCGGTCACGAGGTGCAGCCGCTCCCGTTCAAGGGGCACCGCCTCGGGCTGACCGTGTGCGAGGAGGTATGGAACGATCGCGACTTCTGGGCCCGGCGGCTCTATCCGCGCGATCCGGTGTGCGAGCTCGCCTCGCACGGCGCCGATCTGCTCATCAACATCTCGTCGAGCCCGTTCACGATCGGCAAGGCGCACCTGCGGCGGCAGATGATCCGGCAGGAAGCGGTGAAGAACCAGCGGCCGTTCGTCTACGTGAACCAGGTGGGCGGCAACGACGAGCTGGTTTTCGACGGGCACTCGCTCGCCTTCGACGCGCACGGCGGGCTGGTGCTGCGCGGCCACGACTTCGAGGAAGACTTCCTCGTCTACGACGTCGCGCTCGACGGCGCCACGACGGCGGTGCAGGCGCCTGGGTCGGTCGCTGAGGTCAGCAGCTCACCCGAGGAGCAGGCGCACAAGGCGCTGACCACGGGGTTGCGGGACTACGTGCACAAGTGCGGGTTCGATTCCGTCGTCATCGGGCTGTCGGGCGGCGTCGATTCGGCGGTGACGGCGGCGCTCGCGGTGGCCGCACTCGGCGCCGACAAGGTGACGGGCGTGGCGATGCCGACGCGGTACTCGTCCGAGGGCAGCGTCACCGACGCGGAAGCGCTCGCGTGCAACCTGGGGATCCGGTACGAGCTCATTCCCATCGACTCGGTGTTCCAGAGTTACCTCGATGCGCTCGCGCCGATCTTCACCGGGCTGGCGCCGGATGTGGCCGAGGAGAACATCCAGGCGCGCGTACGCGGGGCCATCCTGATGGCCATCTCCAACAAGTTCGGCGCGCTCCTGCTCACGACCGGCAACAAGTCGGAGCTGGCGGTCGGCTACTGCACCCTGTACGGCGACATGGCCGGCGGCCTGGCGGTCCTCAGCGACGTGCCGAAGACGTTCGTATACGCGCTCGCCCGGTACATCAACGCGTGCGGCCCGCGGCCGGCCATTCCCGAGTCGACCATCACGAAGCCGCCGAGCGCCGAGCTGCGCCCCAACCAGACGGACCAGGACAGCCTGCCGCCATACGACGTGCTCGACGCGATCATCGAGGCCTACGTCGAGCGCAACCTCGACGTCGACGCGATCGTCGCGCTGGGAATCGACCGCGATCTGATCGTGCGGGTTCTCGGGCTGATCGATCGCAACGAGTACAAGCGCCGGCAGGCCGCGCCGGGGATCAAGATCACGAGCAAGGCGTTCGGCGTGGGGCGCCGCTATCCGGTAGCGGCGGACTACGGCAATCTCACGCGCGCACGGGCGGCGGTGTAGTACCCGTACGAGGCGCGATGAACGTGGGCCGGCCTGAAGCCGGCCCTCCATGCGAGAAAGGAGCCGCCGGGCTTCAGCCCGGCCGGCGGATGTTGTCGATCATCGCGGGCAACTCCTGGTGCGCAAGCGGACGCGCCTCCGAGAGCAGCCCAGCGCGGTGCGCTGCGAGCCCCAGCACCTTCCCGGCCGAGAGACCCGCGTTCCTGAGCTCACGGATGCCCGCATCCTGGTTCGACTTGCTCAACTTCACGCCCTCGCAGACGTAGACGAGCGCATGATGCGCAAAGACGGGCGGGTTCGTGCGTCCGAGCAGTCGCGCGAGCTGAACCTGGCGGCCGGTTGACGGCAGGATGTCCACTCCGCGCACGACGAGGTCGATGCGTTGATCGAGATCGTCCACCGTCGTGGCGAACTGATACGTCCATTGTCCCAGGCGGTCGCGGATCAGCACGTCGCCGGACTGCAACGCGGGCCGCTGTTCGATGTGCCCGAGGATCGCGTCCTCGAACGCCTCGACCGAGTCGGGGATGCGCACGCGTAATCCGGCCTCCTCGCGCGGCAGCCCGCGCTGCCGGCAGGTTCCCGGGTAGCGGAGTTCCGCGGCCGCGGAACCGCCGTCGCGCTCGATCTGGCGACGCGAGCAGCTGCACGCGTACACGAGGCGCCGCGCGTCCAGTTGCGCAAGCGCGCGTTCGTACAGCACGCCGCGCGCGCTCTGGCGGCACACGCCGCCGCATGAATCGCGACCGTGCTCGTCGGCGTGAAAGCCGAGCCACTCGAGATCCTCGAGCAGCGCCTGTTCGTACTCGGGCCGGGATCGCTCGCGATCGTGATCCTCGATGCGCAGCACGACGGTGCCGTCGAGCGCACGCGCGAGGCCCCACACCAAGATCGCGTTCACCACGTGTCCGAGGTGCAGAAAGCCGGTCGGCGCCGGGGCGAAGCGCGTGCGGGGGTGCGCGGGAAGCCGGGCAGCGAGGCCGGAGAGCACCGACAGATTGTACGTTTCGTATCAGCGTGGCGTGTCTGGTTTCCGGTGCTGGGTGGGTGCGGAGGCTGATTCTGTCGATGCCTGGTGCCTCGTTCCCGGTGCGGGCATTTGCCCCGTCACTGGCCGCGGCCCGATCCGCCTGCCGCTTGCCGCTTGCAGCTTGCCGCTTGCAGCCTGCCGCTAAAGCGCTACGATCCCCGCATGAATCGTCGCGCGTTTCTCAAGTCTGCGTCGGCGGCCGGCACGCTCGCTTTCGCTCCTCCCGTCAGCGTCTTCGGCCAGGCGCCGGCCATCGTCACCTCGGAGAAGGGGCGCCCGCTCATGCCGTCCGGCATCCAGTCCGGCGATGTCACCGCCGACGGCGCGATCATCTGGAGCCGCGCCGATCGGCCGTCGCGCATGCACGTGGAGGTCGCATACGAGGAGACCTTCAGCAGCCCGACCCGCATCGCGGGCCCGGCGGCGCTTGCCGTGAGCGATTTTACGGCGCGCGTGGACGTGTCGGGGTTGAAGGCTGGCGAGCCCGTCTTCTATCGCGTATGGTTCGAGAGCCTCGAGCAGAAGGGTGCGCGCAGCGAGCCGCTGGCAGGGCGATTCCGTACGGCGCCTCGTGCACCGCGCGACCTGGTGCTCGCGTGGACGGCCGACACGGTCGGGCAGGGCTGGGGAATCAATCCCGAGTTCGGCGGCCTTCGCGGGTACGGAGCGATGCTCGACGCCGCGCCGGATCTCTTCGTGAATTCGGGAGACATCATCTACGCGGACGGTCCGCTCCTGCCGGAAGTCCGCCTGGCGGACGGCCGCGTCTGGAAGAACCTGGTCACACCCGCGAAGAGCAAGGTCGCCGAGACGCTCGACGACTTCCGGGGCAATTACGCCTACAACCTGCTCGACGAACACGTGCGCCGCTTCTACGCGGCGGTGCCGGTCCTCGCCCAATGGGACGATCACGAGGTCCGCAACAACTGGAACCCGGGAACGGATCTGTCCGGCGACACGCGCTACACGATCAAGAGCGTGGAACTGCTCGCGGCGCACGCCCGCCGCGCGATGTTCGAATACATCCCGCTCAGATCGAACCCCGGCGACAGCGAGCGCGTGTACCGCTCGACTCCGTACGGTCCGCAGCTCGAGGTGCTGTTGATCGACGAGCGATCATATCGCGGTCCAAATACGCACAATCGACAGGAGGCGCCGGGCCCGGCTACGGCGATGCTCGGGCGCGCGCAGCTGGACTGGCTGAAGGATCGCCTGCGGTCATCGACAGCCACGTGGAAGGTGATCGCGAGCGACATGCCGATCGGCCTGCTCGTCGGGGACGGCAAGCGGGACGGCCTGCCGGTGTTCGAGGCGTGGGCCAACGGCGAGGGGCCGCCGCTCGGACGGGAGCTCGAGCTGAAGGAGCTCTTCTCGTTCACCCGCCAGCACGGGATCCGCAACATCGTGTGGATCACCGGCGACGTCCACTACGCGACCGCACTGCACTACGACCCGTCGCGCGCGGCGTTCACCGATTTTCTGCCGTTCTGGGAGTTCGTGGCGGGCCCCATCCACGCCGGCACGTTCGGTCCGGGCACCACGGATCCGACCTTCGGGCCCCAGGTGATGTACCGCAGCTCGGAGCCCGGCGCGCCCGGCAATCGCGCGCCGTGGGATGGGCATCAGTTCTTCGGGACCTTGCGTGTCGACGCGAAATCAGGACGTCTGACGGCGTCGCTCGTCAACATCGCGGGGGAGGTGGTGTACAGAACGGAGATCGAGGCGGAAAGATGAGGAGTCCCTCAAGCACGGCCGACAAGCAGCGCGACCGCCCTCATTCCGCGCTCTTGATCCGCACCGCCTCGAGCGCCCACTCGGTCGTATAGAGCAAATCGACGAGCACCGAGCCCTTGACCAGGAACGCCACGGCGGCGCGCCTGCCGATCGATTGCGGCTGCACCGGACCATCCGTCACGTCCGGCGGCGTGCCGACGGCGAGATCACCGGGAGTCGAACCTCCAACCCCGGCAAACACGACGAAATAGACAGCCGCCACGAGCGCCGCGACAATTGACACGGCAGCCAACGGGCCCAGGCCCTGGAGCGAGTGGCCCCCGCCGGCCTCACGCGCCACGGCCCAGAGCGCCAGCCAGATCACCGCGACGGCGGCCCCGTCGATCATCGCCGCGGCCCACCGCCGCCAGTCATCGTCGCGAATCTGCCAGGGCATGAACGGTTGCGCGGCCGAAACCGTTTGCGCCGGAGCGGCCGGCGCGTGTGGTGGATCACCGGGGCCCGCCTGCGGACCTCGCGATGCGCCCCCGCCCTCGAGGCCCAGTTCTCCATCGCGCATAAGGGGCGTGAGCGCCCGAACCGCCTCGTCTGGATCGACGGCCAGAATCTGCGCAACCGTTCTCACGTACGAGCGCGCGTAGATTCCGCCGGGGAGCCGCTCGAGCTCGCCCTCGTCGATGAGCTTCAGGAGGCTCGGACTGATCCGCGTGCGGCGGGCCAGCTCTTGGAGCGAAAGCCCGGCAGTAACCCGGGCACGGTGGAGTGTGTAGCGATCGATATCCACAACCGACCTATCGGACGGGAAGAATCATGCAATTAACTGAACTATTGAGCACAGCGCGGCACCTGCCGGGAATGGCCAGGCGCACCTCCACGAAGAGACGCCCTGGTGAAACCCGCGCTACTTGGTCCCGGCGCGTGCAGCCTGCCCCTTGCCTTCAACGATCGTGATGCGCTGATTTGCAGGCACGTTGGTCAGACGATCCTTCGTGCCGCTCGGCCACTCGACCTCGATCGCCTGCACCATGGCGTCAGCACCGAGGCCGAACGTCTGCGTCAGGTCGCTCTGTGACGCGTAGCTCGATCCGCTGCGCACCATCGACCACTGCTTGCCCGACGCGCTCTGGATGCGGACGATGGCCCCGAGGCCGCTCTTGTTGGACTTGGTCCCGACCGCCTTCACCGCGATCCACTTGTTCCGGTTGCCGCCGTCGTTGCGGAGCAGCCGCGCGGGCCCGTTGTTGGTCGTGACGAGGATATCGAGGTCACCGTCGCCGTCGTAGTCCGCGTGCGCCGCGCCGCGCGCGACCATCGGCACCGCGAAGGCCGGGCCGAGCGATCCGCTGACGTGCTCGTACTTGCCCCTGCCCGTGTTGCGGAACATCAGCGGCGGCTCTTTGTACATCACCTTCGGCTGCACCTTCGTGACCGTCTCCTCGATGTGCCCGTTGGCCGCGAAGATGTCGAGATAGCCGTCCAGATCGTAGTCGACGAAGAAGACCCCGAACGCCAGAGAGAGCATGCTCGCCTGCCCGACCGGCGATGTCGGCGCCTCGTCGACGAACAGCTTCGAGCCCTGGTTCCGGTACAGCGCGAGCATCTGGTTGGTGAAGTTCCCGACGAGCACGTGCGCGCGCCCCGATCGATCGTAGTCCGCGGCATCGACGCCCATGGCCCCGCGCGCGATGCCGTCCTCGCTGTACGCGACGCCGGCCGCGACCCCCTCCTCGGTGAACGTGCCGTTGCGGTTGTTGCGATACAGCTTGTTCGGCTGCGTGTCGTTGGCGACGAAGAGATCGACCCACCCGTCGTTGTCGTAGTCGAGCACTGCCACGCCAAGCGACTTGCTCGTGGGATCGGCAATCCCGGCCTTCTGGCTCACGTCCTGGAACCGCCCGTTGCCGGCGTTGCGGAACAGCTTCGACGCGATTCCCTTGTACGCCTCCGGCGTGCAGTAGGACTTGGTGGCGCCATCGATCGTGCAGTAGAGATCCTTGTCCGCGCTCCACTGCACGTAGTTGGCGACGAAGAGATCGATCAGGCCGTCCTTGTCGTAGTCCAGCCACGCCGCGCTCGTGCCGAAGTTCGCGTTGACGATGCCGGAGGCCTTCGTGACGTCACGGAACTTGAAGTTCCCCTCGTTGCGGAAGAGACGATCTCCTTCGAGCGCGGTGATGTACACGTCGTCCCGGCCGTCGTTGTCGTAGTCGGCGACCGCGACGCCTATCCCGTACATCTCGACGTCGAGGCCGCTGGCGGCGGTCACGTTGGCGAACGTTCCGTCGTGGTTGTTCCGGTAGAGCGCGTGCACCGTCTTCCGGCCGCGGGGCTTCCAGTCCCTGCTGTTGACCAGCAGCAGGTCCGGCCACCCGTCGTTGTCCGCGTCGAAGAAGGCGACGCCGGATCCGAGCGTTTCGGGGAGGAACTTCTTGCCGGCGCGGCCGCTGTTGTGGACGAAACTGATGCCCGCCTTCGCCGTCACGTCGGTGAACTGTACGGGGCCCGCCGGCGCGGCAAGCGCGACGGCGCCGGAAACGAGGAGAAGGACTGGAATGGCTCTCAGCACGCACACTCTCGTGACACAGGGAGACCGCGCCCGTCATGAACGCCGATTCGGCTGTGTCGGTAGGACGAGTGTGGGCGAGGATGGGGAGCGAAGCTATAACAGAAACCTATTAGCCGGCGCGTGTTTTTGAGTACGGTCCTGGAACGTGGACAGCCCCCGTGCCATGGCAAGGGGGGACAGCCCCGGGCGCATCGGACGGCTCGCGAGCCGCCGTACGGCTGCCGCTTGCCGCGACGATACGGGGACTGCCCCCGTTCTTTGGGACTGTCCCCGCGTGGGTGACATTTGCGCCTCTCGCGGCTCCATCGGGCGGCTCGCGAGCCCCCTACGGATCTACCCGCGGCACGTGGTACGCGTCGAGAATCCGATCGATATCCTGGCGCCGCCGCGCGATGATCTCCTCCAGCTGCGCCTGGAGCGCGGTGTCCCTCCGCCGCACGCCCATCGAGATGTCGAAGACGAACGGCAGCACGGGCGAGTCCGCCCGCGGCGACACCGGCGTCAACCGCAGGGGGACCCCTTCCTTGTCCGCGAAGTACCCCGCCAGCGGACCCCACGCGACGGCCACGTCGATCTCGCCTCGGGCCACCGCTTCCACGATCCGCGCCGGAGGGTTGGGCGTCCTGTAATCGCCGTACACCGAGTAGCCGATGACGTTCTGGACGATGTGGCGGCTGGCGAGCGCATGCGCCGGCGGCGCGTTCGCCCCGTCGTCGCCGATCATCTGCACGCCGATCCTGAGCTGCCGCAGCCCGTCGTCGTCGAACGAGACAATCCGCCGCGGGTCGTCCGCGCGCTGCACGAACACGTACGTGGAGCGATAGTACGGGCTCGTGGTCGCGGCCAGCTCGAACCGCGCGGGCACGCCCATGATCACGTCGCACGCGCGAGCGTTCAGCGTGTTCCGGACGAACCCGCGGCGCTGCGCCCACCAGGTATAACGAACCGCGGCCCCCATGTCCGCGGCCACGAGGTGTGCCAGCTTGTTCTCGAATCCCTCTTCCCGATCGTTGGAAAACGGCAGGTTGTTGGGGTCGGCGCACACGCGCAGCACGGCGGACCGGGCCTTCGTCTCGGCACGACGGCACGCACCGAGCGCTGTTACGGAGAACACAAGGACGAGCACGCTCGCGATGCGCATGATCTTCACAGGCATCGGCTCACCGGAGCGTGTACAAGTACGCCACGATATCGCGGCTGTCCTGGGGGCTGACGCCCATCTCGGGCATCGCGGTCTGCCGCTCGTAGGCGTGCGGGTGCTGGATCCAGCGCATCATGTTCTCGGGCGTGTTCTGAATATGGCCGGCAAGAAAGACGCGGCGCGCGACGGCCGTGAGCGGCGGACCGACCGTCGCGTTCGCGGTCGCGACGCCCGGGATCGTGTGGCAGGAGTCGCAGCCATACCTGGTGATCTTCTCGCGTCCGCTGTACGGGTCGCCGCCCGTGAGCCGACGCACCTCGCGTTCGTACGGCATACGCGAGCACGCGCCGGCGAGGAGGGCCGCCACCACGATGATCGACAGCTTCCGTGCGGCGGCCGTGACACGGCGGTCCGATTCCGCGAGCCACGCGACGAGCAGCGCCAGGCCGAAGACCGTGAGGACGATGCCCGCGGGAATCCACATGTACAGGCCGCCGAGCTGCTGATCGGCGACGGCATCCACCCCCGCTTCCGCGGCACGTGTCGCATAGAGGGGATAGAACGGTCCCGTCGAGAGCGTGAACAGCGCTCCCAGGATCCCCGTGTGCACGCTGGTCAGGAACACGTAGAGAGCCGAGGCGCCGTACGCCGCGCGCCCGTAGCGGCCGTAGACGAGCCCCCACCAGAAGAGCACCGCGGTACCGACGAAGGTCGCGTGCTGGAACGCGTGGATGCCCTCGTTGCGCACGGCGGCCTGATAGAGCGCCGGCAGATGCCACACCCAGATGGCGAGCCCGTGCAGCACCCACGCAACGACCGGCGTGGTCAGCGCCTGCCATGCTCGACTGATCCACGAGGTCTGCAGACCTCGACCCGCCGCCGGGCGCCAGCGGTCCGGCAGCGCAAACAACCACGGGACGATCGGGCGGCCGACAATCACGAGCGGCGCGCCGATCAGCATGAGCAGCTCGTGCTGCGCCATGTGCGCGGAGAACAGCCCGGCCGCGGCGCGATCCATCGGAGGCGCCACCGCGACGACCAGCGCGAACCATCCGGTCCAGAACGCCACACGCTCGACCGCGCGCACGCGGGCGCCCCGGCGCGCCATCCGCCGCGATCCGACCCCGTAGAGCGCGCCCGCCGCGACGAGGAGCACCAGCACCGCGATATCCCAGCCCGACGGTGAAGTTTCCGCCACGTGCGGTCCGCCATGCGCGAGCAATATCTGCGACGCGCCCACGCAGAAAAAGGGGACTGTCCCCTTTTTCAGGCCGCTGGTCTGCCTGGACTTCCCGCCGCTCCAGAAAAAGGGGACAGTCCCCATTTCTATTCGCATGGTGACAAGAAATACCGCGGGGCGTACGTCGTGAGGATCATCAGCCCGAAGATCGCGTTCAACGCCAGCCCGAGCAGCGCGAGCAACAGGCTGCGATCGATCATCCGGCCGCCTTCCTGATCGGCGTCGCCCCGGAGCTTCGTGTAGCAGGACCACGACAGCCACGTGCCGAGCGCGATGACCGACAGACTCGCGAGCGGCATGGCGAGCAGCACGCCGCGCGTGCCGTTCTCGCACGCCCACTTGATCATCGCGTAACTGCTCTGCATCTCGATGAACCATGCCGCGGGCGCGAGCAGGATACCGCCCATCAGCATGGCGAGCCCGACGTCTTCCCAATAGCTGCGCGCCTCGTGTCCACCCATCAGAGCCACCGCGGGGCGAAGTAGACGGTCACGTAAATCGGCAGCCACGTCAGCACGACGAAGTACCAGTAGAACGCGTTCTCGCTCACGTCCACGAACCGCTTCGGCTCCACGTGGTCCGTGAACATGAGCGCCGTGATGACGGCATCCTCCCCCACCTCGAACAGCAGGTGGGTCGTGTGGAGCGCCATGAGGAACCACACGATCGATCCGTAGGCGGCGCTCTGCCACGACACGTTCAGCGATCCGAACTCGAACGCGCGGATGACGAGAAACGCGATCCCGAACACCAGGCAGACGAGCAGCAGCACGCGCACTTTGCCGAGCTCGAACTTCTCGGCCGCGAGCTTCGTGAGGTGGTTGGGAACCAGGCTGGCGAGGAGCACGAGGGTGTTGAGAGTGCCCCACCTCAGATCCGGATTCGCGAGCGCGGGGGGCCACGCCGCTACGCGCGTACGGAAGACGAAGTAGGCGATGAGGGCCATCACGAACATGGAACCCTCGATCACCATGAACCCGACCGTCCCCCACCAGATCATGCCCTGGTGGCCGAACGCGTACTCGGGTAACGCCGACACGTCGAGTGTGCGCCTGGTAGCCGTCATGCGTGCAGGTCAGGTGCGACGGGATCGGGCGCGCCTGGCGCCATCATCTCCGCCACGTGTTCGCCCGCCGGCTTCTTGGGCCAGAACCAGCCGATGAGCGTGAGACCGATCGGCGGGAGGCCGTACACGACCGCCCACGGCGTGAAGATCGACGCGACGAAGAACGCGCCGGTCGCCACCGACGCAAGAAACGGCCAGATCGACGGTTCGGGGAACTGATCGCGGTGGGCCGGCTCGGCGTCCATCACGTCGGTTACCAGCACCTCCCGGATATCGCTGCGCAGACCCGTGACCACCGGCCGATCCGGCGACCGCTCCCACACCGCGTGGCGCCCCTCCACGATCGGGACCTCGAGGAAGTTGTAGACCGGCGGCGGCGAGGACGTGGCCCATTCGAGCGAATCAGCGTGCCAGGGATTCTCCCCGGCGGGCGCACCCGCTCGCAGGCCGTGGACCAGGTTGTAAACCAGCATGACGCCGCCGACCACGAGGAGCAGCGCCCCAAGCGACGAGATCAGGTTCAGCGTGTTCCATCCCATGTACGCCGGATACGTATAGACGCGCCGGGGCATGCCCATCAGCCCGAGCTGGTGCATCGGGAAGAACGTCACGTTGAAGCCGACGAAGAGGGTCCAGAAGTTCGCCTTCCCAAGCGTCTCGTTCATCATCCGCCCGGTCATCTTCGGGTACCAGTAGTAGATGCCACCGATCAGCGGGAACACGGCCCCCCCGATGAGCACGTAATGGAAATGCGCGACGACGTAGAAGGTGTCGTGGACCTGCAGATCGAGCGGCAGCGCCGCGAGCGTCACGCCGGACAGGCCGCCGAATACGAAGATGACGATGAAGCCGATGACGAACAGCAGCGGCGTCGCAAACTGCGGCCGTCCCTTCCAGAGCGCGGCGATCCAGCAGAAGATCTGCACCCCGGTCGGAATCGTGATCAGCATGCTCGCGACGGTGAAGAACGTCAGGCCCATCTGCGGCAGGCCCGTCGCGAACATGTGGTGCACCCACACGCTGAAGCCGATGAACCCCGTGGCGAAGAGCGACAGCACAAGCGCGATATAGCCGAAGGTCGGACGCTGGGTGAAGGTCGTGATGATCATCGAGACCATCCCGAGCGCCGGAATGAAGATGATGTAGACCTCCGGGTGCCCGAAGAACCAGAACAGGTGCTGGTAGAGGATCGGATCGCCGCCGACCGCGGGATTCAGGAAATGCGTGCCCACCAGCCGATCGAGCAGCAGGAACGTGCTGCTCGTCACGACGGCCGGCATCGCGAAGATCACCATGAACGAGGTGACCAGCATCGCCCACACGAAGAGCGGGATCCGGTTGAGCGTCATGCCGGGCGCGCGCAGCTTGAAGATCGTCGTCACCAGCTCCACGGCGATCGCCAGCGCCGCCACCTCCGTGAACGTGACCAGCTGCGCGAAGACATCCGCCCGCTTGCCGGGCGTGTACTCCGGTCCCGACAGTGGCGGGTAGCTGAACCAGCCGGTGTCCGGCCCGGTGTTGGTGAGGAGCGCGGTGAAGAGAAAGATCCCCCCGAACAGGAACATGTAATAGCTGTACGCGTTCAGGCGCGGAAACGCGATGTTCCGCGCCCCGACCATCAGCGGCACCAGGTACACGCCCATCGCCTCCATCACCGGCACGGCGAACAGGAACATCATCGTGAGGCCGTGGGTGGTGAAGATCTGGTTGTACTTGTCGGGCCCGAGGAACGTGTTCTCCGGGAACGCCAGCTGGATGCGCATCAGCGCGGCCAGAATCCCGGCCGCGATGAAGAACCCGAACGCGGTGACCAGGTAGCGCATGCCGACCGAGCGATGGTCGACGACCATGAACCACCCCAGCACGCCCTTCGGCACCCGCCATGTCTCCGACAGCCGTTGATGTTCGCGGGCGAGCTCCGCGTCGGTCGGCCGCGGCGCGTCCGGCCGCTCGACGACGAGGCGCGCGCGGGGCTCGGCTGGTTCGCTCATCGGAGGGTCTCGAGATACGCGAGCAGCGCCTGCAGATCCTCACCGCTCATCGGGACCGGCGGCATGCGGTTGCCCGGCTTGATCGACTGCGAGTCCGAGATCCAGCCGGCGAGGTGACCGCGGGTGGTTGGAAGCGTTCCCGCCGCGATCGTCTGCCGGCCGTACACGTGCGTCAGATCGGGACCGATGTTCGAGGCCGCCGACGTGCCGCGAATCGTGTGGCACATGACGCACGGGCCGGTCATGAACACGTCGTGGCCGCGCTGCTGCTCCGGCGTGGACGGTTGCGGCGCTCCCCTGCGCTGCCGCTGGAGCCAGGTCTCGAACCGATCCCGCGGCTCGGCGACGACGAGAAACGCCATGTGCGCGTGCTGATGGCCGCAGAACTCCGCGCACTGGCCCCGATACACGCCGGGCGTGTCGGCCTGGATCCACGTGTGTGTCACGATGCCGGGGATCAGATCGCGCTTGCCGATCAGGTTGGGTACCCACAGGCTGTGGATCACATCGCGCGACATGGCCTTGATCACGATGGGCACGCCGACCGGGATGTGCAGCTCGTTCGGCGAGTTCACCCACTCGTTGGCGCTGACGTCCTGGTATTCGAACTCCCACCACCATTGGTGGCCGATGGCGTTGATGGTGATGGCGCCGGGTCCCGACGGCGAAATCAGCCCGCGCCCCGCGACGACGCTCGAGACCGCCAGCACGACGAGGATCGCCGTCGTCAACACGGTCAATCCGGCGATGATCCGCCCGAGGCGCCGCTGCCCCTCGGCAGTCTCGTCGCGCGGCGTCGGCCTCCGCGCGAGCGCCCAGATGAGGGCCGCGATGACGAGCACGTAGATGACGCCGCAGAGAATGAAGAACCGCCACGTGAGCGCCGCGATCGCGCTCGCCTGCGGTCCGGCGGGATTGAGCGCCGACTGCACGCCGCCGCAGCCTGCGGCCGCAAGAGCCAGACCGATCGCGATCGCCCGTGCGCGCCCCATCACTTGTGTCCCGTCTGGCGCCGCCCGATGTACGGAGAGATCGTCTCGGGCGTGTGAGGCGGCATGTGATCGGCGCGGCCCGGCGAGGCGTCGATCGACGTCTGCCCGCTCATCGACTGCACGTACGCCACGAGTTGCCAGACTTGATACTCAGGGATCTTGTTCCGGAAGGACGGCATCCCGTCCGGGCGCCCCTGCACGATCGACTCGTAGATGTTCTTGGCCTCGAAGCCGTAGATCCACTGGTTGTCCATCAACGGCGGCCCGATTGCCCCGCCGCCCTGCGCGTGACAGCCGACGCAGTTGTATGCCACGAACAGCCGCTTGCCCTCGGACAGGCCCCACGCGTTCTCCTGGAACGGGCTCGTCGTACCGGTCGGCGGCGAAGGAGAGCCGGCGTACAGCGGCGTTTCGCTTGCGGCCTGCGAGCGTGCCGAGGCGGCCGGCAGCTCGCGGAACGGACGCGCCTCGCGCTGACAGCCGGCGATGGCCGCGGCGCCGGCGAGCACCATTGACGCAATCACTCCGACGCCTGGTGTTCTCACGCCGGAACCCTCCGGTCCCAGTTGCCGTCGCGCCGGTCGACCGCCGCGCCTCGCACGCGTTCGAGCTCGACGCACTCGGTCATGGAAGGCCTCTCGCAGTCGCGACGCCCTCGTGCTGCCCGGCTGCGCCCGGTTCGACGTCGAAACGCGCTCATGGCAGGCCGAAGATGTAGAGCATCCCGCCGCGCGTCGTCGCCTGCTTCAGATCGCCCACCGCGCTCCCCCAGCCGTTGCCGGCGGTCGCATCGCGCGGATCGAGATCGTTGACCACCATCGCGCCCGACCAGCCGCCGACGCCCGAGAGCACGGCGACGTACTGCTTGCCGTCCGGGCCGCGGTACGTCACCGGCTGCCCGATGATCCCGGAGCCGGTCTTGAAGCGCCACAGCAGTTCGCCCGTGCGCGCGTTGACCGCCTTGAACCAGCCCTCCATGGTCCCGTAGAACACCACGTCGCCGGCGGTAACCATCGCGCCGCTCCAGACCGGGAAGTTCTCCTTGATGGTCCACACCGCTCGCCGCGCAACCGGATCCCATGCCGTGAACTCGCCGCGGTGCCCGCCGGGGCCGGCGTAGAAACGGACGCTCGAGCCGACGTACGGAGTGCCCGCGATGTAATTCGCCTCGGCGCCCTCGAAATCCATGCACAGGTTGTTGTGCGGGATGTAGACCAGACCGGTCCGCGGCGAATACGCGCTCGGGTTCCAGTCCTTCGCGCCGGGCGAGGACGGACAGATATCGCGCTTGACGACGCCGACCTCCGGCTGCTTCTCGGGAACCGGCTGCAGGCGGCCGGTCTTCAGATCGACCCCCTTGTACGCGGTGACGTGCACGAACGGATCGGCCGACAGGACCTCCCCGGTCTTCCGATCGACGACATAGAAGTAGCCGTTGCGCTCGGGACGGACCAGCACCTGGCGCGTCGTGCCGCCGATCGGCAGATCGATCAGGATCTGCTCGTTGATGCCGTCATGATCGAAGAGATCGTGCGGCGACCACTGGTAGTACCAGACCGCCTCGCCCGTATCGGGATCGCGCGCGAAGATCCCCGATGTCCACTTGTTGTCGCCGGGACGCTGTGCAGGATTCCACGGCCCGGGGTTCGCGGTGCCGTAGTAGAGAAGGTTCAACGTGGGATCGTAGGAGAGCCACCCCCAC